>Ga0335078_10018090_pt1 | contig 10478 bp, 7 predicted proteins | sample Lox_Sample_32_FD_206711 | JGI IMG/M metagenome (GOLD analysis project Ga0335078, IMG submission 206711) | Soil microbial communities from Loxahatchee National Wildlife Refuge, Florida, United States - Lox_Sample_3.2 | ecosystem: Environmental > Terrestrial > Soil > Wetlands | place: USA: Florida...
ACAGAATCGCGACCGGGATCGCCGTTTCCATGACCTGCCCCACCTTGAGCCCCGAGTAGGCGGAGGCGACCGTGAAGATTACGCAGAAAACTATGCCCCAGGCGATCGACCGTACGGTGAGTTCGGGGACGCTCGCCCCGGCAGGAATGATGGGCGGATAAGATTCACCGGGCTTCAGCGGCTGATAGGCATTTTCCGGGAGCGATTTGGTTTCGAGTTCGGTCATTCTCGCGGGCCTCGTCGAGTTGCGGTCCTTCGATTCTTTGGGCAACAGAGCGCTAACCACGGGGTACACGGGGGCGCACACGGGACCCTGGGGTTGCATTCTTTGCAGCAAATCTCTAAGAGTCTATCCTGCTTCGCTGGTCATGATGAAGAGCGGCTTCATTTCGAAGCTCTTGTAGTGGGGGCGCAAGCGCTCGATATTGTAGTGTTCTTTCAGGTTGACCGTTTTCTTGCTGGCCGTCACGACGTCGATCGGCATGTTGTCGTATCGGCCATTTTTGAGTACCACCAGGCGTCCGTAAATGCGGCCCAGGATCAGATCGAGCGCCAGATTGCCGTACGCCATAGGTGCGATCGAATCGATCGCGTCCGGGTCTCCGCCGCGAACCAGGTAGCCCAGCTTCTGGTTGATGATGTCGATACTCTTGCCATGGTTGAATTTCTTGGACAAATCCTTAAGCTGCTCCGACACCAGGTCCCCAATGCCGCCCAGCTTCTTGTGTCCGTAGGCGTCGGTGGTCTCGCCCGAGAACACCATCTCTCCGCCCTCAAACATGGCGCCTTCCGATACTAAGACCACCGAGTAGCGGCTGGGATTTTTGTTGCGGTCGTAGACCAGCAGTTCGGTCAGCCGTTCCATGCTGAACTTGTGCTCGGGGATCACGCAGCGATTCGCGGCCCCGGCCATGGTCGGCAGCATGGCGGTGAAGCCCGCATAGCGGCCGAAAACTTCGAGCACCAGGAAACGCTCGTGCGAGCCGGCGGAGGTGCGGAGGCTGTTGGCCATCTGGATGGTGCGCGTCACGCACGTGCTGAAGCCGATGCAGTAGTCGGTGCCGGGGACGTCATTGTCCATGGTTTTGGGGATCGCCACCACTTTTACGCCCTCCTGGTCCAGCCGAACGCCATAGCTCAACGTATCGTCGCCGCCGATCGGGATCAGGTAGTCGATGCCCAGCCACGCCAGGTTCTTGAGCACCTCCGGGGTCAGGTCGTTCTTCTCCGCCGCAAAGGCGTCCTTTAAATGCGGGGGCACCCCGCTCTTGCTCACCTTGCTCGGGTTGGTGCGCGAGGTATGCAGAAAGGTGCCGCCGGTGCGGCCTGCGCGGTTGACGACGTCTTCCGTGAGCAGTTGGAAGTTGTTCGTGTTGTCAGCGTCCTTGTCGCGAACGATATCGACCAAACCGGCCCAGCCCCGCCGAATTCCGATCACCTGGTAGCCTTCGCGGATGGCGCGGATCGTTACCGCCCGAATCGCCGGGTTCAGCCCAGGCACATCGCCACCCCCAGTCAGAATTCCGAGGACACCTTTTTTTGTGTTGACTGCTGCCATTATTGCCTCCATAGATGATCATCCATGGTAATGACACAGGGGTCTAGGATGAGTCTCACATTGGTGGGTGACCAAAAGTGGGCCGTCGGTCACAGCTTAGAGCCACACTAGCGGAACCAGTCCGGCGGCGGCCAGCGCGATCAACAACGCCAGACTTTGTTTGCCCGTTTCCCTGTCGGCCAGACTGTACGAGTAGATTCCTTTGACCAGATTATTGCTGGCGGCGGCGATCAGCACCGCTATGGCGGCAGCCTTAACCGGCGTAAGCGTTCCCGCGACTTGCGTCATGCCCATGATGAAGGGGTCTACATCGGTGACTCCCATGATGGCCGCCAGGATGTTTACGCCGGCCTGGTGAAGATACGTGACGGCCAGCTGCGTCACGACCAGCATTCCGAGAAACAGGCATGCAAAGAACAACGCGGCCGACAGTTCCAGAGGGTTGCCGGGCTGAAACTCGCGCTTGATCTCCGATGCCCCGGGGTCGGGGCGATGCGCCCAGAACCACCCGGCCAGGAACGCCGAACCCGAGAGAACCAGGCACGCGGGCGCCAGCTGCACGCCCAGCGGACGATTGAAAAGCAGCAGCAGGGCGGCCAGGCGAAGATACATCATGCCGGAGGCGATCAGAATCCCGCCCGAGAATAGGTGCGACCGGTTTTCGCGCGCGGCCCGCCGCGACATAGCCACGGTGGTTACGGTGGACGAGTACGCTCCGCCCAGAAATGCGGTCAGCAATGCGCCGCCGCTTTCTTTCGTGACCCTCTGCAGCACATAACTGCCATACGAAATTGTACTTACCGCAACCACTACCAGCCACGTCTTCAGCGGATTGATGTGGAAGCGCCCGAATTGCTGGTTCGGTAGCGCGGGCAGGATGACCGCGCTGAGCAGGAGAAACTTGGCGAAGGTCAGGATTTCTTCCGGGGCGGTTCGGATCGCGAGCTTCTCCAGCGCCGTTTTCAGTTCGAGGAACAGAAGGCTGGCGACGCTCAGAGTGGTGGCAATCCAGATGTGGTCATAGCAGATCAGCGCGCCCACCAGGTAGGTTGCCAGCCCCGACATTTCCGTTGTTACGCCGCCACCCGGCGCGGCCGAGATCTTGTGCCAGTAGGAGAGCAACAGAAACGCGCCCACCACCATGAAGCCCAAGACCACAGGCAGCAACTGCGAGCCCGAAAGCAGCGCAATTGAGAACCCAATCAAGCCGATGAGCGGGAAGGTGCGCACTCCGCCGAACGAGTAGGAACCGGCGGCCAGTTTGTGCTCCTCGCGTTCAAGGCCGATCAGGAACGACAGGAAAAGAACGAGAATGATCCTGGCGGCCTCGGGCGGCAGCCAACGATAGATCTCCACTCTGCGCTCGCCCTCCTTGTAGTTTCGCTCGCCGGTCGGATTCTTTCACAAGAGAGTTGAATTGAACAGTGACAGCGCGATAGAAGCGACAATCGCTCCGGCAAGGTTCTCGCGCTATCGGTACGCAACTGCGGAAAGGCGCTCGCATCCAACTAAGCAGGGGCAATGCCCGGACGGATGAGCTTCGAGAGGGTGTGGCCACGGCCACATTTTGAGGAGTCCAAGAGGCCGGGAAAAACGAGGAAATAAAAATGAAAACATTCATAAACATGGCGGGAATGTCATTCAGCTTAATCGCTGGAGTGGCTCTCGCAACCTTCGGCGGGTCGAACCTGGTAGCGCAGCAGACAACTACCAATGGCAATTCGGTTCAAATGGTCGTGACTGTGGAGGCTCACCACGGTTCCGATGTGCCGGCCCTCGACGCGAAAGACGTGATGGTTCATGAAGGCAAAGATCGCGATCAGGTGACCGGTTGGGTCCCGGCGCAAGGAGAGCACGCGGGACTGGAGCTTTTTATCCTGCTCGATGACAGCTCCTCGCAGAGCCTGGCTTTGCAGTTCGGCGATGTTCGCAAGTTCATCGATGCGCAGCCGGATTCAACGCTCATTGGCGTTGCCTACATGCGGAATGGCGAGGCGCAGGTCGCACAGAACCTCACGAACGACCACGGGCTGGCGGAGAAGGCTCTGCGGATTCCCGTCGGCGAAAGGGGCGCCAACGCCAGCCCTTATTTCGCGCTCGGCGACCTGGTCAAGCGCTGGCCGGCGGGCAACAACCGGCGCGAGGTTCTGCTGGTCAGCGACGGCATCGATCGCTTCTATGGCAGCGGCGATTTGCAGGATCCCTACGTGACCGCGGCCATTCAGGATGCGCAGCGCGCGGGCGTGCAAGTGTCGGCCATCTACAGTCCGGGCGTCGGCCACTTTGGTCATAGTTACTGGCAGACCTATTGGGGCCAGATGTACCTCGCGGAGCTCGCGGACAAAACCGGAGGCGAAGCCTACTATATCGGCATGAATGGGCCGCCGGTGGCGTTTGCTCCTTACCTGAGCGATTTGGCGAACCGCTTGAATCACCAGTACATTTTGACCTTCATTCCGAAGCCGGGGAAAAAGCCTGGGTTGCGGCGGGTGAAGCTGACCACCGAAGTTCCGAACGCGGAGCTCGTGGCCGCCGATCAGGTGTACGTTCCGGGCGACGCGCGCTAGAGGGGAGAGGGGCAGCGGCCCTTTCCGCGTTGCGCTTGCATTTTGTGCCTTCGCCCTTAAATAAAAATCCTCGCGCCAGGCCCACTGCCGGCCTGGCGCGAGGATATGTTGTTGGAACTGCCTCGCATTACGGCAAGTAGTAGCGGAACGAGGTGAAGAACATGTTGTCGATACCGTGCGGCGAGCTGTAGGTCGTCGTCGGTGTCGTCTGGAATGTTCCGGCCCATGCGTTACGCGACACGTAGGAATACTGCGGCCCGAATTGCAAGCGCCCTTTCGGACCCTGGTGCACTTTGATCCAGACGCCGATCGTGCCTTCAATCAGGCTCTGAGTATCGGCGCTGCAACCGGAGAGCGCTCCGAACGCATAGCCGCCGGCGCCGGGCAAGGTTTCGCTATAGCAGCCCGCCGTCGTTTGCGTTGGCGCGCCATAGCCCACGATGGTGCCTCCATTCAACGGGTCGGCTGTATACCGTCTCTTTATGTACTCCTCGCCGCCGTTCATGTAGATATCAAAGCGCGGGTAGTGGAGTTCGAGCGTGGCTAAGCCCTGATAGCTGCGCAACGGAGCGAGCGTGCCATCCGGGTTGACCGTGGCATCCGGCAGCCCGCCCGTGCCGTAGCGTCCAACTCCGCGGCCCTCGAGCGCGTGCAATCCGAATTCCACGTGTTTGACGACCGTAAAGCGAGCGTTGGCTCCAAAGCCGCCACCGTTGACGGAGGCGTTGGTTGCCCCCACCACGCTTTTCACGTCGTTACACGGCGGAGCGGGATTGGTTTCCGCGCAAGGATAGATGCGGTCGCGGAAGCGGCTGCCGATGCCGTAGATTTCATAGTGCCCGAAGCCCGGTTCAAACGCCGCCTTGATGATGAAGTCCGGGGTTGCGTTGAACGAGTAATTCGCCTGGTTGTTGTAGGCTCCGCTCAGGTTGCCCGGCCCTCCGAAGGCGAAGTTGTTCGAGTTCCCGCGGGCCGCGAAGGTGGTCGTGGGATTCTCGATGGATGCTCCCAGCCAGAACTTATTGTTGAAATTCCGCACCAGCCGCACACCCGCCTGCCGCGCCCAACTGAATCCGACCGTATACTGCGGGTCGATCGTCATCGGCAACGCTTCGCTGCGGTTATCCAGGCCGTGTCTGGTTTCCTCCATCAGGCTCCACATCTGGCCGCCGGTGAAGGTCCAGGGCCCGGAGGCGATTTGTCCCCAAACCTGCCGCTGCCGGAACGTGTAGCTGTTGCTCGTATTGTTGTTGGAGGTCACTCCGGCGGAAAGGAAGTCACCCTCGAAGTAGCCCGTCATCTTCGCGTCTCCCAGCTTGCCTTCGGCGAGTAATGAGACTCGCGACTGCCGGCCGGAGTAGAAGAACTCGGAGACCGCGTTCTGCCCGCTCCCCGGGAAGTTCAGCCCGTTGAACTGGGAATTGATGTCCGCCCCGATGGCGCGATTGCGATACACCGATTCCGCCGCCAGAAAGCCGCCCGGCGTGATCGTGATGCCCTTGAAGTGAATGGAGAGCGGGCTCTCAAAAGTATCCTTCAGAGCTTTCTGCGTCTCCTGCAGTGTCATGGCAGCGCCAGTCGCGGCGGTCTTCAGGTCCGCGACATCGCTCTTGATGGACGAGACCGCTTGCGCCTCGTCGGCAGTCTGGGCGGCTGCCGCATCGGCCTTCGCCTGCGCTTCCCTATCCGCCGCTTGATTCTGATCGAGCCGCTGCTCCAGTTGCTGAATGCGCTGATCGCGGGCCTGGATCTGCTGACCCAACATCTGGAGTTGCTTTGCCTGGGCTTCGATTGCTTCCTTCAGTTCATTGATTTGAGTGGAAACTGCTGGAACGGCAGCCTTCTTTCTCGTGGGGCTCTTTGCCGTACCGCCCGCACCTGCCTGAGCGTACGCGGCATCCATACTGCCCGCCAGCGCTATCGCCAGCGCCAACGCCAAAACACGCTTCATTTTCGATCTCCTGAAAGAAAGAATTAGACAACTTGCAAGGTTCTGATTTCGCCTGCCCGTGATCTGGCAGCCGTGGATCTGCAGACCTTGTCTTGCATAGCATGGTTCGCGCGGCGGGGTTTCACCCGGGTCAACTCGCACACCACGACCCTGAAACTCGACCGGGCAACAATAGTGGTTTCTTGTACCGAGCTTGATCGTATGACTCGGATTGTTAATAAGGGATGAACGTTCGTTGAATATCGCGTTAATACGCGGCGGCATTGGCAGTATCATAGTGCGACGAATTCGCGCGAGGCATAAGAAGAAGAAATCGAGCAACATCGGGCGAGATGAATCGCCCTCCCTATTTTGCTGCTGGAACTCAGGTACGCTGTTGCAAGTTGTGCAGTGCACTGGAGGTGAAGAACACCATGCGGGTTCTTCTGATTGAGGATTCGGCTGTCTACCGGCAACTGATTGGCGGTCACCTGAAGAGCTGGGGGTTTGAGGTGATCGTGGCGGGCACCGGCGCCGAAGCTTCGCGAATTCTGGAACAGGCCGACGCCCCAAAGCTGGTTCTGATTGACGGCATGTTGCCGGATGTTGAAGGCGTTGACCTTTGTGGGAGCATCCGCGCCACCGGTTCTTCGGATCATTACGTTTATATGATTCTGCTGACCGGCAAGGAAGGCCGGCAGAACATGCTCGACGCCCTCGAGGCGGGCGCCGACGACTATCTCAGGAAGCCATTCGATGAGGCGGAGTTGAAGGCTCGCCTGCTCGTGGGCAAACGCATCCTCGATTTACAGGAGGAGCTGGTGGCGGCGCGCGAGTCCATGCGTGAGGCGGCCACTCATGATTCTCTCACCGGCCTTCTCAATCGAGCGGAGATCTTCAGTCTGCTCGAACGGGAACTTGAGCGCTCACGCCGGGAGCGCAAGCCACTGAGCGTGATTCTGGCCGACATCGATCATTTCAAAGACTTGAACGACAAGGAAGGGCACCTTTTCGGCGACGAGGCGCTCCGCGAGATCGGGCGGCGCATGCAATCCAGGGTCCGCCCCTATGACGGCGTAGGCAGGTACGGTGGTGAGGAGTTTCTGCTCGTGCTGCCCTCGTGCGATCTGCAAGGAGCGATGGACCGGGCCAATGAGATGCGCGAGTTGATTGCCGCAACGAAAGTGATTTCAGGCGGCGTGGAGAAGGCGATCACCATGAGCCTGGGCGTTGCAGCCTCGGAGTGTATTGGCGTCAAGGAAGTCGAGGCGCTGATCGGTCGGGCCGACGCCGCCCTCTACTCGGCCAAGAAGAAAGGGCGCAACCGCGCCGAGCCCGCGGCGGGTTCCGCGTAGATTCGGAACTACCACTCGCCGGTGGTCAGGTATTGATGAATGCCGGTTGCAGCTCGTCGTCCCGCGCCCATCGCGAGAATCACCGTCGCGCCACCGGTGACGATATCGCCTCCGGCGAACACGCCTCTGCGGGAGGTTTTCTGGCTCGCTTCGTCGGCCTGAATGTAACCCTTCTTCGTTGTCGCCAAGCCGGGCGTTGTGCTTTGCACGATTGGGTTCGCGGTCGTTCCGATCGCGATCACCGCGACCGACAGCGGAACCACGTATTCCGAGCCTTCGATCGCCACCGGCCGCCGCCGGCCCGAGGCGTCGGCTTCTCCCAGTTCCATCTTCTGGCAACGCGCGCCTGCCAGCCAACCTTTTCCGTCATCGACAAATTCCAGCGGCGCGGTCAGCACGTGGAACTCCACGCCTTCTTCCTTGGCGTGCTTGACTTCTTCCTTGCGGGCCGGCATTTCGGCCTCGCTGCGCCGGTAAAGGATGAACGCCTTGCCCGCGCCCAGACGGAGCGCCGAGCGAATGGAATCAAGAGCCGTATTGCCTCCCCCGATCACGGCAACATTCTTGCCGCGGAAGTCCACCATTGGCTCGTCGTACTTTGGAAATTCATAGGCATGCATCAGATTGATGCGCGTCAGAAACTCGTTGGCGGAGTACACGCCGTTCAGATGTTCGCCGGGAATGCCCATGAACTGCGGCAGGCCCGCGCCCGTCCCGATGAACACCGCGTCGTAACCTTCCTCGTTGAGCAGTTCGTCGATGGTCACGGTACGGCCGACTACGACGTCCGTCTCGAACACCACGCCCATCGCCCGCATGATGTCGACTTGCTCGCGGATGATCTTCTTCGGCAGGCGAAATTCCGGAATGCCATAGACGAGGACGCCCCCGATTTCATGCAGCGCTTCGAAAACATGCACCTCGTGGCCTTTCTGGACCAGGTCTCCGGCCGCGGTAAGGCCCGATGGCCCGCTGCCCACGATGGCAACTTTCTTCCCGGTAGGCGGCGCCTTGACGATAGTCGTTGGATCGAAGTGCTGTTGCTCATAGTCGGCAACGAACCGCTCCAGATAGCCGATGCCGAGTGACTCGCCCTTTTTGCAAAGCAGGCACGCCCCCTCGCAATGATCTTCCTGCGGGCAGACGCGCCCGGTGATGGCGGGCAGCACGTTGTCTTCGCGAATCTTAGCGGCCGCCCCAAGGTAGTCCCCGTCAACAATCAGCTGTACGAATTCCTTCACCTTCACGCCCACCGGGCAATCCCGGGTGCAGGTCGGCTTGGCGCACTCCAGACAGCGCAGCGCTTCCTGGCGCGCCAGTTCCGCCGAGTATCCCAGGTTCACTTCCGTGAACTGTTTGTTGCGGATCTGCGGCAACTGCTCGGGCATGTGCTGCCGCGGCATCTTCATCCGCTCTTTGTTGGGCACGGGATTCTTCGACCTGGTCGGAGTCGTGGACATTACTTTCCCTCCAGCGCGCCGGCCACTTCCGCTTCGCGCGGAACTTCGGTGCGCGCTTCGGACCGGGCCTGCAGCTTTTCGTATTCGCACTCGCGCTTCGTTTCTTCTTCCTTCAGCAGCGCCATCGATTGTTTCTCCGCCTCGCGATACATTGCGTTGCGCTGCACCAGCACCGCAAAGTCGACGCGATGCGCGTCAAACTCGGGTCCATCCACGCACGCAAACTCGCTCTTGCCCTCGACCAGCACCCGGCACCCGCCGCACATGCCGGTGCCGTCGATCATGATCGGATTGAGGCTCACCATGGTATGAATGCGCTCTTTGCGGGTCATCTCGGCGACCGCCCGCATCATCGGAATCGGCCCCACCGCCAGCACCTCGTCGATCCGCGTTCCGTTCTCGATCAACTGCCGCAGCCGGTCCGTGACCAGCCCTTTTTCACCGTAGCTGCCGTCGTCGGTCGTGACGAAAACCGTGTCGCTGACCTCCCGCATCTCCTCTTCCAGGATGACTAGATCTTTATTGCGCCCGCCCAGAATCGTGATTACCCGGTTGCCTGCCCGCTTCATCGCCGCGGCCGTCGGATAGGCCATCGCGGTGCCCACCCCGCCGCCCATCACCACCACCGTGCCGAAGTTCTTTACCTCCGATGGCTTGCCGAGCGGCCCTACGATATCCAGAATGCTGCCGCCCGTTTCGAGCCTGTTGAGCGTGGTCGTCGTCTTGCCGATCGACTGCACCACGATATTGACCGTGCCTTTTTCCGGGTCGGACCGCTCGATGGTGAGCGGAATGCGCTCCCCTCTCTCATTGATGCGGATGATGACGAACTGCCCCGGCCGCTGCTTGCGCGCGATCCGCGGCGCCTCAATCACAAAGCGCTTGATTCCAGGGGCGATAAACTCGGCATGGATGATTTTGAACAAGGAAAGCTCCCTCAGAAGCCGGAATTCATTGTCCCGTGCCCCTATGACAAGCCGATGTGATGTATGTCACAGGGGGATGTGCGCCAGGCACGTCGAGTCGGCGAGCTTCGTAAGTGCCGAATGTCGAAACCTAGGAATGTCAGAAACGCCGGGATGTTAGCCTTTCTAATCGGGTTTAATGAGGATGTCATCTTGAGCGATGTGAGGTGAGCAAAAGCGAGCCGAACGAGTCGAAAGACCCCTACCGGCTCAACGGCAATCACAGTCGCCGCAAGGCATTCTCAGAGCTACCTTTGCTGTCTCCGGATTTCCGGCATTGGTGCGTTAAGTCAGCGTTTTGGAGCGCATGACAGCGAACGCTCTACCAGACGATGATTCTCTCCGCCGACATTTCCGCAACGATCCACCAGGCCGCCCGCGACGCCGGCTTCGAACTCTGCGGCATAGCCCCGGTCCGTAACTTCGGCGAGCTGCAACTGTTTCCCGATTGGATCGCCGCCAACCGTCACGGCGAGATGAAGTACATGGAGGCGCGCAACCAGGCCGGCGACTTGAAGCGTGCCAGTCTCGCCAACTCCGCGCCCTGGGCGCGCAGCGTGATCGTCTGCGCCATCAACTACAACACCGCGCAACCCTACTCCACCCAAGTCACGCCCACCGAAGCCGCCGGCAAAGGCTGGAT
>Ga0335078_10018091_pt1 | contig 10478 bp, 9 predicted proteins | sample Lox_Sample_32_FD_206711 | JGI IMG/M metagenome (GOLD analysis project Ga0335078, IMG submission 206711) | Soil microbial communities from Loxahatchee National Wildlife Refuge, Florida, United States - Lox_Sample_3.2 | ecosystem: Environmental > Terrestrial > Soil > Wetlands | place: USA: Florida...
CTACAAGAAGGGCTACGTCGGCAACTACGGGAACAGTCAGACCAAGACGTCGAGCGTCGTCGAGTACATGCGGGGCGACAAGCGCGATGCGGCGGCCGTCGCCGCCGCGCTGAAGCTCCCTCCGACGGCGGTGCAGCCGATCGATACGACCACGCAGCAGATCGCCTGTCCGCCCGCCAACGGGCCCTGCACATCCGCGGTCGTCGTGACCGTCGGCAGCGACCTCGCCGGCCTAGCCACGGCCACGCAGTAGCCCCCGGCACATGCGAGACCTGCTCAACCTCCCGGAGCGGAGCGGCAAGCCGCGTAGCAACGGCGTGACCCACGTGATCGACCGCGGGCTGTCGGTCGCAGAGATCGAGGGGATGGTCGAGGTCGTCGGCGAGTTCGTCGACATCGTCAAGCTCGGGTGGGGCACCGCGCTCGCGACCGGCAACCTCGAGCCCAAGCTCGAGTGCTACCGGCGCCACCAGATCCCGGTCGTGCTTGGCGGCACGCTCACGGAGCTCGCGATCAAGCGCGGCCGGCTCGACGAGCTGATCGCGTGGGTCCACGAGCTCGGACTCGAGTACTTCGAGATCTCCGACGGGACGATCGCGCTCGAGCACGAGCACAAGCTCGAGCTGATCGAGCGGCTCGCCCGGGAGTTCACGGTGCTCTCCGAGGTCGGCTCCAAGGACGACACGGGCGCGATCACGCCGCCCTACGTCTGGGTCCAGCAGATGCGCGCCGAGCTCGCGGCCGGCGCCTGGAAGGTGATCGCCGAGGGACGCGAAGCGGGTACCGCCGGGATCTTCCGTCCCGACGGAGAGGTCCGCGAGGGGCTGATCGGCGAGATCGTCCACGAGATCGCCCCCGGCCAGATCATGTTCGACGCGCCGCGCAAGGATCAGCAGGTGTGGTTCGTGCGCCGGTTCGGCCCCGAGGTCAACCTGAGCAACATCCCCGTCGGCGAGGTGCTCGCGCTCGAGACGCTGCGGCTCGGGCTGCGGTCGGACACGCTCGGCATCGGTGGGCAGTGACCGCGCGGCGGGGGTCGCGATGAGCTCCTCGCTGCACGGCGTGTTGCTCGCGCGCCACGGCCAGACCAATGACAACCTCCAGCCGATCCGCTTCCAGGGCTTTCGTGACACGCCGCTGAACGACACCGGGCGCGAGCAGGCGCACGAGCTCGCGGCCCAGATCGCGAGCGAGCCCGAGCCGATCCGCGCGCTTTGGTCGTCCGATCTGAGCCGGGCCCGGGAGACCGCCGAGATCGTCGGCGCGAAGACCGGGCTCGCCCCCCGGCTCGACCCCCGGCTCCGCGAGGCCAACCGCGGGGAATGGGAAGGCCGGCTGTTCCGCGACGTCGAACGTGAGGATCCTGAGCGGTTCGCCGACTGGATGCGGGCCGGCGCGGGGTTCCGGTTTCCCGGCGGCGAGTCGCTCCAGGATCAGCTCGACCGGGTCAGCGCCGCGCTCGAGGAGATTCATGCTGCCGGCGTGCTTCCCGCGCTGGCCGTCTGCCACGGCGGCTCGATCCGGGTGATGCTCTGCAGCCGCGATCCGCGTGGCCTCGACGCATTTCACGAATTCGAGATCCCGAACGTGGCAGTCTTGAGGCTGTGACCAGGCTCTCGACCGGCGCGTTCGCGGTGCTGGTCGCGGCGACGATTGCGGCGTTCTTCGTCACCCAGCACCTGAAGGTGACGACGCCGCTGATCCAGGGCGCTCCGCGGCCGGTCCCCGGGGTGATCGACCCGTTGCACGGGGTGGCGTGCGTCGGCGGCAAGAACAGCGGCTCGACGACGATCTCGTTCTACCTCCAGCACCGCGCCGACACCGTCGACGTGTACGTGGTCAATCAGGACGAGGAGATCGTGCGGACGGTGGCGACCGGTCGTCACATGCGCATCGACGTCCGCAACCCCGATGGCGTGTTCACCTGGGACGGCCGCGAGGACAGCGGGCGGGTCGCGCCCGACGGCACGTACTACTTCCGGGTCGCGCTGCTCCATCAGGGACGCACGGTCGACCTGACCAGCGTTCCGGTGAAGATCAAGACCGTCCCGCCGCATCCGGTCGTCAAGAGCGTCACGCCGTCGCTGATCCCCGGCACCCACGGCCTGAACGTGACGATCCGCTACGCCGGCAACGAGCACCGCGGCGGCACGATCCGCATCTACCGCACCGATCTGCCCGGCAAGCCCCGGCTTGTCAAGAGCTTCCTGACGCCGTGGAGCGGGGAGCAGGCGATCTGGGACGGGACGATCAACCAGCGTCCCGCCCCGGCTGGCACCTATCTGGTCGGGCTCGACGTCAGCGACGCCGCCTGCGACACCGGCCATTACCCCGCCCACGTTCCGCCGGCGCCCGGTTCGACCCCGCACGCCGGCGTCACGATCAGCTACCTGTCGGCGCAGGCGCCGCTCGACCCGGTCCCGGCCGGTTCGGACGCGCTCGTCCAGGTGCGCTCCCCGGGTCTCGCCTATCACTGGGCGCTCGCGCGCGCGGGCACGCGCAAGGTGCTCGCCTCGGGCGTGTCCGACCAGCCGTCGCTGTCGGTGCGTCTCCCCTCCGGGCATGCCGCGCTGTACGGGCTGAGGCTCCGCTCCCCCGCCGGGAGGACGAACGTGCCGATCGTCGCCAGCGGCGTCCGGAGCGCGCCTGTCCTCGTGGTGCTCCCGGCGCTCACCTGGCAGGGACTGAACCCCGTCGACGACACCGGCGACGGCCTCCCGAACACGCTGGCGAACGGCGGCTCGATCGAGCTCGACCGCCCGCTGGTCGACCCCCCGCCGGCGGGGATCGCCGACGAGGCCGGACTGCTCGAATACCTCGACTCCGCCCACCGCCCGTACCAGCTCACCACCGACCTCGGGCTGATCCGGGGCATGGGACCGCGGCTCGGCGGCCATGCCGTGGTCGTCCTGGCCGGCAGCGAGCGCTGGCTGCCGGCCTCCGAGCGGGCGGCCCTGCGGTCCTACGTGCGCTCCGGCGGGCGCCTGCTGTCTCTGGGCGTCGACTCGCTGCGCCGCGGCGTGACCGTGACCGGCGACCGGGCGCTTCACCCGACCGGCCCGTCGCTCGCGGACGCGCTCGGGGCGCGGGTGGGCGCGTTGGCCGTGAAGAGCGCGGCGCCCGTCAACGTGGCGAGCGATGGCCTTGGCCTGTTCGAAGGTGTGTCGGCGCCGCTCAACGGCTTCCGCTTCTATCAGCCGATCGCGGGCGTGCTCGCGCCTGGTCGCGTCATGTCGTCGGCCGCCCCGGCGGCCGGCGGCAATCCGGCGATCGTGGGCTACGCGCTCGGGAACGGCGTCGTGATCGATCTCGGTGTCCCCGGGTTCGGCGCGGCCCTGTCTCGCGACCCGGGCGCGGCGCAGCTGATCGACCGGATCTGGACCGTGCTCTCGGGCTGAGGGCCACCGATGGCGGCGTACCTGAAGCGGTTGGTGAGCTCGCTGGCGGCCTACCAGGTCGCGGACGTGGTCTCGAAGTTCATCGCGGTCCTGCTGCTGCCGGTCTACACCCGGTACATCCCTGTCGCCGGCTACGGCGTCGTCGAGCTGCTCGCGAACGGGGTGATCCTGATCAGCATCCTCGTCCGCTTCGGGATGATCGAGTCGTTCCTGCGCTTCTACTACACCGACGCCGACCAGGAGCGGCGGGACGCGCTCGCCCGGCGCGCCACCGGGTTCCTGCTGGTGAGCACGACGATCGTCTCGGTCGTCCTTGCCGTGCTCGCCGCGCCGCTGTCGAAGGTCGTCCTCGGCTATCGCGACCCCGGCATCTTCCGGATCGCGGTGCTCGGGCTGTGGGCGTTCACGAACCTCGAGCTGGCCTACGCGCTGCTGCGCGTCGACGAGCGCCTCCGCGCCTATGCCACCGCCTCGCTGATCAACGTCGGACTCACGATCGGCGCATCGGTGGCGCTCGTGGTCGTGCTCGGGCAGGGCGCCCGCGGACTGCTGCTCGGCAACTACGGCGCCTCGACGGTCGTGCTGCTCGGTCTGTGGTGGACGATGCGCGACCGCCTGGCGCCCCGCCGGCATTCCGGGGTCGAGACCCACGGGGTGCTGCTCCGGTTCGGGCTGCCGACGGTCCCGGCCGAGGCGTCGGTGTACGCGCTCAGCATCGTCGACCGCTACTACATCTTCCATCACGGTGTCACGGGCCCGAGGCTCGCCGGCCTGTACTCGATCGCGGTCAAGCTCGCCGGCGCGGTCGCGTTCATCGTGCGCGCGTTCCAGTACGCGTGGCCCCCGCTCGCGTACTCGGTCCGCAATGATGCCGAGGCCTCGCGACTGTATGGACTCGTGACCACGTACTACCTGCTCGTCAGCGGCCTGGTCGTGGCCGGCCTCGCGCTGCTCGGCCGCTGGGTCCTGCGCCTGCTCGCCGCGCCCGCGTACTTCGACGCCTACAAGGCGTTGCCGTGGGTGGCGCTCGGCTGGGCGCTGTACGGCCTGTGGGTGGTGTTCCTCGTGATCGCGGGCCGCGCCAACGTGACCACGCGCAACTTCCCGGCGGCCATCTGCGGCCTGGCCGTGAACGTGATGCTGTTGCTCGTGCTGGTGCCGGCGTGGGGGATCGCGGGCGCCGGGGTCGCGCTGTGCGGGGCGTATGTGGTGATGATCGCGGTCATGCACTTCCTGACCCGCCGCGCGTTCGCGGCGTCGTTCGAGTGGCTCCGCCTGGGCCAGCTCGCGGTCGTGCTCGGCGGCATGTCCGCGGCCGGCGACCTGCTGTTGCCGACGAGCGGCTTCGTCGGGCTCATCACCCGCGCTGCGGTCCTGGCCGCGATGCCGCTGGCGCTCCTGGCCATCGGCTTCACCCATTCACAGGAGCGCGAGCAGGCTCGGGTGCTGCTCGCCCGAGCGAGGCGAGGGATTGCCCGTGAGCCGGCCTGAGATCAGCGTCGTGATGCCGTTCGCCGGCGACGCGGGGGCCGCCCGGGCCGCGATCGACGCACTCCTGGTGCTCGACCTCCACGTGGGCGACGAGCTGATCCTCGCCGACAACTCCGGCGTCGCGGTCGCGCGCGGCGGCGTCGCGGTGATCCCTGCGCCCGGCGAGCAGTCACCGGCCCACGCCCGCAACGTCGGGGCCTCGCGGGCCCACGGCGAGTGGATCCTGTTCCTCGACGCCGACTGCCGCGCGCCCCGGGGGCTGCTCGACGCGTACTTCGCGGCGCCGGTCGCCGACGACGTCGGCGCGCTCGCCGGCGAGGTCGTGCCGCTGTTCGAGGGCGACACGCTCGCCTCGCGGTACGGGTCGGCGCGCAACTTCCTCTCCCATCAGGCCCACCTGAACCATCCCTACCGTCCCCGCGCGGTGGCGGCCAACCTGCTCGTCCGCCGCGTCGCGTTCGAGCAGGTCGGAGGGTTCTATGAGGGCGTGCGGGCCGCCGAGGACACGGACTTCAGCTGGCGCCTGCAGCGGGCGGGGTGGAAGCTCGAGGGGCGCCGCGGCGCCCAGGTCGAGCATCGCTACCGGGCGACGATCGGCGAGCTGCGCCGGCAATGGCGCGGATACGCGGCCGGCCGCGCCTGGCTCGCGCGCCGCTACGACGGCTTCGAGCCCGAGCCGGCGGTGACGCGCGCACTCGGCCGGCTGCGCCACCGGGCGCGGCGGCAGCTGGGTCCCGGCGCATCACCCGCGCGCGGTGCTCCGTCGGTGAACGCGAGCCGGGTCGAGCGGGGACGCTACCTCGCGCTCGACGCGCTGCTGTCGGCGGACGAGCTGGCCGGGTTCGTGCTGTCGAACCGCCCCTCGGGCCGCCGGCGGACCGCCGTCGACGTCGTCGTGGTGGCCGATCGCTTCCCGGTCCGCGGCGACCCGCTGGTCGAGTTCGCGCGGGCCCTCGACGGCGCCCGGGTCGAGGCTGCCGCCAGGCCCGAGTCCCCGGATCCCGACGTTGTCCGTGCGCTCGGAATCGACTACCGCGAGGACGACGGCATCGCCGCGCGGGCGGTGGCGCTGATCGGGTTGCTCGTGCGCCATCCGGTGCGCTGCGCCGTCGACGCGATCAGCCGCCGCCACGGCGGTCCGCCGCTGTCGGCGCTCGCTCCCGCGGTTCGCCGGCTCGCGCGTGACGGACACGCCCGCGTCCACCCGCTTGGAGGCGGCGACACCCGCGCGACCGCACGCCGGATCGCGCGGCTGGCCGGACGGCCGCTCGACGAGGCCCCCCGGCGGCGCTGATGCGCGTCCACATCGTCGACCCCTCGGCATTCACCGTGCCCTACGACCACGCGCTGTCGGCGGCGCTCGCGACCGCCGGCGTCGACGTCGAGCTGATCACGAGCCGGTTCGCCTACGGCGCCGCGCCGGCGCCCGACGGCTATGCCGTCCGCGAGCTGTTCTACCGGCACGCCCGCGGCGCGGTCGGCTCCCGGGCTCGCCAGGTGTCGAAGCTCGCCGAGCACGTGCCCGACATGCTCCGCTACCGGGGTGTGGCCGGCGCCGCCGATGTCGTCCATTTCCAATGGCTCCCGGTCCAGGCGATCGACCGCTACCTGCTCCCGCGTCGCCCGACCGTGCTGACCGCGCACGACCTGCTCCCGCGCGAGCCGCGGCCGGGTCAGGCCTACGCCCAGCGGCGCCTCTATGACGCCGTCGATGCGGTCGTGGTGCATTCTGCGTACGGGCGCAACCTGCTCGTGAACGAGGCTGGGGTCGACGCCGCCAAGGTGCGCGTGATTCCGCACGGCGCGTTCAAGCACCTCACGCTCCAGCCAGACGAGGCGCCGCTCCCGATCGAGTTGCAGGACGTCGGCGCGCCGGTCGTGATGTTCTTCGGCCTGCTCCGCCCGTACAAGGGACTCGACGTGCTGCTCGACGCGTGGCGCGGCATCGAGGGCGCCGAACTGTGGATCGTCGGCCGTCCGCGCATGCCTCTCGAACCGCTGCGAGCGCGAGCGCCGGCAAACGTCCGGTTCGTCCCCCGATACGTCGCCGACGCCGAGGTGCCGGCGTTCTTCCGCCGCGCCGACGTCGTCGTGCTGCCGTACTCGCACACCGCACGGTTCGATCAGTCGGGCGTCCTCGCCACCGCGCTCGCGTTCGGAAAGCCGACCGTGCTCAGCGACGTCGGCGGATTCGGAGAGGTCGCCGCGGCCGGTGGCGCCCGCCTGGTTCCGCCCGACGACCCGGCGGCGCTCCACGACGCGATCGCCGCGCTGCTCGCAGATCCGCAGGAGCGCGAGGGGCTCGCCTGGGGGGCTTTGACGGCCGCGTGCGGGCCGTACTCGTGGGCGCGCGCGGCCGAGGAGACCCTTGCGCTTTACCGCGAACTGGTTCCATAGCCATCCGTGGTCGTCGTCGCGATCGTGTTCTGGCTGTCGGTCGGCCTGGTGCTCTATGCCCACGCCGGCTACCCGGTGCTGCTCGGGCTGCTGGCGGCGGTGCGCGACCGGGGACCGGGGGCGCGGCGGCGTGCGCACCCGCCCCAGGACGACGAGCTCCCGCGCGTGTCGGTGATCGTCGCCGCCTACGCCGAGCAGGAGGTGATCGCCGACCGCGTCGCGAACATCCGCGCGCTCGACTACCCGCCCGAGCTGATCGAGCTGATCGTCGCGTGCGACGGATCCCCCGACGAGACCGCCGCGCGGGCGCGCGAGGCCGGCACCGACCTCGTGCTCGAGCTGCCGCGCGGGGGGAAGATCCGCGCCCAGGACGCCGCCGTCGAGCGCGCCGGCGGCGAGATCGTGGCGTTCTCGGACGCGAACGTGAGCTGGGAGCCCGATGCCTTGCGACGGCTCGTCGCGCCGTTCGCCGATGCGCGCGTCGGCTACGTGTGTGGCGAGGTGCAGCTCGTGGATGCCGCCACGGGGTCAAATCAGGAGGGGCTGTATTGGCGCTACGAGCTCGCACTGCGCGCGCTGGAGTCGCGCGTGCGGTCGGTGACCGGCGGCAACGGCGCGATCTATGCCACCCGGCGCGAGGCGTACCTGGTCGTCGACCCGATCATGGGCCATGACCTGTCGTTCCCGTTCAACATGGTCAAGCGCGGGTGGCTCGCGCTCGCGGTGCGCGAGGCGCAGGCGAGCGAGAAGATGGTCCCCACGATCGAGGGCGAGTTCGCGCGCAAGCGCCGGATGATGAGCCACACGTGGCCGATCGTCCTGCGCGGCGGGATGCTGTCGCCGCGCGGCTACGGCCTCACGTACGCGTTCATGATCGTCTCGCACCGGATCCTCCGCTACCTCACCCCGTTCCTCCACGTGATCGCGCTGGTCCTGAACATCCTGCTGCTGGGCCAGGGGTGGGTGTACTCGCTGACGCTCGCGCTCCAGCTCGCAGTGCTTGTGGCCGCCGCGCTTGCCGGCGTGCTGCCGTCGAGGCTGACGCTGATCGCCCGCTACTACGTGCTCACCACCGCCTCGCTGGCCGCCGGCCTGTGGGACTGGCTCGTCCACGGCACGGCCGTCGGGTGGGAGCCGGCCGAGGGAACGCGATGAGTCTGCAGCGAGCGCTCGACCTGGCGCTAGCCGGTCCGCTGGCCGTGCTCACCGCGCCGGTGGTCGCCCTGCTGGCGATCGCGATCCGGCTCGAGTCACCCGGGCACCCGATCTACACGCAGACGCGCGTGGGTCGCGATGGGGAGCTGTTCCAGATCTACAAGCTGCGGACGATGGTCCGGGGCGCCGAGTTCACCGGCGCGGGCCTGGCCATCCAGGAGGGGGACGACCGGATCACGCGGATCGGCAACCTCCTGCGCCGCTACTCGCTCGACGAGCTCCCGAACCTGTGGAACGTCGTCCGCGGCGAGATGTCGATCGTCGGGCCGCGCCCGACGCTCGCCGTCCAGGTCGAGCAGTACTCAGAGCGCCAGCGGGGCCGGCTCGCGGTCAAGCCCGGGATCACCGGCTGGGCCCAGGTCAACGGGCGCGCGTCGCTCCCGTGGCCGGAGCGGATCGAGCTCGACCTCTGGTACGTCGAGCACCGGTCGTTCGCGCTCGATCTCGACATCTTGAAGCGGACCGTCCGGATGGTTCTCGGTGGCGAGGGGATCTACAAGGGAGAGAGGGGCGGATGGACACAGCCGTAGCCGTCCTGCTCACGGGGGTCGGGAAGCGGTACGACATCGTCTCCGCGTTCGCCCAGCACGCGACCGTGGTCGCCGCCGACCCGAACCCGCTGGCGCCGGCGCAGTACGCCGCCCACCACCGGTGCGCGGTGCCGCGGATCGACGACCCCGGCTACGTGCCCGCGCTGAGGGCCCTGTGCGACGAGTTCGGGGCCCGCGCGGTCGTGCCGCTCACCGACCTCGACCTCGAGGTGCTCGGTCAGGCCCGCGCGGACGGGATCCTGCCGGCGTTCGTCCCCGGTCCCGAGATCGCCCGCGCGACGTTCGACAAGTACGAGGCCCACCTGCTGCTCTCGCGGTTGGGTCTGCCGTCTCCCCCAACGGTCCTGCCCGGCGAACCCGTCGAGAGCTTTCCGGTGATGGTGAAGCCCCGCTGGGGCTCGGGGGCACGGTCGATTCACCGCGCCGACGACGCGCGGGCCGCGGAGTTCTTCGTCGACTACATCGGCGAGCCGGCGATGGTGCAGCGGCTGATGGACGGACCCGAGTTCTCGATGGACGTGCTGTGCGACCTGCGCGGCCGGTGCCTGAACGCGATCCCGCGCACGATGATCGAGTCGCGCGGTGGCGAGTCGATCAAGGGTACGGTGATCGCCGACGCCGAGCTGATCGAGCTCGGCCGGCGCGTCTCCGAGGCGCTCGGCGTCCGCGGCCCATGCACGATCCAGGCCTTCCGCGACAAGCAGATCGGGCTCGGGATCACCGACGTCAACACCCGCTTCGGCGGGGCGTTCCCGGCGCCGATGTATGCAGCGCTGCCCGGGCGCACCTACCCCGAGCTGATCGTCCGGATGGCCCGCGGCGAGGAGATCGAGCCGCACGTCGGGGAGTTCCGCGCCGGCGTCACGTTCACGCGCTACTACTGGCAGCTCGAGCTCGACTCCGAGCTCCGGCCGACGGGACGCGACATCGTCGACCCGCCGGGGCCGCCGCCGCCACGCTGAGAGTGCCCCGGTTGGGCAGGGCCGATGACCCAACGGCGGGCACCTGGAGAGGGTGTGTTGCGAGCTTCTCGGGACCGATCGCCCCAAGAGAACCTGCACAACACGACATTTGACGCGATCTCGATAGGCCTTGACGTTTCAGGCATGTGGGGCATGCGCGACAGGTCAAGGCTTCCCCGGTAGGCGCCAATTGTCGTGTCATGCATGCTCGGGTTCAGCGGGACGGCCCCGGGACCGCCGCACCCACCCTCAGGTGCCCGCCGTTATCCGCCGGCCGCGCGGGACCGCCGTTGTCGGCGCTTCGGTGGCGCGAGGGCCCCGCCCGAGCCGTCCCAGCACTCGTCGACGAACTCGGCGATCTTGGCGGTCAGGCGCGCCGGCAGGACCCGCAGCTCGACGATCGAGTTCGCGTCGACCAGTCGGGCGTTCGGGAGCTCGCCGGCGAGCTGGTCGGCATCGGAGAA
>Ga0335078_10018092_pt1 | contig 10478 bp, 5 predicted proteins | sample Lox_Sample_32_FD_206711 | JGI IMG/M metagenome (GOLD analysis project Ga0335078, IMG submission 206711) | Soil microbial communities from Loxahatchee National Wildlife Refuge, Florida, United States - Lox_Sample_3.2 | ecosystem: Environmental > Terrestrial > Soil > Wetlands | place: USA: Florida...
CGATCCCGCGGTGCGGGTCCGCCAGTTCTCCGAAGCCAGGTGTTCCATGTCTTCCTTGTTCGAGACATAGCCGAGTTCGACCAGGACCGAAGGTACATCCGGCGCCTTCAGCACCCGGAAGCCGGCCGACTTCAGCGGATTCTTGTGCATCCGTGTGACCGTCTTCATTTCGCCCATCAGAAGGCGCGCAAAGCGATTGGAAAAGGTCCGGGTTTCGCGCTGGGCCAGGTCGATCAGGATATCAGCGACTTCGGTCGGCTCCTCGGTCAAGTTGACGCCGCCGATCGCATCCGCCCTGTTTTCAGTCTCGGCCAGCCGTTCGGCTTCGGCGTCCGAAGCGCGATCGGACAGCGTATAAATGGTGGCGCCCTGCGCATCGCCCTCGTGCCGCGGCAACGCGTCGGCATGGATTGAGACAAACAGCGAGGCTGACTGGCTGCGCGCAAATTTCACCCGGTCGTCGAGCGGGATGAACGTATCGTCGGTGCGCGTCATCACCACGCGATATTTGCCGCCTTTCTCGATGCGGTCGCGCAAAATGAGCGCAAAGCCAAGCACGAGATTCTTCTCGCTCTCGGTGCCGGATTGCGTTCCGTTGTCCGGACCGCCATGGCCGGGGTCGATGACAATCACCGGACGCGTATCGTGTGGCGAAGCCGCCGCGGCAGGCCCCTCGAGCTTCGTAGCTACGCTCGCCACCGGAAGCGTCGCTTCGGCAATCGCGGGCCGAAGCTCGGGCCGGCTTTCGGGCGCCAGCATCTGCACGAAGGCCGTGCGATCGACCTCTTCCAATTCAAGCACTAGCCGCGCCGGTTGGCCGTTGACGGCGGCAAGCACCGACGCATTGGTGATCCTGGCGGGCCCCGTGAGATCAAAGACGATCCGCGAACCGCCAGGCATCACCAGACCGTACCGAAATGCCTTGATCAGGCCTCGCCCCGCAGCGCCAATCCCGGGCGGGAGCTGGAATGTGACCTGCGGGATATCGATGACCACCCGATATGGATCGGCCAACGCAAAGGCATGGACCGCGATCGGCTCGTCAAGATCGAGGATGAAGCGGGTCTGTTTACCGTCGCCGGCAAGGCGCGCCTCGGAAGCGATCGGGATGCGAAGCGCCGAGGCCGCTTTCGGCGGCTGGGTTTCGACGGCGGCCGACACGCCAAGGGGAAGGCATGGCAATGCTGCGGCGCACAACAGCGCGATACCCGACAATACAAAGAGATTTTCGCGGCCCGCCACCGATCCGTGCCTCCTAGTGGAGCGGATTTGACATTCGCTACCTACCTCGGCGCGAGTTCGTCAAGCGAATGTCAAATCCCAAACTTCACTAGAAACTTGTATTTGCTGGTGGTCCTTCAATTCCAAGATTCGCAAACGTGCCCGCTGAGCAGGGATGCGAATGTTGGCATTGGACCGCCTGCGGCTCTCTTACCGCAATAAAACCGCAGGGTTAATCGCGCCTTAAATATTATCCGCCGAAAAGAAGCGACTGTTGCTGGCAGGCGACTTGTTCCGGACGGCTCCCTTGCACGAGGGGTCCGATCCACGTATGTAGGTGGTGCTGAAGGCTAAAATTCCCGGTTGTGTCGCGTTCAGCCTCCCGGTGCAGCGCAGGAACCTCCCGAAGTGGAGATTTCGGCGTCTTTCCGGCCCCTTCGGAGCCAGCGCGAGCCGCGCGGCTGACAGAAGGGGCGGTTTCAAGCCCGGGCGGCGTCCGCTCCCAGGGTCACAGCTTGTTCCAGGGACGGCTTGAGATTCGACCTGACCGATTATCGGGCCCCAAGGCCCGATATACGATTGAGGCGTGTGCGCTTTGGCGCAAAGCCGAGCCATCAGCAACCGATAAGGCGGCCTGCTTGCCGCCCAAAATTAATCAGACGGGCCGACGCTTGATGCGCCAGACTGTATTGCCGGCACTCCAGGGAAAAATATCGCCGATGCGGGGCGCAAGCCGCGCGCGTCGTTGTCGATCCCGGGAAACATGTTCGGCGAGGCGCTCGACGACGCGTTTCGGCCTTCCCCTCACCCCCGAATCAGGTGGACCGTCGCGTCATCCGGCCGTGCGAATTGCGCGCGCCGCCCTGCGCGCCCGCCGCCGTCAAGAGTTCGAAAATGCCCAACAAAATGCTTATCGATGCCACCCACCCGGAGGAGACCCGGGTCGTCGTGGTCCGCGGCAATCGTGTCGAAGAATTTGATTTCGAGACCGCGCAACGCAAACAACTGCGCGGCAACATCTATCTGGCGAAGGTCACCCGCGTCGAACCGTCGCTGCAAGCCGCCTTCATAGAATATGGCGGCAACCGCCACGGCTTTCTCGCCTTCAGCGAAATTCATCCCGACTATTACCAGATCCCGGTCGCCGACCGTCAGGCGCTGATCGAGGCGGATGAGCGCGCCCATCGCGAGGCGGAGGAGGAATCGGAGAACCGCGCCAGCCGCCGCCGCTCTCGCCATCGCAATTCGCGCCGGCGCGGCCATGGCGAGCGGGTTCAGAGCGAGATCGTCGAAACATCGCCCGAGGGTCTGCCGGCAGACGGACAGCCCGTCGAGTCTCGCGCCGGCGAAGACCACCACGACGAGCATCTGCACGATACCGAACATCATCTCGATCACGGCGAGCATCACGAAGATGCTGGGCATGATCATGAGCACGAGCACGAGCACGAGCATGCGTCTGACCACGCGCATCATGACGACGAATCGCATCGCGACGATGCCCCTGCCGAGGCACCCGGTTTGTTCGCCGACACGCAGGAGCCGGTAAGAGAGGCTGAAGCGCTTGTTGATATTTCCGAGGCCATGCGCGAGGCGTCCGAGGAAATCGCCCATCACGCCGGTGAGGAATCCGAGACGGAAGAGACCGCATCCGACACTGTTCATGAGCATGTCTTCCATGAAGAGCATGCCGCCTCGGCGGGCGAGACGCACGCCGCGGCCGATGGCGAAGAAGCTCACGACGACGAAGGCGACGAAGTCGAAGAGGAAGTCGTCGAATCCGTCGGTGGCGACGACGTGCTGGAAGAAGTTCCGGAGCGTCCCTTCCGTCCGCGCCGTCAATACAAGATCCAGGAAGTCATCAAGCGGCGCCAGGTCATGCTGGTGCAGGTCGTCAAGGAAGAGCGCGGCAGCAAGGGCGCAGCGCTCACCACCTATCTCTCTCTCGCCGGCCGCTATGCGGTCTTGATGCCCAACACCGCCCGCGGCGGCGGCATCAGCCGCAAGATCACCTCGGCTCAGGATCGATCGCGGCTGAAGGAGGTGGTCCAGGATCTCGACGTTCCCGAGGGCATGGGAATTATCCTGCGCACCGCCGGTGCATCCCGCACCAAGCCCGAGATCAAGCGCGACTTCGAATACCTGATCCGGATGTGGGAGACGGTGCGCGACATGACGCTGAAGTCGCAGGCGCCGACGCTGGTCTATGAAGAAGGCTCGCTGATCAAGCGCTCGCTGCGCGACCTCTACAACAAGGAAATCGACGAGATTCTGGTTGCGGGCGAAGCCGGCTACCATGAAGCGCGCGACTTCATGAAGATGCTGATGCCCTCGAACGTGCGGGCGGTGAAGCAATATCGCGACGGCCAGCCGCTGTTCTCGCGCATGGGCGTGGAGAGCCAGCTGGATGCAATGTTCTCGCCGACGGTGCAGCTGCGATCGGGCGGGTACATCGTGATTAACCAGACCGAGGCGCTGGTTTCGATCGACGTCAACTCCGGTCGCTCGACACGCGAACATCACATCGAGGACACCGCGCTCAAGACCAATCTCGAGGCGGCCGAAGAAGTCGCAAGACAACTCCGCCTGCGCGACCTTGCCGGCCTTATCGTCATCGACTTCATCGATATGGACGAGAAGCGCAATAACCGCTCGGTCGAGCGCAAGCTGTCCGACTGCCTGCGCCAGGACCGGGCGCGAATTCAGGTCGGGCGCATCTCGCATTTCGGCCTGCTCGAAATGTCGCGCCAGCGCATCCGCGCCAGCGTGCTCGAAAGCTCCACCGAGCCCTGCCCGCAATGCGGCGGCAGCGGCCATGTTCGCTCGGTCTCCTCGGTCGCGCTGCAATTGCTGCGCGGGCTCGAAGAGGTCTTGATGAAGGGCGCGACCCACAATCTGGTGGTTCGTACCCGCACCGACGTCGCACTCTACGTCCTCAACCACAAGCGCGGCCATCTGCGCGACCTCGAAAACTCATTCAAGGTGACGCTCGCCGTGATCGCCGATCCGACTGTAAGCGGTCAGCAGTCATATGTGATCGATCGCGGCGAACAGGTGCACACGCTGGGGGCGGCAAAGGCGCTGCTGGCGGCGCAAGCGGCCGCTGCGCCCCAGGCCGCGGAAGAAGCCTACGAGGATGAAGAATCTTTCGACGCTGAAACGGAATCGGAAGTCGAAACCGACGAAACCGAGGGACTTTCGGACGAGTTCTCTGCCGGTGGCGAAGCTGGTTCGGAAGCAGCAAGCGAGGGTCCGCGACGGCGCCGTCGCCGGCGCCGGCGTGGCCGTGGAGGCGAGCTCCGCGAAAACGGCGCGCCGCGCGAGGACAATGCCGTCACGCAGGAGGCCTCTGCTCCGGCGGATGCCGATCTCGCAGATGACGAGACCGACGAGGACGAAACCGGCGAACAACCGAACCTGGCGCGTTTGGATCAGGGATCGGGCGAACGTCGGCCGAGGCGACGTGGACGACGTGGCGGACGCCGCCGGCGCGGCGGCGCTGAAGACGGTCTTGCCGGGTCGATATCAGATGAGCTGGGGCCAATCCCCGCGTCCGAGGTCGCAGGCGCGGTCGCCGACTTCGATGGCGGTGCTTCGCAACCGTCGCCTTCGTTCGCCGAATACGCGCCCGACGCGCATCCCGCGGCACCTCCGGTAGCCGTCCAATCATCGGCTCCGGCCGCGGAGGAGTTTGAGGCACAGGCGCACGAGTCCGAGAAGGCCGCCCGGCGGCGTTCGACGGTACGCGAGAAGGTGAGTTTTGCCTCTCCTGCTCCATCGGAGCCGGCTGATTTGGGCCAGCCCCAACCGCCGGCGGCCGCCGAGACCCCGGCTGAACCTGCCGCCGAAGCAGCATCCGACGCCGCGCCTCGTCGCGCAGGATGGTGGTCGCGGCGCTTCGGTGGCAACTAGGATTACTCGGATATATCAGGACAAAAAACCGTCCGGTAAACCGGGCGGTTTTTTCTTTCGAAGATCGGCGTAACCAACGCTAGCCAGTCGTGACAGCCGTTTCCACGTCGGTCGGATCGACCTCCTTGTTCAGACTGGACTGAAGGCGGCTACGGTCGAGTTCGCCCTCCCACCACGACACCACCACGCAGGCGACGCCGTTGCCGCACAGGTTGGTCAGCGCGCGGCACTCACTCATGAACTTGTCGATACCCAGCACGATCGCCATGCCCGGCACGAGGCGCGGGTCGACCACGGCAAGCGTGGCCGCAAGCGTGATAAATCCAGCCCCCGTGATTCCCGATGCGCCCTTGGAGGTCAGCATCGCAACGATCAGGATCGTGATCTGCTGCCCGAGCGTGAGATCGAAGCCGAGCGCCTGCGCGATGAAGAGCGTCGCCAGCGTCATGTAGATGTTGGTGCCGTCGAGATTGAAGGAATAGCCGGTCGGCACAACGAGACCGACGACCGATTTCGAACAGCCGAGCCGCTCGAGTTTTTCCATCAACGATGGCAGCGCGCTTTCCGAGGACGACGTGCCAAGCACGATCAGGAGCTCGTCCTTGATATAGGCCAGGAATTTGAAGATCGAGAAGCCGACAATGCGCGCGATGATGCCGAGGATCACGATCACGAACAGGCCTGCGGTGAGGTAGAAGGTCGCAATCAGGCCAAGCAGGTTGAGGATGGCGCCGGTGCCGAACTTGCCGATGGTATAGGCCATCGCGCCGAAGGCGCCGATTGGGGCAGCCCGCATCACGATCGAGATCACGCCGAAGACGCCGTGCGCCGCATCGTCGATGAAGGAGCGCAGCGTATGCCCCCGCTCGCCGAGGGCCATCAGCGAAAAGCCGAACAGGATCGAGAACAGCAGAACCTGCAAGATCTCGCCGCTTGCAAACGCACCGACCACCGTATCCGGAATGATGTGCAGGAGAAAATCGACGCTCTTCTGCGCCTCCGCCTGTTTGGCGTAGTTGGCTACCGCCTGTGCGTTGGCCATCGCGCCACCGAAGCCGGCTCCCGGCCGAACCAGGTTTCCGACCGCAAGACCGATGACGAGCGCAAAGGTCGAGACCACTTCGAAATACACCAGCGCCTTGATGCCGATGCGGCCGACCTTCTTGGCATCCTGGATATGCGAAATACCGGATACCACGGTGCAGAAGATGATCGGCGCAATCACCATCTTGATCAGCTTGATGAAGCCGTCACCGAGGGCCTTGACCCAGTCGCTGGTCGCGAAATCCTGAAACTTCCAACCCACGAGCGCGCCAAGCACGATGGCGATCAAAACCTGGATGTAGAGAATTTTGTACCAGGGTTTTGACGCACGCACCGGCGCTGCGGTTACGGTGGTTGGTGCCATCGAACTCATCCCCTCCCAGACTTTCTTGATTTCAAGCCAAAATCGATTGCCACGGTGGTGTCAATGGCAATCGAGCTAACCCGCGTCACTTCAGCCACTGCGCGATGCGCTCGACCGCCTCGCGCATTTCCTGCGCCGACCGCGCATAGGAAAAGCGGATGAACTGTCGCCCGTGAATGGGATCGAAGTCGACCCCCGGGGTCGCGGCGACATGGGCCTTTTCCAACATTTCGCCTGCAAATTTGATGCTGTCGGAGGTGAAGTCCGAAACGTCGGCATAGAGATAAAACGCGCCGTCGGCAGGCAGAAACTTGGTGAGGCCGGCGCGTGGCAGGCCCTCGATGAGGATATGCCGGTTTTCGAGATAGCCCCGCTTTACTTCCTCCATTTCGGCCGCGCCCTCGAAAGCGGCTTCGGCCGCGACCTGCGACAGCGTGGGCACCGAAATCGAGAGGTTCTGCTGCAACCGCTCAATCGGCCGCACCAGTGGTTCGGGTACGACCATCCAGCCGACGCGCCAGCCGGTCATGCAGAAATATTTCGAGAAGGAATTGATCACGAGCGCGTCAGCAGAGAGTTCCGCCGCCGTTACGGCCGGAAACGCGTAATCGAGGCCGTGATAGATCTCGTCCGAGATGAAGCGGATACCGGCGCCTTCGGCAGCCGAAATCAGGCTGCTCAATGCCTGACGCGACATCATCGTGCCGGTCGGATTGGCCGGGCTTGCAACCAGGACACCCTTGAGCGGCGCCTTGCGGTGCGCCGCAAGCAAGGCCTCGCCGGTCAGCGCGTGCCGGGTCTCGCTCGATGTCTCGATCAATACCGGCTCGCAGCCGAGCGCGGTGAGTATGTGGCGGTAAGGCGGATAGCCGGGAACGGTCACCGCGACCCTGTCACCAGGCTCGAACATCGCCATAAAGGCCAGAATGAAGGCGGCCGAAGAGCCGGTGGTAATCACGACCCGGCCTGAATCGACGGCAAAGCCGTAGGTTTCGCGGTAGTGGCGGGCGATCCGCTCCCGCAAGCTCGGGGTTCCAAGCGCTGCCGTGTAGTCGATTCGCATCGACTCCAGCGCGGCGTGAGCTGCCCGGATCGCCGTTTTCGGGGCCGACGCCGCCGGCTGCCCGACTTCCATGTGAATGACGTGACCACCGGCCGCCTCGATGCGGGCGGCGGCCGCCATGACGTCCATCACCATGAACGGCGGGACATCGCTGCGTCCGGACGCTGCGGTCAGGACGGTTTTGGCGCGTTCGCTCAGTGTCGCTTCAAGCATCAATATCTGCTACTGGTTTCATGTTCCGGTTCTGACATCCTGTCGTGTCGCGGCGAGAACTTTACGGGCGCAGAACCACTGCCCCAGACTAGCCGTATTCCGCGGATTGTTAGGGCATATCGCGGATCAAACCCGCCGCCAATCCATAAAGACTGCTTGATGCTATTGCGCTTCGCCCTGCTTCGAAAAACCACCAAACTGACCGCAGCAGCCACCGTGATCGCGCTCGTCACGGCCCCGATGGCCGCCCTTGCCCAGGAGGAAAAACTCGCGATCCTGCGCGACACCGAGACCGAACAGTTACTACGCGACTATACAAAGCCGATCCTTCGCGCCGCCGGCCTCGAGAAGCAGAATATCCAGGTCACAATCATCAATCAGCCCGTGTTCAACGCATTCGTGGCGGATGGCCGTCGCATTTTCGTGAACAGCGGCGCGTTGATGCAATCCGAGACCCCGAACCAGATCATCGGGGTGCTGGCACACGAAACCGGCCACTTGGCCGGCGGTCACCTAGCGCGTTTGCGCGAGCAACTGGCCGCTGCACAGACGCAGATGATCATTGCGATGCTGCTCGGCGCCGGGGCGCTGGCGGCCGGTGCACGCGGCAACAGTAATATTGGCCTTGCGGACGCGGGCGCTGCCGCGCTGTCAGGACCGCAAACCATGATCATGCGCAACCTGCTTTCCTACCAGCGGCAGCAGGAAGAAAGCGCCGACCGCGCGGGCGTCAAGTTCCTGACCGCGACCGGTCAATCCGCCCGAGGCATGTACGAGACCTTCAAGCGCTTCACCAATGATAGCCTGTTCTCCGCCCACGGCGCCGACCCTTACTATCAGTCGCATCCGATGCCGGCCGAGCGCGTCGCGGCGCTGGAGGAGATCGCCCGCACCAGCCCCTATTGGGACAAGAAAGACGATCCCGCGCTGCAGCTGCGTCACGACATGATGCGCGCCAAGATTTCCGGCTTTCTGGAACGCCCCGATACCGTCTACCGGCGGTACCCGTTGTCCAATACCAGCATGCCGGCGCGCTATGCGCACGCGATCTCGACCTATCTTCATGGTGATTTGAGCAACGCGCTCGCCCAGATCGATTCTTTGATCCAGGTGCAGCCGAATAACCCCTATTTCTACGAACTGCGCGGTCAAGCGTTGTTGGAAGGCGGCAAGCCGGCGGAGGCTATTCCCGCACTGCGCAAGGCCGTCGCGCTGTCCAATAACGCGCCGCTCATCGAGATTTTACTTGGACAGGCGCTCGTGGGGGCCGACAACAAGACCTACACCGAGGAGGCGATCAGTATCTTGCGTAACGCGATGGCACGCGAAACCGAACAACCGCTTGGTTATATCCAGCTGGCCATGGCGTTTGCGCGAAAGGGTGACCTTGCGGAGGCCGATCTTGCATCGGCACAGGCGGCGTTTTTGCGCGGTGACAACAAGACCGCGCGTGACCTCGCCTCCCGCGCCAAGACCCGCTTCGCCGTCGGTACGCCCGGATGGGTGAAAGCCGACGATATCGTGTCGGCCAAGCTTCCCGCCGCAAAGAAAGACGGGCCCAGGTTCCAGTTTAACGTAGGGTCCCAGAATAGAAACGGTCGCCCAGGTCCCGAAGCGGGCTCTGATGCGAACCAGTAGAGAATTTGAGAAACCCGGTTCTAAAGGAACACCATATGTCCCCGCTCCGCCTGCTCTCTCCCGCTTTGTTCGTGCTCGCGCTGTGCGGGGCACCCGCCTCGGCACAGACCTTCTCCGATGGTCAGCGCGGCGAAATCGAGGCGATCGTGAAAAGCTATCTCATCGCACATCCGGAAGTGCTCGAAGAGGCGATGAACGAACTGAACAAGCGGCAGGCCGCCGATGAAGCCGCGAAGCACGAAGCCAGCATCACGGAGAACTCGAAGGCGATCTTCGATTCGCCCCGCAACGTCACGCTCGGCAACAAGAACGGCGACGTCACCTTCGTCGAGTTCTTCGACTACAATTGCGGCTACTGCAAGCGCGCGATGTCCGACATGCTCGACCTGCTGAAGTCCGATCCCAAACTCAAGGTGGTGCTGAAGGAATTTCCAGTGTTGGGCGAAGGTTCGGTGGAGGCGGCGAAGGTCGCGGTTGCGGTACGGATGCAGGATCCCGGCGGCGCGAAATATCTCGACTTCCATCAGAAGCTGCTCGGCGGCCGTGGTCCGGCCGACAAGGCACGGGCATTGGCGGCCGCGAAGGATGCCGGTCTCGACCTCGCCCGCCTGGAAAAGGACATGGCAAGCCCCGAGGCGCGCGCGACGATTGAAGAAAATTTCAAGCTCGCGGAATCGATGGGCATGAACGGCACGCCGAGCTACGTGATCGGCAAACAGGTGGTTGTCGGTGCCGTGGGTCTCGATGGCCTTAAGGAGAAGATCGGCGTTGCCCGCTGCGGCAAGGCGACCTGTTAGCGGAGCGGATTCGACATTTGCAAGGTGCCCGCTGAGAGCGGGATGCTGATGTTAGAATTCGGACAACTAGTCCAGCAGCGTCACAGAGTAACACTTCGATTGAACGCATTTGACGTGAGAGGCCGGCGAAATCGCCGGCCTCTTGCTTTTGCGAAAGCGCTTTATTTGCAGACTTTCGGCCGTTAGCTGCGTTTATCCACCGTTCATCAAACAAAAGTGGTGGAAC
>Ga0335078_10018094_pt1 | contig 10477 bp, 9 predicted proteins | sample Lox_Sample_32_FD_206711 | JGI IMG/M metagenome (GOLD analysis project Ga0335078, IMG submission 206711) | Soil microbial communities from Loxahatchee National Wildlife Refuge, Florida, United States - Lox_Sample_3.2 | ecosystem: Environmental > Terrestrial > Soil > Wetlands | place: USA: Florida...
CATCTGCTTTCAGATTCTGGTGTCCTACCTTACCCGGAAGATTCCAGCTTTCTCCGCCATGACTCTCGGGCTCCTCATCTCGAGCCTGTCGTGGCTGATTCTGGCGATCCATCCCACCACCGGCGGATTCGTCGCGGCCCTGGTGGTGTTGGCTCTGGGCGAGATGACGCAGTCAGCGCGCTATTACGAGTACGTCTCGCGCCTCGCGCCGTCCGGCCAGCAGGGGCTCTACATGGGCTACGCGTTCCTCCCCATTGCCATTGGAAACTTCTTCGCAGGACTCTTGGGCGGGCGTCTGCTTCACTATTTCGGAGATGTCGTGCACCGCCCGCAGCGGATGTGGTGGGCCGTGACCGGGGTCGGGATTGTGGGGACCTTGCTGATGCTGATCTACGATCGGGTCTTCAAACCCGGGAAGGCGCAGAGTGCGGCGTCGAGCGCGGTCACTCCTCGTGCGCCAACTCCATGAGCCGATCCGTGATCTGGTAAGGCGGGTGGCCGACAACCCGGATCAGCTTCTGGCGAGACTTGGTGCCAAAAGCAATCTCGATGGAATCCTGGGGTATACGCAGCCGTTTCGCCAGGAACCTGGTGATGGCGCGATTGGCCTCGCCCTCGGCCGGAGCGGCCTTAACCTCCAAGTGCAGACGGCCGGTATGATCAAGCCGCAAGCGCTCGCGCGCCGCGCGCGGCTTCACGCTCACGCGGAACGTAACGCGCATACCTTCCACTCGAAAAGGCGCCATAAGGTTAAACCCCCGCTGCCCGGATTGCGATCAAGTTCTCGACCCGAAAATCGCCGTGCCCACGCGGATGAGAGTGGCTCCCTCTTCGATGGCCACCTCGAAATCGTGGCTCATGCCCATGGAGAGCTCGTCCATCCGAACGCCGGGCAAGCCCGCAGAGTTTATCACTTTTGCCAGCTCGCGCAGACGAGAAAAATAAGGGCGGCTCTTTTCAGGGTCCTCAAAGTAAGGTGGGACCAGCATCAGGCCGCACAAATCGATGGTCCGAAGCCGGCCGATATGACGGGCCAGTTCCAGCGCCGCCGATTCTGCAACCCCCGATTTGGTGACTTCTCCGCCGAGATTCACCTCAATCAGCACGGGGAGCCGGACGAGCATATCGGATCCGGGCGGCCCCGGCGCCGGCCCTGAAGGTTGGCAGGTCGAGCTTTGCCCCGCCCGATCGAGTCTCTCCGCAATATGTGGCGAGTCGACAGAGTGGACCCAATCGAAGATCTCGCGCGCGCCCTTGGCCTTGTTACTCTGCAAGTGGCCGATGAGGTGCCAGGTGATCGGAAGGTCTGCGAGCGCAGGACGTTTCGCCTGCGCTTCTTGCACCCGGTTCTCACCGAAGTGTCGCAGGCCGGTATCGTAGGCCTCGCGAATCCGCTCCGGTAGGACGGTTTTGCTGACTGCTACCAAGTGGACTTCTTCGGCCCGCCTTCCGGCTCGACGGCAGGCGGATTCCATGCGCTCCTGAACCCTGGCGACGTTTTCGCGAATCGACATCTTTCTCCTGGCTGTACCGCTCTTGCTCCCCCTTTCTGCCTGGGGCGCAAGAATTCTATCACCCAGTTCCACTCCGTCGTCCATCCAGGCTCTGTAGCGGCGCTCTATGAGCGCCGAACTTTGCTTCCCAGGCAGTATGCGGCGCTCACAGAGCGCGGAGAATTCCACTTCGGCGCTCATGAGCGCCGCTACAGCAACTAATCTGTCCTTGTGGGCGGACGAGCGGGGATGCTAACTTCGAATGCGGCAACAAAACCACCATTGAACGCAAGGACGGATTGAAGTCGCGCGGCTTCTTTATCACGCTGGAAGGAATCGACGGCAGCGGCAAGACGACGCAGTTCAAACGCCTGGTTCAGTATCTGCGCCGCCTCGGGTATAGGGTTCGCGCAACCCGCGAGCCGGGCGGAACTGCCGTGGGCGAGAAGGTGCGAGCCATCCTGCTCGAGGATAGAGATCACCTCAGCCCTCTCGCGGAGCTCGCGCTATTCTATGCGGCGCGCGCCCAGAACATTGAGGATGTGATTCGGCCCGCGCTGGAGCGCGAAGAAATAGTGATCAGCGATCGCTTTAACGATTGTAGCTTCGTCTATCAGGGCTATGCTCGAGGACTTGGCGCGCGCGCGGTGCGAGCGCTGGACCGGACTATCTGCGGGTTTCTCCGGCCCGACCTGACGTTGGTGCTCGATCTCGACGCTGGCGCGGCCCTGGCTCGATCGTCGCGTCGGGACAGCCGCCGAGGGTCGAAGCCGAACCGCTTCGAAGCCGAAGGCCTAGCGTTTCAAGAGCGCGTGCGTGAGGGCTATCGCAGGCTCGCGCGCCGTGAGCCTGATCGAGTCCGCTTGATTTGCGCCGACCGGCGACCCGATGAGATCCAGGCTGAGATTCGGCGGGTGGTGAGCGAGAGATTAGGAGTCAGAAGTCAGAAGTCAGGGTTCAGGAGTCAGGAGTCAGAACGCAGAAGGCAGAGGGCCTTCCTTCCGGCAGCCCGGGCTTAACCGTTCATCATTCAGCATTCATCATTTTACCTTCTGACTTCTGTCTTCTCTTCCTATGGCTTTTGATTCGTTTCTCGGAAACTCGACAGCCGTCCAGGCGCTCCGCGAGATGCTGCGTGTGGAGCGCCTGCCGGGCGCATTACTTTTCACCGGGCCGGAAGGTGTCGGCAAGAAGACCCTGGCCTTGATGATGGCGAAGGCCCTGGTGTGTGAACGCCAGAAAGACGACTTCTGCGGCGAGTGCGCGCGCTGCCGAAGGGCCGAGGAGATGATCACCGGCGCCACCGAGGACCTTGAGCGTCGCCGCGAGATGAAGGAGTCTGCCCGGCGGCTCGAAGGCTTGGTTTATTTCGACCTGCAGCTCATCGCGCCCTTTACCCGCTACATTCTCACGGAGCAAATCCGTCTGCTGCGCCATATCGCTTATACTCGGCCCTTTGAGCTTCCGCGGCGCATTCTCATTATCGATCAGGCCCAGGCGATCCACTGGCAGGCTGTCGACCTCCTGCTCAAAGTCCTCGAGGAACCGCCCGCCAGTACTACCTTTGTGCTCGTGTGCCCGAACGCCAGCGAACTGCGGCTTACGATTCGCTCCCGGTGCCAGCGGGTTGCGTTTTCACCCGTAGACGAGGAGTCCATTGGAAGGCTTTTGGCCGCGCAAAAGCAGCTTCCGGAGGCCAAGCGAGCTTTGGTAGCGAGCCTCTCCGGGGGCAGCGTGGGGAAGGCCCTCGGTTTCGATCTCCCGGCCTACCTCGAACGCCGCGAACCCTGGCTGCAATTCCTGGAGAACCTCACCAATGGTCTCGCGCGCGACGCAGATGGTGCGGTTGGAACCCGCTCCGCCGCGCCCGACTGGCAACGGGTGTTTGAAGCTACGCGCGCGCTGACCGGCGATCGCGAGCACTTCGATGAGATTCTCGGCATCGGTTATAGTTTGCTCAGCGACTTGCTCCAGGTTCTCGAATGTGGTGAGCACGGGCGCGTGGCGCATCTCGATCTGGTCGCTCGACTGAGGCCTTGGGCGGCGAGACTGGGCTTTTCAGGGATCGAGATGTTGAAGAATGGCCTCGACCAGGCCCGTCGGCTTCAGGTGCGCAATGTCAATCAGCAGCTCGGTCTTGACGCGCTGGCGGTGGGAATCACCTCACGCCAGCGGAGCCGCGCCCTACAAACGAGGAACGCTTCGCTATCTTCGGCCCCCGGCCGCCGGCCGCCCCTCTGAGCCGCATCGAGGGTGCCGCCGCGTGGGCACCTGTGCGGTCTGCGGCGGATGGCCGCTCAGAATAATCCAGTTGGCGTCCTGATTGATATTGCGCTTGCGCGGACACCATGTTAGATTACCAGTTAGGTTCGATCTTCACTTAGGTCGTTGATCTACTTGGAGAGGCACGGAGGAGGCGGCCGACACGCAAGTGGATGCCTCCGGAAACATCAGATAATTCCAACACGGGTACCGCCCGGTCTGAGGGATTAGCCATGAAGGAGCTTGTGAGCGTGAACCGCAAACTGATCCGCCCCAGTCTGTCAGATATCCAGGAGCAGATGTCGGCCGGCCGCATGCAACGACGCAAGCCAACGCCTCCTGACCAGACGAACGCCGAGAGTTTCTATTACGTGAAGCAAATGCAGGCGCGCACGCCGATGGTGGTCGTGCTCGATACCGGCGAGACCATTCGCGGCGTGATCGAATGGTACGACAGGAACTGCATCAAGGTGCATCGCGTCAATGAGCCCAACCTGTTGATCTTCAAATCCTGCATCCGTTATTTGTACAAGCAGAGCGACGCCAAGAATGGTTCCGGCGAGAACCGTTCCCATAACGGCGAGAGCGAGTAGGCTGAAGATCCCCCTCCGAGTTTCTCCCACGGGAAGCGAGCGGGCGAGCCCGCGCACGTGACTGCAACTGGCTCCAGAGCGCCGTCTGTCCCTTTTCAGTTTCGCTGAGGCCCAAGCCGTCAGGTTGATTGGGGATCGGATCTGGAGCCGACGCGCATGAAGGCGACAACGAAAAGCACGCCCAGCACGAGGTCCACGGTGCCAAAAGCCATCGTGATGGACGCCACGCGGTTCTGAAACCCCAGCACGAGCACCGCGATCCCATAAGTGAATTTTTCCAGGACAGCAGGAATCATGATGAGGCGGTAACGAACCGGCTGAGCGGCGACGATCAGAAAGGCTACCTGCCAGGCCAGCGCGACCCCGACGAAACCATAGTAGAACTCCGGATGAGTGACGGCCGGCGGCGCGACGCGTTCGTATTTCGTCCGCCCAAAGTACATGGGCAAAATCACGATCAGGCCGTAGACTCCGGCAAGCCCGAAAATCACCCTGGCAAACCTCATACTGGCGAGCATACACCCGCCTGCCGTCGGCTGTCAGGAATTGACGACTGCCGATGGTTGATTGCCGATTAAAATGCGCTCTCGAAATCGGCAGTCAGCAATCGGCAATCCGGTGGCGTCCACCGGATTACTTCACCGCTTCTCACGACCGTGGGCGATCACGGCCGACATGGCCGTGCCACGACCGTTGCCTGGCTTTCAACGTTTCGCAAGATCACGCGCCGTGGTAAAAGGAAAGGGTGCTCCTGCGAGGCAACTTCCGAATCCTCCTGTTTTACGATGTGGCTGAGTCCTTCGACACCGTAAAGCTCCGCGAACTGCTCGGCTCGCGTGCCAGGCCGGTGCAACGCGCCTTTCCGCGCCGCACGCCGGAATACGTCAGCTTCGAGCACCCTCCTGTGGTGGAACTCGTCGGCCCCATAACCTTGAAAACCGGTGAGCAGATCGATTGCTCCATCAAGTATTACGCCTACGGCGTGGCGGTGGCGCGGTTCGGGTTGCCGTTCGAGTGCGACTGGGATGGGCTGCTCACCCTGGCCGCGCGTTGGACGAACACTGCCGACCTTGAATCCTGTGCACGAGACGTGGTGCGCGAACATCTCGGGCAAGTAGCGCCGGCGGTTGTCCGGCCGAGCGAAGACTGGTTGCAAGAAGAATATTTTGTTATCGACCTGCAGGAGGCGCAGGCGGCCGCAGGCAAGACCCTCGCCGCCGCCGAACTCCTGGAGTTGCACGGTGGCCAGATTGTGCAGTTGATTCGCGGCGAAATGTCCCCTCTGGCGCGCCGCACTTCAGAGGAGGCGCTGCAGGCGAGCGCTTCTTACTACCCCTCCGATCTTGTGGTCGTGGGGTCGTCGGCGGCCCTCGTTTACGACCGTCCCGAGGATGCGGTGGCTACCATCCAGATCCTGGAATACGCGCGCACCCAGCTTCTGGAGTTTCGCTATTACGATAACCTGATGACCCGCGTGCTTGCAGCCTTCTATGGCGCTCTCGACCAAAAGCGAGGTATTCGCTTGTGGAGCCGCGGACTGCCCCGCGACGCCACTCACCTGAACACGATTCGCCTGGACGTGATGGAATTCACGGAGCGCATCGACAACGCCATCAAGTTCGTCAGCGACATCTTTTATGCGCGGGTTTACCGGCTGGCCGCAGGACGCATGGGCGTGCCCGATTATCGCGCCCTGGTGGAACAGAAGCTGCGCACTGCGGGCGAACTCTACCAGTTTATGGTGGATCAATTCAATGAGTCGCGAACGTTCATTCTCGAAGTTGCCATCGCCATCGCCTGCCTGCTCGACGTGCTCCTTCTGTTTCGCGGAAAGTAGCGAGGAAGGAGTAGGGAATAGGCAGCCGGCGGTAGGCAGTGAGCAGCGGGCAGTGGGCAGTTGGTGGCTGCACCACCTGCCGCTCCGCTCTGCGCCGACTGCTTTTTGGCGACCACTTTCTGCCGACTGCTTTCCGCCACTGCCTAGGGAATAAGGAATAGCGAGTAGGGAGTAGGGAGTGGCGAATAGTACTCCCCACTCCCAATTCGCTACACTTGCCGAAACAATCCCGTCTTCAGCAATCCTGCTGCGTCCCGGCGGTCGACGCTCTGAGCCGGATGCGAGGCCGAAAAGTCGTACTCACGGCCTGTCACAGAGCCTCGCAGGCGGACTGCCGAGTTCTGGAGGTAGCGAAGATTCACCGGGGCGTGCAACGCCTGTATCGTTGCCGCCGTGCGCCAGGGACCCGCGGGAAGCTGCGCGGTCTGGCCGGCCTTAATATAGGCTCCTGCTAGGCTATGATTGGCGGGTCGGCGGCTCGTCGCCGGCGGCGCCGCCGGCCCCAGGGTCGCCCGGAGCGCTGATCGTTTCTGGCCGCAGCACATGGTCCAATTCTCCTTCCGAAGGTTGAGGTGAAATCATCACAGGCTCCCGGCCCAGTCGTTCCAGCAGGCACGCCGCACCCGAGAGCGCCAGCCAGGCGAACAGCCAGGCGAGAGGCCTTCGAGCCACAAACAGCGCCGCCAGCGCGGCGATCCAGAGACTCAGGCAATTGAAGCAATCCATCAAGGCGCCTGCGAACCCGCGTCCGAGTCGCAGTCGCAACCGAACAATAATGTCCCATGGCCCGTCTTCCAGGGCCAGCAGATGAGTCACCCGCCAGGTGGCCAGGGCCGCCACCACGAATCTGATCCAGAATCCCGGCTCGCGCATAGACATTGACGAGTGCCGATTTTCGATTGCCGATTGAAACGCGCTTTTGAAATCGCCAATCAGCAATCGGCAATCCCTGAGGTAGCCGGGCCTGCCGAAACCGGCGAGGCCCGGCCCCCCGACCCAACCCTACGACACGGATGCGTTAGACGACGGGCAATTCACCTGAATGGTGAAGCTTTCGAAGCTGACGTTGTCCTGAGCGTAGTTGTTGAGGCTTTCGCAATCGACGATCGGCCGTTTGTAGACGTTGAGCTGCAGCAGATAGGCGCACGTTTGCGGAAACGCCTGAGCGGCGTTCACCGTCAAACGCATCGACCCACCGCCCCAGACCGGCGATACCGCGCCCTGCGTCAGCGCGGAGGCATAGTCCGGTCCCACCTGGTACTGGCCCAGATGGATCGGGTCCGGCAACGGCGCCGGAGCCCACGCCGGAGCAATCGGGCTCGCCGTGAGCGACCAACTCGCGGCAGCGGCCGCCGGCAGGCATCCCGGCGAACCGATGCACAGCAAATTGATCGACTGGTCGAGGCCGTAGAGCAACTCCAGGCTGTAGGAATAGAGGAAATTGTCCGGATCGTAAGCTGCGAAGTCGATCTGGAGCAGGTCGGTATCCGTAATGCAGATGTTGTCGCATCCTTGCACTACGGTAGTCCCACTCGGCGACACAATCGCCACCTGCAGGATAGCGCTGGTCGGCTGATCGGTGCAGATGTGGAGTCCGCAGGGCTGTCCACTCGGGTCCGTGTTGCCGGGCGCTCGGTTGTCAATATTGACCACCCACCAATTGTTCACCGGGGGGTCCTGAGTGTTCGGATCGCACACCGGAAGCGTGATGGGATTCGTGAGGTTGCCGGCTGCGTCCGGCCCCTGCCAACCCACCAGTTGCAGCCAGTAGGTGCCGTTGCCCAGCGTGTTGAGCGATTCCAACACCATCAGCAAGTCGTGGGTAGCGGAGTCCCACACTTGAATACCATTGGTGGCCTCGTAGTGCGCGATGGTTTCAATCACCCTGTGATTGGTTGTTCCGTCGCTTATAGTCGTCGGCTGGAACGGAACCGCTGGCCAGGTGAACACGGGACCGGGCAGGACAACCAAATGTGTCCGGTTGAATCCGCCGACGGCCGCCACCGGCAGAGGGTTATAAGGGCCGGCCTGACCCGCCGTGGAGTACAGGAATTCGTAGTAGTCCACGTTGACGCCGCCACCGAAGACACCGAAGATGTCGATGGTACCAGCAAAGGGCCGATCCTCCACGCCGGGGTTATACAGACCCACCTGGGCCGGCGTTGAGACGTTGCCGACGTTCCCTCCAATCGAGCCCACGTTGATGTCGCAGATATCCGACGGCACGATGCAGTCGCCATCGGGGCATTGCGCGGGATCGGGGCAGTTGTAGGCACAGCAGGCCTGATCGTTGGCAGTCAGGGTCACGTTGAGGTTCGTCGGGATATCCCAACGCGTATCGAAGATGTTTTCGCTGACGATGGTGTGGGTTTCGTTCCCACAGTTCTGGGTCACCTGAAAGATGATGTCGGCGTCGCAATCCCACCACGGATACCACGGGTACCAGGGCCAGATACGAATGGGGAAATCCGGCGGCAGGACCTCGAGGAGGCCGGTTCGCAGGGTTTCGAGCGAGGCCGCATCGATCGCGGAATTCGCGGTCGCTTGAGCGGCGCTGCGGGCGAGATCTATCTGCAGGCCGGGCCGGGAGCTTTTTCCAGCCGAAGCCAGCAACTGTTGGAAGACATCGAGGCTGGGGTTAGGAGTCGCCTTCGGCAAGCGGTTGAACTTGGGGTTTTGCTTCAGGAAGTCTGTGATTCGTTCCACGACGATGGGGTCCAGCTGCCACTCGCGCGTGAGCCACCACCACCAGGGCCACCAGCCACAGCATCGCGTAAAGCTGATCTGGAAAGATCCTGTGGAATCGGTGGTTGCACACCCGACCTGGTCTTGGGAGAACCACCACCACCACCAATCCACGTCGTAGGCGCAGACGGTGGCGCCGATCACCGGGCTGCCGTTCGCGCACAGCACTCTGCCCGTAATCGTGTAGTTCGTGCACCATCGCCACCACCACCAGTAGTAGTAAGAGGAGATGGCGACGGGCGAGAGCCTTAATTCTGTCTTGTCCCGCCAGGAAGATGCGGACACGTTTACGGAGATCGTCTGCAGGTGCTTCAGATCCTCTGCAGAAGCGTTCGCCGGCCCCAGGGCTACGTTCAAGAGTCCGGGCTTTTCGTGGAAATGGAAGAAGGCGGTTCCCTTGCCCTCTTCGTTCAACCTCACTGTCTCTTCATGTGGTGCACCTTTGCTACCGTAAGCAATCACCTTGACGGGCCGCTCCGGTTTGAAGTCTTTCACCTGCGACGCGTCCAAGGGCACTTCCAATCTGAATCCGTTCCCTTCGTGCATACTCATCTCCTTTTTCGCCCCCGGACAAGGCCGTTTCGTCCGGCCTCTGGTTGGGGCGCTTCTGGCGCGCGTCCTGATCCGTTGATGGAGAAATCGAAGCCGCCGTTGAGGCCCGGATCTTCGCGGACCTCAACATGTGGCCGGCATGAAGCCCCCCAGCGGATTTCCATCCCCCCGCCGCTAAGACGAATATACTCCTTGACGATGATTCACGACACGCAAAGGAATAGTGTCCCTCGGTTGGGTTTCGTTTCAGGGCGCGCGGGAATCGACCTGGCACGGGCGTAGCACCTCAGGCAAGCCTTCCGGAGACTCGCTCCAGGAGGAAACAGACGGCCCCGCACAGCCAGCCGCGAGCCTTCGATATATTCTTGTAAGTGCCTTCTTTTCTGTAATATTCCGGCTTCGTTCGCTTCACTCTGCCCATCAGCCACTCGATGATCCTCTCTATCAGTGCGCTCCCGCCGGTGGCGCCTGGGTGGCAATCGCCAGGGACCGACATAATTTCGTAACCCGTTTGATTTGTGCCACTTTCCGGCTTCGTTCGCTCTGCTCCCATATCGCCGACCCTGGGGTCGGCCCGGGCCGGGGCAGGCCCCTGCCCCACGCCGGGTCCGTACGGCCCGGTGCTGTGCACCGAAAGCACGGTGTGCATCCGTCGCCCGTGCCGCGGGGGACCGACTTCGCTCGCCGACGGTCGCGACCGTCCCCCTCTCTGGCTCGGCCCCCGGCCCCAGCGCAGCCAGACCGAGATGGTCACCGTCCAGTCCGGTGCCGACACCAGGCCGGGACGCTTGATCCGAAGCCTCCAGAAATTGGGGGGACAAACGGCCCCGGTGGCCAGCGCACGCCAGTCCTTATCGCGGAGCGAACGGGTCAGGCGCTCGAAGAAGCATCTGATCCGCCACGCCCGGACGGCCGTCCGCAGCAGGGCGCGTTCTTCGGCGACAGTTCCAGATGTCGGCCGGATGGCGTCGCGCAGGGTGAAATAGAATACCTGG
>Ga0335078_10018095_pt1 | contig 10477 bp, 6 predicted proteins | sample Lox_Sample_32_FD_206711 | JGI IMG/M metagenome (GOLD analysis project Ga0335078, IMG submission 206711) | Soil microbial communities from Loxahatchee National Wildlife Refuge, Florida, United States - Lox_Sample_3.2 | ecosystem: Environmental > Terrestrial > Soil > Wetlands | place: USA: Florida...
ACGGATTTGCGCGCCATGCTGCCCTGCATCTGGTGGACGGACTCGTACTCGTGCTTCTCCATCCACTCCGCCAGATCGCGGCGCACCATCTCCAGGTGCGGGATGCCGTACCTCAACAGGGCGGAGGTCATCATGGCCACGCGCGCCCCCGCCATCATCGACTTCAGCACGTCTTCGGCGGTGTAGACGCCGCCGGTCAAGGCCAAATCAGCCCGAATATGCCCATAGATCATGGCCACCCAGTGCAGCCGCAGCAGCAATTCGTGCGGAGTGCTCAGGATGAGGTTCGGTACCACCTCGAGGTTTTCCAGATCGAAATCGGGTTGGTAGAAACGGTTGAAGAGCACCAGCGCGTCGGCGCCCGATTCGTCCAGGCGCTGCGCGGCGTTGCCCATGGAACTGAAGTAGGGGCCGATCTTGACCGCCAGCGGAATTCGCAGCCGCGTCTTGACTTCAGCGACCAGGTCGTAATAAACCTGCTCGACCTCGGTCGCGGTCAGGTCGGGGTCGGTAGGCAGGTAGTAGATGTTCAGTTCCAGCGCGTCGGCCCCCGCCTCTTCCATCTTCTTGGCGTACTTGATCCAGCCTTCGGTGGAGACACCGTTGAGGCTGGCGATGATAGGAATGTCCACCGCTGCCTTGGCCTTGCGGACGTGCTCGAGATAGCCGTCGGGACCCAGGTTGTAACTGGTCATGTCCGGGAAATAGTTCAGGGATTCGGCAAAACTTTCCGCGCCCGCCTCCAGACTGTTGTCGAGCTGGAAGCTCTCCAGCGTGATCTGCTCCTCGAAAAGCGAGTGCAGCACCACGGCCGCGGCGCCCGCGTCTTCCATGCGGCGAATGTTGCTGATCTCCTCACACAGCGGTGAGGGCGACGCCACCAGAGGGTTTTTCAGGTCCAGACCGAGGTAAGTGGTCTTGAGGTCAATCATGGCTCAACTCCTTTGAAGACAGACTGGCAGTTAGCAGTCAGCAGTCAGCAGTTGGCACCCGGCTGCCGACCGCGAACTGCCGACTGTGCTCTTCACTTCGTCCCTTTCACCAGTTCCGGTACGCCCATCTTCGCCCAGTTGTCATAGAGCCGCCAACGCTCGTTGACATTCTCCTGCGCGCGCTTCAGCAGTTCCTTCGCTTCCTGCGGGTGGCTGTGCGCCAGCATCGTGTAGCGCGTTTCGTTGTAAATGTACTTCTCCAGCGGTATCGACGGCGCCCGGGAATCGAGCTGCAACGGGTTTTTCCCTTCCTTGGCCAGTCCGGGATGATAGCGGAACAGCGGCCAGTGGCCGGACTGCACCGCCGCCTTTTGCTGCTCGATGCCGTACATCATGTCGTAGCCGTGGGCGATGCAGTGGCTGTAAGCGATGATCAGCGACGGCCCGTCGTACGACTCGGCCTCCCAGAAAGCTTTCAAGGTTTGAGTATCGTTCCCGCCCATGGCCACGCGCGCCACGTAGGCGTTGCCGTAGGTCATGGCCATCATGGCGAGATCCTTCTTGGGCCTGTCCTTGCCGCCAGCCGCGAATTTCGCCACGGCCCCCAGCGGTGTCGCCTTGGACATCTGCCCGCCGGTATTCGAGTAGACCTCGGTGTCCAGGACCAGAATGTTGACATTGGCGCCGGAAGCAAGCACGTGGTCGAGGCCGCCGTAGCCGATGTCGTAGGCCCAGCCATCGCCGCCCACAATCCAGACGCTCTTCTTTACCAGGGCGTCGGCCACGGCCAGCAAGTCGCGCGCGTCGAGCGTCTCGAACCCGCGCAGTCGCTGCTTCAAAGCCTGCACGCGCTCACGCTGCGCCGCGATGCCCTCCGGCGACGACTGATCCGCCGTGAGGATCGCTTCCACCATTTCGCTCCCGACCAGGGCCGAGACCCGCACCAGCAGCAAGCGCGCGTAGTCTGCCTGCTTGTCGATGGCCAGGCGCATGCCCATGCCGAACTCGGCGTTGTCTTCAAACAGCGAATTGGACCACGCCGGACCGCGGCCGTCACTATTCACGGTGTAAGGAGTGGTGGGCAGGTTGCCGCCATAGATCGACGAGCAGCCCGTGGTGTTGGCAATCAGGGTGCGGTCGCCGAAAAGCCGCGTCAGCAACGAGAGGTAGGGCGTCTCGCCGCAACCCGCGCAGGCGCCGGAGAACTCGAACAACGGCTCCAGCAACTGGGCATCCTTCACCAGGCCCAGGCTCAGCTTCTCGCCGTCCGGCTCCGACAGGCGGAGGAAGAACTCCCAGTTCTCGCGCTCCGGTTGCCGCAGCGGCGGCTGAGGCGCCATGTCGATGGCCTTGTGTTTCACCTCGCTCTTGCTCTTGGCGGGGCAGACCTCCACGCAGAGGCTGCAACCCGTGCAATCTTCGGGCGCCACCTGGAGGGTATAGCGCATCTCCTTGAAGTCCTTCCAGCGCGCCGCGGTCGACTTGAAAGTGGGTGGGGCGCCGGCGAGCGCGGACGGCTGGTAGATTTTGGCGCGGATCACGGAGTGCGGGCAAACCATCACGCACTTGCCGCATTGGATGCACAGCTCCTCGTCCCACACCGGGATCTCCAGGGCGATGTTGCGCTTCTCCCACTGCGCGGTGGCGGTGGGGAAGGTGCCATCGGGGGGCAGGGCGCTGACCGGCAGCGAGTCCCCTTCGCCGGCAATGATCTTCGCCGTGACGCTTTGCACGAACGCGGGGGCTGCCGCGGCCACCGGCGGGGCAATGTCGAACGTGCTCGTGGCCCGCGTCGGCACCTTCACTTCATGCAGATGGCCGAGCGCCGCATCGACCGCCGCAAAGTTCTTCTGGACTACCGCCTCGCCGCGCTTGCCGTAGGTTTTTTCGATGGAATGCTTGATGGCCGCGATGGCTTCGTCGCGCGGCAGCACCCCGCTGATGGCGAAGAAGCAGGTCTGCATGACGGTATTGATGCGCCCGCCCATCCCGGCATCGCGCGCCACCTGGACGGCGTCGATGACATAGAAACGGATCTTCTTGCGTACGATCTGTTCCTGCGTGGTGCGTGGCAGGTGTTCCCACACCTCTTCCGGCCCGAAGGGGCTGTTGAGCAGAAAGGTGGCTCCCGGCTCCGCCGCCTTCAGCATATCGAAGCGTTCCAGAAAGTTGAACTGGTGGCAGGCTACAAAGCTGGCGCGGCTGATGAGGTAGGTGGAGTGGATGGGGCGCGGGCCGAAGCGCAGATGGGAGATGGTAACCGCTCCCGACTTCTTCGAGTCGTAGACGAAATAACCCTGCGCGTAGTTCTCGGTGTCCTCGCCGATGATCTTGACGGAATTCTTGTTGGCGCCCACGGTGCCGTCGGCTCCCAACCCGTAAAAGATGGCGCGCACCGTTTGGGCGTCCTCGGTGGAGAAAGTTTCGTCGTAATCGAGGCTGGTGTGGGTGACGTCGTCGTGGATGCTCACGGTGAAATGGTTCTTGGGGTTCGGCTTCAGCATCTCGTCGAAAACCGCCTTCACCATGGCCGGGGTAAATTCCTTGGACGAAAGCCCGTACCGGCCTCCGATCACTCGCGGCATGGTGCGGAATGGGACCTTGCCGGCTCCCATCGCCTCGGTGAGTGCTGTGATCACGTCCACGTAAAGCGGCTCGCCCACCGCGCCCGGCTCCTTGGTGCGGTCGAGGACGGCGATAGTCTTCACCGTTTGCGGCAGGGCGCGAATGAAGTGCTCCACGGAGAAGGGGCGATACAGGTGGACCTTCAGCACTCCGACGCGCTGGTCGCGCTCCACCAGGGCCTCGGCGGTCTCCTGGGCTGCCTCGGCGCCCGAGCCCATCAGTATGATCACCCGCTCGGCGTCCGGTGCTCCCACGTAGTTAAACAGATGATAGCGGCGCCCGGTGAGGCCGGCGAACTTGTCCATCACGTTCTCGACGATGGTTGGACACGCCAGGTAGTAGGGGTTCACCGCCTCGCGCGCCTGGAAAAAGACGTCGGGGTTCTGGGCGGTGCCGCGTAGCACCGGATGGTCCGGCGAAAGGCCGCGGGCACGATGGGCGCGGACCAGGTTCTCGTCGATCATGGCGCGAAGCACTTCGGGATCGAGTTGCTCCACTTTGGCCACCTCGTGTGAGGTGCGAAAGCCGTCGAAGAAATGGAGGAAGGGGACGCGCGCCTCCAGCGATGCCGCCTGCGCCATCAAGGCGAAGTCGATCACTTCCTGGATCGAGTTCGAGGCGATCTGGGCGAAGCCGGTGGCACGGGTGGCCATGACGTCGCTGTGATCGCCGAAGATCGAGAGGGCGTGGGTAGCCACCGTCCGAGCCGCCACGTGGATCACCGCCGCGGTCAGCTCGCCGGCGATCTTGAACATGTTGGGGATCATCAGCAACAGACCCTGCGACGAGGTGAAAGTGGTGCCCAGCGCCCCCGTCTGCAAGGCCCCGTGGAGCGCGCCGGCGGCTCCGCCTTCGCTCTGCATCTCCACTACCTTGGGGACCGCGCCCCAGATGTTCGGCTTGCCCTCGGAAGCCCACTGGTCCGACCACTCGCCCATCGGCGACGAGGGCGTAATCGGGTAAATCGCGATCACTTCGTTGATTTTGTATGCTACCGAGGCCGCCGCCTCATTTCCATCGATCGTCACTTTCGTCTTAGCCATGTCCATGCCTCCGTGCGATGCTTCCGCAGCCCCAACTGTTGGAAATTGTGGGAACTCGTTCGACTTCCGGGCTATCGTAGGTCGTGCGCCAACCCCAGTGCAGTGACTTACGTCACAATGGTAGGTTCAGGCATCACAATCCGAAGGCTCCCACCTCCGGAACCTCATCACAAACTGCTTGGAGTGAGGGACTTCGGGAAGAGTTGGCTGCGGGCCTACGGAATAGCAAGAACGATGAAGGATGAATGACGAACGATCCCGTCGGCGACCCGAAAGCCGTAGGGCTCGTGGGGGTCCACGGTGTCAAAGGGAATGTACTTGCTATTCCATCATGTGATGGTTGAGGTGAACGCCTTCGAACCGGGACTGTTCGAGCCAGAAAAAAATGTGATCCGTGAGGGTGAGGTATCGGGAATTCGCTTGGAATTGGTAAATGAAGACGTTGGTGCCAAGGGCGACCGGGCGGTGATGCCGAAGAAAGGTGCGGAGACGGTCTATTCCCAACTCTGGTCCCAACTCTGGCGTTCCTTTTGAAGATAATCGCGGGAATACGCGCCGCGAGCTAACCCTCGAATCGCAGCATGATGGCATTTCGGCTTTTGCAGGACAATGACCCTCTCTCCACAAACCACCACCAATAGCTTATCGCCGGGCTTTAACTCCAAAGCCTCGCGCGCCTCCCGTGGAATCACAATCTGGTTCTTGGTTGAAAGTGTCGCTTCCGCCATCGCTTTGCATCATAGCATAAAGTAAAGCGGGGAGCGGGCGCAGGTCCGCTTCCCCGGAAATACCTGTTATAATCAACTCAGTCCGGAGAGGAAGGAACGAAGGAACGATGCCATTACACGTCATCGAAGGCACGTGGGAAGAGATCGAGCGTCGTAAGGCGGAACTGATAGGCCGACGCCTCCGCGTTACGATCAGGCCCGAAAGGCCGGCTCTTAACCAGCCGAGCGCGCCGCCTGAGAAATCGAAAGCCGACGCGCAACCGAAGGTGCTTACGGGCTTCGGAGCTTTCAAAGGCAAAATCGGCAGTTCGGAGGAGTTCGCACGCGCGAAGAGGGCGGAGATCGAGCGGGAGGAACGTAATCTTTGAATTATGTCTTCGACGCTTGCGCCATCATAGCCTACATGGAAGGAGAGCCGGGCGGGGACGCGGTCGCCGCTCTACTTTCCGACTCCGCCGCCGCTTGTTATGCTCATTCCCTCAATCTGTGCGAAGTCTACTATAGGGCCTGCGCCGTTCCGATCCTCGAACCGCGCGGGCGGCCATTGCCTCGCTTTACAGAGACGGCGTGATCGAGCGTCGCGATATGAGCCGGCGTTTTTTGGCAGCGTGTCGGCGGGCATAAAGCCCGGGGCCGGATCTCGCTTCCCGATTGCATCTGCATTGTGCTCGCCGAGGAGCTTTCCGCCGAGCTCGTCAGTGATCACGGTGACTTCGACCCACTCGTGCCGCTCGGCATCGTTCCAATTAAGTTTATCCGTTAGAACCGATCGGCGCGCATTTTGGAAGTAGGCTCCCTAAGGTGCGGGTCGCCGTCTGTTCTAGCCTTGCGGGCTCTAACGGCGGAACAACGCCTCGAGGTCACGCCGGGCGTGCACGACGTGCATAATGCAGACGCCCGGTTCCATGATGCGGTAGAGAATGAGGTACTCTCCCACCGGGAAGCTGCGATAGCCACGCCGCAGTTCGTCGCGCCGGCGGCCCGCTCTGGGATTGTTTCTTAGCAATTGGAAGTGGTGTGTCAGCAGATCGATGAATCGGTCGGCGGCCCCCTCATTGTCCTCGGCAATATGTTGCCAGATCTTGAGCAGTTCCCGTCGGGCGCGGCTCGCAAGGCGGTAGGTGATCATCGGGGCTGCTCGCGCCCGCCCAGTGCTCGCGCCTCGCGTTTCAAGTCTTCGGCCAGCTTGGGCAATGTCGAGTCGGTATAATCGGTATAGCGTCCAGCTTCCAGATCAGCCTCGGCTTCGTCGAGCGCCACCAGCAATTCCAGTCGCGCCCTCTCGCCTTCCTCCCAGCGCGCCATGGCGTCACGCACGGCGTCTTCGACACTGGGGTAGCGCCCGCTCGCGACGGCCTGGCGGGCCAATGCTTCCTGGTCGGGCGTGAGTTGCACTTCCATCGCCTTCAGCGTAATGCTTGTAGGAAGTCCTGTCAACATAGCAAGGTTTGCCTGGGTTGCCTGTCCGGCTCGCGAACGTGGACGAATCATGAAAACACCAACCAAACCATTCGCGCTTTGCATCGACAATACCGACTATCGGGCGTCGCTCATTCCTGGCAAGGTTTATCGGATTCTGGCCTGCCTCAGCTACGCGGCTGATCGGGAACGCCAACAATTGGTCGTGGCAGGGTGAAGCTGCTCTTCGACCAGAAAAGGGGCAACCGACCGCGGCTCGGCCTTGCCGCAGGTACGGTAAACAAACCACTGGCCGGTTTGTTCATTGACGAGGCGGTCTCTCCTCATAATCTCTGAAATCTGCGTAATCTGTGGATTCCATTCTTTCCCCAATGGCGACTCGACCCCAGCAAGATGAGTATGCCTCGATTTTATTTTCTTGACTCCTACTCAGCGGTTTACTATACTAATCAGTAATCGAGCCGCTGCCACGGGTTCTGAATCGGCTCGGGATGAAGGAGAGGTTTTCATGCTGCGTAAGTCACCAACCCGGACCGAAGCGTTCCTGGCCGCCAACCGGCGTAACGCCCAGAAGTGCACCGGTCCCCGCACCCCGGAGGGCAAAGCGCGGTCGTCCCTCAATGCCCTGAAGAACGGCCGCTACGCCCAGCGCTTGCCGGAAAAGCTGGAGGCCGCTGGATGCCGGTCGGCTGCCGCCCTCCACGCCCAGATTCGGCAGGAAGTGGTCAGCACCTTCGACGCGGAACACCCGGCGGACCTCAAGCGGGCCGATCGGGTGGCCGCGCTTGTCTGGACGATGGCCTGGCGAGGCGGAATTTTAGGGAGCAAACCGCAATCCCCTTTGTTTTCTGTGCCCTCCACTCCGCTGCCTCTGCACGAATCGTCCCTGAACTTCCGAATCAAGGATCACCGGCGCCGGATTGGGCTGGTTTACTGGATACAACGGAGGCGATTCTGGACGACGGAGCGGCAGATCCTGGCCCAGCAGTGGAAGGACTTGGGGAGCAAGGAACCGTTGCCGGTCCCGTCGGTAGGCCAAATGCTGGAAGAGAAACTGCGAAAACTGGAGTTCCGGCTGGCGCGGCCAAGGTTTGTGGAGCGGCTGACATACCGGCTGGACCGGGACGGGGTCTATGACCCGAACCTGCCGCCGCCTGACCCTGCCTTGCTGGCCCGGCACACGCAGCTTTATGCCGGCCGGTGGTGGGAAGACACGGGCGGAGACGCCAAATGATACGTCTCAAGGTTGCTCCCCAACTCGGGCTCGGCACTGGGTTGGTGCTGGCTTGCGCCTTGGCTGCCGGCGCTCCTCTGGGGGCCGAGACCGGCTACCAGGCGTGGCTTCGTTATGCCCCGATCGAGGACGTAGCGGCGAGAAAGCGTTTCGACTCACTGCCGGCGGCGGTGGTGGCGCTCGGCGATTCTCCAGTCATCCAAGCCGCGCAGGCGGAGATGATTCGGGGCGTGCGCGGCATGCTGGGTCGGACGCTGCGCGCCGAAACGAGTGTCCCGGACGAGAGCGCCATCGTCCTCGGTACCTTGGCCGCCCTCCGCCAAACCATGCCCGAGATTCCGCCTGACTTGAAGGAAGGCGCCAGCCCGAAGGAAAACCTGAAGGAAGACGGGTACTGGCTGAAGTCGATCGAGGTGCGCGGCCGCCCGTGCCTGGTGGTCGCTGCCCCTAACGATCGCGGCGTGCTCTACGGGACGTTTGCGCTGCTGCGTCGAATTGCCTTGCAGCAGCCCGTGACGGCACTTGACGAACGAGCGGAGCCGGCCGCGCCGCTGCGTTGGGTGAACCAGTGGGACAACCTCGACGGCACCATCGAGCGGGGTTACGGCGGGCGATCGATCTTTTTCGAGGATGGCCGCGTCACCGACGACCTGAGCCGAGCAAGCGACTACGCTCGCCTTCTGGCTTCGGTGGGGATCAACGGGTGTACGGTCAGCAACGTGAATGCCGACCCCCGCCTGCTGACCGCGCCCTACATCCCGCAATTGGCGCGAATCGCGGAAGCATTTCGCCCCTGGGGCGTACGGCTCTCGATCGCCATCGATTTGAGCAGCCCCAAAACCGTGAGCGGCCCGTCAGGCAGCCCGTTAGGCAGCCCTTTAGGCAGCCTGGACACGTTCGATCCCCTTGACCCGCGTGTCGCCCGCTGGTGGAAGGACAAGGTTGACGAAATCTATGCGGCCATTCCCGACTTCGGCGGCTTTGTGCTCAAGGCGGATTCCGAGGGGCGCGCCGGGCCTTCCACTTATGGCCGCACCCCGGTGGACGCGGCCAACGCGATCGCTCGCGCCTTGAAGCCGCACGGCGGAATCGTCTTGTATCGCGCCTTCGTCTACAACCATCACCTCGACTGGCGCGACCCGAAGAACGACCGCGCCCGGGCGGCTTACGACATCTTCCATCCGCTCGACGGCCAGTTCGACGACAACGTCATCGTGCAGATCAAGAACGGTCCCATCGATTTCCAGGTGCGCGAGCCTGTGTCGCCGTTGTTCGGAGGCCTCGAGAAAACGAACGAGGCCATCGAGCTTCAGATCACGCAGGAATACACGGGGCAACAGCGGCACCTCTGTTTTCTGGTTCCCATGTGGAAAGAGGTGCTGGATTTCGATCTTCAGGCGCGCGGCCCCGGCACACCGGTGAAGAACCTGGTGGCTGGCCGGACGTTTCACCGTCCGCTGGGCGGCTTCGTGGGCGTCGCCAACGTGGGGCGCGACGCGACGTGGTTGGGCAGCCACCTGGCTATGGCGAACCTCTATGGCTTCGGGCGCTTGGCCTGGAACCCGGACCTGGCGTCGGCGCAGATTGCGGAAGAGTGGACCCGGCTGACTTTCGGCTCCAGCCCGCACGTAGTGTCGACGGTCGACGACATGTTGCTCCGGTCGTGGCGGATCTACGAAGACTACACGGGACCTCTGGGACTAGGTACGCTGACCGACATCCTCGGCAGCCACTACGGCCCGGGAATCGAATCGGCGGAGCGCAACGGGTGGGGCCAGTGGATCCGCGCTGACGCCGAAGGCATCGGGATGGATCGAACCGTGGCCACCGGCACGGGCTACATCGGCCAATACGCTCCGGCGGTAGCGAAGGTCTACGAGTCGCTGGCCACCTGTCCCGACAACCTTCTGCTCTTCATGCACCATGTGCCGTATTCCTACCGGCTACACTCAGGGAAGACGGTGATCCAGTACGTTTACGATTCGCACTACGCCGGCGCTGAGGCTGCGCAAGGACTGGTGACCGAGTGGGCCGCGTTGCGAGACTGGATGGATGAGCAACGCTACGGCGAGGTTCTGGCTCGGCTTGAGTATCAGGCCGGGCACGCACGCGTCTGGCGCGATGCCGTCTGTAGTTGGTTCTTGCGCGAGTCAGGCATTCCCGACGCGAAGGGCCGCGCCGGAAACTTCTCTAACCGGCCTAACCGCATCGAGGCGGAATCGATGAAGCTGGAAGGCTACCAGGTGGTCGACGTGACGCCCTGGGAAACCGCTTCGGGCGGCAAGGCGGTAGAATGCACCGGTTTAAGGCCAGGCTCGGCGCAACTCCCGGCGCCGGCCTCGGCGGAAGGCTGCACGGCGAGCTTCAGCTATCACGGGACCGCCGGCTGGCGCGACCTCAGCGTGGAATACTTCGACCAGAACAACGGCGCCTCGCGGTTCCGCGTTTACGTTGGCGCGCAGCTTGTGGACCAGTGGATCGCTGACGATCATTTGC
>Ga0335078_10018096_pt1 | contig 10477 bp, 9 predicted proteins | sample Lox_Sample_32_FD_206711 | JGI IMG/M metagenome (GOLD analysis project Ga0335078, IMG submission 206711) | Soil microbial communities from Loxahatchee National Wildlife Refuge, Florida, United States - Lox_Sample_3.2 | ecosystem: Environmental > Terrestrial > Soil > Wetlands | place: USA: Florida...
ATTCGCACCGGACGACCGGGGGCCCGCCGCGAACGCCCATGGCCCGGGGCACTTTCGCCGTACGCGCGAGAGCCGGACATTGTCCCGGCCGCGGGCGCTCGCGCGGGCCGCGCGTTCCGGAAAGGCGGCCGGGACATGATGGTCTGGGCCGGCAGCCGCCTATGGCTGGCGGTCCGAATGGTGATCCGCGCGGTCAAGATGGCCCACGACGAGCAGGTGCGCATGTGGGAATGCGTCCTGCTCACCAGCGGGCGGCGCCGCTATCCGCAGCCGGTCCGCTGCGCTGGGTTCCGTCGTTGGGTGGTTACCGGCTCGTCGGCAGCCACCTGCCGGCCCAGGACCGGAGCGAATCGGGCCGGTAACCCGAGCTGGCGGCCGCGGGCCAAGATCTCGATCCGGGCACCGACAGCGGATCCACCAGAACTATTCCGGGCCAAGCCGTCTTTGACTCAAGACGCGGGACTCTGCCTAATGCCGGGCCGGAGCTGCTAAGAAAAGTCCTTCGAGGGTGTGGCTGGGTTTTTCTCCCAGAAGGCTTCGCAGTGCTCGGCGTCGAGGTCGACGGTCCACAGCCGTTCGGTCGTCCCGTCCGGCCGCAGACGGCCGACGTACACGGCGAGGTTATCGAACTGGTCGCCGCCAGGCGCCGTCCCGGTCTCGTGGATCAGGGAGATCGATACGCGGTCATCGGCATACACGCAGCGGCCGTCCTGGTGAAAGGTGTCACCGAAGGATCCCGCAAGCTCCAGGAGCATGAGCGCCAGGTCGTCCTTGCCGCTGCCACGGTGCCAGGGCCCGGCACCGGGGCCGTTTTCCATCACGATGTCGTCGGCGAAGTTGTCGAAAGCCGGCGCGTAGTCACCGCGACGGGACGCGTCGAGTATGGCCTGAGCGCGGTCAAAGTTGGGATGGCTGGTCATCTTGCCTCCTTGCTGACTGAAGTGCCTGGTGTAACCCTTGACGCCAGGCCTCGTTGGACATAACCGTGCTGTGATCAACACGACGCCGAGGGTCACCCCGGCGACTCCGCCGCCGGCATGGTTGGCGGTGGTGTCATCGATCATGCCCGTACTGCGGAATCGACGGCCGGGTGGCAGTCGGTGACCCATGTGAGCCGCGGGCGTTTCGGCGGAGCAGGAATAGGGCCGTGATGGTTGCCACGATGACGAAGCCCTCGACAACCATGACCCAGACCGGGGCGCTGAGGAAGAATGCGGGCACGGCCAGCAGTGCGGAGATCACCCGGACGACTACTGCGGTACCGAGTGCGCTGCGGCTGCCGCGGGATGCCGGTACGAGTGCTCCCAGGGTGATGAGGCCGAGCGCGGCTACGCCGAGGCTGACGGCAAGGGGCGGCGGGTCAGTGGATCCGATCGCGCCGACCAGTGCGACGTCGATCAGTCCGAGCACCACGAAGATCGCGGTGACGGTGCCGGTCAGAGGCGTGGGGCGGACGACCGCCTGGTGTGTGGTCATGGGATGTCCTTCGGTGTCGATGGGTCGTGAACGGCCGGCTCACCCACGATGGATGCGGACGGGGCGGGCCAGTGGTCGGGCATATTCGCAGCAGACTTTTGACCAGCGGGTTTGTGGCTAGTGTCCGGCCGCCGCATCGGGATGGAGCAGGCCAGGGCGAGCGTTACGCCCAGGGACGCCGCCAGGGTGTCGAACCAGGCGCCGTGCGTTGTGGTGTAGCTGAGGTCCGGATAGGGCTTGGGTGCCAGGAAGGTGACGGCTATGCCGGCGAGGTTGACGATGCCGGCCACGATCCGCGTCCAGAATGGGCCACGGCCGGACACGGCGTAGCCGCCGGCCATTGCGAACAGGGCGAGGCCGATGGGGCCGGGGTCCGGCCCGGCAGCGAGGTTCGGGATGATGCCGATCAGCAGCGGGGCCAGGATGAGCAGCGGGTATTGAGTGCCGGTGCGGCGTTGGTGTTCGGCCCAGCCCAGTAGCGCGCCAACGATGATGCCGGTCGGGATGATGATCCCGAAGGTGCCGGTGAAGGTGAACGTCGAGTCCGGGCCGGCCAGCACCATCATGAAGCCGCGCAAGCTGGCCGCCCAGGCGAGTCCGATGACGGCGCCGAGCAGGATGAGCCGGATGCGGCCCAGGGTCAGGCTGCTTCGAGTCGGAGCCGTGTGCGGGTCCGGCGGGTGACCAGTGATGATTGTGCATTGGCCAGTCATGTTCTCTCCTGCTTGCGCGAGGACGGGGCTCTGTTCTGTCACGGTCGTTGCACCGGCGCGAACCGGAGCGCCAGCGGCGTGGCGTTCGTAGAGCGCGCGAAAGGCACCGATGTCGGGTTCGGCGACGCCGACCAGCAGCGTCTCGTCGCCTGGGGGCCCCTCCATACCTCAACTGTCGCGTCACGGGGCAGGGAAAGTTTCACCTCCGCGCCCGGAAGTTTCCCCGCCGGGTGACGGGTGGTGCGGATGGGTCAGCGCGCGCATAACATCTCGATCTGTGCCCGTGGCCGCTTCACCGCAACACCACAAATGGCGCGCGTAATCGGCAGCGCGAGCATCCGGCTGCCCGCCGCCTTCGCCGCGCCGGGCTACTTCAGGATGTTGACGGCACGTGCCACGATCAGTGCCACCGTGACGATGGAAACGGCCGACTGCAGGGTCATGGCGAGCTTGGCCCAGCGGGACAGCGGCATCACATCGGTCGGGCTGAACGCCGCCGCGTTGGTGAAGGCCAGGTACAGGTAGTCGGCGAAGGCGGGTTCCCAGTCCGGCGGTGCGAGCTCCGGGCTGGCCATCTGGGTGAACTGGAAGTCCGGGTACGGACGAGTGCCCAGGGCGCGGGCGACCGGGCCGCCCCGGTCGAACTCCCAGTACCACAGCCCGAACACGATGACGTTGGTGAGCCAGATCGCTCCGCCGGTGACCAGCAGCGGCCCGGCGTTTTCCCCTTCGGTGCCGCGGACCAGGCCGGTGGCCAGGCTCACCACCGACCATGCGTTGGCGACGCTGATCAGCGCCGCCAGCGTCAGGCCGAGCATGCGCAGCACCCGGGACTGGCGGTCAATCCGGTGCGGGTTGGCCAGGACCAGCGCGAGGAGCAGGATGCCCTGCAGCGCGGGCAGGATCCACGTCGGCCGCAGCACCCCCAGCCGCCCGGGCACCGCGGCCTGCAGCCCGATTGCGACCGCGGTGCAGGCCGCGACCTGCCAGCGTCGCTCCCCCCGGGTCCGGCGCCGCCAGGCCGGTATCACCTCCCCAGCGGCCTGCGGCGGCGTCCGGAAGAACGCGGCGCAGGTCTCCTCCACGCGCCGGGCGACGGCGTGCTCGAGTTCATCCAGCCGCCTGTGCAGCGACACCATGTCTTCAGGCCTGTTAACGTCACTCACGAACCACCAGTGTGGCCGGCCGATAGCGGTGACCTAGACCCAACCGAGCACCACCCTCGGCGACAACATCGCCGGCCCGGGATCCGGACGGCATTCCCCGGCCGGGTCCCGGTCACCGCAGTGCGAGCCGCCAATCACCTGCAACGGACGGCTGCCGCGGTGACATCGTGCGAGCGTGAGTGACTTGGGTGTCGCCGGCCCATCTGCCAGGGTGTCGGCACAGCCGGGAAAGGAGGCCCGGACGCATGACATGGCGAGATGCCGGGTAGTTGAGACCGGCCGGATTCTCCAACCCTCAAGGAGGCACTGATGAGTTCCGGTGCGGCGCGATGGGCACTGACGCACCTGGACGGCTGGACCTGGCTCGTCGCGGAGTACCGCGTCTGGCTGATAACGCTCGCCACGATGATCGGCCTCGCGGTGCCGCTCCTGGTAGCGGCCAGGAAACAGCTGCCACGGCCGGCGCCTTCCCTGGTCGTTCGCAGTGGCGCCATGGCACTGGCGTTTTCTGCGGCCATGGTGACCATCTGTTCGCTGCTGCACTTCAGTGACCTACGCTGGCTGGCACCGGGCCAGCGTGCGGCCGCCCACCTGAACGCGCCGGGCGGCCTGTTCGGTTTCGCCAGGCCGATGGTGTCTGTGATCAATTCAATCGCGGGCATCCCGGTCGAATACCGGGCAACCCAGGTGTCAGTCCGCACCGCTATCGCCTGCGCGTTCCTAGCACTGGCGGCCCTCCTGTTGGTGGCCATAACCTGGCGCCGTGCTCGCCGCGCCGATGTCAGGCAGATCGTGCAAGAAGAAATACGCAGGTCAACCACCGCATACTCGCGGAAATCGTGAGCGCGTGCCCGTGACGCCTGACGCAGCAGAGCGTGACGGAGAGGCGGTGGTCTCTGCTGCTGCCCAGATCGGTTAATGGGGCGCCGCTGGCGATGAGTTCTCGCCTCGTCGCGCGTCCTGCCGGCGTTCCTGCTTTCGCGGCCGAGAGGGCGGGAGCTACCCGAGACCCCCGGGGACAAGGACGCTAGATGCCAGGGCTGCTCATCGACTTCATCACGTCGCTCGATGGCTACGCGGCTGCCGAGGGCTGGCCGGGCTGGCGGGGGGCTCGAAGGACCCGGGTACCTCGGGTGGCTGGCCGAGCAGCCGGAAGCGGACTGCGCGGTCCTGATGGGCGCGGCCACGTGCCGCCTCATGCCCGGGATCCGCTTCCGCGTGGTTGTCTTTCCCGTTATCACCGGAGGCAGCGGCCGGGAACGGATCTACGACGGCTATCCCGATGTCGCGCTGGACATGATCAGCAGCCGCACCTTCGATGGCCGCATCCAGCTGCTCGAGTACGTTCCGGCCATTCTGGCCGGGCCGCCGGCACCAGCGGGGGCAGCGCCTGACGGGCACCACCTGGCGCGGCGAACCCCCCGGTTGATCTCACGGGTCCTGGTGACGCGCCGGGTTGACGGCGAGGTCCAAGCGCGTCCGCGCGTCGGCCAGGAACAGGGCTGATCACAGAAAGTGACGCCGAGACTGGGGCGGCCACCCGGCCGGATCGCCGAATCCGTGCCGACGCTGAGCATCGCAGTTCCGCCTTCGGCGGCGCTCAGATTGCCGGGTTCGGTGTCACAGCAGCCGGACACCTCAGTGGCCAGGCCTTCGACCATAACGGCGGTGGCTACGCTTGCGGCTCGCCAAGACGACTCGACCCCGCACCGTGATCGACGTACCTCAACGCGGCAGATTCGGACGGCGGCTGGGGCCTTCCCGCACCCGCTCAGCAGTCAAACGCTGACCAGCAGATGTCGTTCCGCAAACGCTGGTCGTCAAGCACGAGCTCGCGAATCGTCTCCGGGAGCTGGTCACGCTGCCACTGGCACTCGAGTCGCCCTGCGGCCTCGCTCTCACCTTCGGGCGCGGAGGCACGTGCGGCCTTGATCGCATAGGCGGCCGCACCGAGTTCGTGCGCGGCGACGTGTGCGACGGCCCCGGCCTGGCCAGCAGCGTACGCGGCATGCCGTGCTGCCCCTCGAAGGTTTCTGGCGGCGCCCATTGCATGACCGCCCGCTGCGCGAGCCTGCATCATCGTGACCTCACCACGCACCCAGGCGCGGGCGTGCTCGATCGCTTCGCGTGGTCGCGGGTCATCAGGCTGAGCCGACTCGAAAAGGTAAAGGACGTGCTCTGCGCACGATGCCGCCCAGAGAGCGAGGAGATGGTGGTCCGAATCAGAGAGGGTTCCACCGCGGCGAATCGTCACGAAGCGAGGGTCCCGAACCTTCGGAAGGATCATTGGCTGGGGCTCCCTCCGCCTATGTCCGTCCAGGCCCTCGGGGCGCTAGGGGACAGGCCGCGTCCTCAACGGTAGCGTCGTTCCAGCATCAGAGCGGGCCCTTCGGTGTCGTGCGGCCTGACTGGACGTTCTTGACCGTGCATCGGGCGGGCGTCAGCATCCCGTTGACGGGATGGGTGATCGCGGGGTTTTCGCGCGATGGCCGGGACGGGAGTTGCGATGCGCAGTGCGTTCGGCCGTGCCGTGGTGGTGGCCGGTGCCGTGGTGATGGCGCTCGGGTCGGCTGCGGGGGCGGCGGCGGCCAAGCCGCGGCCGCCGGTACTGACGTTCAGCCCTGCACCCTACAACTACGGGCAGGTTGCCGCTGGCGGGGCGGCCTCGCAGAGGTTCACGCTGGCCAATACCGGCGGTCAGGGCACCGGCAGGCTGCGGGTGACGCTGGCCGGCGCGGCCGGGTTCGCCAGCACCGGCGACACCTGCCACAGCCTGGCGCCCGGCAAGACGTGCACGGTCACGGTCGGGGCGCAGGTCAGAATCCTAGATCCTTGTGGAGCGGCGCGGCGGGGAGCCTAACGGCTGAATCTTCTTTCCCGGCGATCTGTTTCCTGGAATCATCGGGTTCGGGCGGGTTCATTGCGTCCGCTATTCCCTTGCGGTGCGGGGTGGCATGGATTCCCTTAGGCCAGGAGACCCACGGCGAGTCGGGCATTATGTTCTGACCGGTCGTCTTGGGGCGGGCGGGATGGGCGAGGTATTCTTCGGCCGGTCACGGGCCGGGCGCCCGGTCGCGGTCAAGCTGATCTATCCTGCTTTCGCCAATGACGCCCAGTTCCGGCGGCGGTTTCGCCTGGAGGTAGAGGCAGGCCGCAAGGTCGGCGGATTCCACGCGGCACAGGTAGTCGATGCAGACCCCGACGCCGAACGTCCCTGGATGGTGACCGCCTTCGTCGCCGGACCGTCTCTTGAGCTGATTCTCACCCAGCGCCAGGCCCTCCCCCTTGACAGCGTGAGAGTGCTGGGCGCGGGCGTGGCCGAAGCGCTGGGAGCCATTCACGCCGCCGGGCTGATTCACCGGGACCTGAAGCCGTCGAACATATTGCTGGCCGAAGACGGGCCTCACGTGATCGACTTTGGCGTCGCCCGTGCCATCGACGGTTCCGGCGTTACCGCGCGGTCTGGCACGCCGGGTTTCATGGCACCCGAAGTTCTCGTGGGACAGCCGCTCACCTCGGCCTGCGACGTCTTCGCGCTGGGGATGGTGCTGGCCTACGCCGCCGGCATCCGGCCGTTCGGCCTGGGGCCGGCCGAGGCGATTGCTTACCGGGTCGTCCACGAAGAACCAGACCTTACCGGCCTGGACCCTCAGATCCGCGACGTGGTAGCAGCGTGCCTGGCCAAGGAGCCTTCCGAACGGCCCGCCCCGGCCAGGATCCTGGAACTCCTCGCCGACCCTGAACCACCCGGCCAGTGGCTTCCCCCGCCACTGGCGACCATGATCACGGCCGATGAGCCACCGGGTAAACCCACAGCGGCGGCCGCCACCGACCCGGCCCGCGCCGCCCGGCTGCTGGAGCAGGCAGAGCAGATCGCCCGCGCCCTTCCCCTGGATGAGCAGGCCATGACACCGGAGGACCGCGCCGCGGCGATTCCCGGCCCGCCGCCGCCTCCGGCAACCAGCAGCGCCCGTGCCCGGGGACTGGATGACGAGTACGACCGTGCCCTTCCGCTGGCCGTTCAGCGGGCCAGGGCACTGGTACACGTGGCCACGGTCGCCGCCCGCTCCGACCCTGCCCACGCCGCACAACTGCTGGACGAGGCGCTGCACCCAAGCTGGACTGCGCCCATCCCGGAGACTGCGGGCTACCATCACATCCTGGAGGCCTTGGCCTGGCACTCCCCATCGGAGTTCGGCCTGCTCCTGGCCCGCATCGACCCATCGCCCGCACGGCGGCTGGTGGCTGACATCGAGAAAATCCCGCCCGTCACCCGGGCGCTGCGCCACCGAGAATTCCTCGACGATGTCGCACCGTTCATCACTAAGGTTGCCGAGGTGATAGCTGACGTCGACGTGGCCCGCGCGGAGGAACTCGTCTGGCCCATGGGCACACCCGCGCGTGACATGGCGCTAGCCAAGGTCGCCATGGTCGCGGCCCGCACCGATTCCGCCCAGGCCGGGGAGATCGCCTTCACCGTGACCGGCCGGCCCCGGCAGACTCCGGGCCACGGTGGACGGAAGCGGGAGGCAGTGCCCCCGCCCTCGATGCTGAACGACCCGAACCGGGCCATCTACTGGAAGGTGCGGGCCCTGACCGAGATCGCCGTCGTCGTGGCCAGAGCCGGCTCTGACCGTTCACTATCGCTGCCGGATGACACCGGGCGGTTCGCCCGCACCCTCGCCGATCAGGGCACCGCGGGGGACACGGCGCCGGGCGATGCGGAGGCGGCGCCAGCCCAGACTGATCCTGACCAGGCCGGGCAACTGCTGACAGAGGCTGAACAGTGGGCTCGTGTCATCAGCCAGAGCGATTTGCAGAGCATGGCTTTGACCAGCGTAAAGGCGGCAGCGGCCGAGATCGACCCGGACCACGCTGAGCAACTGCTGACCGAGGCCGAGCAGTACGCCCGCGCCATCAGCAGCGCGTCAGGCCGACTCGAAACCCTGGCGGAGGTGGCCCTGGCGGCGGCTCGCACCAGCCCCGTCCAGGCCGAGCAGATCGCCGGCAGCCTGCCCCCCAGCGCACCCGAGCGGGCCGAGGTGGCCCTGGCAGCGGCGCTCACCGACCCCGCCTGCGGTGAGCGAATCGCCGCCAGCAGCACCGACGGATACCTGCAGGCGCTGGTCAGGGCGGTGGCGGCGGTTCGCACCGACCCGGCCGATGCCGGGCCGCTGCTGGAAGCGGCGGTAGAGGCTGCTGGCGATGATCCCGCCCGCATGGCTGAGATCGCCGTGGTAATGGCCTCCACCGATCCTGCCCGAGCCGAGCAGGTGGCCAGCACCATCACGGCCGGAGCCGGGATGACCGCCGGGTACTGGAGGGCACGTGCCCTAACGGGCATCGCGAACGTGTGCTTCGGGAGCGGCGCCCCATGACGGATCAGCAAGTCCAGCTGTTCCTGGCGGATCTGGCCATCATCATCCTGCTCGCCCGGCTGCTCGGCATGGCGGCCAAGCGACTCGGCCAGCCGCCGGTGCTCGGCGAGATCATCGCCGGCATCCTGCTGGGGCCGACCTTGTTTCACGGCACGATCACGGCGACGCTGTTCCCGATCGCGCTGAGGCCGCCGTTGAGCGCGCTGGCCAACCTCGGCGTCGTGATGTTCATGTTCGCCGTCGGGTACCTGCTCGACCTGCGCCTGATCCGGGGCCAGGGGCGTGTCGCCGCGAGCGTATCGGTCAGTTCGATCATCCTTCCGCTGTCACTGGGGATCTGGCTCGGCGCGTGGCTGGCCAGCCGTCATCACGTGCATAAAGTCCTCCCGTTCGCGCTGTTCGTGGGCACGGCCATGTCGGTCACCGCGTTTCCGGTGCTGGCTCGCATCCTCACCGACAGAAGCATGCACTACACCCGGATCGGCAACATCGCGCTCGCCAGCGCCGCGACGGACGACGTCCTGGCCTGGTCCCTGCTGGCGGTGGTGATCGCGATCGCCGGCGCCGGCAGCCAGCAGTTCCGGCTGCTCCTGGCCCCGGTCTACGTGGGCGTGATGTTCGGTCCGGTCCGCCTGCTCCTGCACCGCCTGGCGGATGTCTACGAACGGCGGCGCAGGCTCACGCCCAACGTTATCGCGGCGGTGCTGGTAGGGCTGCTGCTGTCCTCGTACGCCACCGACTGGATGGGCTTGAAGTACATTTTCGGCGCGTTCCTCTTCGGCGTCGTCATGCCCCGGGACGGGACCGCGGCCGCCCTGCGCGAGGAGATCCTCGATCGCCTGGAACCGGTCAGCGTCCTGATACTGCTACCGGTCTTCTTCGTGGTGTCGGGACTGAGCGTCAACCTGTCGTCGGTCGGCCGGTCCGGGCTCGTGGAACTCTGCCTCATCCTGCTGGTCGCTGTGGCCGGCAAGTTCGGCGGTGCCTTCATCGGCGCCAGCCTGGCCGGGGTCCGTGGTCGGCGCGCCGGGGTTCTCGCCACCTTGATGAATACCCGTGGGCTCACCGGGATCGTGATCCTCTCGGTCGGCCTGCAGCTGCACATCCTGGACCAGTCGCTGTATTCGCTGATGATCGTGATGGCGATCGTGACGACGATGATGGCCGGGCCGCTGCTGCGTCTCATCTACCCGGATCGCTACGTGGTGCGCGACATCGCGGAGGCGGACCACGCCGCGCTCGGGACCACCGCCGGGCCTCGGATCCTCGTGCTGATCGAGGCGTCGGAAACCGCCGATCCGCTGGTTGGCATCGGGGCAGCGCTGGCGGCCAGCCGGGAGCACAGCCAGCTCATCCTCTGCCATATCGTGGCGTACCAGCATGACACCGGGCTGGAGGTCGCCACCGGGCTGGGCGGCGAACTGCGGGAGACGACCAGGACCACGGGAAGCCTGCAGGCGCTGGCCGACCGGGCGTCGGCTCGCGGCGTGTCGGCGGTCGCGCAGTCCCGGTTCGACCAGGACATCGCCGAACTGCCCGGCTATGTGGCGGCGACCGAGCCTGACACCATCGTGCTGGGCCCAGGCAGAACCTTCCGCGAGACCCTCTCAGCCGACGGAGCGGTCCAGCTCGTCACGGTCCAGCGCGACCTGCCGGAAGCGCCCAGCGCGGTCGCGGCGCTGTCCACGCCAGGGGAGGGCGGGGCCGCCGCTGTCCTGGTCGCCGCGCAACTGGCTGTCGCGGA
>Ga0335078_10018097_pt1 | contig 10477 bp, 5 predicted proteins | sample Lox_Sample_32_FD_206711 | JGI IMG/M metagenome (GOLD analysis project Ga0335078, IMG submission 206711) | Soil microbial communities from Loxahatchee National Wildlife Refuge, Florida, United States - Lox_Sample_3.2 | ecosystem: Environmental > Terrestrial > Soil > Wetlands | place: USA: Florida...
GGCGCCCAGAGTTGGCAGATCGTCCCCCAATTCGAACATCCCCCCGGCGATGGCCGCGAGAGTAATGGACAATTCCGCCTCGTCCAGACTAAGCCCCTTCTTTGATTGATGCCAGGTTTGATCGGTAATCAGCTGCTCAGAGACAGTGAAGGCATCCGGATCGGCGATATAGAAATTGTTATTCATGTAGTAGCGGGCAGCGATGCCGGTGGCATCTTCTTTGTCGCCTAGGAAAGAGTGGCCAGTGTCGGTCGAAGTACGACCCAGTTCGGTTAGTCCGACGGTATTCAGCATGGGACTCCCGTCTTTATCGAGAAGAACATCGTCACCCACCGCTTCGCGGATCACTTTGAGTCCAATACGCTGCGCCTGGAGACCAGTGACATCAGGCTCATAGCGATAGCCCTCGATGGCGGTGTCATCCATAAAGTCGAGCTTGAAGTAGCGTGCGCCCCATTGACGAGTGAGGGTCTGGTAGGTTTGCCGGAGATAGGCCTGCGCACCGGGATGAGTGGCATCCAACACATAGATAGGATCGTGGCTGGACTCGATAAATCCTATTTGGATAGGTTTCCCTTGCGCGTTGTGAACCAGCCACTCGGGATGATTCTCGTAAACCCAAGCCCGCTGGGCAACCCGAAAGGGTGCAACCCACATGGCGAAGTTCAAACCAAGCTGGCAAACCTGATGGCCGAGCTTGCCGATGCCGTCGGGGAAAAGTGCCGCGTTCGGGGTCGTGTATTCGCCGTCGTCATAGGCGTACCCGGCATCGATGTGAAAATAGTTGTAACCGGAATTCTTCAAATGCTCTGACAACCACTGCGCATTCGAGAGCGCCGTACCCTGCGACAGGCCGAAATAATAGGCCGTCCAACTCCACCACCCCCACGGAGCGGAGGCCGGAATGCGCGGGTGATACAGCAGTCGAATGGCGTCCCCATAACTTTCCAGCTGAGCGTGATAATCCTTGCTCACGGAGAAAGCCAGTTGTTCGGAAGAAATCTGCTTTCCCGGTGCGACCGGCAGGCTCAATTCGATCTGATCGGACGGGAGATCGTCGTGCAACGATTCCTTCTGCAAAATTTCGGTGGTGCCGGTGGAATCGACCGCGTAGGACGAGATCTGCGGTTTGCCCGCGGAAGGATGTTCCGTCTTCAAACGCAGAATGGTGAGCCAGCGATCCGAAGTGAACGCCGCCACCAGCAAGCCGATGCCGCTTTGCCGGTTGTAAATGAGCTGGCTGCCGACCGCCAGATGGGTGTCGCCGAAATCTGCTGCGAGATCATCCCCGCCCTGGTAGACATGCGCTTTGCCGAGATCGACAATATGCAGGGGCGGGCGATCCTCGCTGTAGCTATCGGAAAGAACGCGATCGGCTTCCTCCGGCCCGCCCAGATTGACGCGCGGTTTACTGATGACGTCGAGTACGCGGATGTCCTGGACACTGATTGACTGCGGTCCGGTATTTTCGATCTTGGCCTGGATGCTTCCAAAAGGCCGGCTGTCAAACATCTGCAGGATGCAGTGGAGGTTCGGCTTGCCGGCTGAACCGCTGAACAATATATCGATTTGATGACCCGGCCCCAGCGGACTCTGAAATGTGGATGCCGTAGCCTGATGGTCGGGATAGTCGGTTGACCAGATCCACTGGTGGTCGACCTCGGCGCCTATACGCGCGGCCAGCACCGCATCCCGAACGGCTTGGGCATGGAGTTCGAACGACCCGTCCTGCGGGCGAACATTAACAGTCAGCCAGGCGTTTTGGAGAGAAGCGACGGTCTGGCAGGTGGCGGAAACAGCAAGCACCGCGGTGACGATCAGCGTCACGCTCAGTGCGAATCTGCATCTTTGTTTTGCGGTCATGGTGATCTCGAATTCTTCAGTGTCTACAGCCCGGGAATCCAGTGCCTGGCATTACCGCGGAAAATTTTCCGCAGTACAGGTTCGGGCAACTTCAATCCGTGAAACTGCTTGCCTGCATATTCGACGGTTTCGTCGGTGGCCAGATATTTCCAGTCGCGGACGTAGGTTGATTGCCAGTCCTTCAACACGTCAGCGACGTTGGCATCGGAGAGGAAATCCAGATCGGTTCCGTACAAGACACGATCCTGATACTTGATCAGAAACGCGCGCACTTTCTCCGGTGGTGTGATGATCAAGTAATCCATGCGAGCGGCCATATCCACCGCGAAGTTCGGGTAACGATCGAAGTGGCTGGCGATGTTGTCCAGACTTTTTTCCATGCTTCCTAAATGCACGCCCACCATGCGAAGGGTGGGATTCTGCGCGAGAATGTGGTCGCGGGCCGCAAGGATTTCCTGTTTAGAGGGGAATCCTGGCTTGTTGTAAAGGAACCACTGCGGATTTTCCTGGTAATAGGACCATGAAGGATCGGACGGATCGGGAGGTCCCCACGCCACATCCGGCTCGGCCTGGTGGCTCATCAGCGTCTTGCCGTGTTCTGCGATGTCTCTGTAAATAGGTTCGAACTTAGGGTCATCGGACATGATGAACTTGCCATCCCGATTCTTGATTTCCATGCCGATGTTTTTCCAGATCTTCACTGCTACCGCACCCTCGGCGAAATTCTGATTAATCTGCTTGATCGCATCGGCGGTGAAGGAAGCATCCTCGAACTTGTAGGGATCAAAGGTCGTGCAGAGAGCGACATGACCATGGCTGGAGTGCACCAATGCCAGCGCATCTTTGATTTGCGGCTCAAGCTCCCTGCGGTAGGGAAGCGTGTCGTCCATTACAAGAATGTCGACTAATTTCAGATGCAGCCGCTCGAGCATAGCCTGAAATGCAGGATCCGTCTTAAAGACGTGAACATGCACGTCGATGGGCTGGATTGCGGAGAAGGCTTTGAGCGTTTCGTCGTCGGCAAGTCGGCCCCCAGGGCTGTACGCCACCACGACGGGTGGGCCGGCAAAGACTATCGCGGCCACGGCGCCCAGGGCCAGTACACCAAGAAGCAGCGTTCCGATGAAAGTCTTCATGTTCCCGTGCCCTTCCGTTGTGAGATTCCACTGCACACATCCGCTGCGCCAAGAAGATTTCAGTTGCCAAACACATGGTGAAACGATTTACCATGTAATACGCTTACCGGTACTGCGGGTCAAGGAAAAAGTTCTCAGCAGGCGGCTTGGGTCGGCAGACCGATTGTTCCACCCAGGCCATTCGGAAGAAGCATGGTAACCATTCGAGATGTGGCGGGAGAGAGTGGAGTATCAGTGACCACCGTTTCCATGGTGTTGAGCAATGGGCCATCCGCGCGCCGAATCTCAGACCGCACCCGCAGGCGCATTTGGAAAACCGCCAACCGGCTGGGCTATCGTCCCAACCTGTTTGCCCGGTCACTGCGCAGCAAGCGCAGTCAAAATCTGGGTGTAGTAGTCTTCGACATTACCGATCCTTATTGCGCTCAGATCCTGCGGGCGATCGAAACCCATGTGCGGGCTTCCGGCTATTCGCCGGTGCTGGCGGACATGCAAAACGATCGCGCCCAATTTCAGCGGTGTCTCGACACCTTGTTTGAGCGGCGCGTGGAGGGAATTGTCGCGCTGGCGAACTGGACGCATCTGGAAACCAAGTTGTACGCCGAAATCTGCAAGCGAAATATCCCCGCTGTCGTGATCGGCCGGGAATTGATCGGCCATCCTATTAGTTCTGTAGTGGTGGACAATGCCGCCGGCACTCGACAGGTTTTGCAACATCTGTACGAACTCGGGCACAACAAGATCGCTTTTATTCGCGGCCCGAAAACTTTCATCGACAGCGCTGAACGCTGGGGTGGACTGGAAAGCTTCGCACGCGAGGTGGGGCTAAAGCTCGACCCGGAGCTGGTGGTCGAGATCAAAGGACGAAACTCCACCTACGGTGAGGGCTACCAGCTGGCTGAGCAATTGGTCAGGCAGCGCCCCAGTTTTACGGCCTTGGTTGCCTTCGACGATCTCACTGCCTGTGCGGCGATTCGGGCGCTGACCAAGTTTGGGCGGGTAGTACCGCGGGACTGTTCGGTAGTGGGCTTTGACGATATTCCGAGTTCGGCGTTTTACAATCCGCCTCTCACTACCATACAGCAGCAGTTGGAATTGCAGGGATCGCTCGGGGCAGAGATCGTGGAGGAGCTGATTCGGGCTTCGGTAGAAAAAAGGACTGTGATGCCCCGGCACCGGAAAGTAACACCCCGACTTATAGTGCGGGAATCAAGCTGCCCGGCGCCGCGGGTTTGATCGTCACAATACGAGGCGAGGGAGCTGTGGAGGTATTGTGAGTCTGATTTCAAAGAGCGATCTCTGTCGCTGGTGCAAGATACCGGCCCAGCAACTAGCGAACCACCCACAGCTGAAAGTACGTTTTCGGTTGGTGTCGGACTCGAATGCCATGGGCAGCCTCATGGCGCGAGAACTGGCCGAGGAGATTGAACGCAACAATGCTCGTCACCTGCCCACACGCGCCATTATCCCGTGTGGGCCGAAGTGCTGGTACGCACCCTTTACAGAGTTGATCAACGCGCGCAACATTTCTCTTTGCAACCTGTTTGTTTTTCACATGGACGAGTGCCTGGACTGGCAGGCGCGGCCGCTGCCGGCAAACCACCCCTACAATTTCCGCACCTTCATGGAGAAACACTTTTATGGCGGGATTCGCCCGGAGTTGGGGGTACCCGAAGGGCAGCGATTCTGGTTGTCGCCCGCCACGGCGGAGCAGGTGCGCGAGGCGATCGCCGCGGCCCCGGTAGATATCACCATAGGCGGCTGGGGACAGGACGGACACATTGCGTACAACCAGGCTCGACGGCACCCCTACAGTAGCATCAGCCTTGATGAGTTGGCTGCCTCCAGCATTCGCATTCAGGAGAATAATCTGGACACAATTCTGGCGTTGGCGCAGCGGACTTTTGGCGGTGCGTATCAATTTGTCCCGCCGATGTCGATCACCCTGGGAGTGAAGGAGTGTTTGTCCGCGCGCAAAGTGCGAGTCTACAGCGACACCGGATCATGGAAGCAGACGGCGTTGCGCGTGGCTCTATTTTCGGAGCCGGTGGTGGAGTATCCCTTAACCCTCCTGCAGAGGCACCCGGACGCGATTGTCACCGCGACCGAAGAGACCGCCTCCCACGCCATCAGCGAAAACCCGGACTGGGAGCTGGTCTGAGAAATCTCCATGCGTGTGTTGAAAACCGATGGCCGAAGCCCGTATCGTGCGCTGATTGGAGTCGGTGGCATCGGAACCGGAAGTTTTTTTGCTCTCGAAGGGAATCAGACGCTGGGCCGGAACGAGAGCCGGCCGGGCCGATTGCTCGATGTTCGCGACTATTGCAAACTGCAGATCGTGACTCACTATATTGCGAAGCTCCTCGGAGCTGGGGAGAAAACTTTCCCTGTTCTTCCTATCGGCAGAGTTGGGAACGATGCTTCAGGAGAGCGATTGCGGCAGGAAATGCAGGCCGCGGGCATGGACACGCGTTTTGTAACCGTGGTCGCCGCCAAGCCGACGCTTTCCAGCGTTTGCTTCCAATATCCGGATGGCTCGGGCGGTAACATCACCACGTCAAACTCGGCTGCAGCCGACATCCGAAATCAAGATGTGGATGATGCCCTTCGACAAGTCACCATCGGCGGGAAACAGATTATTGCTCTGGTGGTGCCGGAAGTACCCTTATCTGTTCGCCAACACCTGATATCTTGTGCGCATCGGGAGGGAGCACTATGTGCGGCGTCGTTCGTCTCTGCGGAGATAGCTCAGGCGAAACAGTGGGGAATTTTTGACGAGTTGGATCTCGTTGCCTTAAATGAGGCTGAAGTCGCGGAGTTTCTTGGTTTGGAACCCGCCAGCACTGAGAAGTTCGTGGACGCCTGTCTGGCGGTTCTAAGGGATTTCTACCCGAATCTTCGCTTAGTCGTGACTGTCGGCAAACGCGGGGCCTACGGCTTCGAGAATGGAAATTGGAACTTTTGTCCGGCGCCCGAGGTACAGATCTCTTCCACCGCCGGCGCCGGCGACGCATTACTGGCAGGGGTGATATCGGCGCTGGCTGCCGGGGTTGGGTTTATTGGACCCCGCCGCGGCCAGTCTGAAACTACGATTTCTACCACGCTGGAGTTCGGCGTCTTACTGGCTAGCTACAGCGTTACCTCGCCACACACCATTCATCCGGAGGCCTGCCTGGATGCCCTGGCCCAGTTCGCCAAAGATATAGGAAGAACGTTCAGCTCTGAGTTTCTGGAACGCTTTGCCGAACTTTGAAGTCAGGATCTCGCCAACGATTCGAAGCGATGAAGCCGTGCTTTTGCGCTTGACAGTTGACGAAGAGGCAGTATAAGTAGAGTTCTCCTGGTAAAACGTTTCACCCAGGTGCGATTTTCCCAGGCCGCCTGTGACCCCAGGCCGACTCAGTTCGCTTTAGAATTTATCTTCAAGACAGGAGACGAGTGGATGGCCGACGGGTTCGTCGGCCCGGCGGACCGACGACATGGCAACGACAGCGGGCACCACCACCATCTCTGACCAGCCCAAGCTGCGGCGGGCCCTCGGCTTGTGGGACCTCATTCTCTATGGAATGATCGTCATCCAGCCCACGGCGCCGATGCCGGTTTATGGAGTGATGACCCAGCGGGCCCACGGCCACGCCGTAACCACGGTGTTGATTGCCATGGTGGCCATGCTGTTCACCGCCATCAGCTACGGGCGCATGGCGCGCGCCTATCCCAGCGCCGGCTCGGCATTCACCTACGTTGGCCGCGAGATTCATCCCGCTCTCGGTTATGTGACGGGATGGAGCATGGCGATGGATTACATGATCAACCCCATCGTCTGCACGATTCTGTGCAGCAAGTTCGCCCTTAACTTTGCGCCCGAGATTCCTTATTTGGTGTGGGTGGCGTGTTTTGCCTTGCTGTTTACCGGGCTGAACCTGTTTGGCATTCGTACATCGGCGAGAATCAACGAAACCCTGGCGGCAGGGATGGGAATCGTAATCGTCATCTTTCTGGTGGAGGCCGCGCGCTACATTTTTCATGGCCCTCATAACGGTCTGGCGTTCTTCACGAGGCCGTTCTACGATCCGCAAACGTTCTCGACCGGCGCCGTGCTCGGCGGAACATCACTAGCGGTCCTCACTTACATCGGGTTTGACGGCATTTCGACTCTGTCGGAGGAAGCGGAGAATCCACGACGAAATATCCTGCTGGCTACGGTTCTTGTCTGCCTGATTACCGGGGTTCTGGCGTCAGTCGAGGTGTACGCAGCACAGCTGGTGTGGCCGGGGTGGACATTTCCCGACGTCGATACGGCATTTGTTCATGTAGCCGGCCGAGCGGGAGGGCCGTTCCTGTTTGGGTTGATCAATGTCACCCTGCTGGTGGCGACCGTTGGTTCCGGGATGGGATCGCAACTGGGCGCGGCGCGCCTGTTGTACGGCATGGGCCGAGGCAATGCCATCCCCAAGTCTTTTTTTGGAGCCATCGAGCCGAAACGAAGAATTCCTCGAAATAACGTTCTGTTAGTAGGGGCGCTGGCGTTGCTGGGCGCCTGTGTTCTCTCCTTCGAGCGGGCGGCCGAACTGCTGAACTTCGGCGCGCTGCTGGCGTTCATGGGAGTGAATGCGTCTTCATTTGTTCGCTATTACCTGAGGGAGAACCACAAATCGTGGTCGAGCCTGGTTACGCCGGTCGCCGGATTTGTGGTGTGTTTGCTGCTCTGGCTGAACTTGAGTTCGCCGGCGAAAGTTGCGGGCAGCATCTGGATGGCGCTGGGTATCGCCTACGGCGCGGTGAAGACGCGCGGCTTCCGGGCGGAACTGGTCAGCTTCGATGTGCCCGATGAGGCAGAAGCATAGCCCGGGCTATCCCATTCGCAGCGCGGCCATGGGGTCGATCGCAATCGCCCGCCGGGCTGGAATGTAACTGGCGAGGATCGCCACGAGTGTGAAAAGAATGGTGACGATCAGAAACGTGAGCGGGTCCATGGTATTGATTCGAAAAAGAAGATCCTGAAGCAGACGAGTAAGGGCTAGCGCGCCACCAATACCCAGGAGAATTCCTGCTGCAGCCAGTTGCAACCCCTGCCCGACAACCAGCGACAGGATGTCGACCCGCTCCGCACCCAGGGCGCGCCGGATGCCCATTTCCCGGGTTCTCTCGCCGACCGAATAGGCGATGACGCCGTAAATGCCGATTGCAGCGATCAGCGTAGCGACGCCGGCGAAAGTCCCGAGAAGCATCATCATCAGCCGCAGCGGGCCTTCGGAAGCCTCGGTCAACTCAGTCATGGTGGCGATATCGGAGAGCGGCTGGTCATGGTCGATGGCCAGCACCTGATTGCGAATGGTTCTGAGGAATGACCGCGGATCGCCGGCGGTGCGTACCACCAACATGGCAGACTGTGGAGGCTTTTGAGCGCAGGGCAAATAGACCTCGGCTTTAGGATCGTCATCGCGGCCGCTCCCGCGAACGTTGCCGACGATGCCGACGATCTGCACCGGCTGCGGGTTGCTGCCGACAAGAATGTGATCTCCGATCGGGTCGGGTCCGGCAGGATACTGCGGCCAAAAGAGACGGACCAGATTCTCGCTGGCTACCGCGACGGGAGCGGATTGCGCCCGATCCTCAGCGGTAAATTCTCTGCCCCGCTTGAGTGAAATCTGCATGGTTCGGAAGTAGGTCGACGAAATGTCCTGAATGATAGCGATGGGACGCTCGTTAAGTTTCAGCGGAGCCGAGCCGGTCAATTGCACCGGCGCTCCCATCCAGGTATCCATCATGGGCAGGGTCAGGCTCAGAGCGGCGCCGCGCACTCCCGGCAGAGATTCCAAGCTGCGAATGAGTTGGTCGTAGAAGCGCGCCTTCTTCGCATCTGCGTCATAGCGCGCGGGAGGAAGAGCGATTCGCATGGTGAGAAGATTCGAGCTGTCAAATCCGGGATCGACTTTGTAGACGCGCCCCAGGCTCTCGATCAGCAGGGTAGCCCCGATCAGCAAAGTGACCGAAACCGCTACTTGTGCTATGACCAGAAGACTACGCGGACCAAGACGCAAGCTTGCCCTGATGCCAGCGATAGCGGGCGCTTCGCCGCTGCCGCGCAGAACTCCAGCCAGATCGGTTCGCGATGCTGCCATTGCCGGGGCCAAGCCAAACAGCAAGCTGGTGATGAGCGAAAGAGCGGCGGCGAATGCCAGGACTTGGCTATCCAAGCGGATTTCCGCGGCGCGAGGCAATTCCACGAGAGTAAGGTGGCGAAGACTGTTCAAGCTGGCGGCTGCCAGCAAGACGCCCAAACCGCCGCCCAGCGAAGCGAGCAAAACACTTTCGGTAAGCAGTTGCCGGACGATGCGTCTGCGCCCGGCTCCGATGGCCGCGCGAACAGCAAGCTCTCGGGAGCGCGAACTGGCGCGCGACAGCAGCAAGCTCGCCAGATTGGCGCAGACAATGAGCAGAACCGAGCCGACTGCCGCAAACAGCATCCACAGTTCGGAGCGAACGTCGGAGATCAGCGAGATTTTCAGGGGGATAACATGTTGCGGTTCATCCGGTTTGGTATCGAGCATGCCGGGGTGAGCGAGTTGATATTGCCGATTCAATACCTGCAATTCCGCATCGGCCTGTTGAGGCACGACCTCCGGCTGTAACCGACCGAAGATGCTCAGGATCGGGCTCAGCGGCCGGCCTTCCGGGGCGATCACCGACCATTCTGAGGGCCGAGTTACCCACAAATCCTGGTGAGAAAAGGGAAAGTGAAAATGCGCCGGCAGCACGCCGACGACGGTGTACGGCATGCCCGCCAGCATCATGGTCTTACCGGAGATCAGTGGATCGCGGTTGAAGCGGCGTTGCCACAATTCCACGCTGAGGAGCGCAACAGCCGGAGCGCCGGGAGCATCTTCCTGTGGAAGAAATGCACGCCCAAGCAGCGGCCGCTCACCCAGAATCTGCAGAAAGTTGGAGGAGACGCGGGCAGCTTTGAGAACTTCAGGATCGGCGACGCCGGACAACGCCATGTCTTCCAGACCATTGGCGTAGGCTCCGAGTGCGGTGTAGGACCGGCTGGCGGCTCGCACCTCGTCGAAACGGATTGGAGTTGCCCCATCGGAGAGGAGCAGCAACCGGTCGGGGTCAGGGTAGGGCAGCGGCTTCAGCAAAACCGCGCGAATGATGGAAAACATCGCGGTGTTGGCGCCAATACCCAGCGCGAGCAGCGATAGCGCGACCGCGGCAAATATGCGATCCCGCCGGAGCTTGCGGAAAGCGTATTGCAGGTCTTGCCGGAAAACGTCGAGAAAGGGTAAAGCCCGCACGTCTCGTTGTTGCAGCCTCGCCTGCTCGATTCCTCCAAAACGAATCAGCGCCTGACGGCGCGCCTCTTCGGCGCTCATCCCGCGTTGCAGATTCTCCTCGATCGCGAAGTCGAGGTGTGAGGCCATTTCTGCATTCAGGTCTTTATCCAACTGCGGACCCCTGAACGATGCGAGCAGGCG
>Ga0335078_10018100_pt1 | contig 10476 bp, 8 predicted proteins | sample Lox_Sample_32_FD_206711 | JGI IMG/M metagenome (GOLD analysis project Ga0335078, IMG submission 206711) | Soil microbial communities from Loxahatchee National Wildlife Refuge, Florida, United States - Lox_Sample_3.2 | ecosystem: Environmental > Terrestrial > Soil > Wetlands | place: USA: Florida...
TCGATTGCGGCGTCGTTTCGCCGGCCAATACGCTCGGCGCCAAAGGCGCCGGCGAAGCGGGCGCCACCGGCTCGGTGCCGGCGCTCGCCAACGCGGTCCTCGATGCGCTCAAGCCGCTGAATGTGCGCGAACTCGATATGCCCTACACGCCCGATCGAATCTGGCAGGCGATTCACGCGCAGCCCTCAAGCGTGCGATAGTGTCGATGCTTGTTTCCTCAAGCGTCTTTTTCTCTTTTTGAGTGGGTCTCATGTTATGAACCGGCCAGAGAAACCAGAGCGTGAGAGATTTTGGACAAGCAGCACGCGGCTTCAGATAATTTTCCTCATAATCGCCGGTGTTGCTTTTCTCATCGGCCTTGTGGCGATCACATCCATCAATTCAGTGCACTGATCGCGGAAGAATTGCCGAAGTAGAACCAGGTTTTTCCCCACTTTTCCTTTCTCTGTAACTTGCGAGCATATCTTCGTTGTGTGAGCATGCTGCCGACAAATAAATTCGGGAGCTGTCATGTGCGTGCATCTGCGTGCCGCAATGGGCTTCTGGGTTGGGCTTCTTTTGTCCGGGTGTGCGACGGTGCCCCCGCTCGCCAGCGACCCGATTGAGGTTTCGCAGATTGTCCAGCGCGTGAAGTGTGAAATTTGGGACGCCGTCCCCGTCCCTCAGGGCCAGTACCCGACGGGCCCCTATCAATGGATGCGCGATTGGACAGCGAAGGTCGATCTGACCTTAGAGACCGACGACACCGGCGGGATTACACCCGGCGTTTCATTCGTAAGGCCGCTGCCCCAAGTCACGATTCCGGGCGCCGGCACATTCTCGCAAATGTTTACCTTTGGTCTTGGCGGCGGCCTAAATACGACGGCAAGCCGAATTGAAACCTTGAGCTTCACGTTGTCATTCGCGGAATTGCGCAACCCCCAATACCGCGGCATCTGCGCTCCGGTGAAAGATCTCGGTCTTCTCGGCGACTTAGGTTTGAAAGAATGGATGCAAGCGGCGCTAGCGCCAACGAGCGGACCTAGCCCTGAGCTTACACAAGGGTATCACGCGCCTCCGGCCAGTGTCCCAAGGGCAGCCACCCAGAGGGTTAGAGCTGAGAACTTCAATGAAACGGTCCCACAACTGATCGACAAACTGAACAAAACTTTGGACCAGGTCTCGCGGTACACGTCGGCAGCGAAAAATTACGCTAAAACGGCTCTAGACCTTGCCAAGAGACTTCGAACGGCCGATCTGACAAAGTCTCCGCAGGAATTCGCCCAACTGGTTCAGCGAACCGCCGACTACGTTAGTATGGCGCAGGACGCGATCGACAAAGCCAAGCAGCAAATAAATTCGGCAAACGCCCAGCAAGAGAATCTGCAACAGAATCATGGGCAGGACCCTCTGGTGCCACCCGCGATCCAGAAAGCCAAGGATGCCATCGACAAGGCCAATACCGCGCTGGACGCAGCAGCCAAGGATGTCACCACGGCCAAACGGGATTTCCCATCAAATCCGCCGATCGACTCGATTGCGCATCAGGTAAGCTTTGTGGTGACGCTAAGCGGCAACGTCACGCCCAACTGGTCGCTGGCTCGCTTCAAGGGACCCGGCACCGGCAATTCGTTTGCGGAAGGTTCCCGCGGCTTCACCCATACCCTCAGTATAGCGATGGGCTCGCCCTCCAACACGGGAGACCGAGTGAGCGACGACCAGATACGTCAACTCGACACGCTGCAACAGGCGGCTGCATTCCGAAATGCGATCATACTTCAATCGAATAGTGGTGGATCGCCATAACGATTGACCAAGGAATCGCTCGCCCCTTAGGTCTGCTGTTTGGCCGTCGAAACTGGCCAGAAACGCCCCATCCCTCTGCTATTGAATTTGCCGGCCGCCATTCTTACGTAGCCAGCCAATGCGCCGGGCCGAAGCGCTACCGACAGAGGGAGGTCTGATTTCGCCCTCAAATTCTATGCGGGGTAGCGCTTGGATCGTTTCACCGGAATGGCTGTTTTCGCCAAGGTTGTGGATACTGCCAGCTTTGCCGACGCGGCGCGTCACTTTGGCATGTCGCCCGCCATGGTCAGCAAGCACGTGCGCACGCTCGAAGAGCGGCTGGGAGTGCGGCTCCTTAACCGCACGACGCGCCGGGTCAGTGCGACAGAAGTCGGGCGGAATTATTACGAACGCTGCCTGCGCATCCTCTCCGAACTGGAGGACGCAGAGCGCGCCGCCGGCGACCAGCAAGCCGCGCCGCGCGGAGTGCTGCGCGTGACCGCGCCGGTGTCGTTCAGCTTCCGTCATCTCGCTCCGGCAATAGCTGATTATCTCAAGGCGCATCCCGACGTCTCGATCGATCTAAGCCTCAATGATCACTACGTCGATCTTGTCGAGGAACGTTTCGACGTGGCCATTCGCGCCGGCCATCTTGCGGATTCGAGCCTGATGTCGCGGAAGCTGTGCTCCATCGCGATGACAGTCTGCGCATCGCCGGCGTATCTGGAAGCAAACGGAGCGCCGCAAGAGCCCGGCGATCTCGCCAAGCACAATTGCCTCGTTTACATTTATGCCGCACAGCAAAGCGCGTGGCGCTTTGTCGACACTGCCGGCAAGGAGCAGGTCGTCAAGGTGAATGGACGGTTTTTCGCTAATAACGGGGATGCGCTTCGCGCGCTTGCCGTCAAGGGCGCCGGCATTGTGCTTTCGCCCGACTTCATCGTCGAGGACGATTTGCAGGCCGGCCGCCTGATCCGGCTATTGCCCGAATTCGCAACGGGCGAAACGCCGGTGCACGCGGTCTATCCGCACAGCAGATATCTCTCGGCGAAAACCAGGACCTTCATCGACTTCCTCGCTGCGCGTTGCACCCGTTCGCCACAGATCAAGATTGACGGCATCGACCGAGTTAGCAAAGCGCATGCCGCGCCAACGCTCCGCGCGGCTTCTTGAGATCCGCCGTCGGGCGCTTATCATTATTTACTTTACGGTAATAAGCTCTTTCTCATCCCCCCCATAGTCGAACTGCACCGGCCTTCACATCTCACGCGCGGCGGGACCGCAAGCGTCTGCGACTCGCCCGGGGCGCCAAACTTCTTGGGCCCCCAGTCGCCAAATGGAGATGTGATATGAAGTCTTTTAGAGAACACGCCGTCGCTGCCGCGTTTGCATTTGCTGCTGTGGCCGCTGTTGGCTCAGCGCCAGCTTTCGCATGGGGCGCCGGGGCTCCTGACAGCGCCTATAGCGTCTATTATGACCATCCCGCTCAAGCCAAGCAGCGGGCGCACGCCTATTACGACTACGCGGCGCCGAGTCAGCACAGGCATCCCGTGGTCACTCGGCATCAGGGAAGCGCCGACAACGCCGGCGGAAATCAGGACTCTGTCCCGCCAATTGGCGGATGGTGGTGATCTGAACCAGGCATGGCGGTGGCGCATCGCGCCCCGCCTTCTTCGTGTGGCGCCAGGATGGTAGTGACTATCGCTTAGATTGGCGCTTACGTGCCTGATGAGAGGCTGGTGGGCGCACAAGGACTCGAACCTTGGACCCGCTGATTAAGAGTCAGCTGCTCTACCAACTGAGCTATGCGCCCTAACCAAGACAATACAAGGGATCAGGCACTTCCACCATTTGGCCAGGGCACCGCTGGGGCACCGTAGCCCGGTGGATATAGCGGCAGCATTTGCTATGGGCAAGTTGCCGGTAATCTGGCGGTGAATACAATTCGGGAACCTGATTTCGAGGTGACCGCGATCAGCGACCCTGGCCGCAATCGAACTCCGTCTTTCGTGAGAGAACATGGACCTTCGCTGCGGTGGTCAGAGACCAGCATTCGCGGTCGCTATGGTCGACGCGATCAATAGAGTGACGGACATACGGCGGACAGGAAGAATCGATCGTTCGTGACGCCAAAAGCGGACGTCTACGCCGGGGCCGAATTGGCCCCGGGCCGCCAGGAGCGTTGCGCCGCCCTGTGCCTAGTACTGGCCCATCGCAGCCACCGCAGCGGCGAAGGTCGGACTCACTGCCACCAGAACTAGATTGGCGAGGCAGGCTACTAGGGAGAGCAACATCACCGTGAGCTCGGCTGATCTTTCGGCCTTAATAGCTTCGTTGTAGCCGGATGCACCGCTAACGTTTGTTGGCATGGACCCTTCAGCGCTATTCTGAGCATCGCCGGCTTGAATACTTCGCGGCGCTTAAATCTGTTCGATGCGTGCCTCCGCCACGACTGAACGCCATTTGGCGATCTCCGCGGCAAGCTGGGTCTTGAAATCTTCCGCGCCGGAGACGGCTGGGATCATGCCCAACGCACGCAAGCGTTGCTGGACGTCCGTTTGGACCACTATTGCCTTTAGCTCGCGATCCAGGCGCTGCGAGATCGCAATCGGCAGGTTCGCCGGCGCCAGCACGCCAAACCAGGACGAAACGTCGAAACCGGGAAAGCCAGATTCAGCGACGGTTGGAACGTCTGGAAGGTCTGGAAATCGGTCGATGCTGGTTGTCGCCAGCGCCCGCAAGCTTCCGTTTTTGACGTGCTCGATCAAGATGGCGGGCGGGTCGAGCATGATGTCGATACGTTTACCGAGCACCTCGTTCAACGCTTCCGCCCCGCCGCGGAACGGAACGTGCAGAAGTCTGATATTTGCCACCCGCGCGAAGAGTTCCATTGCGAGGTGCTGCGTCGATCCTTGTCCATTCGTCCCGTAAAGTATCGGCTTTGATCGGGTTCTCGCTTCGCTTACCAAGTCGGCAATATTCCGCATCGAATGGTCGCCGTAAGTGACGATCAAAAATGGAAACCGACAGATTTTATCGACAGGTGTAAAATCCTCGATCGGGCGGTACGGGAGGTCTCTATACATTGCGGCCGACGCGGCGAATGCACTCCCTGCCATTAACAGCGTGCGCCCATCAGGTTCCGAATGCGCCACCTGAGCCGATGCAACAGTCGATCCGGCTCCGGGCTTTGATTCTACGATCACCGGCTGACCTAATCGCTCGCCGAGAGGGTTTGCCAGCAAACGCGCTGTGATGTCGGCGCCACCGCCGGGAGCAAAGCCATGCATCAGCGTAATCGGTCGCTCGGCCAAAGCTCGGGTTCGCGCAAGGTGCGCCGCCACAATGACTGCTGGAACTCCGACGACAAGTGCGCGACGTGTGATTTTGCTCATCGACCCCTCCGCCGTCGTTTGCAGCCGGCCCAAGGATGTTGACGAGATTCCTAGAGGAAGAATGTTTACTTGATAAGTGAGACCGCAACATTGTATTCGTGTTAAAAGCGCATTAATCGAGTTTTGTCCCGATGCAGGACTCGCTGCAGACGACAAAGATCTTCGTCAGAGTTGTCGAGCAGAACAGCTTTGCGGCCGCCGCTCGTTCCTTGCTCGTGGATCCTTCTGTCATTAGCCGCGCCATTGCAGCGTTGGAGCGAGAACTCGGAGTCCCGCTGTTCAGGCGCTCGACGCGAAGTCTGCAATTGACCACGCAGGGCGCGCAATTTTACCGCGACTGCCTGCAAATCTTGCAACGGATTGCCGAGGCAAGGCAGCGGCTCAAAGGCGACAGCGTCATTGCTTGCGGGCAGCTCAAGGTAGGACTGGCTCCGGGATTACGAAGGCGATTATTGCTGCGGACCGTTCCGCGTTTCCAACAACAGTATCCGCAGATTGATCTCACTTTGGTGAATGTCAACGATCGAGCCGAGATCGGCGACAAGAGTGTAGATGTTGTTGTCAGGGTAGTTGGCGTGCGTCACCACGGCGCACCACGCTCGGAGGCGCGCGGCTTGGTCGTTCGGCGGCTCTTTCAACCAGCGTATGTGGTATGTGCGTCAAAAGCGTATGTAGACAGCGTCGGCCATCCCACCGCACCGGTGGATTTGCTCAAATATTCATGCGTGGGTCACATCAGTTTGGAACGTGACGTCGCGAGGGAATGGCGATTTGTGAAGTCGAACCAATCGCAGACCGTGAGGGTGACACCCAAGCTGCTCATCCAGGGCGCCGAGGCCTTATGTGAGGCGTGTTTGGCTGGCTGCGGTATCGCTCGAACGATAGCCGTAAACGTTGACGAGGAACTGCGCTCGGGCGCCCTGGTGCCCCTACTGCCGGATTGGGAATGCACGGGGGCTCCGCCGGTCATTGCTGTTTATCGGAAGCTTCGTCCAAGCGTCCCCCAGATCGGGTTATTCGTTCACCATTTGGCCGATTCATTCCGTTACCACAATGTCCCCTCAAGTTTCCGGAGGACAGTAGAGCAGTAGGAAAAATCTAAGTCGAAGTGCTAGCACGCCAAAAGCTAAGCTGGCTTTGTCTCCTAATGGTGGATCGCCGCAGTGCGGCACGATGTCGGAAATTGAGGCATGAACCGACATGGCCAGTCGGGCCAAATCGTCGAGAGTAGACCCCAAGCGACATCAGCGTGTTACGTGAATGTCAGCTATCGCGCCAACAACTACGAATTCTCGGAAGCAGTGACGGCAGAAATCAAAGTCGGCTTAAGAGTCAGCTGCTCTACCAACTGAGCTATGCGCCCTAACCGATAAAATCGCACAGAGGCCAGACACCACCGCGAGCGTATCTAAGACATTGTGCGCGGGATGCCAAGGGCGGCGGAGTCTTCCGGATCGTGGCGCCAGTGGCGTCTCCGGAATCTAACCACCAGTCAGCAAATAGGAGCCCGGGAGAGCCGGGCGTTGGCCCGCGCTCCCGGATGACGACTAGCCCGCGTCCGTCGAGTGGATGCGGCGCTCGGGAGCGCCGATCGGTTCGAGCCTGCTATTGCGCGCGCGGCGCGCCACCAGCTTGTTGAGGGCCGCGAGATAAGCCTTGGCCGAAGCCACCAGCGTATCCGGGTCGGCGCCCTTGGCAGTCACTGAGCGGCCATTCTCCGACAGCCGCACCGAAACTTCGGCCTGTGCATCGGTGCCCTCGGTCACCGCGTGCACCTGATATAGCTCCAGCACCGCCTCGTGCGGCACCATCGCCTTGATGCAATTGAACACGGCATCGACCGGGCCGTTGCCTTCGCATTCCTCGAGCGCCGATTTGCCGTCGATGTCGAGCTTCATGGTGGCGCGCTGCGGGCCGCGGGTGCCGGCGATCACCGAGAGCGACACGAGCTTGATGCGATCCTGCGCGGTCGCGATCTCCTCGTCCACCAACGCCTCGATGTCTTCGTCGTAAACATGCTTCTTCCTGTCGGCCAGCGCCTTGAAGCGTACGAACGCCTCTTCGAGCTGGTTGTCGCCGAGACGATAGCCCAGCTCTTCGAGCTTATGCACGAAGGCGTGGCGGCCCGAATGCTTGCCCATGACCAGCGAGGTCTGCTTTACGCCGACATCCTCGGGCATCATGATCTCGTAGGTCTGCGTGTGTTTGAGCATGCCGTCCTGGTGGATGCCGCTCTCGTGCGCGAACGCGTTTCGCCCGACGATGGCTTTGTTGTACTGCACCGGGAACGAGGTGACGGCGGAGACGAGCTTCGATGCGCGGGTCAGCATCGTCGCGTCGATGCCGGTCCAGAACGGCATCACGTCGTTGCGCACGCGCATCGCCATCACAGCCTCTTCGAGCGACGCGTTGCCGGCGCGCTCGCCGATACCGTTGATGGTGCATTCGATCTGCCGCGCGCCGGCGCGCACGCCGGCAAGCGAATTCGCTACCGCCATGCCGAGATCGTCGTGGCAATGCACGGAAAAGCGCGCCTGGTCGGAATTGGGCACGCGATCGCGAACCATCTTGATGAGCGCGAAATATTCCTCAGGCACCGTGTAGCCAACCGTGTCCGGGATGTTGATCGTTGTAGCGCCGGCCTTGATCGCCGCCTCGATGCAGCGGCAGAGGAAATCGTGCTCGGTACGGGTGCCGTCTTCGCACGACCACTCGACATCGTCGGTGTATTTGCGCGCGCGCGTCACCGAGCCGATAACCATCTCGTAGACCTTCTCCGATGGAAGCTGCAGCTTCCATTTCATGTGCACCGGCGAGGTGGAGATGAAGGTATGGATACGCGATTGTTTGGCCGGTTTAATCGCTTCGCCGGCGCGGTCGATGTCCTTGAACCCGGCGCGAGCAAGGCCGCACACCACCGCATTCTTGGTGCGCTTGGCGATCTCATTGACCGCCGCGAAGTCGCCGTCCGAGGCGATGGGAAAACCGGCCTCGATGATGTCGACGCCCATCTGGTCAAGCAGCTCGGCGACTTCGAGCTTTTCCTCGTGCGTCATGGTGGCGCCCGGGCACTGCTCGCCGTCGCGCAGGGTAGTGTCGAAGATGACGACGCGGTCCTTCTCGGACTTTACGGGCGCTGGCTTGGCCGGCTCAGGCTTAGCTGGCGTGCTCATGAATTTTGCTCCTGTTCGCTGGCGCCGCCCAATCGGTTTGGCTGGGCGCTCTTGGGTTCCGTGGCTGCGGTCGACCCCTGAGTGCCCAGGCGCAAACGCCCAGCCGGCCCTCAGGGGGCGCTAAGGAGCAGGAGCCCGCGAAGAATGAGGGCAGCGCCGGATGCGGCCGATCCGGCCTTCCGGGTCATCGCGCGGAAAAATTCGCGGCGCGTCGACATTGCCTCGCCCTCTTACGGCGGCCAGTACGTCTTCCAAGTTGCCCCATAGTCGCTAAACACGATGAATTCCGCGTTAATGCCGTTTAGGGCCGAGTGTTTGTAGCGGAAGATGGTACGGCCCCGCAAGGGCGTTGCCCGGCAATCACCGGCGCCACATCGCCTCCAAATAGAGCGTTACGAAGTCTGGCATCCGCCTGTTCAAGTCGGCCGGCCCGCGCAGGATGTGGATGTCAATGAGTTCAGGCCGCTGTTCGCCTCCAATGTGGCGCATGATGCGCGCGCGAAGCTCTTGGGCATTTTGCCGCGCAGTGAGCCGCTTGAGCAGCGCGACGTAGCAGCGATCGCGCACCAGTGTCCAGCCCGCCTCGGAGTCAAACTCGCCGACTTCAAGTCCGGTTTCTTCCAGAAGCTCGCGGCGCAGATTGCCAGCGAGATCGAAAACGCCGCCGGCGCCGATGTCGTCCGGCTCAGGTGTCCCGCACGGAAAATAAAGAAGGCCCGCTGCGGCCGTATCGGGCGCCATCTCGCCGACCAGATAGGCGCCGTCGGCGGCGCACACAGCCGGCACGACGAAGAAATTGCAGACGCCGGAATCGGGAAATTGCCAATCGCGCCACGCGCATAGACTGGCGTAGTCGGTTTCGAAGCAAGAGCCGCGAAGCACCCGATCGGCAATGACATGGTGGCGCAGCAGCAGCGAGCGGCCATTCCATACTCCGCTGCGCTCGCTTTGCAGGCGGGCGAAATGGCGATCGATCTCGCCGCGCCGCTCCGCGGCGAACGGCCAATGCCATGGTTCAAACGTTATTTCCGCGTCGTCGAGCGCGGCGACTTCAACGTCCGGCGCGCTCGACGAAGTCACGGTGTGCGGCGAGGCTTCCTGAGGGATTTACTCGTGCCACGGATTGACGAACAGCCCAATAAGGCCGCTCACGCCCTTCACATGGGCCGGCGGCGGTCCGAACTTCGCGACCACCTCGTCGCGGGTCAGGCCGGGTGGAAGCTCTTTCAGATCGAAGTCGGTGGCGATGAGCGTGAACGTGTAGTGATGCGGCGTCTGGTTCGGCGGCGTGCAGGGACCGGAGTAATGGCCGACGCCCATCAGGCTCTTGCCGCCGACAAACTCATCAGAATCCTTGCCGGTCGAACCCTCGGCAAAGCCAGTGAGGGTCGGTGAGATGCCGTACGCGACCCAGTGGCTGACGCCGGATGGCGCGCGGCCTTCGGGATCAAACATCAGCAGGACCAGGCTCTTGGTGCCGTCCGGCACGTTACTCCAGTGCAGCTCGGGCGACACATTTTCACCGACGCAGTTCGGGTTCTTGTTGACCGCGTTGGTGTTGGCGACCTTCTTCGGCATTATCTTGCCGTCCTGGAAGGTCTTGGACGCGAGCGTGAACAGACCCGCGGCGTTTGCTGTCGAGCACGCAAGACCGACCACAAGCGCCGCGGCTGCGGTCGCAAAAAGATGATGCTTGGCAGTCATGCTAATTCCTCCCTTTTTTCGTCGCCGGCCGCAGTGTAGCGGCAGCAAGTGCGAGATCAAGGCGGCCAGAGCTCGTTTGGTTCCGCCTATTCATTCCGCTTGAACGGAATCATGAACAACAACCCCAACTCCGAACGAAAATTCCCGCCCTGTTCTGGATCAGTTTCGCGAGCGATCGACTAGGGCGCGCTGCTTAATCCACGGCATCATCTCGCGCAGCTTAGCGCCGACCGCCTCAGCCGGATGCGCCGCAAGCTTGGTGCGCATCGCCTTGAACGAGGTCTGATTGACCTTGTTCTCCAGCATCCACTCCTTGACGAATTTGCCCGACTGGATGTCGTCGAGAATTTTCTTCATTTCAGCGCGGGTCTCGTCGGTGATCACGCGCGGGCCGGAGACATACTCGCCATACTCGGCTGTATTCGACACCGAATAATTCA
>Ga0335078_10018102_pt1 | contig 10476 bp, 8 predicted proteins | sample Lox_Sample_32_FD_206711 | JGI IMG/M metagenome (GOLD analysis project Ga0335078, IMG submission 206711) | Soil microbial communities from Loxahatchee National Wildlife Refuge, Florida, United States - Lox_Sample_3.2 | ecosystem: Environmental > Terrestrial > Soil > Wetlands | place: USA: Florida...
TGACCCACATCCTCCATGCGGCGCTACGGTCGGTGTTGGGCGAACACGTGAAACAGGCAGGCTCGCTCGTATCACCGGAACGGCTGCGGTTCGATTTCACGCATTACACGGCACTCACGGAAAGGGAACGCGAACGCGTCGAGGAACTTGTGAACGAACGTGTATTCGAGAACCATCCCGTCGAGACTGCAGTCATGGACATTGATCAGGCTATCGCAACGGGTGCCATGGCGCTCTTTGATGAAAAATACGGGGACAAAGTGCGGGTCGTGACGGTGAAGGATGTGAGCAAGGAACTCTGCGGCGGCACGCATGCGACGGCATCGGGCGACATCGGTCTTTTCAAGATCGTGTCCGAAGTCGGCATTGCAGCGGGCGTGCGCAGGATCGAGGCACTGGCCGGCCGCCGGGCCTATCAGGCGGTGCGGAAGGACGAGCAGAACCTCCAAGAGATCAGCCGGCTGCTCAAGGCGTCCGATCCGGACATTGTCGGCAGAGTCGAGCGGGTCTTGAACCAGCTGAAAGACTCTGAGAAAGAACTGGACAAGCTCAAGCACAAGCTTCAGTCTTCGCAGGCCGGCGACGTGATATCCGAGGCCCGTGACATCAACGGCATAAAGGCGTTGGCGAAGCGCGCCGATGGAATGGACGCCCGGGACCTTCGGGACTTTGGCGACAAGCTCAGGGACAAACTCGGTTCCGGTGTCCTGGCACTGGGATCGGTCAAGGACGACAAGGTGAGCCTCATTGTCATGGTAACTAAAGACATTACGGACCGGTTTCATGCAGGCAAGATCATCAAGGAAATGGCGCCGATTCTCGGCGGAACAGGCGGAGGCAAACCCGACCTGGCGCAGTCCGGGGGAAAAGACCCTGCCAAACTGGATGCGGCTCTCGATATGTTCTATGCTATAATAAAGAAAGCATAAGAAACTCATACGGTGAAGGATAACGAAGACTAAGGAGGCAACCATGACGGTATCGGAAGTCATCAAAAAGGCAATGCTGGTGGGACTAGGAGCGCAGGAAAAGGCAAAGGAATTTATCGATGAATTGGTAAAGGCGGGAGAGCTCTCCAAGAGCGAAGGCGCCACGCTCGTGAAGGAATGGGTCAACAAGGCCGAAGAAAGCACCAAGGACATGGACCACAAGGTCAAGGACGCGATAGCCGCCGGTTTTGAAAAGCTCAATATCCCGTCCCGCGACGATGTTGCCAGCCTGGAGAAAAAGGTCCAGTCCCTCTCGGCGAGGCTTGCAAAACTGGAGGGAGGCGACGGAAAGGACGCGAATTAAAATCGCATCCCGAGTGCGCCTATGTCTCCTATCGGATTCAGAAGAAAATATATAAGAGACATTCCGCGTATCGGCCGGATCATCGCGGTCGCGTCTCGCCACGGGTTCGGCCACCTTGTGGAACAGCTTGGACTGCAGCGTTTTTTCTCGCTGGGCAGGCGCATCGTTACTTTTAAGAAGCCACCGTCCCTCGTTCACCCTATCGGAGCCCCGGAACGTCTCCGGTTGATGTTCGAAGACTTGGGGCCCACCTTCATAAAATTCGGACAGGTGCTGGCATGCCGGCCTGACATGCTGCCCATCGAATATTCCCGCGAATTTCTCAAACTTACGGACTCCGTCGCACCATTCCCATCCCTGGAATCCAGAAAAATAATCGAGGAAGAGCTCAAGGCGCCGATCAGCAGCGTCTATGCAAGCTTCGACGACGCTCCGGTAGCGGCTGCGTCGATAGCCCAGGTTCATCGAGCGACGCTCCTCGACGGCGACGAGGTCATGGTCAAGGTCCAGCGGCCGAACATCGAACGCATGATCGACCGGGACATCAGCATCATGCGCTGGCTTGCAGAACTCATGGAATCGCGCATCCCCGAACTGGCTCCATACGATATGCCGGGGATCGTCGACGAATTCGCGCGTACTATCAGGAGGGAGCTCGATTTTTTTATCGAGGCCTCCAACGCCATGCAGCTGAGGAAAAATTTTGAGCACAGTGCGGTCCTTTTTGTGCCGCGGGTCTACACTGACCTTTCCAGCAAGCGGGTCCTCGTCCTGGAAAAGGTCGAAGGCATCCGCATCGATGAATATGCACGTCTCGACCGTGAGGGATTCAGCCGAAAGGAACTGGCCTTGAAGGGCGGAGAGGCCTTTTTCAAGATGGTCCTGAAGGACGGTTTCTTCCATGCCGACCCGCATCCGGGAAACATTTTTGTGCTTGCCGACGGCAGGCTTGGCCTCGTCGATTTTGGGATTATGGGGCGGGTCTCCGAGGAAAATATGGAGCGTTTCGCATCCATTTTCCTCGCCCTCGCGAACCACGATTACGATGCGCTCGTCCGGCAATATGTGGAGCTCGGCTTCGTATCCGAGACGACTGTTGACATCGAAAAGTTCCAGCGGGAGATGAAAGAGGATCTCGTCGAATTGCTGGAACCCTACTATATCATGCAGGTGAAGCAGATAGACTTCGGCGCATATATCGACAGCGTCACGCGCATTCTCCTCCGGCACCGGCTCAAGCTGCCGTCGAACCTTTATCTAATGGATAAATCGCTCATAACCCTCGAAGGAATTTTAAAGCAGCTTGACCCCGAGTTCAATTATTTCGAGGCGGCAAAGCCCTACGTGGCGGAGCTTGTGCACCGCAGGTTGAATCCGCTCAATACCGCACGGAACGTCAGAAAGAACATGGCAGAGTTCGCCGACGCCTTTGCGATCCTCCCCAAACAGGTGAAAGCGACGTACAGAAAATTCATGCATGGCGACATCCGGGTCAACATTCATCACGAGGAACTCGGCCACCTCATCAGGGACATTGATAAATCGAGCAACCGTCTTTCGTTCAGCGTCCTCACCGCCTCAATCATCGTGGCATCGTCCATCATCATTCATTCCGGTCAAGGCCCCTTACTTTTTGGCTTGCCAGTATTCGGCCTCATAGGGTATGTTATAGCAGCCGTGCTGGGCCTCTGGATTCTGATCGGGATCCTGCGGTCGGGGCAGCTCTAAAGTCGTATCTGGATGGCGGGGTTCGGAATGCAAGGAGCGGTAAAAAAAGGTTTGAGAAAAGTTCCCTGGTGGGCGTTCCTGATCGCCACGGTCGTGTTCTTCGTCATTATTCATTTCTATATAGCGCTCTTCGTCCCTCCATCAAATGAGAAGGTCTGGAAAGAAATCCAGGTTACAGAGGGCATGAGCTTCAAGGCCATCTCGGCCGAACTTCAAGAGGAAGGCATTATCCGTTACCGGGGCTATTTTGAGCTTATCGGCAGGTTTGAGGGAATCAGCCGCAAAGTGCGCATGGGCTACTACGGCCTGAGCACGAATATGAGCCTCTGGGAAGTGCTCGATTCACTGCGCAAGGGAAAGATTATTGAGTATGAGGTCGTGATTCCCGAGGGGTATAATCTGTATCAGATCGGATGGACGCTTTCCAATACCCCCCTGTTATCCGATCCTCAGGATTTCATCAACCTCGTGAAGGACAAAAAATATGTTCATTCACTGGGCATCGAGGCAGACACCCTTGAGGGATATCTGTTTCCGGACACCTATTATTTCCCCAAGGGCATGAAGCTCGAGGATATTCCGAAGAAGATGATCCAGAGATACAGGGCAGTTTTCACGGATAGTCTGCGCAATCGCGCAAAGGAGCTCGGCTTTACCGAACATCAGATAATAACGCTGGCTTCCATCGTGGAAAAAGAAGCAAAAGTGGAGGCAGAGAGGACGCTGATCGCCGCTGTTTACACCAACCGGCTCAAGAAGGGGATGAAACTTCAGGCGGACCCGACTACCGTATACGGCACCAAGGCATGGATTACGAAAGTCACTTCCCGGGACCTCAAGAGGCGGTCACCTTATAATACCTATCTTCACAAGGGTCTTCCGCCCGGACCGATCGCAAATCCTGGCGAAGGCGCCATTCTTGCCTCACTCTATCCAGACAAGGTGGACTACCTTTTCTTTGTTGCCCAAGGCGATGGCAGCCATTATTTCTCGAAGGATTTCAGCTCCCATGAGAAAGCCATCATCAGGTATCGTTCAAACATGAAAAAAGCGAGGCAGCAGAACCGGGAGACCGAAGATTCGGAATAGGCTATTCTATGAGGATGGTGAAATCTGAAAATTCGCGAAAGGATCCTATCGCGTTCTTCAGCCCTTTCGTATCGAATTTCCCGTATGCCATCGAATCGTCATACAGTTTGATGGTCTTTTGCTTCCTGTCAATCGCAAACTTCCCGCCTCCTGCCACAATCCAATCGTGGTCATTCAAAACGTATCTCTTCCTTTCCGAATCGTAGCTGCCGTTAAGCCCTTTATCGGTGCAAAATCGCTCAACGATGTTCGCGTGATATTTCGACAACTCCCCGGGCGAGAAAACAAGGTAGAGGGTGTCCCCATTTCTTATCTGAACAAACTTGCCGGTAATAATCGGCGGGGCGGGCTCTTTGGACAGGGATGTATAGTAGAAGGGAATATAATCTATGAGCGTGACTACCATTGGTTTGATACCTCAGCTGCTTTTCCCAAAAAGGGAAAAATTGAGTCCGGAGGAGACTAATTGACTGATACGGTGCCGGGCTCTTCTCTGTTTCGAAGCTTGAGCCAAGTGTATAGCGCAGGATCTCCTGGTGAGAATCCACATGAAAGGACCTTTGAAGAATTCTATAAATCCCCGTTCACGGTAGTTCAATGCATCCTTGGAGGAGCCGCTCGATACCAAAGCATTCACGTTGGGATCGAGTTCAAAAAGACTGGACCCCGTCTCGCCGCCGTATTGAAGAACCAAAGCAGAGCAGCCGCAGTTTTTGCGAATTTCTTTAGACCTAAAATCTCCCCTTCTTGTGTCTTGCTGCAACCTCGTTGTAAAGACCGTGCCATCAGAGTCACTAGGCTAGTCAGTATTTGGCTTGTTGTGTTCTTCACCAGGAGTATCAGACAAGACGTCGGCTGAGTTTCTGGCAACAATGAAAACTACCAGTGAGAAAAAATAATAAGACCAGCTATGGTGTATGCTAGGGCCTGTCCATGCCAGAGCCTGTAAAACCAACGGTTGACTCGTCAGCCAGTACAGCCGCCTTTCCTCCATAGACCTCCAGATCATGGACGTATTTCTTGGAATTTTCGTGTATCCCCGGATAGATATAACCGCCTACCACTTCATAACCCGGAACGTTGTCCCCATCGTTTGCCGCTGTCAAATAGACCAGAAGAGCGCTGCCCAAGCCGGTCAGAAGCAACACGGCACTTATGATGTGCAGACGTGTCCGCGGGCTGTCAATTTCCCGTTTCATTGAGCTCTATTTTAATCCTCTCTCATTGGATAATTCGTTTAAGGAACATACATTACCTGATGAGATACTTATCAAGTAGCGCCGGTATGATATGTTTCCTATTCCTGCTGCCTCGGATCGAGCGCATCGCGGATGCCTTCGCCAAGGAGATTATAGCCGAGCACGGTGATCAGGATCGCGAGGCCGGGAAAGACGGAGAGCCACCAGGCAATTTCAATATTGTCCTTGCCCGAGGAGAGGAGGCTGCCCCAACTCGGTGTGGGGGGCTGAACACCGAGGCCGAGAAAGCTCAGCGCCGACTCGACAAGGATTGCACCGCCGATACCCATGGTTGCCGATACGAGAATGGGGGAGAGACCGTTCGGGAGAATGTGCTTCACGATTATTCTGGCATCCATTGCGCCGAGGGCATGCGCTGCGATCACAAACTCGCGTTCCTTGAGAGAGATGAACTCCGCCCGGATCAGGCGTGCCGGTTCCATCCAGCTGGTGAGTCCGATGACAACCATGATATTTATGATGTTCGGTTCGAGGATGGCGATTACCGCAAGGACGAGGAATATGGTTGGAATGCTCAGCATGATGTCCACAGCCCGCATGATGGTGCTGTCCACCCATCCACCGTAATAGCCGGCAATTGCGCCGAGGATGACGCCGATGATGGTCGCGATGCCTACCGCAACGAAGCCCACTTCCAGTGAGATCCTACCGCCCCACAGCATACGCGAGAACACGTCCCGACCGAGGTCATCGGTCCCGAGGATATGGGAGAAGCTGGGGCCGATGAGGATGTTTTTGACGTCGATTGCGGCGGGGTCATACGGAGCGATCCAGGGCGCGAACAGGGACAGAACGAAGACAAGCAGCACGAGTATCCCGCCTGTAACCGCGAGCTTGTTCTTCATGAGATAGTGAAATGTCCGGGATGTGAACGACTCGGTGTTTGCCATCATGTATTTTGTTTGTTTATTCTTTTCTGCGGCCGGAGACTCATGCCCTCTGATTTTGTCATTTCAGCCTCACCCGTGGATCGGTAAAGGCATAGGCGATGTCGGCGAAAAAATTGCCGAACAGCGTCAGAAACGCAGCCGGCACCAGAATCCCCATGGCAAGGTTATAGTCCCTCGAAAATACCGCCTGATATAAAAGTTGCCCCATGCCGGGGATGCCGAAGACCGTTTCCATGATCACGCTGCCGCCGATGATTCCCGGTAGCGAGAGCCCCAGGATCGTGATGACCGGCATGAGAGCGTTTCGGAGTGCGTGCTTGTAAATGACCGTTCGCTCGGGAAGGCCTTTTGCGCGCGCTGTCCTAATATAGTCCTGCCGCATAACTTCGAGCATGTTGTTACGCATGTACCGGGAAAACCCGGCAAGCCCTCCGAAGGCGGAGACAAAGACTGGAAGGACCAGGTGATTAGCTTCGTCCACGAGTTTTCCCCAGAAGGTGAGGCCGGTAATATCCAAGCTGTGAATGCCCGATATCGGGACCACTCCCCACTGCACGCCGAGAAGATAAATGAGCAGAAGCGCCAGCCAGAAGGAAGGCGTGGAAAAGCCGACAAAGACAAAAATGGTTGTGAACCGGTCGAGGAGCGAGTACTGCCGTGTGGCAGACATAATGCCGATGGGGATGGCGATCAGGAGAACGAGCCCGAGAGAGAGGATATTTATTGTGAGCGTGATCGGGAGTCGTTCGAATATCTTGTCTTTTACTTTACGTCCGTCGGCAAAGGCTTCCCCAAAATCGAGGGTCATGAACTTCTTGAGCCACGTTGCATACTGTTTGTAGAATGGCTGATCTGCTCCGTAGAGTTTTCTCAGTCGTTCACGGGCCTCGGCGGACGCCTTGGCGGAAAAATCCATCTGCGCTTCTGCGGGCCCTCCGGGAGCAAGGCGCATGACCCCGAAGCTTAGCACCGTAATGCCAAGGAGGATGGGAATCATGAGGAGCATGCGTTTTACGATATAGACAAACATGAGATGGATGCTTTGCCGGAAGCCCTGCGTGTGATGCCAAAGGGATTTTCCGGTCGAGAGCGTTCATTGCCGCTGAAGAAGCATCGGATGAATTTACAGACCGGATCGTGGCTAAAGCCCCTGCACTCCCTTAATGCTCATAATAGTATATAATGCAGGTCATTTCAAGGTAAAAGGAAGTTTGATGGATAACAGATGTCCGCACGATCGCTAAGCGATGATTAATCAATCCGGGCTCCGTCCTGGATTCCCCTCCACGGACGTTAGCGCTTGACATTGAAAAGGAGTGTGAGTATTATATGCCCTACGAGTTAGGGATAAGCAGTTGCGAAGCAACTCGGGGCGTGGCGCAGCCCGGTAGCGCGTCTGCTTTGGGAGCAGAAAGCCGGAGGTTCAAATCCTCTCGCCCCGACCATTTCACTTGAATGCGCCTGTAGCTCAGGTGGATAGAGCAACAGCCTTCTAAGCTGTGGGCCAGGGGTTCGAATCCCTTCAGGCGCGCCAATTGACATCCTCCCCGGCCCAAAGGCCAAGGACTCCCGAGCAGGCAATTTTGCTGCTGAGAGCCAGAGTTGATTCTGTTCTCAGGTGCAGAAGAAATTTTGCCACGGCTTACTGATATTGAGGCTTGGTTATTCTCCAGGCCAAACTGGGGCAATGTTTATCTGATTGTTTTGTAAGAAGTGCTTTATGTCAGTGGCCTGATGAGATGGGTTTTCCGGACACAAGGATAAAAAAAATAATGGAAAAATTCGGGTTTTTAAGGTACCATGGAACCCTAGAAATTGCGAATTTTTTGAAGTTTTGATTTGCTTCTCATGGTGGGCGTAGCTCAGCTGGTAGAGCACAAGGTTGTGGCCCTTGTGGCCGCGGGTTCAAGCCCCGTCGCTCACCCCAATTTTTTAATATAGAGACGGCCGATCCGGCCGTCTCACTTTTTCTGCTCATGCGCTGCGCCCGTAGCTCAGCTGGATAGAGCGTTGGCCTCCGAAGCCAAAGGTCGTGGGTTCGACTCCCGCCGGGCGCACCAAATGAATTTTCCTTGGCGAATTTTTCAGGAATGAGTCAGCATTGAATGTTTTGATCTGTAGCCAGTCCGGAATTCGGCACTCGAAATTGAAAACTCAGATACGCGCCCGTAGCTCAGCTGGATAGAGCGTCGGACTTCGAATCCGCAGGCCGCAGGTTCGACTCCTGCCGGGCGCACCAGAAAAACAATTGTGAAAACTGGAGTTGGGTGCTGGCATCAAACAGAAAAAATCACATCTGATTGTCCATTTTCTTGTTGCATCCTCTATCCCGGATAAGTATAATGTAGCCGCTTTTGAACCAAGGAACCTGCTTGACATAGTTGTCCGGGCCGTTAGCTCAGTTGGTAGAGCAGCTGACTCTTAATCAGCGGGTCGAAGGTTCGACTCCTTCACGGCTCACCAGAAATAACGAGGACTTCCAATTTTTGGGAGTCCTTTTTATTTTTTTGGCGCTCGACCAAACAGTGCAAATTTCCGCAAAATGACACACTGAGTGCACTCAAAATGCACTCACTCCAAAAAAAGCTTGTAAGCAAATAAAAGGAGACCATCTCATCCGTTGTTAGATCGACCAACCTGCAATCTCCTGCTGATGCGCATTCACCCGGCAAGATTGCGGACTTCGCTAATCATCAGCCTGCAGAACGTCATCAGCCTCAACAACGGCTTCAAGCTTAGGACAAGCGTTCTGGAAGCCCTCTGCCAGGACCGAGTGATTCCCTACTTTAAAAAAACAGATGATTGCATAAACAGCGACGAGAAAATTCCATTTTCTCGTTGGATGTTGGCTGTTTTCACTTGATAGGGAGCCTTCAAATGGACGACCATTCTTATTTTTTGGCTTACTCTAAACACACTTCAGTGAATTTCTTGACAAATAGTAGCACTCCCGTATAATTACGGCATTCATCAGAAACTCGACATAAGCTCACTCTCCCTTGCGTCTATTTAAAAGTACTTTTGAGATGAAAAATAATTATAGAAAATTCAAAGATAAAATATTAATATTACGCATTCTGCTTATGAGGAGACATTTCATGAAGAGATTGTTAAGAGCATCGGTGGTAGTTCCGTTGACGGCAGCAATGCTGGCTGCCTGCAGTGGGGGAGGGGGCACCGTTACAAACCCAAACCCCACAAACGTCCAGCGTGCTGCCTATGTGGCGAACGTGGGCGACAAGACCGTCTCCCAGTACGCAATCACCTCGGATGGGGCGCTCACATCCATGACACCGCCCACGGTGGCGACAGGGGCGGGCCCCTACTCCGTCACGGTCGACCTCCCGGGCAAGTATGCTTACGTGGTGAACTACAACGGCAACACGGTTTCACAGTACACGATCGGCGCGAATTGGGCGCTCACACCAATGACCACATCCACGGTCGCTGCGGGGACGGGCCCCATTTCCATCACGATAGACCAAGAAGGCCAGTACGCATACGTGGCGAACGAGACAGACGGCACCGTCTCGCAGTACACAATCGGCGCGACCGGGGCGCTCACGCCCATGAACCCGGCCACGGTAGCGGCGGGGACTTCACCCCAATCCGTTACGGTTGATCCTTCGGGCAAATACGCTTACGTGGCGAACTATGGCAACACAGGCGACGAGGAACCCGGCAACAGCATTTCTGAGTACACGATCGGCTCGAATGGGGCGCTCACACCGATGACTACACCCACGGTCGCAACGGGTAATGGCCCTATTTCAATTGTTGTCGACCCCTCGAGCAAAAACGCTTATGTGGTTGCATTTATCGATGGTACTGTCTGGCAGTATACGATCGGCGCAAATGGCGCACTCGCAGATTTGGACTTCGTCACGACGGGGAACGGACCCATTTCAGTCACGGTCGACCCCTCGGGCCGGTACGCCTATATAGCGAACAGTGGTGACAACACCGTTTCTCAGTACACGATCGGATCAAATGGTTCGCTCACAGCCATGACCACGCCCACGGTGGCGACTGGGACGGTTCCCAACTCCGTCAATGTTGACCCCGGGGGCCAGTACGTCTACGTGGCGAATTATGGCGACAACACCGTTTCTCAGTACACGATCGGTTCGAATGGGGCACTCACTTCCATGACTACGCCTACAGTCCCAGCGGGAGTGAATCCCTCCTCAATCACCACTGCAGGCACTATAGCTCAA
>Ga0335078_10018104_pt1 | contig 10475 bp, 7 predicted proteins | sample Lox_Sample_32_FD_206711 | JGI IMG/M metagenome (GOLD analysis project Ga0335078, IMG submission 206711) | Soil microbial communities from Loxahatchee National Wildlife Refuge, Florida, United States - Lox_Sample_3.2 | ecosystem: Environmental > Terrestrial > Soil > Wetlands | place: USA: Florida...
GTTCGCCGGCATGCAATCACGGCGATAAGTAATACTACACATCAGAATTTATACTTCGTGTTATACAGTATAAATTAGTACGGACATATACGTAAGCAGTATAGATTCACCATTCTACACATGAATTGTTTACTAGCTTCATCGTTTCACTTATGCATTTCGCCGTGGGGGTTATGCGATGAGCCTGGATGTTTTTGCGGATCGTCTGGCCAAAGTGCGCGGCCGCTTCGTCTCGACGCTGCAAGGCCGGATCGAGGGCACGTCGACGTCGATCGACAAGCTCGCCGCCGCGGCGCCGGCTGCGGCAACGGCGGTAAGCGAAGCCTATCGTTGCGTGCACGGCATGGTCGGCGTCGGGCCGACCGTCGGCTTTCCGGCCACCGGACGCGCTGCGCGCGGTGTCGAGGACGTGCTGCGGCCGGCGCAAACCGGTCAGCGCGGTCTCTCCGACGACGAGATCTTCATGCTCAAGGAACGGCTCGAGCAGCTTCGCGCCGCCGCCGCGCGCGAGATGGAGGAGTTCTACAGCAATCTGAAAGCGACGCACGAATAACGGGGTGGGGAATGCGTGTCTGCGTGTTGTGGGGTTTAGCGGCTGCGCTTGTCGTTTCTGCACAAGCACAGGCGCAGGGAAGGCTGTCGTTGCCGGCGACGGTGGCCATACAGGAGCAAGCCTCGCCGGAGGCCGTAGAGCTGCGATTGCAATCCGAGGCCGCGACGGCGCAAGAGGAGCCTAAAGCGCTCGCCAATGTGCCCCTGAGGGAACTCTCCAAGGGGCCGGCAAAGGCGCGCGTAAAGCCGCAATCAAAAATCCGGTCGGTCGCGCGCCGCGGTCCGGCTCCGGCGGAGAAAATTTCCGCGCCGGCAGAACCGCCAGTCACGCCGCCGCCGGCGCAAGCTCCGGAGCGCCAGTCAGTCGGTCCGATCGCCGAGATCACCCTTGGCGATGTCGGCTTCGTCAACGGCTTTCGCTTCGCCAATCTGGGCGGCCAAAACGAATTGTACTTGCCGCTGCCGCAAGGCGATGTATCCGCCATCGCCATCGATCTGGTGTTTGACGACGTCAGTGCGCACGACGCCAAGCGCAATCTGCAGGTTCAGGTCAATGACCGTACCATCGCCGCGATCGTGCTCGACGGCAAATCGCTGGACCACACGCTTCGCGTCGCGTTGCCCAATGTCAGGCCGAGAAACGGCTTCATCAAGCTGGCATTCCTCTATTCCGGCGCTGCCACTATCGATCGCTGTATCGATGTCCGGGCGGTCGGTGACGCCTTGACGATCAGGCCGGAGACCGCAGTCGAAGTCGACGTCGGTCCGGTCGCTCAACTCGATGTCGCCACGACGGCCGTTCTCATGCCGCGCGATGTTGCCGTCGTTCTGCCGCCGCGCCCGGTGACGGCAACCGAGATGGCAACAGCCGTCACCGTGGGCCGCGCCATCCTTGCCAGCGGTCGGCGCATCAGCTTCTATCACGGCTACGATCAAGTCCCCGCGCTTACCCAACGTGACCAGGACCAGCATTGGACCGAAGGCGTCGTTCTGGTCGGCCCGCTGGCGGATGCCGCAAGCGTCATCGATTCGCCGATCGCTACGGTGGCCGGCGAGTTTCGACAGTTCGGCCTCCTCGATGCTGTTCGCGTCGGCGGCATGCCGGCGTTGCTGGTCTCCGACAGCGAGGCGGTGCGCGCCGGACGCCTGTTCGCAAGCCCGATGCTGGCGGCAACGCGCGGCATCGCCGCGGCATCGGTCGGCAAGAGCACGCCGCTCGATTTACCGACCGACCGTGTGACGTTCGATCAGCTCGCCATTCCGGCCGACGAAGTCGAAGTGTTCGGCCGCGCCAACCTCTCCACCGTGATCGACACCCGGCGGCTGCCGGCGGGCACGCGTCCGGCGCGTCTCTTGCTCGACGTGATGGTGGCGCCCAATGGCGACGGCGAAAAAGCCGTGGTCAGCGCCTTCGTCAACGAACGCCTGCTCGGCTCGACCGTCGCGGCGACCGGCGAAGCAACGCATCTTGATCTCGCCTTGCCGGTCGGCCTTGTCGGCACCCTTGCCGATCTTCGCGTCGTTGTCGAGCGCGACAGCGCGCAAGGCAATTGCCGATTCGAGCCGCAGGGTTATCCGGCGCAGATTCTGGGATCGTCCGCGGTTCTGCTGGAAAAGGCCGATGGCGCCGCGCGCGATTTTGCCGATCTGACGCCGCACTTCGCGCGCGGTTTCGAAATCCAGTTGCCGGCACGCAGCGCCGATCAGCCGACGCAGGTCCTTGGCATGGTTTCGCAAGTCGCCAACCAATTGTCGCCGGACACGGCGCCGTTCGACGTCAGCTTCATCTCCTCCGGCAATGCGCCGGTCCCGAACACCGCATTCATCGCCGTCAGCGATGCGCCGCCGGCGAATACCACGCCGCGGGTCCGCTTCGATCGCGGCCGCGTGGCGGTGATCGACCATGCGGGGCAAACATTGCTCGATCTGGGCGGATTTGTCGGCGGCGCGGTGGCGCAACTCGTTACCGCCGGCGACACGGCGGGTCTTTGGATTCATCCGATGGCGGCGGACGGCAGCTTGCCGGCGCCGCCGCAGCTTCGTCTCGACCACGGCGACGTGGCTTTTGTCGACGACAAAGGCGTGGCCTTGGCGATGTCGACCGAGCGCGACAACGTGGTGAGGATTTCCTATCCCGACCAGGTGTCGTGGCTCACTGTCGCCGAACGTTTCCGCTCGTGGATCATCGCCGGGTTCTGGGTGCTGGGGACGGCGATCGTGCTCTTGGCGCTGCAGCGGATGTTCCGCCGGCGGCCCGCGCACCCCACCGACTAGGCCATGGCGCTGTCACATAACCGGGTTGCGTGCGCCGCTGTGCGACGGAGAAGTCATCTTGGCCAAATCCAGTGACGGTTCCGCAATTGAAGGCGGCGACACGCGCCCGACCGAGGGAGCCGCCGGGACGGTGCGCATCGTCGCTCCGCTCACAGCCGAGATCGTGCAAAGAGCCATCCTCAACAGCGCCAGCTTCGCAATCATCGCTACCGACGCCAACGGCGTCATCCAGTTGTTCAACGCCGGTGCCGAGCGACTGCTCGGCTATGCCGCCAGCGAAGTCGTCAATAAAAAAACTCCAGACGACTTACATGATCCACAGCAAGTGATCGCTCGCGCCCAAGCGCTGAGCGCCGAGTTCGCAACCGCGGTCTCGCCCGGAGTAGGCGCGCTGGCTTTTAAGGCCGCTCGCGGAATCGAGGACGTGCACGAAATTGACTATATCCGCAAGGATGGCAGCCGGTTACCAATCCATGTGACGATCACGGCGCTGCGTAATGATCGAAATGAGATTATCGGCTATCTAAAAATCGGAATCGATAATTCCAACCACGCCTCATTGATCGCGACCAATAGGGAAAAGGAACGTTTGAAAGATGAATTTGTCGCTACGGTCAGCCATGAGCTGCGCACTCCGCTCGCTTCGATTACCGGCGCGCTCGGCCTGCTGACCGGCAATCCCGCGGAAAAGCTTCCGGATTCCGCGATGCGGTTGCTTACGATCGCATACCGGAACAGCCAAAGGCTCGTTCGTCTGCTCAATGATATTCTCGATATCGAAAAGATGGAGTCCGGCGGTCTTTACTTCGATTTCAAGCGTATCGAGGTCCGCTCGATCGTAGAGCAGGCGATCGAAGCAAATCGCGCATTTGCCGAAGGCCTCAATGTGCGCATCCGGCTCGACCCGGCTTCGGCGGCGGCCGAGGTGCGCGGGGATTCTGACCGGCTTATGCAAGTCATGACCAATCTGCTCTCAAATGCCATCAAGTTCTCGCCGGCCGGTGGAGAAGTGGTGGTCACGGTTGCGCCGCGTGACGAGACGGTCCGTATTTCGGTGCGCGACCATGGTCATGGCATTCCGGACGAATTCAAGCACCACATTTTCGAGAAGTTCATGCAGGCCGACGCCACCGATGCGCGCCAGAGAGGCGGTACCGGTCTCGGGCTGAGCATCGTGAAGCAGATCGTCAACCGCCTCGGCGGTGCCGTCAGTTTTGAGGATGCCGCCGGCGGGGGCACGACTTTCCACGTCGATCTCCCCAATTGGACGCGGGCGGTCAGACTCCAGTCTCGCTTCGCCACGAAAGCACGGCTTCATCTCTTGCTCTGCGAAGACGATCCCGAGGCGGCGATCGTGCTCCTGGATCGGCTGCATCAAGAAGGCTTTGTCACGGACGTGGCGTTTACGGCAAACGAGGCGGTTACGCGGGTGGCAGCGACCCGGTATGCCGCTATTCTGGTCGATTTGCAGCGTCCGCAAGGCGATGGCATCGGTTTGATCAGGCGACTGCGGGCGCAGCCGCAAATCTACAACACGCTGATTGTGGTATTGTCCGCCAATCTCAGTGCAGAGCGCGATGAAAAGCAGCCCTCCACCCTGCTCAACATATTGGACTGGCTTGACACGCCGATTGACATCGCCCGCCTGGTGCGCGTGATCGATCGGCCGATCGTCCGAGATGGCCATGCGCGCCCGTCAGTCCTGCATGTCGGTTCCGATCCGGAATTGCTGCGCGTCGTGGCCGAGGCGTTGGACGCCAAGGCCGAAGTCTTGTCGGTCGATTCGATCGATGAGGCGCGTCGGGCGCTCGCCGCCAAGCGGTTCGACGTCGCCGTGCTCGATGTCGCGCTGGCGGCGGGCTCCGGCTTCGATCTGGTGCATGAACTGAAAGACAGCGATGGCGATGCAATACCTCTTGTCGTGTTTTCGCCGCGGGACGCGAATCCCTTATTCGCTGCCCAGGTCCACTCGGCGCTGATCAAATCGCGTACTTCAATCGACGGTCTCATCGCAACCTTGCGCAAACGGTTGAGGGGTGGCGCGAATGACGGGGAAGCCGCATGAGTTCATGCCGTGTGCTTCACATCGACGACGAGCCCGATATTCTTGAGATCGTGGCGGCCTCGCTCGCCCTCGACCCCGAATTCGAGGTGCGTGGTTGCTCTTCGGGCGCCGACGGGCTTGCGGCCGCCGCGGAATGGCGGGCGGACCTCATCCTCCTCGATGTCATGATGCCGATCATGGATGGGCCGGCAACGCTCCGACATTTACGGGGTAATCCGAAAACCGCCAACATCCCCGTCGTATTCATGACCGCTCGGGCGCAGTCGCGCGAACTCGAACACTTCAGGTCGCTCGGAGCCACGAACGTCATCGTCAAACCGTTCGACCCCATGACGCTCGCAGCTTTGCTGCGCAGGCAGATGCAGCCGGTCGATGCCGGATGAGGTCGTCGCCGCGAGGCGCCTCCTTGCGATGCGCGGACGACGCATCTGGGCGCTCGCGCGATGCGGAGCTCTCGGGGAAAACAGAATACTTTGGACGGCGGCAGATCAATATGGTCTCGTATAAGTATTACAACGTATTATAAATCCTATATACTGTATTAAGTCTTTATAATATTCAACAAATTAAGTATGTCGTGTTTATCTGCACGAATTGGACCTGATTTGATCTATAAGATTTGTCCTGCAAAGGCGACCTCGAGGCCGGGCTGGACAAATCCGACGAGATCATGCCGCTCTCACCTTCCGATCGCGCGCTCGGCGATCTTCTGGTCGGCCGGCGCATCATCACCTTGCCGCAGCTCGACGAGGCGGTCGATCTTGCCGAGCGCTGGAACGTGCGGCTCGGCGATGCGCTGCTGTCGCGCAACTGGATGGATTCCCGCCTCTATTACGAGACCTACGCGCAGAACTTCGACCTGACGTTCGTCGATCTCATCCGTGAGCCGCCGGAGCGTGAGCTGCTGCGGGCGGTCGACGCCGATCTCTATACCAGCCGGCTCACCATGCCGTGGCGACGCCGCGACGGCCGTCTCCTCATCGCCACTGCCGAGCCGGGCGCGCAGACGGTTCTGTTCGCGCGCAGTCACTGGGGCGCCGACATCGAATTCGTCGTGGTTTCGAAGTTCGACATCGTGGTCACGGTGCAGACGGCATTTGCCGACAGCTTCTCGCACCGTGCCGTGTTCGAATTGGCCGAGCTCGATCCGCAAATGTCGGCGCGCACCGTATTTACCGCCCCGCAATTACTGGTGTGCTATGCGCTATTAAGCGCGATCATGGGCGGCTTGGCATTGGCACCGCTCGCCACCCTCATCGCGCTCAACATCGCCATCAGCGTCTTTTATCTCGGCAACTTCGTCTTCAAAGGCGTTCTGGTCTCGATCGGCGGCGGCCGTTCTGCGGAGGTCGATGAAACCGTGGCGGTCGAGGCCCGCGCCTTGACGACCGAGGAACTGCCGGTATTCACCGTGTTGGTGCCGATGTTCCGCGAGGCGGCGATGCTGCCGCGACTGGCGCAGTCGTTGCGCGAGCTCGATTACCCGCTCGGCAAGCTCGATATCAAGATCGTGCTCGAGGCCGACGACGCGGAAACCATCGAAGCTGCGCGTTCGCTCGGTCTCGAAGGCGTGTTCGAAATCATCATCGTGCCGCAATCCGAGCCGCAGACCAAGCCCAAGGCCTGCAATTTCGCGCTGCGGTTCGCGCGGGGCGAATATCTGGTCATCTACGACGCCGAGGACCGGCCGGAGCCGGATCAGCTGCGCAAAGTGGTGGCGACGTTCCGCCGCTCGCCGCCCAACACCGCCTGCCTGCAATGCCGGCTCAATTACTACAACGCCAATGAGAACTGGCTGACGCGGATGTTCACGCTCGATTATGCGCTGTGGTTCGACCAGGTGCTGCCCGGCTTAGAGCGCCTGGGCATGCCGATCCCGCTCGGCGGCACGTCCAATCACTTTCGCACCAGCGTGCTGCGCGAGCTGCATGCCTGGGACCCATTCAACGTCACCGAAGACGCCGATCTCGGCATTCGCATCGGCCAAAAGGGCTATCGCGTCGGCGTCGTCGATTCCACCACCTTCGAGGAGGCGAGCTGCCAGACCGGCCAGTGGCTGCGGCAGCGCTCGCGCTGGATCAAAGGCTACATGCAGACGCTTCTCGTCCATACCAGACGGCCGCTGCAACTGGTGCGTCACACCGGGCTGCTCGGGTTCCTCGGTTTCGCGTTCTTCATCGGCGGCACGGTGCTGGCCGGCCTGCTCAATCCGATTTTCTGGCTGTTTTATGCGATCTGGCTCGCCGCCTCGGCGGCCGACCTTGACGTCATCTTCCCGCGCTCATTGCTGTTCCTGTGCCTGTTCAATCTGCTCGCCGGTAACGGCGCATTCACCTATCTGATCATGCTGGCGCCGATCCGGCGCGGCTGGCTCAACCTCATTCCGTTCAGCTTCACGCTGTTCGGCTACTGGGTGCTGATCTCGGTCGCTGCCTACAAGGCGTTATGGCAGCTGGCGCGTAATCCGTTCTTCTGGGAGAAGACTCCACACGGTCTATCGCAGCAGACGGCGGCGCCTCGGATCGCGGGCGCATGACGACGATCGATCAACGATCCGGCGTTGCCCGCGCGCTCACGGCGGCGCCGATCGCATCGCTGGCGTTTGTCGGCATCTTGATGCTGACGGCGATTGCAGTGCGCGACGGACTTCTCGGCAACGATGCGCTACGGCTGTGGGAAGGCGCTGCTACCGCGGCCGACGGCGAGGTGCCGTTCGGTCGCATCGTGGCGGCCTATCCGACGTTGCCGTTTTTGACGACGACGCTGGTGGCGTGGCTGTCCTCCGGCGGCACGCCGGCGCCGGCGCTGGTCGCCGCGACCTTGTTCGCGGCCGTTGCGGCGGCGTGCTTTCTCTCGTTTCGCAAGGCCGGGTATCCGCTCGCCGTCGCCGTCTTTTTCACGCTGCTCATTGCCTGCCATCCCGCGCTGTTGCGGGCGGTGATCGCCGGACCGGGCGAGATGTTCCTCGTCGTATTCATGTTGATGCTGAGTCTGGCGCTGTACGACCTTCGACTCCGCAGCGGCACCTCCGAGGTGATGCATGTCGGGCTTGCGCTTATGGCGCTTGCGTTCTCGCATCCGATGGGCGCGGCCTTTGCTTTTGCGACCGTGCCGTTTCTGGCTTTCGCCGTTAGCCCGACGCTGGTTGCAAACTCGGCATTGAATGTCGTCGTGGCGCTGGTTTTTCCGGCGCTGTTCGCGATCGGCGCCTTCACTTACGTATCGTGGATCTTCCCCGGCGACGGCTGGACCTTCTTTGCGGCGCCGACGGAGAGCTTGTCGGTATGGGCGGTGGCGCTGGTGCCGGTCTTCGGCGGCATGTTGGCCAATTTTCCGGTCTTGGACGCCTGCCTGGCCATGACATTGGCGCTCATGATCGGCGCGCCGCTCGTGCTCGCAGTGCTCGTGCTGGCGCGCCGGCGGCGGCCGCTCGTCGATCCGGCCATGGTGTTTGCCGCGGCGGCGATCGCTGCGACCGCGCTCAGCGTTTTGAGCGGCTTGTTTGGCGATCCGGCGGTGATCGTCGTCGCCGCGCCTGTCCTGTCGGCGGCGGTTGTCAGCCGCGTCCCCCTCGTGCGCGGGCACATCCCGCTCGCCGTGGCACTGCTGCTGGCCGGCTGGTTAGGCGGTCTCGGCAGCCTCGCTCTGGTCGACCCGGTCACCATGAGCCGCCTGCACTTGGCGTCTCAGCAGGCCGTCAGCGACCGTGCGGACGCGCTTGCGGCGGGTGGCGCGGCTGCCGCAGACGACGGCGTGCTGGCCGATGTCGATAACGCACCGGCTTTCCTTTTGGGCCGCGGCAAAACGACGGGCATTCTCGGTCCGCAGAGCGAAGCCTTCGCGCTGGCCATGCTGTTCGGCCGCGTCGAGACGCCCTTCGTCGCGGTGCCCGATCCGCAGAGTAGGGCGGGCGCGAACGACCGCCTCGATCGGGCCTTTCCGACGTTATTCCGGGTCGGGCCGCCGGGTTACCGCATCATATATCAAAACAATACTTGGAGAGTATTCGGAAAAATCAAATATCTCCCGCCTCATAAGGATTAAGAGGTGATGGCCACAATGACGCTATCGACGAATCTATGTACAAACACGGAGGTGCGCGTGCGGATACTGGTGATCGATGACTCGGAGGACTCGCGCGATCTCACCGAGGGTGCGCTGCTGTCCGCGGGTTATACCGACATCATCACCGCAAGCTCCGCCTGGGAAGCGCTGAAAATACTCGACGTCGGCAGCAACACCGAAGCGAAGCCCGCCGTCGACGCCGCCTTGCTCGACATCGTGATGCCGGAAATGGACGGCGTCGAGACGTGCGCCCGCATCCGCAACGATCCGCGCTACGGCGACCTGCCCATCATCATGGTGACGGCGCTCGACGATATGAACTCGTTGAACAACGCGTTCGTCGCGGGCGCCACCGATTACATCACCAAGCCGATCAACCGCGTGGAATTGGTTGCGCGCGTGCGCGCGGCGCTCAAGCTCAAGCAGGAACTCGATCGCCGACGCGAGCGCGAGCGCGAGCTTTTGTCTTTTCTATCGAATTGGGGCGACCGTCGCTCCGAATTATGGATCGACGAGACCACCGGTTTGTTTGTCGGCGAGGTGGCCGAGGCTTATCTCACTAGCGCATGCGGTTGCCGGTCGGGCGAAGAAATCTCGATCCTGGCGCTGTCGCTCGACCGGTTCGACGTTTACAGCGCCGCCAACGGCGATGCGGCGGCGCGCGGCGTGCTCGCCGAGGTGTCGCGCGCGGTGCGCCGGCTTTCGGCAACGATCGGCGTCGTTGCCGCCTCCTATCGTAATGGCATGATCATCCTCGTCGCGCCCGAGATCGGGGGCAGTGCGGCGCGCGAGCTTGGCGAAGGGTTGCGTACGACGGTCGCCAAGCTGCATCTGCCGCATTCGGAATCCGTGGCGTCGGACTACGTCACCGCGAGCGTTGTGGCGATCAGCGGCGAGGTCAAGCGCGCGGTCGATCGCGTGCATTTGCTGACCCAGGCGATCTCGCGCGTGCAAGACGCCGCGAGCGCCGGCGGAGACCGTGTCTTGGCAATGACGATCTGAATTCGAAGCGAGAAGGAGAGATCGGCTTTCTGCAAAGATCGCGATCCGGAATAACACCATAGCCCGGTTCTGACCCCATCAGGAATGACGCGGCGAGTTTTGTGCCTCGATGGAGTTAGGGCGTGCTGAAGCGTTGCGTTGGTATTGTGCTCTTCGTGATTGCGGCGCCGGGTGCGGCTTTGGCCGGCGCATGGACGATGCCGGAAGGCACCGGCCAGTGGGTCGCGGGCCTTACCGCGGCCACGTCGACGGAGTACTTCAATGGTAGCAGTCTCGCGTCCATACCGCGCTATGACAAGATCGAAGCGCAGTTTCTCATCGAATATGGCATCACCGACCGGCTGACGGCGATCTTCGATCCCGGATTGCAGTACATCAATATTGCGCCGCCGGTCGATGCCTCCCGGGGCGGCCTCGGCTACGACGAATTCGGCGCGCGTTATGAGCTGCTTGAAGACCAGGACTGGGTGCTCTCCGGTCAGGCGACGCTGCGGCTGCCGGGGACGACCGACACGTC
>Ga0335078_10018105_pt1 | contig 10475 bp, 7 predicted proteins | sample Lox_Sample_32_FD_206711 | JGI IMG/M metagenome (GOLD analysis project Ga0335078, IMG submission 206711) | Soil microbial communities from Loxahatchee National Wildlife Refuge, Florida, United States - Lox_Sample_3.2 | ecosystem: Environmental > Terrestrial > Soil > Wetlands | place: USA: Florida...
GTGTTCTGCAATGGCAACTGAACGCCGCGGGAACCCAGACCTTCAGCCTTCCGGCGATTGCTCCCGACAGTTCTTTTTATGTCGGTACGGCTGGCGGAGGACTGTGGTCGGTGGACTCCAGCGGCAACGTTAAATGGCAAGCGGCTCCCGAGGGATATGCATGGTTCTTTTCGCCGCCGACCATCGGCGGGGATGGAACCATTTACGCCTCCTCCAGTTGCACCTCGGTTTGCGGTGCGGCTCAATTGTTCGCGCTGAATCCGACTGGCACCTTAAAGTGGTCGACGACGTTGTGCAGCGGGCAAACCGGCGTCAATACCGACAGAGATGAGCCGGTGATCGGGCTGGATGGCACGATCTACATCACACCCGATGGTTTCACCCAGAACGTAACCTGCCCGTTGGAGAAGGTCATCTGACACGCGACATGGTGGACTGAGCTCGCTAGACGAGGGAGAAGATTCCAATGACGACATTACAAATTCCTGCGCAATCTAATGATTCCGCAGCGTTAGGAAACAACAAAGGAACGGGCTTCCACCTGGCGAGGCTGATTTTGTTCGCATTGGTATTCCAGGCGGCGCTTACTTGTTCGGCAGCTACGTTCACCACCTTGGCAAGCTTCAACACGGTGAACGGCGGTGGTCCAACGTTGGGGTCTCTGGTCCAGGGGCTTGACGGAAATTTCTATGGGACATGTTCGCTGGGCGGAACGCACGATGCCGGCACGGTTTTCACAATCACCAGCGGAGGTACGCTGACCACGTTACACAATTTTGCCGGAGCTCCGAGCGACGGCGCCTCACCCAATGCTGGACTGGTTTTGGCCACGGATGGGAATTTCTACGGAACAACGTCGTCAGGCGGCACCAATAATCTCGGCACGGTTTTCAAGATCACGCCCTCGGGCACCTTAACCATACTGCACAGCTTCAATACCAGCGATGGCTCGGGGCCGTATGCCGGGCTGGTGCAGGGAGGCGGCGGCATTTTCTTTGGCACCACGGTAAAAGGCGGGAAAAACGGCTATGGCACCGTTTTCAAAATGACTTTGTCGGGCACGCTGACCACGCTGCACAGCTTCACCAACACCGATGGCAACGCGCCCTCCGCCACCCTGGTACAAGCTCCATTCGGCGACTTGTACGGGACGACTCTGCAGGGCGGGGCGAACACCTACGGCACGGTTTTCAAAATTACTCCATCCGGCACGCTGACCACCCTGCACAGCTTCAACAACACGGACGGCGCTTTTCCGGAAGGCACGCTGGCGATGGCAGCCAACGGAAATTTCTATGGAACCACCACCCAAGGTGGAAAGCTTGGATATGGCACGATCTTTCAGATCATGCCATCCGGCACGCTGACCACGCTGCACACCTTCAGCGATGCCGATGGATTCTTATCGTCTGGAGGGCTGATCCAGGCCACCGATAGCAGTTTCTACGGAACCACCAGCTTCGGCGGGGCATCCGGCTATGGCACGGCTTTCGCCATCACTCCGTCCGGCCGGTTGACCACGCTGCACAGCTTCGGCAGCGCCGACGGATCGCAGCCGCTGGCAGCTCTCGTCCAATCCACCGACGGTTCGTTCTACGGGGACACATTCCTCGGCGGCACACTCAACACCGGTACGGTCTTTAATATTTCGGAAGGGCTAGGCGCATTCGTGGAAACCGTGCCCACCTTCGGCAAGGCCGGAGCCAAGGTCTTTATCTTAGGGAACAATCTGACGGGAACCGTCAGCGTCAGCTTCAACGGAACCCCAGCCACGTTCAAAGTCGTTTCGCCGACCGAGATCACAACCAATGTGCCGGCCGGCGCAACCACCGGCACAGTCATCGTGATTACCGCCAGTGGCAGCACGCTGAAGAGCAACAAAAAATTCCAAGTGACGCAGTAGCTAGGTCGCCTCCACCACGCTGTAGGGAAGAAACGGCTTAGAAATTGTGCCTCCCACCCGAGCCGCAAAGAATGCGGCTAGGACGTGGTACCCGCCAGTCTGAGAACAGGGGAAAGAGAACCCACCGGCAGGCCACCCGCCGGGAGTCGCGCGCTTAAGGAAGAATTGGATGGAACCCGGAGCTCTGCTTCTGCGTAGAAGGGAGCATGTGGAACAGACTTTCCTTGGTGACGGGTTCGCTCGCGGTTGGCATCTTGCTGACCTCTTCTTTTTGCCTGCTGGGACAGGAACAAGTACCGCCCGCGGGGCGTTCGTGGGCCCTGGTGGGGGGCACGGTCTATGTCAGCCCGACGGAACCTCCAATTAAGGACGGCGTCATCGTCGTGCGGGGAAGCAGCATCGCAGCCGTAGGTCGAAAGGGCTCGGTGCAGTTACCGGCGGACATCGAGAAGTTTGATTGCTCTGGTCTGACCATCACTGCCGGTTTCTGGAACAGTCATGTTCATTTCGTTCAGCGGAAATGGGCCGATGTCCAGACAATTCCGCCCGCCGAGCTTTCCCAGCAGATGCAGGACATGATTACCCGCTGGGGATTCACGAGCGTATTTGATATCGGCTCAGCCTGGGAGAATACGCGACGCCTCCGCGACCGAGTCGAGTCCGGCGAAATTCCCGGGCCGCGGATCCGTTCTACCGGTGAGATTCTTTTTCCGAAAGGGGGTGCGCCCGAGCCTCGCATCCTCGATGTCATCGGCGCAATGAGGATCCAATTTCCTGAAGTGAAGGAGCCGAGCGAGGCGAGCGCTGCGGCAAGGAAGCTCCTGGATGCTGGTACTGACGGTATCAAAGTTTACGCAGCCAGTCTGAGTTGGCCAAGGGTCCTGATGCCCCAAGATGCAATTGAAGCCGCCGCACGCGAAGCTCACGCGAGAGGTAAGCCTGTGTTTGCGCATCCACAAACGCGCGATGGCCTCATGGCGGCCGTGAATGGCGGAGTCGACATCGTGGCACACAGTATTCCGGAAGCTGGCCAACTGGATGAGGCGACCATCGCTCTAATGAAGAGCAAGGGTATTGCCGTCATACCGACTCTAAAACTGTTTCGATACGAGCTCCGAAATGACCGAGCGTCCGAGCGAGAGCAGTTTGTGAAAGCAGCGGTGGATCAAGTGCGAGCCTGGGTTGCGGCAGGAGGTAGCGTCCTTTTTGGAACCGATGTTGGCTACATGGACGACTACGACACCACCGAGGAGTACGAGTTGATGGCGCAAGCTGGAATGGATGCTCGGCAAATCCTCGCGTCGCTGACCACCGCCCCCGCTGAGCGGTTTGGGGATTCTAAGCGTGTGGGGCGGCTTCAGCCCGGCTTCGCGGCAGACCTGGTCGTCCTGGACAAAGATCCTTCCGAAGACGTGCGGGCATTCGCCGGGGTTCGCTATACCATCCGAGATGGAAAAGTGATCTACAAGGCCAGTACCGCAGGACCGGCAGCTCGATTCCACTAGGTGGAACAATGGTAGGTCAGGGTATTACGACTCGGGAGCGTGTTCAACAACCAGGGCCGGCTCGATAAACCAGAGCCGTAACCCGCGCAGTCACACTAGTATTGAACATTCAAGGGTTGGCACAAAACGCGAAAGGCGGAGGCCGCCGACCAACTGGCTTCGCTTTGCCGCTCGTACTGACCTGGGGCAGCACACCCGGCTATTTTTTCACCTTCGACTTCCAGTTCAGAACCACAGAGATTGGATGTGCAGAGCCGTTGTTGTAGTTGGTATTGACGAGGAAGCGCTGGCCGTCGCGGCTGACGTCGTAGATGATCACTTCCGTGGTGGCGACCCGCTCGCGTGGATCGGTTTGAAAGAGAACGGTCGGCGAGCCCGACTCGAATTCGGTCTTGGTTTCAACCGAGGCGGCCATCAGCTTCGCGTCCAATGACAGGAAGTAGATTTCCTTGCCATCGCCACGCCAGCGGGGCTCTTCGCCACCGTTGGTCGAAACCTGCCACTTCCCACGCGCATCGGGAAACGATGTGACGTAAACTTCCCAACGTCCACTCTCGTTTGAGCAATAGGCGACCCATTTGCCGTCGGGGGAAAACTGGGCGTTGTTGAGGGAAGCGTTCGCTTTCAGGAACAAGTGCGACTTACCCTCGGCAAAGGAATATACCCGCAGGTCGGGCTCGGCGAGGTACAGCAGATTGCGGCCATCACGCGACCAGTCGAGGGGGAAGGTATCGACTTCGCTCGTCGGCACCAACTGGCGTTCCGGTTGGGATCCGTCCGCCGGTTTGATGTACATATCGAAATTGCGGCCGCGGCTGGAGCCAAAGACGATCCGGCTACCATCGGGGCTCCAAACCGGTACCGCATCGATGGCGGGATCGAAAGTGAGGCGGCGCAAGCTCAACCGGGCGAGATCGTAAACGAAGACGTCGGTGTTGTCGTTACTCGCATCGGTCTCGTCGATGGCGACGTATTTTCCGTCAGGTGAGATTGCCAGGTTGGCGTAAGTGTTTGGAGGAATGGAATCGGAGATGATTTTGCCGCTGCGGTCGTACCAGGTCAGCCGGGAAAGCGAGACCTCGTCCGCCTTCTGCGCCACGACAATATCGCCGCTCGCGGCAAACGCCGCATGAAGAATGCGCGACTGCAGCTTCACGTTATCCAAGACACGCACCACATCGCCGGTAAGTTGAAAAGAGCTGAGATCGAGTCGCTGGGCTTGGATGGCGCCATCGCGAACAAAGAACACGTAGCCGTCGGCGTAATCGCCGTTGTACATCGTCTTGCTGAGAAAGTGCTTTTCACTCTGGTTCTCTATGGAACCGACATACAGTTTGTTGAGCTCGGTGTCGCCGCGAATGTTCCCGGCGAGGAAAACGTAGTGCTTGCCGTCGGGCAGAAATACCGGCCAACGAAAAGTATTCTCATCCTTCGACGTGCCCGGATAATTGAACTTGACGGGAGTGCCACCATTATCGGGGACCGACATGATGCCGCCATTGAGCGTGCCGATGGGGGTGAACAGGATGACTCCGGTGTTGCTCCAGGCGCCGCCGCGCCCGTTGGGAGCATCGCACAGCGTCCGGACGGAGGCGCTGTCGAGATCGAAGCGCTTCAGTTTTCCGTCGCCGAAAAAGCCGATGGCGCGTCCATCAGGCGACCAGAACGGAAAAGTCGCGCCATCGGTACCCGCCAGGGGCTTGGCATCTGTGGCGCCGATCTCGTAAAGAAACAGTCCTACTTTGTGAATTTCCTGCCGGTACGCCGCCAACACCACCGTGTGCCCGTTGGGAGCAACCGCCATGGAGCGCGCGGAGAAGGGGAGCGCAGCCGTGAATTGCATGGCGTGTGGCGCGGGCTGCGTAAAGCGTGCCCATAGGAGGATGGCGGCAACGGCGACAATCGCGGCGAGCGCAACGAATGCAACCCAGCCGGCCAACCTCGGTCCTGCCGGCACAGTGTCCGGCTGCGCCGTCAATAGCCATTTCAACTCGAGCTTCACATCGAGGGCGGACTGGAAGCGCTCGTCCGGACTCTTGGCCAGGCAGGTGCGCACGAGCCGGTCCAGGGCAGGAGGTGATGTCTTCAGGACCGCACTGACAGGCTGTGGTTCGTCTTCCAGAATCGCACTCGCCACTTTGATCTGCGACTTACCATCGAAAGGGCGCTTGCCGGTGGCCATCTCGTAGAGCACCGCACCGAAGGCGAAGATGTCGCTGCGCGCGTCGGCCTCGCTTCCCTGAATCTGCTCCGGCGACATGTACTGCACCGTGCCTACCAGAGTGCCGTGCCGGGTGAGCGGCGAAATTTGCGGGTTGGGCGAAGTCATAGTCATGGCTGCGCTCAGCAGCGGCGCCGACCCGCTCCCCGCCGATGCGCCCATCACTGCCGGTTTCGCTAAACCAAAGTCGAGCAGCTTCGCGCCGCTCTTGGTCAGCATGATGTTGCCGGGCTTCAAATCGCGATGAACAATACCGGCACGGTGAGCGCGCTCCAGCGCGTCGGCAATATCGCAAGCAATGCCGATGAGCTCTTTCAGCGGCAGCAGCCCGCGCTTGAGTCGCTCGGCCAACGACTCCCCTTCCAAGAACTCCATCACCAGGTAATCGGTACGACCCTCATGACCGACGTCATACAAGGTGCAGATGTTGGGGTGATTGAGCTGCGAGATGGTCTTTGCTTCGCGGTCGAAGCGCTGCTTCAGGTCGGGATTGTCGCACAGATGAGAGGGCAGCACCTTGATCGCCACCGTGCGCTCCAGCCGCGTATCGCGGGCGCGGTACACTTCTCCCATCCCACCCGCACCGAGCGGCGCGATAATTTCGTAGGGACCGAGTCGACTGCCTGCGGAAATGCCCATTTCCCCCCTTTAAAGTGCCTGGATTGTACACCTAATGTTTGATCCAGAAAGAGACCGGTAAACCTGGGGACAACCACGATAAGTACGAGTAGCGGCGTGTGGCCCGGCTCTTGACCTCGAGTTCAGTGGCGGACGGAGGGTGCCCCTGAGAAGAAATGAGGGGCGGGCCACCCGCCCTCGTTCGCAATAATAAAACCCTCTCAGCGCGCTGAGAGGGTTGCGATGACGGGAAGCGAAGCTTAGGCGCGAACGACGTTGGCTGCCTGAAAGCCTTTGGGGCCCTTGAGCAGATCAAACTCGACGGTCTCCCCTTCGTTCAAGGTACGATAACCGTTTTCCTGGATCGCGGAAAAATGAACGAAGACATCTTCCCCTGTGGACCGCTGGATGAAACCATATCCTTTAGCCCCGTTAAACCATTTCACTGTTCCCTTCTCTCTCACAAAAAACTCCTTTCGCCTCTGCTGAGATATTCCACATTCCTCAACTAGCGCCCGTTGGTTGACGTCCCCTCAAAGAACGTGGCCAAACCCGTTGATGTCCCTACTCGCTCCAACAAGAAAGACTCCTGAGTTTTGCGCCGCGTGGTCCGCGACACAGAGCTCCGGAGCCGGTCGTGCTGTTGCAAGCACTGCAAGATACTGAACATCTACCCAAGCCATCAACGCTCATTGCTACAAAACTGTGGCAACGAGCACAGAATCATATCAGGAACTTACGTTCTGACAAGAGGAGATTTTCCCGAAAAGCAACAGGTGATGCAGTTTCGTGGTTGCTGATTCAACCCGACAAAATGCTTGAAAAAAACTTTAAGTTAAGCAGCTAAGTTGCTGATTGCAGAATATATACTAAGTTTACCAATTCAACGAATCCGCCAGATTTGCAGCTTCCCTTCGGCGGTGCTGGCCAGCAGCAAGCGGCCGTCGGGCAGAAATCCACCGCCAATCGGGCGAAATCCGGGCTGTTGAATCGTTTTTTGCGTAGAGCCGGAAGCGGTGTCCCACTCGAGCACGGGCGCGGGATTACTGAATCCGTTTGCGTCGAAGTAGGCCGCAACCAGGGATTTTCCATCGCGCGATGCATCCATTCCTCCAACCACAAATTCTTGTTTGGGAAATGTGCGGGAGATCTTGCCGGTAGCAACGTCGATCACGGAAATAGTTTTGTCGGCGCCGCCGGCGTAGAGGGATTTGCTGTCGGCAGAGAACGCGATGGCAAAAGTCTCGAGCAGAAGATCCTGCGCAGAGGCTCGCGAAGCGCCGGTGTGTCCGTCATAAAAGCGGATGACCGTATCTTCGTCGGCCGAGGCGAGCCATTGCCCGTCGGAAGAAAAGGCCACGGCGGACGATCCCGCGAACTTGGGAGTCAAGTCGGCGGTGATTCGGCCAATATCCAGATCCCACAACTGCGCCGGGATTTCGGCCGGCGCAACCGCGACCAGGGTGTGATCGGGCGAGATTGCCAGGGCTTTGACATCGGCTCCGGTTTTCAACTCAGCCTTGAGTTTCCCGGAAGGAAGACCCCAGATTCGAACGGTGCCGCGATTACCGCCGGCGGCGAGCAACGCGCCGTCCGGCGAAAACCACACGCCGGAAATTTTCTGGTCCTGAAAGGTGAAGGATTGCCGGAGTTCTCCCGAGGGAAATGCCCAGAGGCGTATCTGGTTATCCTGACAACCGGCGGCGACGTAATCTCCTTTTTGTGTGATGGCGACGGAGTGCACGGCCGCTTCCGGCGGGACGGTCAGCGTCTTCATGAGCTGGAGGTTTTGTGCCGACACGGTCTGCGCCAAGACCACAATCCCGACGACCGAAACTAAGCATGTTATGAGCCGCGAAGCGACGCAAGAATGCAGTGCATGGCGTAAGCCGTGGGTTCCGGCAGGATAACGATGAAACCCCGTAGGGGTGACAGAAATTGGTATACGGCGCATCACATTAACTCCAACACCAACTCGAACTGCACCGCGGCTTGAATCGTCTTGGGATCGCCCATCAACATGACGGGCCGGACCAATTCGCGGCTGTGAATCAACGGGTCGCGGCTGAAATTGCGGTCCGGATCGCCTTCGAAGACCGGATCGGTAGCGAAATAAAGCTGCGTGATCAGCGGCTTGTATCCCGGAGCAGTCACTAAATAATGAACGTGCTGGCATACCCGATCGGGATAATGGCCGGGCATCACCGACTCGAATTTATAAGCGGCGGATTGGTCCGGTTTTAGTTTGGCGCGATAGCGGTAGCCGTCCAGATCGTAGTGGCCCAGGTGATCGGTCTGCAAGACTTCGAGGGTTGCGTTGGGAAGCGCTTCCGCGCGGGTATTGAAAATCTGCCCCGAGACCACCAGCGGCATGCCGGGATCGTTCGTGGCGCGCAGCATCGCGCTATCCGGCGCGCTCTTCTTATAAAAAGGACCAATCTCGTTGGGCGGCGTGGGACGCTTGCGCTGGGTCTCGCGATCCTGGAAGGCCGCGAGCATGGCACCGGCCGGTGTAGAGGCCACTACGGCCAGCGAGCCCAGAGCTACGCAGTTTTCCAGGATTTCCCGGCGGGTGAGGGCGACACGCTGCATCTTCGGTCCTCCTTTTACGCCTGCCCAAGATACCGCAATTGGAGAGCAAGGCCAAGTTGGGTGTCAGCAAGAATCTTCAACGCAGAGCTTGCGCAGAGAACGGCGACGCTTAACCGCAAAGAGCGCAAAGGATTTCGCGTAGGACGCCAGGAGCGAAATGCTTGAACCACAGAGGGCACAGAGGAGCACAGAGGAAGGAGGCAACGATTTCTGTGGAAATGGTCGGCGGTCACATGAATGTTGTGCGAAGCGCACTGCCCTGCCGTCTTTGGTGATCTAGCATTGCCCTGCTCCCGTCCCGGGCTGGCCTCGTCATTCTGCGTAATTGTGCGAGGCTGCGATGCTACTTCCACGTGGTCTGCTTGTAATTGTCTTCATCTTTGCGATTCCCTGCTCAGCCGAAGAGATGCCGAATCCCCAGCGGCCTCCAGTCATTCCGCATTTGCCGCAGCTGGCGAACAAATCGGGTTACATCTTTTCCGGGACCGTGAAATCGGTGGATCGCATTACGCCAACGTCCGCCAACAGTGTGCCGGTCATGCAAATCACCTTTCAGGTGGAGCACGGCTACGCAGGCGTGCACAGCGGACGCGACCTGGTGATTCGCGAGTACGCGGGCCTGTGGCAATCGGGAGAGCGCTACCACCCCGGGCAGCGAGTCATGCTCTTCTTATATCCCCCGAGCAAGCTGGGACTGACCAGCCCGGTGGGAGGCGCGCGCGGCCGCTACCTGCTCGATCCGCGCGGCCGCATCATCATTAATCCGCCGCGCTCTCCTGGCTCCTCTCGTTCCCCAATCAAACCAACTCTTCTCGATCCCAACGACTTTGCCCGCGCACTGCGCGATGCGAGGTGAGCCATGGCGATTGTGACTGCTGATGTAGGACACTTGTCCGCCCACGTTTTCGCGGGCAAGAATGCCCGCGCTGCACAGCGCAGTTATGTTCTGATCTTCATTCTCTTCATCACTGCGTGTATACCCGCTGCCGCAGGCGGCCCGAAATATATTGCCGGCGCGAGCTACTTCAATCCCGGAACCATGGGAACACCGCTGACCTGGCCGGGTGGGACGATCAACTACTACACCGATCAGGGCAATCTCAGCCCGATCTATCCCGGTTCCAGCGCCGACGTGCTGGTCGCCGACGCCTTCAGCCAGTGGACCTCGATTTCGACGGCCGCGATTTCAGCCGTACGCGCCGGCCAATTGGCCGAGGACGTCAGCGGATCGAACGTTTTTCGCAATCCGGACGGCACGATTACCATGCCATCGGACATTTTGCCGACGGCCACCGGCACGCCCGTAGGCATCGTCTACGACTCGGACGGAACGGTGACCGATGCGCTGCTGGGACAAGGTGCGGGCGATCCCTCGGAATGTTTCGATAATGCGGCGTACGGCTGGATCGACAATTTCGCCACCGATGCTTACTTCGCGCACGCGCTGGTGGTGATCAACGGCAACTGCGCGCAAAGCTCGTCGCAGCAGACCGACGTTGAATACCGGTTGGTACGCGTGCTGGGCCGGGTGCTCGGGCTCGATTGGTCGCAGGTCAACGACAACGTCTTCACCCACAATCCGCCGCCAACACCTGATGACTACGCCGGTCTGCCGGTGATGCACGCCTACGATCCG
>Ga0335078_10018106_pt1 | contig 10474 bp, 9 predicted proteins | sample Lox_Sample_32_FD_206711 | JGI IMG/M metagenome (GOLD analysis project Ga0335078, IMG submission 206711) | Soil microbial communities from Loxahatchee National Wildlife Refuge, Florida, United States - Lox_Sample_3.2 | ecosystem: Environmental > Terrestrial > Soil > Wetlands | place: USA: Florida...
CGCTGGTCGGGGCCGTGCGCAACGAGATTCACGACTTCGATCCGGATATCCCCGTTTACGAAGTCCACACCATGGACAGCCTGGTGCGCGAGTCGGCCGCGGCCAACCGCTTCCAGATGGTGCTGTTCGGCGTGTTTGCGGGCGTGGGCCTGCTGCTGGCTGCCGTGGGAATCTATGGCGTGATCTCGTACTCAGTCACCCAGCGTACCCGCGAAATCGGCATCCGCATGGCATTGGGCGCCGAGCGCGGCGAGGTGCTGAGACTGATTGTGTCAGACGGCATGCGACTGGCGCTCGCCGGCGCGGCGCTCGGAATCGCAGGAGCGCTGGGCCTCAGCCGCTTTCTCAGTGGTTTGCTCTACGGCGTAAAAGCCACCGATCCCGTCACTTTTGCCGCTGTCTTTGTCTCGCTGACCGCTGTGGCGTTTCTGGCGTGCTTCGTGCCCGCACGGCGGGCGACGAAAGTGGATCCGATGGTGGCGCTGCGCTACGAGTAGTGATTGAGTGTACGGCTCCGCCACCGCGCGGGAATTGCCGGTCAGCCGTACGGAATCGGGACGCCGGTTAGCGGCAACACCCTTCGGTGTATTCGTAGAGCAGGTGGGTAGCGTAGGATCCTGCGATTTACGCTAGCATCGCTGCGCCACGCGAGTGAGCCGGTGTTTAGATCGCGGCAGAAGAGCAACTTTCGCTAAGCATCTTTATCGGGTATACTCAACCCGCCCTGCGCACAATCCTTTCCAGGTTAAGGGGGTGGTCATGGCGTTCCAAACTGGCAGCAATGGCTCCTTCTCCGTTAAAGCCTACTTGGGCGATTACAAGACTTTGCTCGCGTTTAACTTCTCCGACCCGTCGCGAGCCAACAAGCTGGCCGGATTTACCATCAATTGTAAACCGCCGGAAGGGCCGTCCTACTACCTTTGGAACGATCTCAAGTTCCAGGACTCCTCCAAGCACGCTCAGGTGGCCAACGAGCCACCGCAATCCAGTGTCAACGCGCCTTTTCAGAAATACCGGTGGACACATGTCCCCGGCTCCGCCCACCAGGGTGTCAACCCACTCTCGGGCAATTACACCTATACGGTTACTCCACGGTACTTCGATGGCAACCAATCGATGCAAGCGCTCGACGATTCGCTCAGCGCCTCGGTGACGGTTCCTGTTGCTCCTTTCAAAACCGCCAATCTCGCTCTTGGCTTCACGCGCGGCTACATGCAGTCAGAGGCCTTCGCCCGCCACTTCGGAAAAAACACGCGCATCATCCCCGCCAATCGTCCGCTCCAGTTCGATACCAACTCCCAAGCCGGAACGAACGATGCCAAGCAGAGCGTCACTTATGCCGACATCTACTCCTGGATGGGCTCCACCGCCCGCCAGCGGGTATTCGACGTTCTCAATGCGGTGGTCTCGGATTCCAGCCTCACGTTGCAGGTCTTCGCCTACGATCTCGACGAACCCGACATCGTCGGCATTTTTCTCAAACTCGCCGCCCAGGGCCGCATGCGGATCATTCTCGATAACGCCAGCCTCCACGTCACCCACACCCAGAATGGCAAGACCGTAACGCCCTTGGAAGTTCCATTCGTCCAACAGTTCCAGCAGCAGGCCAAGAACGCCGGCGATCTCTGCCAAGGCTCCTTCGCTCGCTTCTCCCACGACAAAATCTTTATCGTTTCCAAGAACGGCGCGCCGATCCGCGTACTTACCGGGTCGACGAACTTTTCCGTTACTGGACTCTACGTCAACGCTAACCACGTTCTGGTGTTCGAAGACCCGGCCATGGCTGCCGAGTACTCCAAGGTCTTCGAGCAGAGCTTCGCCATTCTGAGTAAGACAAAAACTCCGAGCCAAGGGGCGGCCAACGCCTTTGCCGGAACCGCCTTCGCCACCAAGCCCTACGCGCCGCAATCCCCGCCCGCGCCCAAGCTCAGCATCACCTTCTCACCCCATAGCACCGCCATCGTCACGCAAATCCTCAATGGCATTTGCGACCGCATCAATCAGCAGAATTCCGCCTCCAAGGGCAGCGTCATTTTCGCCGTGATGCAATTGACCGGCAGCCAGACGCCCGTTTACCAAACCCTGTCTGCTCTTCACGCTTCCCAGAGTGTCTATAGCTACGGCATCTCCGACTCCGTCGACGGCGTCTCTTTGTATCAACCTGGGTCAAGAAGCGGCGTCCTCGTGACCGGCAAGCCTGGCTCGGTAACTCTGCCGCCGCCCTTTGATCAGGTCCCCAGTCCGCCCGGTCATGAGATCCACGACAAATTTGTCGTCTGCGGCCTCAACGGTTCCGATCCCGTTGTCTATTGCGGATCGTCCAACCTGGCCTCCGGCGGCGAGGCCGAGAACGGCGACAATCTCCTGGAGATTCACGACGCCGATGTGGCTACGGCGTTCGCCATCGAGGCGCTCCTGCTCGTCGATCACTACAACTTTCTCGATCGCTACGCCCAGGCTAAGAAATCGAAGCCCGCGGCTGCGGACGGAACCGCCTCGGCCGGAGCGTCCGCCGCGACGAAGACCGCTGGCAGGAGTGCCGCAGCCAACAAGAAGCAAACGTAGCGCATGAGCATGGCCTGAGTCTGGAGGACTCGACGATGAAAAAAGCCACCACAAGAAAGAGGACCACGCCCAAGAAGAGCGTTGTGGTCGCGCCCAGCGCTCCCGTCGCAAGAGAGATAGCCAGAAGCTCGGCCGCCCAACACCTGCCGGTGGAAGAGCAGCCGCAATCCAAGGAACAAGCTGCCACACAAGCCGGCCTCTTTCTTCACACCGACGATCGATGGTCAACAGCCTATTTCGATCAGGGCGATCTCCACTGCGCGGAACGCGAACTTTTCGGCTGAGTTTACGTGTCGCAACTGATGGCCTTCCGGGGTGCTGCAGCCTCTGCCAGGGCCCGAGGATGTACAAGGCGGCGATCGGAACCGCTGGTGGATCATCCGCAAAATCGAGAAGAGCTTGGTCCCAGCAGATCGAGGCGAAACCTGCACACATGAGGAAGCTGGAAGCCCGCTCGAAATCCTGATCGCAAACAAACGAGCGTAATCTCAAAGTCCGTCCAGCCCCTCCTGCGCAAACTCCGAATGCAATTGTTTCACCGCCCGGTGTAATCTACTTCTGCGGGGGAAGGAGAGGACGGCATGAAGAATGGCAACGTGTTTTCGGCTTTTCTGGTCGGATTTGTGGTGGGTGCGGGTGTGGCGCTACTGTTTGCTCCGCAGTCGGGCGAAGAGACGCGCGAATGGATCTCCGACAATGCGCGGAAGGGCTACAAAGAAGCGTCGCGGGCGGTCGAAGACGCGGTGGACCGCGGCGCCGACGCCGTCCAGCGAGGCAGGGACCTGGTCAACGACACGGCGACAGCGGCCCGCAAAGTGTACGACAAGGCTGCCCGGGCTGTGAGCTAGACCGGAGCGGTATGCATCGCGCGCTCCTGAAGAGCTGAGGCGGTGTTGCGAGGGCAACCGATCGCCGCGGGGAGGGTGAAGAATGGAAGCGACGGTACAGGAGCGTGTAATCAAGCCGGCCAGAAGCTGGATTGACGGCAAGCCGTCCGAGGGTTCTTCGGCAGGAGACATAGAAGTAATCAATCCCGCCACCTGCGAAGTCCTCACTACCGTACCGCGAGGCGACTCCAGTGATATCGATCATGCCGTCGCCTCCGCGCGCCGCGCTTTTGAGAATCCCGCCTGGCGCGACATGAAACCGTCGGCGCGATCCAAAATGCTCTGGCGCATCGGCGAACTGATCGATAAGAACCTGGATGAACTGGCCCGGCTCGAATCGTTGAACGCGGGCAAGCCCCTCAAGAGCGCCAAGAACGGCGACATGCGGCCGGCCGCCGACATTTTCTACTACTACGCCGGCTGGGTTCGCGCCCTGCACGGCGAAGTGATTCCGGTCGACGGGCCGTTCCTGAACTACACGCTGCGCGAGCCCGTGGGCGTGGTGGGCATGATCACGGCCTGGAACTATCCCATGCTGCTCGCAGCCTGGAAGGTAGCGCCGGCGCTGGCCACCGGATGCACCTGCGTGATCAAGCCCTCCGAAATGACGCCGCTGACCACGTTGCGCCTGGCCGAGATCTGCAAAGAAGCCGGCGTTCCGGACGGCGCGGTCAACGTGGTGACCGGTTACGGTCCCGAAGCAGGCGACGCTCTCGCGCGTCACATGGATGTGGACAAGATCGCCTTCACGGGCAGTATCCGGAGCGCGCGCGCGCTGATGAAGGCGTCGGGCGAGAGCAATCTGAAGCGCCTGTCGCTTGAACTTGGCGGCAAATCGCCGAACGTCGTCTTTTCCGATGCCGATCTCGACGCCGCCGTGCCAGCCGCGTTCTGGGCCATTTACGCCAACAAGGGGGAAGTCTGCTCGGCAGGCAGCCGGCTGCTGCTGCACGAGGACGTCTACGATGAATTCCTGGGCCGGGTGGTCGACAAGGCCCGCAAGATGCGCGTCGGCAATCCCCTCGATCCGCAAACGGAGATGGGCGCGCAGATCTCGCAGACGCAGCTCGACCGCATCCTTGGCTATGTCGAATCGGGCAAGCAGCAAGGAGCGCAATTGCTCTGCGGCGGCGAGCGCGACGTCGAAGGCGACAAGGCGCGCGGGTTCTTCATGAAGCCCACCGTGTTCGCCGATGTGAAGCCGGAGATGAAGATCGCTCAGGAGGAGATCTTCGGCCCAGTGCTCTCGGTGCTGAAATTCAAGGACGAAGAGGAAGCGGTCGCGATCTCGAACGGCACGATCTACGGGCTGGTGTCGGCCGTCTGGACGCGAAACGTGCAGCGGGCGCATCGCCTCGCACGGCAAATCAAGGCCGGCGTGGTCTGGATCAACACCTATAACGGGTTCGATAGCGCCGCGCCGTTCGGTGGCTACAAGCAGAGCGGCTTCGGTCGCGAGATGGGCATGCACGCGCTCGAGTCATATACGCAGGTGAAGTCAGTGTGGGTGGCGCTGTAGCTGAATCTCCCACTGCCGCAATACCCGGAGCTTGGAATGGAACTTCGCGATCTGCTTCATGAGAAGAGCGGCCAGATACGGCAAATAGCTGCCTCGCACGGCGCCGGTAACTTGCGACTGTTCGGGTCGGTGGCGCGTGGCGAGGCAGGCCCCAATAGCGACGTCGATTTGCTGATCGATGTAGTCTCCACTCCGAGTCCATGGTTCCCAGCCGGTCTCATCCTGGACTTGGAGAACCTGTTGGGTAGGCGCGTCGAGATTGTGACCAAACAGGGTCTGGATTCAGCCCTGCGGGAGCACGTGCTGCACGAGGCCGTGCCTCTATGAAGAGCGAGGAACTCCACCTGACCCATATTCTCGAATGTATAAGGCGAATCGAGGAGGATGTGGCAGGAGGGCGCGAAGACTTTCTGGCTTCCCACATGGCACAGGATGCAGTGCTTAGGAATCTCCAGACCCTCGGAGAAACAACGCAGCGCCTCTCCGAAGAACTAAAGACGACACAACCCCTCATAGAATGGCAGCAGATCGGTGCCTTCCGCAATCTTCTCGTGCGCAACTATCTTGGAATCGACTTGAACATTGTATGGACAATTGTAGCGCGTGACATTCCTCGGCTTTAAGACCTCGATTCAGGCAATACGTCGACAGATCGCGGGGCACACGGGGGATCAAAGCTGAACAGATCGGACTTGCTGCTGCCATGGACCAAACCGAGATCGAAGCAGCGCTCGCAAATCGGAACATCGCCTCAATCAAGCTCGGTGGCTTTGACATCGACGGCGTCCTGCGCGGCAAATACATCAGCCGAGTGAAATTCGACTCCGCCGTCAAGAACGGTCTCGGCTTTTGCGACGTGATCTTCGGCTGGGACTCGTCCGACGTACTCTATGACAACGTCAGCGTCACCGGTTGGCACACCGGGTATCCCGACGCGCTCGCCCGGATCGATCTCTCGACTTTCCGGGTGATCCCCTGGGAGCCGGGAACCGCGCTTTTCCTGGTTGACTATTTCGACGAGAAGGGCAATCCGCTGAGTTTTTCGCCTCGCGAAGTTCTGCGACGCGTGGTGGCGAAAGCGCAGGGGATGGGATTCGAGCCCGAAGTCGCCGCGGAATTCGAATTCTACCTCTTTCGCGAGGACCCGCATTCGATCCGCACCAAGCACTATCGCGATCTCACGCCGCTTTCTCCCGGCATGTTCGGATACAGTGTGCAACGGACGGGCGTTCATTCCGAACTCGCGCACGCCATCATGGACTCCATGCGCGATTTCGACGTGGAGCTCGAAGGCTTCCACACCGAGACCGGCCCGGGGGCGTACGAGACCGCCATTCGCCACGATAGCGCTCTGGCGGCGGCCGACAAGGCCGCACTGTTCAAGAACGGTTTGAAGCAGATCGCCGCGCGTCAGGGTTTAATCGCGATCTTCATGGCCAAATGGAATCACGGTCTGCCGGGTGCAAGCGGACATCTGCACCAGAGTCTCTGGGATCGGGCGCGCACGCGCAACCTGTTCCATGATCCCGACAGTCCTCACGGCATCTCCCGCGTGATGCGGCATTACCTTGCCGGACAGTTGCGGCTGATACCCGAATTCGCGGCCTTCGCCTGCCCCACCGTGAATTCGTACAAGCGTCTGGTGCCCGGTGTTTGGGCGCCTACCAACGCGACTTGGGGCATCGACAATCGCACCGTGGCGCTGCGGGCGGCGCTCGGTCCAACGCCAAAGGCGGTTCGCGTTGAATATCGACTGGCGGGAGCGGACATCAATCCGCACCTGGCCATTGCCGCGAGCCTGGCAAGCGGACTCTACGGTATCGAGCATCAGCTCGAGCCTTCGGATCCTGTCCGCGGCAATGCCTACGAAACCGACGCTCCAGCGCTTCCGCGCTCGCTCGACGAAGCGACGCGACGGCTGGCCGAGAGCACGGTGGCGAGGGAACTGCTTGGCGAAGAGTTCGTGGACCACTATGTGCGAACGCGCGACTGGGAAGTCCGGCAGCACCAGCGCGCGGTTACAGACTGGGAATTGGAGCGCTATTTCGAAATCATCTGACAGCATGCGCTATAGCGGCGGTCTCCTCACCGCCGAAGGTCTTCTAATCCGTGGCGCGTCGGTGGGGACACCGACGCTACAGGGGGGAACCACATCATGCCTGAATCGCTGGCATCCCTCGTCAAGTTCTGCCTGGTAGCCCTGAGTTCCGTCTTCTTCCTGGTTGATCCCTTTGCTGCGATACCGGTCTTCCTGTCCATGACGCCCGGCGACTCCAGAGTCCAGCGGCGGCAGACTGCGACTCGCGCGGCCCTCACCTGCCTGATCGTTCTTTCGGTATTCGCCGCGGCCGGTGGCCTGATTTTCAAAGTATTCGGAATCACGCTGCCGGCGTTCAAGATCGCGGGCGGGATCATTCTGATCATGATCGGCATCGAGATGCTTCAGGCGCGCCCCTCCGGAACCAAGCAGTCGCCGGAAGAGCAGGCGGAAGGCACGGCGCGCGAGACCGTCGGCGTGATCCCGCTGGGCATCCCCATGCTCGCCGGTCCAGGCGCCATCTCCACGGTGATGATCCTGGTGGGCGATTCGCGCCGCTGGTGGCATTTTGCGGTCGTTTTCGCCGCCATAGGGGTGAGTGCGCTCGTGTCCTATTGGGTGCTGTCAGCGGCCGATCGCGTGGGCGGATATCTCGGCGAGACCGGCATCCGGATTATGACACGCCTGATGGGTCTGCTGTTGACGGCGCTCGCCGTGCAGTTCATCATCAATGGTTTCGCCGACCTGGGCATGGTTCACCAGCATTGAATCACAGGGCTTCGGCTGAATCTCTTCACGACATACAAGCGAGGATTATGAATGTTCTCCACCTGGTCTTTCCCCAATCGTATTGTCTTCGGCTGGGGAGCAATTGAACAACTGCCGTCAGCGGCCGAGAGACTCGGCGCGCGCCGGCCGCTGCTGATCACCGACCCCGGCATCGCTCGATGCGGACTCCTGGAGCGCGTCACGGACCTGCTGACGAATTCCAAGATCGAATACGCCATTTTTGACGGCGTGGAAGGCAATCCCACCGAGGCGAGCGTCTATCCGGGCGTGGATATGTATCAATCGGAACACTGCGACAGCGTGGTCGCGCTTGGAGGCGGCAGCGCGCTCGACGCGGCCAAGGCCATCCGCCTGAAAGTCACTCACGATTTGCCCCTCGAAGAATATGACGATCTAAAGAACGGTGGAGACCGCATCAGCGCAGATGTTCCAGTGATGATCGCGATTCCGACCACGGCCGGCACCGGCAGCGAAGTGGGGCGGAGCACTGTGATCACGCTCCAGGCGACGGGACGCAAGACCGTGATCTTCAGCCCGCATCTGATTCCTTCGTTGGCCATCGCCGACCCCGAGCTGACTGTCGCTCTTCCGCCGCACCTCACGGCGGCAACCGGCATGGACGCGATGACCCACAATCTCGAAGCCTATCTCTCCATCGGCTTCCATCCCATGTGCGACGCGATCGGAATCAAAGGTGTGGAGATGGTGGCCAGAAATCTGTCCGCTGCGGTGCACGACGGCAGGAATACCGAAGCACGCAAGAACATGATGGCCGCCGCGATCATGGGCGCGGTCGCTTTTCAGAAGGGACTCGGTACCGTTCACTCGCTGGCGCATCCGCTCTCCACCGTGGCCGGGATGCATCACGGTCTTACCAACGCGATCCTGCTGCCGCACGTCATGCGCTTCAATCTGCCCGTCTCGTGCGACCGCCTTGCCGACATTGCGGTGGCGCTCGGCGTGGACACGCGTGGCATGAACGCCGACAGTGCCGCCGTTGCGGCAATCGAGGCCATCGAGAAGCTCAACGATGAAATCGGGATACCGAAACGCCTGCGCGATGCCGGAGTCCGCGAGGAGATGATCCCGATTATGGTCCCGCTGGCCATGGCGGATGGCTGCCGGCTTTGCAATCCGCGACCGACGCCGGCCGAAGATATGGAGATGCTGTATAGGGCGGCGCTGTAAGTCTGTCAGTCCGGAGTCCATCCGTCTGGAGTCACGCAGTCGGGAGTTTCGAAGGACATGGCATACGCCAACTCAGAGCATGCCGGATTTGAAGCCCAACGGCTTCAGACAGGTGGCTACTGCACTGACGCAAACCACGGACTCCGGACTGAGCGACTCCGGACGGATGAACTTCGGACCGACGAGCACGATCTCGCCCGGCTCGGCTACGCTCAGGAACTCTTCCGGACGATGGGAGGGTTCTCGAACTTCGCCATCTCGTTCGCGATCATCTCGATCCTCACGGGCGCGGTCACACTTTACGATTACGGTCTGGCGATGGGCGGGCCGCGCGAGATGTCGCTGGGGTGGCCGTTGGTTGCGATCTTCTCGCTCGCGGTTGCGGCCAGCATGGGCGAGATCGCCTCGGCTTTCCCGACCTCAGGAGGCATGTATCACTGGGCGACGATTTTGGGCGGTCCCGGTTGGGGATGGTTCACCGCATGGTTCAACATCCTCGGTCTGGTCGCGACCATCGCCGGCATCGACTATGGGTGCGCGCAGTTTCTGATGCCGTTGCTGGGACTGCCATCGAAGCCAGGTGTTCTACTTGCCGTCTACGGCGCCGTGCTCGCCTCGCATGGGCTCATCAATCACTATGGCATTCGACTCGTCGCCCGGCTCAACGACGCCAGCGTAACAGTACACATTCTCGGGGTAGCAGCCATCGTCGGGGCGCTTCTCATCTTCGCGCCCAAACAGCCCATCTCGTTCTTCTTTCGCGCGGTGAACAGCAGCAGCGCGCACTTCTATGGATGGGCGTTTCTGCTCGGCCTGCTCCAGGCCCAGTGGACTTTCACCGGCTACGACGGATCGTGCCACGTTTCGGAAGAGACGCTGGACCCGCGGCGCCGCGTGCCCTGGGGCATGATCAACGCCATCGTCGTCTCGGCCGTCGCGGGCTATTTACTCCTGGCTGCGCTCACGCTCTCGATCCGCAGCATTCCGGCCACGCTCGGCGCCGTGGACGGTGCAGGCAACAAGATTCCGGCGGTGATTGCGATCCTTGAACAGTCACTCGGACGTTCCGCCGGCGCGCTGGTCTCGATGCTCGCCGTGATGGCGATGTGGTTCTGCGGGCTCGCCACGGTGACCTCGAATTCGCGCACGGTCTATGCCTTTGCGCGGGATGGCGGAATGCCGCTCGCTGGTCTCTGGAGGCGCGTCGGCGCGCGGCACCGCACGCCCGCTCCGGCGATCTGGCTGTCCGTCATCGCCGCATTTCTTGCCGCGGTCTACAGCGGCGCCTATCCGGTGGTGACCTCGATCAGCACCATCGGACTCTACGTGTCCTACATCGTCCCCGTATATCTCGGCGGGCGCGCGCGGCGCGACGGATCGTGGAAGGAGCGCGGGCCCTGGCACCTGGGGCGCTACAGCAGCGCGGTAAATCTGGCGGCTATTGGTTGGACGGTCTTCATCTGCGGGATGCTGGTAATGCCGCCAAAT
>Ga0335078_10018107_pt1 | contig 10474 bp, 12 predicted proteins | sample Lox_Sample_32_FD_206711 | JGI IMG/M metagenome (GOLD analysis project Ga0335078, IMG submission 206711) | Soil microbial communities from Loxahatchee National Wildlife Refuge, Florida, United States - Lox_Sample_3.2 | ecosystem: Environmental > Terrestrial > Soil > Wetlands | place: USA...
GCTGACGAGCTCGCAGGCGCTCTCGGCCTGGGCGGCCGGGCCAGATTCGCCGGCGACCCGGCGGAGCGTGCCCGCAAGGCGGTCACGATGCGCATCCGGGCAGCGGTCACCGCCATCGCCGCGCAGGACGACGCCCTGGCCCGGCACCTGCGCAACACGATCCGCACCGGCCGGCTCTGCAGCTACCAGCCGGAAGGCACCGTCAGCTGGCGGACCTGACGATGTCAGCCCGCAGCTGACGCCTCTACCTCGTATCCCGCGACGAGAAGGGGTGATCGGGATGACCACGACGGACGTCCAGCCCAGCGCGGTCGAGGCGCTGGCAGGCCGGATCTTCAGCAGTGGGGTGGGAGCGGCCGAGCTGTGCACCGCCTACCTGGGCATTCACCTGGGGCTGTACCGGTCTCTGGCGGAGTCGCCAGCCACTGCAGCCGCGCTGGCCCAGCGGACCGGCTGCGACGAGCGGTACCTGCGCGAGTGGCTGGCGGCGCAGGCGGTCGCGGGGCTGCTGACCGTGGCCGGGCCGGACCCGGCATCAGCTGAGTTCGCGCTAGCCGAGGGCACGTACGAGGTCTTCGTGGCGGAGAGCTCACCGGCCTACCTTGGCGGCCTGGCCGACGTGCTCGCGGCAGCGGGCCGGGTGCTGCCGCTGCTGGCGGACGCCTACCGGACCGGTGCGGGCGTGCCGTATGCCGCCTACGGCCCGGACGGAGTCAGCGGGCAGTCCGCGCTCAACCGGCCCGCCTTCGTGCACTCGCTGGTGGCCGAGTGGCTGCCGCAGCTCCCGGATACGCTGGCGCGGCTGCAGGACACCACCGATCCGGCCCGGGTGGCCGACCTGGGCTGCGGCACAGGCTGGGCCGCGATCGAGCTGGCCAAGGCGTTCCCGCGGATCAGGGTGGACGGCCTGGACAACGACGAAGCGTCCATCGCGGCCGGCCGGCGGCACGCGGCTGAGCACGGCGTGGCCGACCGGGTGGGCCTGGAGGTGACCGACCTGGCCGATGAATCGGCCGACTGGTCACCGCGCTATGACCTGGTGCTGCTCATCGAGTGCGTGCACGACTTCCCGCGCCCGGTTGAGGCGCTGCGGCACGCTCGCGCCGCGGTACGGCCAGGCGGTACGGTCCTGGTCGTGGATGAGCGGGCCGCTGAACACTTCACCGCGCCCGGCGACGAGGTCGAGCGCTTCTTCGCCACGGTCAGCGCGATCTGGTGCCTTCCGCAGGGCCGGGTCGGCCCCGACCCGGAGCCGGTCGGCACCCTGATGCGTCCCGCGGTCATGCTTGATCTCGCCCGCAGGGCGGGGTACGCCGACGCCGAGATCCTGCCGATCGAGCACCCGGTCTGGCGGTTCTTCCGGCTGACGCCATGACCGCACTCGATGGCCGGGTCGCGATCGTGACCGGCACGTCCTCCGGGCTTGGGCGGCGGTTCGCGGAGGTGCTGGACGGCGCGGGCGCCCGCGTCGTCCTCGCCTCCCGCCGGCATCAGGAAGACCTCGAGCTGGCCGGGCGGCTGCGGGACGCGGTGCCGGTGGCGTGCGACGTGCGCAGCCCCGCCGACCGCGAGGCTCTGGTGCGGGCCGCTGCCGATCGTTTCGGCCAGATCGACATCCTGGTCAACAACGCCGGGGTCGCGTACGCCGGCCCGGCCGAGGAGGAGAGCCCGGAGCATGTGCAGAACCTGATCGACACGAACCTGACTGCGGTGTTCGGGCTCAGCCAGCTCGTCGGCCGGCACATGCTGGCCCGGTGCAGCGGGGTGATCGTGAATATCGCCTCCCCATCGGCGGCGGTCAGCCTCGACCGGTACGGACTGGCCGGCTACGGCGCGACCAAGGCCGGCGTCGTGGCGCTGACCAGGGAGCTGGCCTACCAGTGGGGCGGGCGCGGGGTGCGGGTGAACGCTCTCGCGCCGTCGTTTTTCCCCAGCGCGACCACGGGCTGGCTCGCCGATCCCGATCAGGTCGCCTGGATATCTGCGAATGCACCGCTGGGCCGCCCGCCGCGGCCTGAGGAACTCGACGGGCCGCTGCTGTTCCTGGCCTCGGATGCCTCCAGCTACATCACCGGGCAGACCCTGTACGTAGATGGCGGGTGGACCTGCCGCTGAACGCCCGCAGCTGGCTCATGGCTGGCCGGGCGAGCCGGCCCACCATCAAGTGAAAGGGGGTCAGCGAATCTCCAGCGCCATGCGCGGCGCGGCGCCGAAAGCGGTGCGGGTGGCGCCGCACTCGACGAAACCGGCGGCGCGATAGAACCCCAGCGCATGGGGGTTGGCTGTCACCTCCAGTCGTGACACGTCCCGCGCCCGCAGAACCTGCGCGATGCGGTGGACGAGCGCGCTGGCAATCCCTCGCCGCCTGCAACGCGGGTCTACGAACAGGTCTTCCAGTTCGTGGACGCCGCCGGTCTCGGCCCAGGTGGCGAAGCCAACCAGCGATCCTTCTTCTTCGGCGACATACGTGCGTCCCTCGGCCAGCCCTTCCGGCCCCAGGACCAGGTAGTCCGGATGGGCCAGCAGGTTGTCACGGTCACCCTCGTTGGACAGCGACGCGCTGCGGTAGACCCCGGCCGCGGCCGGGAGGTCGGCGGGTACCCCAGGCCGGATCATTGCCCGGCATTCACCGTTCACGTCAGCGGCTGGGGCATCAGCACGACCCGCCAGTGATCCGGGTCCTCGACAGTGACCGCGCGGTTATCGGTCCAGTAGGGATTCTCCGCCTCCACCGGCAGATGGCCGAGTGTGGCCAGCCGGGTAGCCACCTGCGTCGCTGGCCAGGGCCGGGGGGTCATGGTGGTCCTCACTTTCGCTGATCCTGGTCTGTGCCGGGCATGCTCACCGGTGGACCGGTGTCGATGCCGACGGGACACCGGCGTGCTAGCTCACGGCTTGACCAGCACGGCCCGGGCATAGAGGAGATCGAAGCCCTGACGTTGCGCGTTCTGCTGAGACCTCGATCCTGGCTGGGTGGTGATGACGGCGACGTCGCAGCCAGCAGCGGCCGCGTCGGCGAGCCGGGCCGAGAGCAGGGCGGTGTGCACTCCCCGGCGCCGGTGTGCAGGCGCGGTCGCCGCGCCGGTGAGCTGTGCGATGCCCTCGGCCATGCGCATGGTGGCCCCGCCTGCGGTGATCCCGCCGCGCAACGCGGTGTAGCGCACCGCGCCCGCGGCTGCCATATCGCATTCGGCCGCGATGATCACTTCGCGCGGAAACTCCTCATGCCAGGGCACCCCTTGTGTGTCGGGGTGGGCAGAGCCCTCGGCCACCACCTGAAGCCACGTCCCGGATTCCTCCGCACAGCTCGGCCGGACCTCGATCCCGGGCGGCATGACCGGCCCCGGTTCACCCGTGAGCGCACGGCCGAGCACGTTCTCGAATGATTCCAGCTGGTATCCCCGCCCGGTCAGCAGGGCGCCGATTGCGGGGTCGGCCAGCTGAGCCAGCTCGATCTGCACCGGGGAACCACAACCGGCGAAGGCCTTCTCGATTTCACCGAAGCGGGCCAGATCCGGCACACCGCCGAAGCCGAGCCCCGCGACCTTGTTAAACGGCGAACCCTCCGCCGCGAAGCTGGCCACACCACCCGCAACCGGGATCACAAAACCCGCCGTCCCGGCCCGGCGGCGGGCGGCTTCGCCGCTTTGCGCGATGAACTGCGCCTCCACCCGCTCGATACGCCCCGCCAGTTCGGTACCGCAGAACAGCGGCACCCGCCCGGGGCTTATCCGCGGAGCACTGATGGGTGTTCCCTGCGCCGACATCAGGCGCCACCGGCCGCTGTCGCGCGCGTAGACGTGGCTGTACCGGCTGTGCACAGTCACCTCATCTCCCTGGTAGTGCATGATCATCCGGGTCCGCCCGGTCACCACCGCGGCCGAGTCACGAAGGCGGACCGAGCGTTCGCTGGCCTGCCTGGTCACCTCAGCGAACCGCAGCTGCCCAGACGCGATCGCGCCGAGCAGTTCCTGCCGCCGGGTGACCTGGCCGCTCAGCACGTCGATGATGAGGAAGTCGTCGGCCAGTATCGTGCCGAGCAGCTCGTGATCGCCGGCCAGCAGCGCGGTGAAGAACGACTCATCGCGGGCGAGGATCCCGCGGGTGCCGATGTCATGTGCAGACTCCACTGTCCAGTCTCCCAGTGATCAGCCCAGCAGTTCACATGTGGTTGGTGGCTGAGGCGGCCGGGGATCTTACCTGCCTGCAGCGGGCCGCAGTCAGCAGGTCTCGCCGCGCAGCGCGGCCAGCAGCCCTTCAAAGTCTTCCCCACACGGGCCGCAAGCGCGCAGGTGCGCGGCGATGCCGGGGTAGCGTTCCGCCACCGGATCGCCGGCCGTGGCCAGTTCGGCGTAGATGTGCAGCATCTCCATCGCGTGGGCGCAGCCCACATCGCGCGGATCGGTGCGCAAGAAGCGGTCCAGTTCTGGCCGGCCAGTCATCGGCACCTCGGGCGGTCATCGGGCAGATACCCGTTAGCGGCAAGGGCGGCCCGCAGCTTACGCCGGGCGTCGAACAGCGTCTTGTAGATCGCGTTCCGGTTGGCGGCCATCTCGATAACGAGAGAATCCAGCGGGACATTGTTGAGCACGATCGCGACGAAGATCCTGCGCTGCCGCGCGGTGAGTTCCTCATCCACGGCCCGGTGCAGCGCGGCCAGCAGGTCCCGCCATTCGGCTTCCTGAGCCGGGTCAAAGCCGAGCCGGCCGGGCAGCCGGTCCCAGTCCTCGGCGTCGAGCGGAACGCTCGGGAGGCGCCAGAAGTGCCGCCCGATCTTGGTTGATACCTCGAAGATGACGAACTTATACGCCCAGGTCGTGAACCGGCTCTCGCCCCGGAACTGGCCAAGCTTGCCGGTGATGGCGATCAGCGCATCAGCTGCCGCCTGGTAGGCGAGATCATCGAGCTCAGGCCCGGTGAGCCGCAGCCGCGGGCCGCGCCGCCGGACCTCACCCCGCGCAACCCGCACCAGCATCGCATGCAGCCGGGCCAGCGCCGCCTCCCGGTGCGGGCCGGTGCTGGCGAGCTCCCGCAGCCACTCCGCCGATTCAGAATCGGGCCCCCCGGCAGCGACAGGAGTCTGCTCCAGCCCAGAATCCCCGGGCACCATGACGACGATGCTATCCAGCTGCCCCACCCGGGCACCGTTCACGCAGGCGCTGGCTGAATGCCTTAACAGCATGGCGCCAGTACTGGCTCCGGACTTTGCCAGGGCGGGCGGCCTGGTCAGGGCGTCAAGGCCGCGGCGACCTGCGCCGTGTCCTCGGAACTGCGGACGAAGCACACCTTCCCGTCGCGGAATTTCCAGTAGTGATGCATGTTCATCGCGACGTGCTTGCCGGTCGCGGTGGCCGTGAACGCGTACCGGAGAAACACCATGACGTCGCCGTCTTCGTTGCTGGCGTAGGCCAGCGGGGTGAACTCGGTGACCGGCCCGGTCTTGCCGATGGCCTGGAAGAAGCTGACGACCCCATCCTTACCGTGCCGGGGGCCGTACCACGGCGCGGACGGGACGGCCGCGTCGGTGGACCAGTCGACGTCGTCGGTGACCCGGTCCAGGATGGCCTGGACATCACCGCGGCCGAACGCTTCGTACAGCTGCCTGGCTGTCTCGATGTTGTGCCCAGCGCTCATGATCTTGCTCCGTTCGGTTCCAGGAAGCTGGTCAGGCCCAGAACGCGGCCACCGCCGCCGGGTCGCCGACGAACTGATCGATAGCGCGCACCCGGCCGCGCTCCACAGTCACCAGCACAACCTGCGGGCCGTCCACCGTGCGCCCGTCAGGGCGGCTGGCGCTGAGCCGCACCAGCACGGCAACGCGGCCCTCGCTGCCGGTCATGACCGACTGCGGCTCAGCGCGCAGCGTGCCCGCAGTGAGCAGTGCGGACTCGGTCAGGTAGGCGATGATCGCCTCGGTGCCGCGGTGGATGCCGCCGAGCCGGTCGTCGTTGTGGTGGTGCCAGGTCGCGTCGGCGTGCAGCAGGTCGCTGAGCGCGGCGAGGTCGCCGCTGGCGAATGCCCCGAAGACGGCACGGACGACATCGACGTCGGTGATGGTGGCTGTGCTCGCGGATTGGGTGCTGGCGGATTGGGTGCTGCCGTTCATCGATGGCTCCTTGGCTGAATCGCTGCTTACTTCCTGCCAGGAACCGTAAGCAGCGGGCACCGCCCGGGCCTATCGACTGTTCAGTCGATTTCGGCGGCGGCAGCCGGGACGGCCCTGGCCACGAGACCGTGCCGCATCGCGAACATGGCCAGGCCGGCTCTGGTCGAGACGCCGGATTTGGCGTAGATGTGCACGGTGTGCGTGTGCACCGTTGACGGGGAGATCACCAGGTCGGCGGCGATCTGGGGCTTGGTGCGGCCCGCGGCGAGGAGACGCAGGACGTCCAGCTCGCGCTCGGTCAGGCCGGCCGGCAGCGACGGCAGGACAGCTGAGGACGTGCCCGCGGCGTCGAGTACGGCGCGGACCGCAGCGCGGTCCAGCGGAAGGCTGGCCAGGACCCGCGCCGCCGCAGCGGGATCGCGGGCGGGCCGGTGCGGCCGGGCCTCGCCGAGCGCGTGGAACACGTCGGCCGCGGCGAGCAGGCAGGCCGCCGGGTCCAGCTCGGCACCGCCGATGCCAGCCGGGTACCCGGAACCGTTCACCCGCTCATGGTGGCGGCACGCTATCAACCCCAGCGGGCTAAGCACCGCCGACCGGGCCAGGATCCGGCCGGTGTGATACGGGTGCAGGCGCACCTGCTCCCATTCCTCAGCGCGCAGCGGGCCCGGCCGCTCCCAGACACCGGCTGGCACCGCGACCCGGCCCAGGTCGTGCAGCAGCCCGGCGCGGTAGACGGCCGTCGCGTCGGCGGGCGAGGCCAGCTCGGCCGCTGCCCGCGCCAGCGCGGCGACCCCGCGCGAGTGGCCGGTGAACCACGGGCTCTTCAGGTCGGCGGCGTCCCCAAACCCGGCCAGCGCCTCGTCGAAGGCAGCCTCGTCGCGGAACGCGCGCCGCGGCGCGGGCTCAGTATCGGCCACGGCCGCCCACAGGTCGTCCGGGCTGGAGGCGGCCAGCAACTCGCCTGGCGCATCCGCGAAGACGGCCGCGATGTCCGGATCGAGCGCGCGGCCAGACCACCGGGCCACCGTCCGGGCCGCGACATCGCCACCGCCGACGGCGTCGAACATCACGGCCGCATAGCCGACGGCCGCGAACCGCGATGCCTCGGCGACCTCCGAGCCAGCCCGGCCCGCCGGCACGCCTTGGCCGTCGAAGCGCTCGAAGCTGTCCAGGACAGCCTGCCGGACCGCGTCCGGCAGGCCCAGACGGGCGGTCAGATCCGCGCCGACCTCGCAGTCCGCCCGCGCCCCCGCAGCCTTCAGCTGCCCGACGCCCGCGGGGCCGCCCAGCGCCCGCAACCGCGCGGCGTCAACGCCCAGGCCGGCCAGGAACTCCAGCGCCTCGCCCGGCTCGGCCGGGTCGATCAGGTCACCACGGGCGCGGACCACGATGTCATCGCCGCCGAACACAGCGGCGATCTCGTGCGACGTCGCGGCGCAGCCAGCGAACCGCATCAAGGTCCCGTAGTAGACCTCGCCCTGACGACGCTCATCAAGCCCCACGCGCCTGCCCAGCTCCGTCGCCAGCAGGCACGCGCGTACCGCCTCACCCGGCGGGTGCCCGCGAGCCAGGTCACTCACCACCGACAGAGCCGCGACCACACCCGCCACGCCAACCGGTTCCCCCACAACCCCCAAGTCTAAAGATCAGCCGGCCGCCCGCCCGCCGAACAGGCGAGGCCAGCCCAGGCCGCTCGGCCAGGCCACAGCTGGCCAGGACCGTACCCGGCCGGCCATCGCCGCGGACAGCCAGCGCAGCAAGGCGCAACGCGCGGATCCGGCCGTCAGTCTGATTCGCCGCCGAGCCGGGCCAGTTCCAGGTCAAGGGCGTGCTGCAGCCGCTGCCGGGTAGTTGCGCTGATGGTGCCAGCAGCGTACAGACTGGCTAGTTCGGCGTTCTGCGCGGCGATCACGTCGCGGCGGATATCCCGCCCCGACTGGGCGCTTTTCGTGGCGTCGCGGTCTTGGTGCAGGCGGGCCCGGGCGTGCCCGATACGGGCGTTCAAGGCGCGGCGCATCCGGTCGATCTCCACGTCCGGGAGTTGCTCGCGCGCGGCGAGCTCGTCGAGACGCATGATTCCTGCCTCGGCCATCCGCAGCTGGGCGGCGGCCTCTTCGTACTGGGTACTGGCTACCGGCCGGGCGACAGCAGTGCGCCGGACCAGCGGCTCAAGGGTCAGGCCCTGCACGATCAGCGAGATCACAATGACCGTGACCGCGACCACCAGCAGGAGATCACGCTGCGGCAGCGGCGTCCCGCTATCGGTGGTCAGCGGGATAGAAAGGGCCGCGGCCAGTGGCACCACCCCGCGGGTCCCCGCCCAGGACACCACGGCCGGAACTGCCCACGATGGCCGGCGGCGGCCCCGCCGCCACTGGCTGCCTGCCCACAGCGGGAACACCCACAAGACACGGACAACGATCAAGGTAGCGGCGATGGCCAGCGCGACCAGCGGCCACAGCCCGGCATGGCCCAGGTCGGTGACCAGTGTCGGCAGTTCCAGGCCGATGAGGCTGAATACGACGCTCTCCAGCAGGAAGATCACTGTCTGATAGACCGCGTCTACCTGCAGCCGGGTGGCGGCCGTGGTGATCCGGGGCCGGCGCGTGCCAACGATCAGGCCCGCGACGATGACCGCGGTCACCCCGGAGACATGCAGCGCCGCGCCAGCCACATACGCCGCATACGGGCTGATCAGCGCGACCCCCGACTCCAGCACCGGGTCGGTGATCCGGCTGCGCACCACCGTGACCGCCATCCCGATGAGGCCGCCGGCCAGCGCGCCGCCACCGGCCAGCACCACGAACCAGGCGGCGCCATGCCCTAGCACACCGGCCAGGCCCATCGCGGCCGGGCCGCTGACCGCGAAAGACACCGCGATCTGGAACAGCACCAGGCTGGTGGCGTCGTTGAACAGGCTTTCTCCCTGAACCAGCGCCTGCACCCGGGGCGGCAGCGAAAGCCGCCGACCCAGCGCGCTGACCGCGACCGGGTCGGTGCTGGCCAGCACCGCGCCCAGGACAAACGCCATCGACAGCGGCACCGCGGTCACCGCGGCGAGCAGCCCAGCAACCGCCCCGGCCGACGCCAGCACCAAGCCCACCGCCAGCACCACCACCGGGCGCCACACCGCCCGCAAGTCACGCCAGGGAAGGTCGTCGGTGGCCGCCCACAGCAGTGGCGGCAGCACTACGAAACTGACCACATCCGGGCTTACCCGCACCGCCGGAACCCCCGGAAGCAGCCCAACAACCAGCCCGGCGAGCACCAGCAGAGATGGCGGCGGGATCCGCAGCCGGTTCGCAAACGCCGCACCCACCGCACCCAGCGCGACCAGAGCCAGGACAATCTCAGCGCTGTGCACGTCGCTTCCCCTGCCTGCTCGACCTCCAGAACTATGCCGACCAGACTTCCCGGCGCGCCACCCTCATCTTATCGAGGCCAGCGAAGGCCGCACCTTCTGTCGTGATCACGTCCCGCCGTTGCCCCCGGCCACAATCTGCGAGCGGCAACCCGTGACAGCACGGCTGCCCATAACCTTGCAAAGAACAAGAATTGCTTCCTACAATGTTCTCTCATGGCACCGTCATCAACGGCGGCCGGGGGCCAGCCGGAACTGGCCCCGGACACGCTAGCGACCCTGCAGGCGGCCACCCGGGTGCTGGCCGGCGTTGCGCTGCGGAGCGTGGATGCCCTTGACGGCGCGGTCACGCTGCCTCAGCTGCGGATGCTCGCGGTGCTGGCTGACCTGGGGCAGGCCCGGTCGGTGCAGGTGGCGCGGGCGCTCGGGCTGGAAGCCTCGACGGTGACCCGGCTGGCTGACCGGATGGTCGCGGCGGGGCACGTGAGCAGAGGGCGCGAGCCGGGTCACCGGGGTGTGGTGACGCTGCAGCTCACTGCCTCGGGCCAGGAGCTGGTCCGCCACGTTGCCGCCTGGCGGGAGCAGGAACTGGCGCGGATCTTCCGGCGCCTCCCGCCGGCTGGCCGCGCACAGGTAACCAAAGCGCTCCAGCAGCTGGTGGACGCGGCCGGCGAAGGCTACGGAACGATCTCCCGCGGCCTGGTCCCCGTGTGACGGGGAGTCCATCGTGCTTCCCGGGCGTCAGGGCCCTTCGCCCGGCACCGGGACGGGCCTGTCCGTGGCCGGTGGCTCTGCCGCGGGATCGGCAGCGGCCTCGTGCCCCGGTGACCGGGACGGTTCCCGGTTGGCGTGGGGAGCGAGCAGGCTGATCTGGTCGCCCGGTTCCAGGATCCGGTCTGGGTTGGGTTCCTGCAGCTGCGATGGTGCAGCAGGGAAACGGGGATCCAGCCGGGCGGCCAGGAGAGCGCGCCCAGCGTCTTCCCGGCGGCGGGCGAGCCCGGTCCGAT
>Ga0335078_10018108_pt1 | contig 10474 bp, 12 predicted proteins | sample Lox_Sample_32_FD_206711 | JGI IMG/M metagenome (GOLD analysis project Ga0335078, IMG submission 206711) | Soil microbial communities from Loxahatchee National Wildlife Refuge, Florida, United States - Lox_Sample_3.2 | ecosystem: Environmental > Terrestrial > Soil > Wetlands | place: USA...
CGGCGAAGGCCTTGGCGTCGCCTTCGCGAGCCTGCAGGACAATGGCGGTTTCGTCCGGGATCTGGCTGATAGCCGGCATGCGCTAACTTCAGTATCGCATGGTCTCGTACCGGTACCAACAATGAGAGAAACAGGTCTGTTTATTTATGTCCGTGGGGTACAATCGAAAATTCGGTCGAAACGAATGGAGGTCATACGAAGCTAAAACGCCGGGCCTTTCTGCAATCCATGGCCGTGCCTACGGCCCTCCTCGCCGCCGGGCGAACCCAGGCTGCCGCGTCCCCAGGGTACGTGGTGGGAGTCGGACACTCCAGCCAGGCCTACCGCGCCGCCCGCACGGCCATTGCCGCCAGTGGGCAGTTTCCGTCGGCTGCCATGGCCGGCAAGACGGTTATCATCAAGCCGAACCTGGTCATCGCGGCTCTTTCCACCAGCGGTATTACGACCGATCCACAGGTAGTGCGAGCCATTGTGGACCTGGCGCTGGACGCCGGCGCGGCGCGTATCCTGATCGCCGAAGGATCGTGTGACCAGCCGTGTCCGTTCGGCCCCTGTGGCTACGGTTTCTTGCCGAACTACGACCCGCAGGCGCGCATCACGCTGGTCGATCTGTGTAAGCAGCCCGACAGGCTGGTGCCGGTTGGCAAACCGGGCGGCTTGGTTTACCAGCAGATGTGGCTGCCGGACCCGGTGACCGGTCCCGACGCCATCTTCATCAGCGCCGCCAAGCTGAAAACGCACCTCTCGGTGGGCGCGACGCTGTCGATGAAATGCCTGGTGGGGATGGCGCCGCCCAACATCTACACCGTGGCGAACCAGTGGCCCCGCCAGGACCTGCACTACCGCGGCATTGCCGAATCCATCATCGACTTGAACTGTGCGCGGCCGGTCGATTTCGCGGTCATCGACGGGATCTGGGGAATGCAAGGCGAGGGACCGACTTCGGGGACCGCGATTCAAGCGGACCTGGTGTTCGCCGGCCTCAATCCGACGGCGGTGGACCTGGTCGCCCTGCGGGCCATTCAGATTTCTCCGGCCACGGTACCGTACCTGCACTATGCGGGCAATCTCGGCTTGGGACCCACAAGCGCCGACGACGTCACTGTGAAAGGGGATGCGTATACGCCAGTGCCCTTCGCGCCGGCCGTCACGCCTCCGACTGTGTGGCACCCGGTCGCCGTTCCGAGTGCGCTCACGCAGGGGCAATCAGCCAGCATTGCATATCAGATGCCGCGAGCATGCTACACGCTGCTGGAAATCATACAGGATAGCGACACGCAGCCTGGCGTGACTTCGGTGAAGACCTTGCACAACTGGACCCACCGGCCCGCGGGCGTGGAAACGATGGTGTGGGACGGAACCGCCAACGACGGCTCTGTGGTGGCCCCCGGCGTGTATCTCGCGCGCGTGCAAGCGCAATACACCCTCAATGGACCGATCAACTACGCCAGCACGAGAGTGACGGTCACGGCGTAGCGGCCTGCTGGCGCGCTGCTCCTTTTCGCGCACTAAATACCGATGTGTCGCTGTCGGCGGGAGCTTTCGGCTTGACAGGCACTTTCGGCGGCCTTGCGTTTTCGCAAGGTTGCGAATAGACCGAGACGGGATGCCGCAGACGAAAGTCATCCTCTATCCCGAGGAAGACGGCTCGTGCCCGTTTCTGGTGTGAATCGAGCAACTGCCGGTAAAGGTATAGGCGAAGTGCCTTCTACAGGTGGAACGGCTCCGCGAACTGGGTCACGAACTGCGGCGGCCCGAGGCCGATCTGCTGCGGGACGGAGTTTACGAACTCCGTGCGAGTCTGCAGGGCGTCCATTACGGGATTCTCTATTTCTTCCACGGCGCGACGGCGGCGGTCGTGCCTCATGGCATCGTCAAAGAGAGCGCCGTGCCGCCAAGAGAAATCGACGGCGCCATTGAGCGCAGGAAGCGGTTTGAAGCGAATCCGCGAAGCATCGGCAGGAGGAGAGTGCGAAATGAGCAGAAGAACCGCTACCACGACCGATGCGGTTGAGATTCTCCATCGCCGGCTGTTCGAAGGCAAACCGGAGCGGCTGAAGATCCTGGAGGAGGCGAGGGCCAACGAGGAGATCGCCAGGAACATTTTCGGCTTGCGGACCAAGGCGGGTCTCACCCAGACGCGCCTCGATAAGCTGGTCGGAACGACCGCGCCGGTAATCTGCCGACTGGAAGACGCCGATTAGGAGGGCTATTCGCTGGCGATGCTGCGGAGAATCGCTGCCGCGCTGAACCAGAGGGTGGAGATTCGCTTCGTCCCGATCCGGCGGTCGGCGTGCACGCCGCGTCCTACGTCGCGTTGGTAGCCTGCTGGCGCGCTACATCCCGATGCACGGCGTCCAGCACGCCGTTGACAAACTGCACGGACTCCTCGTTGGAATACCGCCGCGCCAGTTCCAGCGCTTCGTCGATCACCACCGCCGCGGGCGTATCGGAATGCGTCATCTCGTATACGGCCAGCCGCAGGATGTTACGATCCACCGCGGGCATCCGCTCGATGCGCCAGTGTTCGGCATGTTGCGTGATGCGGCGGTCCAGGTCTTCCACGTGCTCGACAGCGCCGGTGACGAGCCAATCCAGGAACTCGTCGCGCTGCGGCTGGGTGCGGCTCTCCTCCGAATACAGCGTTTCGAAGTAGGCGGCGGTGGCTTCTTCCACCGGCTGCCTGCGGGCGTCCCACAAATAGAGAATCTGCAAAGCCCTCTGACGCGACCGGCGGCGGGACGGCATCAGTTCGCCTGGCGCAACTGCCGCATCAGGTTGGCCATCTCGATGGCGGCCATGGCGGCGTCGAATCCCTTGTTGCCGCTCTTGGCGCCCGCGCGGTCGATGGCCTGCTCCAGCGTGTTACAAGTAAGTACGCCGAATGCCACCGGCACGCCGGTCTCAGCCGCCACGTGCCCGATGCCCTTTACCGCTTCGCCGGCGACGTAGTCGAAGTGCGGCGTGTCGCCGCGGATCACCGCCGCCAGGCAAACGATTGCGTCGTGCCTTTTCTGGCGCGCCAACTCGCGCACTACGACGGGCAGTTCCCAGGAGCCGGGAACCTTGATCACTTCGATATCGCCCGGCTGCCCGCCCGTGCGGGTCAGCGCGTCCATCGCTCCGCCCAGCAGGCGCTCGCTGATGAAGCCGTTGAACCGGCTCACTACAATCGCGAACTTCAGACCTGCCGCTGTCAGTTGACCTTCAATCACTTTCGGCATATTTCACTTTCCCGCAAACGCCGCGGCCCGCTTCTCCAGGAATGCGCGCGTGCCTTCGCGTTTATCTTCCGTGGCGGTAGTCAGGCCGAACGCCGCGGCTTCAAATCTCAATCCCTGTTCGAGGCCGGCTTCCAGGCCGACATCCACCGCCTGCATCGTTAGCCCCAACGCCAGCGGAGCGTTCGCCAGCACTTTGCGCAGCCATTGCCGGCTGAACTCCAGCAGTTCGGCCTGCGGCGCCACGTGATTCACCAGCCCGATGCGATGCGCCTCCGCGGCCGTCACAGGCTCGCCCGAGAGCAGCATCTCCAGCGCGCGCCCGCGGCCGACCAGTCGCGGCAGGCGCTGCGTGCCGCCGTATCCCGGCAGAATGCCGAGCTTCACTTCCGGCTGTCCGAGCCGCGCATTCTCCGACGCCACACGCACCGCGCAAGACATCGCCAGTTCCAGACCGCCGCCCAGCGCGTAGCCATTTACGGCCGCCAGCGTGGGCTTGGCCAGCATCTCGAGCTCGCGAAAGACGCGCTGCCCGCGTTCCGCGTAAGCCTGCGCCTCGATGGGCGTGAGCACCGCAAGCTGGTTGATATCGGCGCCGGCCACGAAGGCCTTCTCGCCCGCGCCGGTCACGATGAGCGCCCGCACGGCGGCGTCGCTCCCGGCGCGCGCCACCGCGTCGCCGAGTTCCAGCACTGTCTCGCTATTCAGCGCGTTCAGTTTCTCCGGCCGGTTTACAGTAAGCAGCGCGATGCCTGCGTCACCCACTTCAAACCGGATGTTGCTGTAAGACATATGGGATAATCGATGGAGGCAGGTCACACTTGCCCCCACGGCAACATCATACCGCATGGATCGCGAATTCATCCGCAATTTCTCCATCATCGCGCACATCGATCATGGGAAATCTACGCTGGCCGACAGGCTGCTAGAGGCCACCGGCGCGCTGCAACAGCGCGAGATGATGGAGCAGGTGCTCGACACGATGGACCTGGAGCGCGAGCGCGGCATCACTATCAAAGCGCACGCCGTGCGTCTGAATTATCCGGCCAGCGACGGCCACACGTACCAACTGAACCTGATCGACACGCCGGGCCATGTGGACTTTTCCTACGAGGTGTCGCGCAGCCTGCAAGCCTGCGAAGGCGCGCTGCTGGTGGTGGACGCTTCGCAGGGCGTGGAGGCACAGACGCTGGCCAATACTTACCTGGCGCTGCACCATAACCTGGAGATCATTCCGGTCATCAACAAGATCGATTTGCCAGCCGCCGAGCCGGAGCGCATTCGCGAGCAGATCGAATCCGTGATCGGCCTGGACGCCTCAGGCGCGCTGCTGGTGAGCGCCAAGCAGGGGCTCGGTGTGCACGAGGTGCTGGAAGCTATCGTGCACCTGGTGCCGCCGCCGAAGGGCGTGCCCGAGTCGCCGCTGCGCGCGCTCATCTTCGATTCGTGGTTCGATCCTTACCGCGGAGTCATCATCCTGACGCGCGTGGTGGACGGACGGCTGCGCAAGGGACAGCGCATCCGGCTGTGGTCCAGCGCGTCCAGCTCTCAGGTTTTCGAGGTGGAAGGGCTGGGCTACCAGGCGCCCAAGGCCACCCCTTGCGACGAACTTTCCGCCGGCGAAGTCGGATTCATGTTCGCCAATATCAAGACGGTTTCCGACGCCAAGATCGGCGACACTATCGTGGACCACGACGATCCGGCCGCCGAGCCGCTGCCCGGATTCGAAGAGATCAAGCCGATGGTATTCGCCGGTCTATATCCTGTGGAGTCGCACGAGCACGGGTTGCTGCGCGATGCGCTGGAGAAGCTACGGCTCAACGACAGCGCATTCAACTTCGAGCCGGAGAACTCCGTGGCGCTGGGCTTCGGCTTCCGCTGCGGCTTCCTGGGGCTGCTGCACCTGGAGATCGTGCAGGAGCGGCTGGAGCGCGAATTCGATATCGACCTGATCACTACCGCGCCCAGCGTGCGTTACCGTGTGACAACTACGTCGGGCGAAGTAATCGAGGTGGATAACCCGACTAAGTTCCCCGATCCTTCGGGTATCAAGCAGGTGGAAGAGCCGATCATCCTGGCGACGGTGATTACGCGCGAAGAGTATCTGGGCGGCATTCTCGCCCTGCTCGAAGAGAAGCGCGGCGAGCAGAAGAAGTTCGAGCACATCGGCAGCGGTCGGGTGCTGCTGGAATACGAGTTGCCGTTGAACGAGATCGTGCTGGATTTCTATGACCGGCTGAAATCTTCGTCGCGCGGCTATGCATCGCTCGACTATCACCTGGCCGGCTACCGCGTGTCGCCGATGGTCAAGCTGGACGTGCTGGTAGCGGGCGATCCGGTGGATGCGCTATCGATGATCATTCACCGCGATTTTGCTTACGAGCGCGGCAAGATCCTGATCGAGCGGATGCGCAAGCTGATCCCGCGGCAGATGTTCGAAGTGGCGCTGCAGGCGGCCATCGGCAACAAGATTATTTCGCGCGAGACCATTCCGGCGATGCGCAAGAACGTGCTGGCCAAGTGCTACGGCGGGGACATCAGCCGCAAGCGCAAGCTGCTGGAGAAGCAGAAGGAAGGCAAGAAGCGGATGAAGCGCGTGGGCCGGGTGGAGATTCCGCAAGAGGCGTTCCTGGCGGTGCTGAAGGTGGGCAGTGAGGAGGGGGAGTGACCGGGCACCACCAGCGTGGACCGCGCGTCACATACGCACCAGGCGGAACGCATGGGAACAGCGGGTTTGTGAGTGGCACTCAAAATGCAACGCCTGCGGCGATGAAACTGCTACTGCGTCTCCTCATGGTTAGTGCCGCGGGTGCGAGCGCGGCCATCGGGCAGCACTCCGGCGACACGCCCCCGGCGCTCGAGTGGAGTAAGCTGAAGGGCAACTGTCCGGCGAGTCTGGACTGGGCTGACCTTGGTGGGAGGGTCGTTGTGATTTCGTTCGGCAACGACGACGTCTTTCCGGACGAAACCCTTGAATGGAACGAGATATCCGGGAAATTCCAGGCTGACCCCGTTCTATTCATTCGCGTGGCGGGCGGATCTGAATTCCTCCTCGACCGGGCCTTGGATAAGACCGCCTACCAAGGCTGCATCCTATTCGATGAAAATGGCGCGAATCGCCGCCACTTCGGGCTCCCGAATTTCCCGCGGACGGTAGTTGTAAATCAGCTTGGTTACATTGCGGGGTATGCCCGCGGCGACATCGATGCGGATGGCCTCCGGGCAGTGCTCAATCACGAAAGCGACACGGGTCTTTCCGAAACGCCGCCGCAGCCGAAATCGTTGGAACCGGCCGCGACGGACGAGTTGCCTTCGTATGAGGTTCACATTGCGCCTGCCCAGAAGGACGAATTCCCCGCCTTTGGCCAGGGCGGGCCAGACCGCTATGTCACCAGGAACCAGCCACTGAAGTCCATCATCATGGGTCTTTGGGAGACTCCGCCCGTCCGAATCTCGTTCCCCGATAACCTGGACCAAAGCCGCTATGACGTAATCGCACATTTGCCGGTTAGTGACAGTGGCTTGTTGCTCGATCTTGTCCGCCAGGAAGTCGCCAGCTACTTCGGGCTTAACATTTACAAGGAAGAACGGCCGCAGCGTGTTTATGTATTGACCGCGACCGCCCGACACTCCAAGCAACTGCGGCCCGCAAAGAAAGGGGAAGAGGCGATGTGCGGCGCCGGGGAGCGGTCCATCGCCGGCACGGCCCAACTCGTGGAAAGCATAGCGGCTGGGCTTGAGGATCTGCTCCGCAACCCTGTGATCGACCAAACCGGTATGAAGGGCAAGTACGATTATTCGGCGGCCAGCGAGTTATCCGGCCCGGAAGCCGCCGCGGATATAGCACATCAGCTCGGACTCGAACTCACCCCAGCGGAGCAGACAATTGAGATGCTTGTCGTCCGCAAAGTTCAGTAAAATCGAACGGTATGAACATCGAATGGATGCGCCGCTATTGCATGTCGCTGCCCCACGCCACAGAGACCGTGCAGTGGGGCGCGAACCTGGTCTTCAAGGTGGCCGGCAAGGTATTTGCCGTACTGGCACTGGAGCCGGGCGACGTGTGGCTGATATTCAAATGCCAGCGCGAGGAGTTTGCCGAGTTAGTCGAGCGGCCCGGCATCATCCAGGCGCCGTATTTCGCGCGCAATCTGTGGGTCGCTCTGGAGACCGAAGATGCGCTGAGCGCGGCCGAGGCCAAGCGCCTCGTAAGAGCGTCCTACGACCTGGTGCTGGAGAAGCTGCCCAAGAAGATCCGCACCGCTCTGGTATGATGGTTGAAACCGGTTAAGACCTAACGGGGTTTCCACCAAGCATGGCCAGTCCGACGCCACACCTGACTTTTCGCGACGTATTGAAGATCCGCTCCGTGCGGCGGCTGTGGATCGCGCAGCTTGTCAGTATCTTCGGGGACTTTCTGGCGATCTTTGCGGTGTTCAGTCTTGTAACATTTCAGCTTCACGGCACCCCGACGCAGGTCAGCATGATCCTGGTCGCCTACATGCTGCCGCTGGCGGTGGTCAGCCCTCTGGCGGGTGTCTTCGTCGATAAATGGAACGTGAAATGGACCATGATCGCGAGCGACCTGGTGCGCGGCATTCTGGTTCTGGTGCTGGTGTTCGTGCGCGACCTCAACACCATTTACGTAATCTTTCTGGCGCTCAGCACGGTGTCCAGCTTCTTCGTGCCAGCGCAATCGGTGGCGGTTCGCGCGCTGGCGCCCGCCGCCGGATTGCTGGCGGTCAACGGGCTGATGACGCAAGCTGTGCAAGGGTCGCAGATTATCAGCCCGGCCATCGCGGGCCTGTTGGTGCAGTGGTTCGGCGCCAACGCCTGCTTCCTTTTCGATAGCTTCAGCTTCTTCTTCTCCGCCGCCATGGTGATGACGCTCGCCATCCACCGCGCGCCTTCGCCCGGGACGGCAGCTAGTTCCGTTCTCGCTGCCATGCGCCAGGGATTCAGCTTTATCTTCACGCATGGCGCCATCTCGTTCGTGATTCTGGCCATGACCGCCGGCATGTTCGCGGTGCGCTGCTTCGGCGCGCTGCTCTCGGTTTACGTGCGCGATGTGCTGCTCTCGAATGCGGCCCTGTTCGGAACATTGAATTCGCTGATTGGCATCGGCATGATCACGGGCACCCAATTCCTGCATCGGGCGGCTTCGCGGGTACCGCAACAGTTCCTGGTGATTTACGGCCTGGGCGGAATGGGCGCGGCCGTGCTCATCACGGCACTGTTTGGCAAGGTGGCCACGACCGCCCTGGGCATGTTGGGCCTGGGCTTTGGCGCGGCTTTCATCATGGTGCCTTCGCAGACGCTGCTGCAGCAGGAGACGCCGCACGCGCTGCTGGGCCGCGTCATGAGCAGCCTGATGTCGCTGCTGGCCATGTCGCAGGTGCTGGCCATGTTTGTGGCCGGACCGGTAGCGCAGCAGTTGGGCATTCGCAAGCTGTACTTCGGCAGCGCCGCTATGTTGGGCGTGATCGGCGCAGTGGGTTATGCTTGGCTGCGTAAGCCCAAGGAGAACCCATGTCTCGAAACGTCGCAACCTTCCTGATCCCGCTGCTGCTGTTGCCGGCGGCCGCTCGCTGCCAGTTGGTGGAGGAATACAGTCCGCCCAAGGCCAACTGCTGCCTGGCGGGTTTCGCACACAGCCTCGCCGACCAGCTTCTGGACTGGAATCAGCTTGGCCGCTATCATCAGGATAACGAACGCTTGCAGGCGCTGCCCGCCGAACCGCGGCGCGTCGTATTTCTGGGCGATTCCATCACGGACGGTTGGCGGCTCGCGCAGTCTTTCCCGGATAAGCCATATGTGAACCGCGGCATCAGCGGGCAGACCACTCCGCAGATGCTGGTGCGTATGTATCCGGACGTGATTGATTTGAAACCCGCCGCGCTCATTATTCTGGCCGGCACTAACGATATCTCGCGCAATACGGGTCCCGAGACCATCACCATGATCGAGGAGAACCTCCAGGCCATAATTGAACTGGCGCAGGCGCACGGCATCAAGGTAATACTCTGTTCGCTGACTCCGGTCAGCGATTATACGAGGAATAAGCAGACCGCATCGCGGCCGCCGGCGGACATCCTGAAGCTGAATGCATGGCTGCGAGAGTATGCCGCCAGAGCGCACGCAGTATTCGCCGATTACTACAGCGCGACGGTCGATAACAAGGGCATGTTACGAGAAGGTTACTCGGAAGACGGGCTGCATCCTAACTTAAAAGGGTACGAGTTAATGGCGCCCGTGGCTGAATCAGCTATCGAGAAGGCGCTGCAGTAACATGGGCGGCGGCTCGGGTGTCTCGCCAGCCTGCATACGCTGCAGGCACGCCTGGCCTTCCCGGTGAAGCGTGGCCGTGTCCACACCTTCGTAGAACGGCAGATAGCGTTCTATCTTGCGCAGGGCTTTGCGTAGCTGCCGCTCGGTCCCTACTCGGTTGCCGCGCTGCTGATGATAGAAGGCGACGGCGAAGTGGATCAGGGACTGGAGAAACAGGCGGTGCGGGCCGCGCATGGGCGTCCACAGTTCTTCCAGCACCTCGTGACAAGCGAAGAACTCGCCCGCTTGGTATAGCTCGATGCCGCGCAGGTAGAGCGGCTCGCACATCAGAGTTAGCGGGGCTGTTGCGCTTTGTACCATGCAAGGGTGAGCCGCAGGCCTTCTTCAAATGAAAAGCGCGGCGCGTGGCCCAGATCCGCGGCGGCGGCAGCGATATCGGCCTGCGAATCGTGCACGTCGCCGGGGCGCGGCGGCCCGTAATTCGCGGGAATTGTCACGCCCTCGATTCGCTGCACCACCTGCCAGGCTTCATTCAGCGTGATGCGTCCGCCATTGCCGCCATTGTACAACTTGCCGGAGACTCCCGGGGCGCGGGCGGCCTTCAGATTGAGATCCACCACGTCTTCGACATAAGTGAAGTCGCGGGACTGCCCGCCGTCACCAAATATGGTCGGGGAGCGCCGCTCGACAATCGCTTTGATGAAGAGCGACAGCACGCCGGAATATTGACTGGAGGGATCCTGGCGCGGGCCGAAGACATTAAAGTAGCGCAGCGACACGGTCTCGATGCCGAAGGTGGACGCGAAGATTTGAGAATAGTATTCGCCGACTAACTTCTGGAGCGCGTAGGGCGACTTAGGCCGTGGGACCATGCTTTCGACTTTCGGGAGCACATCGGTATCGCCATACGCCGAGGAAGACGCAGCATAGACCACGCGCCGGACGCCGCCTTGCGCCGCGGCGCG
>Ga0335078_10018109_pt1 | contig 10474 bp, 9 predicted proteins | sample Lox_Sample_32_FD_206711 | JGI IMG/M metagenome (GOLD analysis project Ga0335078, IMG submission 206711) | Soil microbial communities from Loxahatchee National Wildlife Refuge, Florida, United States - Lox_Sample_3.2 | ecosystem: Environmental > Terrestrial > Soil > Wetlands | place: USA: Florida...
CGACAACAACACCGCCAGCCCCGCCTGCACCACCATGAACATCGTCGCCCCGCACTCCCGCGCCACCCGCGCCAGCCCCGCATGCACCCCCGGCCCCCCCCCGCCCCGGCCCCCCCCCCCCCCCACCCCCCTACCGCGGGTCGCCGTACTGAGTGCCGCGGCCGTGCGTGCCGACGTACACGCGGCCGTACTGCTTGGGATCGCCGGTGATCTGAAGAATCAGCCCCCACTGGTGCTGGTCGTCGTTGATGCGGACCCAGCCGCGCGCCCTGTCGTCGGACCGGAAGATGCCTCTGACGCCATCGACGGTGCCGACCAGGTACAGCGAGGGGAAGTCCGCCCCGGGCGCGGCCTTTCCGAAGCCGAAGGCGTGGATCTGCTGGACGCCACCGAGCCGCACGAACGTCGCGCCGCCGTCTGCTGAATGATACAGGCCGTTGAACGCGGCCAGCCACAGGTCGCCTTCTCTCGTAGGAGTCGCATAAATGCGGTCCTGGCCTCCGCGATCGTCGCCTCGGTTGCCGCCTCGCTGCGGAAGGCCGTCCGGCAAAGCCAGCGGCCGCTCGGTGAAGGCCGCCCCGCCGTCCACGCTCGTGAACAGTTTCCCGTCGAACAATGCGATGCCGTAGAACTTCAGCGGATTGACGCGGTCGGCAATGACACGCGTGTCGCGGGGAATGCCCTGAGACTCGGTCCACGTGGCGCCGCGGTCGCGCGTAAAGCTGACCGCGCCATGCTCGGGAGTCCAGACCCAGGTGGCTCCGTCAGCCGACACCGCGATGTGCCCCAGCATGCTGTTCCGCTGCGGCGTAGAAGCCGTGGTCTGCCAGGAGTGGCCGCCATCGAGCGAGTAACCGATGTTGCCGCCGCCGCGATTGCCGGAGGCACGGCCCACGCGTACGAGGATCTCCGGTTTGTTCCAGGCGCAGTCCACGCTGTTGGTGTTGCCGAAGTGGGGATGATCGTAGTTGCCCTCGGGCGCGGGCTTGTCCAGATCCCAGTGCACGAATCCGCCGTAGTCGCCGATCGCGCTGAGCAGATGCGCGCCCCCGGGCGGGCTGAGCAGATCGAGAGCCACCGTCTCCTCAATGCCGGTGCTCATGACGCTCCACCGGGTCGGCTTGCCGGAATCGACATCGGTCAGATCGAAGGTCTCGTACCCGCCATAGCCGGTGGTGAAAAGGGCGTGATCGGAATCGGCGGGATCGATCTCGACGTCGAACAGCCAGTGGATCGGCGTGCGGGCGACGTAAGGCGCCAGTGCGAAATCGTACGTGCCTCCGCCTTTGAAGACGGGCTTCCAGGTTGTGCCGCCGTCGGTGCTGCGGAAGATGTCTTCCCCGCCCTGGTGATAGAACGTGCTGACGATGAGCGTACGGGGATGGCGCGCATCCACCGAGACCCCGGCGTAGCCGAAGGGCCTGGCGGCCGTGGGCTTGTCGGGCGTGATGTCGGTCCACGCGCCGGTCTTCGTGTCGAGCTTCCAAAGGGCGCCGTTGGTCATCCTCCAGGGCCCGGGATCGTCACCGTAGGTGATGTAGAGCGTCCCATCGGACGCCAGCGCGGAGCGGATCGGCCGGTACGCGGTGGGCTGGCCCGCGACCGGCTGCCAGGTCTTGCCGCCATCCGTGCTGCGGAACAGGTTGTTCATCCCCATCAGCGATGCGCCGGCGTAGATGGTCGAGCTCGCCTTGCCGCGCGAACCGCTGCTCGGATCGAAAACCACAAACACGACGCCGTTGGGACGTTTCCACCATTCCTGGGGCTTGGGCGGCGGGCCCGGCTCGGTGACGTCGGGGAAGCTCTCGACCCTGCTCCAGGTGGCGCCGCGGTCGGTGCTGCGCCACAGGCCTGCCTGGCGCGTGCCGAGGTAGATGATGTTTCCGTCGTTGGGATCGACCCTCATCCGCTCGCCGTCGCCGCGTCCGTTTTCGTTGCCGCCCATCTTGAACGGAACATCGGCTCGCTGGAATGTTTTGCCGCGGTCGTCTGATCGCAGGATGGCGCCGTCGGGCGTCTTCGGGTCGGTATAAGTGCCGCAGGAGAGGTATACGCGGTCAGAATCGTTGGGATCGACCGCAATGCTCTCGACGCCCATCAGGTTGAGGTCCTGGTACGGCACCCAGTCCAACATGGGCCGCCAGCGCTTTTCCTCTTCGCTCCACCGGTACGCCCCACCCATGTCGGTACGCGCGTAGCGCACTCCTCTGGCCGTGGGATGAAAAATGATGCCGTCGACGAATCCGCCTCCCACCATCTGCACGTTCTTCCAGACGTAAGGCTTGGAAGGAGGCGCCGCCGCCAGTCCACAAGCCGCCAGAACGGCGGCGAAGATGATTCTGTACACGCTGATTACCCCCGAGCGGTCCGCTCGCTCATGCTCGCGGTTCGGTGCCGCGCGTGAGCGTAAAGGACATGATACATCCGGGAGCCGGCCGGCCTCAGTTCGTCTTCGCCCGCCCGAAGAAGCGCACGCGGACAACCAGGTGCCGGCCCTCTTCCCCCAGAAACTGCAGGTACTGCGGCGCCCCGATCATGTTGTTCACGGTCGAAGGATTCGCATGGTCGGTCAGATTGTTCACGCCGGCGCGAACAGCGAGGCGATACCCTCGAAACGTAAACCGGCGCTCGACGTGCACGTTCAATTCGAAGTTGGAAGGGAAACGCAGGGAATCCACCCCGCCGACGATCTGTCCGTTCTGGTCCATCACCGAAAACGGAAAGCCGCTGCGCGCGTCGGCCAGCAACGCGATGGCCCAGTCCTTGAACGGCAGCGGCACATAAGCCCATCCCAGAAACCGGTTGGGCGCATCCCAGGGCACCGGGACGAATTCGCTCAGTACTTGGAACGACTGATCGGTCCTCACGTCGAGCAGCGCGTTCGAGGCCGCGCGCGACCGGGTGTAACTGGCCATCCACTCAAACTGGCCGGAAAAGGCCTGGTGCACCACCAGGCGCACCGCATCGTAGACGTCCCGGCGATCGTTGGTCAGCGCATAGACGCCCGGCAGCGTCGGGCTTCCGAACAGTGTCTGAAAGGACGCTCCTGCGTTGGACGAAGACGTGTTGATGAAGGTGAACCCGTTGCTTCCGCGGCGGCGCAAATACTGGACCGAGGCGTCGATCCGGTGCCCGAAGCTATGATCGATCTCGGCACTTCCGTTTTCCGAGCGCGGCAGCGTCAAGGGGCCGGTTCCGAGGCTGAACGTCGTCGCCTGCGCAGGTCCCGCCGCCGTTCCATCCGGATTGAAGTAAGTCGTGAGCGCGGTCTGATCGAGCGGCCGGCTGAACAGCGCGAGGTTCGTGGCGTCGTGCGTAATGGAATACCCGGCGGAGATCTTTGTGTTGCCCGAAGGGAACGGCGAGTAGGTGACGGAAACTCTTGGCGACAAAACCACACGGTCCACCAGGCGATCCCAGTCCTGCCGGATGCCCGCCTCTATCTGGACATTCCGTCTCGCGCGCCAGCTATCCACCAGGTAGGTGAACTCTTCGGTGTTGGAACCCTGGAACACGCCGCTGCCGGCGAACAGGGTCCGTGAAAGCAGCGTTCCCGCAAGGCCGATCTGCTCGTATCCGGTTCGCGCGAAATTGGCGTCGTAATTCAGGGTGTCGACGTTGGCGCCCACTTTCAATTGATGCGCCCCTGCCAACTCCAACTGCGGCAGAAATACGTTGGCCAGGAACTCGTCCCGGTTTGCCCACTCGTTGGAGTTCACGAAGTTGTTGCCGCTTCGTCCGTCCGGCGACAGTATGTACAGCCCGACGCCCTGCGGCACCTGGCGGTCGGAGTAATCGCTGTGCGCATAACCAAGCTCGGCCAGCGTGCCGTTCTCGAAGTAGACCTGGTCCTTGAGACTGAAGAAGTACTCGCTCGATCGCAGCGCCGTCGTCGTCGAAACCGGGTCCAGAGGCCCCAATCCCGTTCTGGTCTGGTTGTCGAGATTGATCAGAAAATCGACGAACAGAATCTGCGATCGCGTCACATTCGCCTGGGCATGGAACAGGTTGCCGGCCGACCAGCCGGACCGCTGATTCTGCCCGCGCTCGAGCCCATTCACGTAACTCTGGTCGTACTCCGCTCCGAAATTGTCCGCAAACCAGGCTTTCCCGTGGACGATCGGTCCGGAAATGCCTGCCCGCGGCGTCCAGTTTCCGAGATGAACGCCGTTCTGTGTACCCAGGCCCGGAATGAAGTTCGTCGCGGTGTAGTGGAACTTGTCCGTGCCGGTGTCGGTGTGAATGGTCAGGACGCCGGCGGAGCCCTTTCCAAACTCCGGCGAGAAACGGGCGGTCTGGAACTCCATGTCCCGAATGCCTTCGACAGCCAGGCGGGTGTTGAAACGGCCGGTGATCGGGTCTCCCACGTTGAAGTCGTTCAGGGAGTAGTACACCTGGTTCTCGGAACTGCCCTCGAAGCGCAGCGCTCCGGTGGAGTCCTGGATCACGCCCGGGATCAGGTCCATGGCGTTGCGGAGGCTGTGTGACGCCACGTAGGGCACGTTGTTGACCTCCGTGCCGCTGAGGTTCTCCTGCGCGGCCGTCTGGTCCAGGGCGACGCGCGAAGGAGTGCCATTGACATCCACGCTCTGGAGTACTTCGTGCTGCGGGTTGAGCACCAGGGCCAGCTCGCGGTCGCCGTCCACGTGCAGGGGGTAGTTCCGCAGCTCGAAGTAGCCTTCCCGCTGGACATCGATGAGGTAGTCCCCGGGACCGGGCAGAACGAGCGAGAAGGTCCCGTTGGGAGCGGCGATGGTGCGTGCTACTTTGCCGTCGGCGGCGGTGACGGTGATGCGCGCCTGGCCAACCGGGACTTCGTGGTCGTCGGTGGCTCGCCCGGTCAGGCGCACTTCCGCGGCCCAGCACCGGGCTGCGATGAAAAGCGCACAAAGAGCGAACAGGCGAAAGAACACCGTCCTTTAAGGGTTATCGATTCTGGGGTGCGGCGCAAGCCCGCGGAACTAGCCGGGTGTGCGGGGAAGGTGGACTTTCAGTCCGCGTGGGGCTTGAACCCCACAACCCGGGCGCAACTGAATTTCCGCGCGGGCTGAAGCCCCCCACACGACCTAGCCGTCGACCCGCCAGATGGACCGGACGCGCTCGGTGGCGTCCGGTCTGGCGCGGCCGGCCTCGCGGAGTTCCCTGGATAGCGCGCTGAGGGCAGTGGAGGCCTGCTCGGCGCCTGGGCCTTCGAGTGCGAAGTTCAGGGCCAGCAGCTCTGCCTGGAGTGCGATGTCCCGCAGGAGACCATCGACCCCGTTGCCATCGTCGGAACCCATCCTGTTCGTGGCGGCCATATCAATGCTCTCATCGGCCCACCGGCCGGGAATTTGAGCGTTTCAGGCCAATCCGGCCGCCACGGCCGCGGTCACCTCGTCCGTCCCGCTCGAGCCCCCCAAGTCGGGAGTCCGGATGGAACCTGCCGCCAGCACCGTCTTGACGGCCCCGTCAACCGAGCGCGCCGCCCCGGCTTCGCCCAGGTGATCCAGCATCATGGCCGCCGACAGGATCGCGGCCAGCGGATTGGCGATGCCCCGCCCGGCGATATCGGGAGCCGAGCCGTGGACCGGCTCGAACATCGAGGGCGCCCGCCGCTGGGGGTCCAGATTGGCGCTCGCCGCCAGGCCGATCGAGCCCGTGACAACCGCCGACAAGTCGCTCAGGATGTCGCCGAACAGGTTCGAGGCCACCACAACGTCGAATGTCTCGGGGCGCCGTACGAAGTTCATAGCCGCGGCGTCCACCAGCAGCGATTCGGTCTCCAGGTCCGGGAACTCGCGCGCCACCGCGTCGAAAATGCGGTCCCACAGCACCATGCCGTAGGCCTGGGCGTTGGACTTGGTGATCGAGGTCACGCGCTTCTTTCCGTTGCGGCGGCGCGCCAGCTCGAAAGCGTAGCGGATGATGCGCTCGGTTCCGCGCCGCGTGAAGACTGCGGTTTGCACCGCGACCTCGTCCGGCTGGTGATGGTAGACGAACCCGCCCACCGGCGCGTATTCGCCCTCCGTGTTCTCGCGCACCACGACCATGTCGATCGCCCCCGCCGCGCGGCCCTCAAGCGGCGATTCGACGCCCGGATAGAGCACCGCAGGCCGCACGTTGGCGTAGAGGTCAAAGCCGCGGCGGATGGGCAGCAGCATCCCGCCGAGGGTGACGTGATCGGGAATGTCGGGATGGCCCACCGCGCCGAGAAGGATGGCGTCGAACGAGCGCAGAAGGTCGAGCGCCGTGGCCGGCATCATCCGGCCGTGCCGGAAGTAGTACTCCGCGCCCCAATCAAACTCTTCGAAGGTGAAATCGATGGCGTGGCGGGAGCCTGCGGCCTGGAGGACGCGCCGCGCGGCGCCCACCACCTCCGGCCCGATGCCGTCTCCTGGAACTACCGCGACCGCTATCTTCCCCATTTTGCTCGCCCTCCGGTCCCTTCGGATTGTAGCAGGCCCGGACTGCAGAGACGCACGGAGCCGGCCGATAAGACGAACGAGGTTGCCCGCGTGGATACCGCGCAATTGATCGTCCGATTCCAACGCCTGATGCGCGAAATTGAAAGTGGAACGCTCGGGCGCAATGTCTTCTACCCCTGGGAGGTCGAGGTAATTGTCGATCTCGAACAGTGTCAGATACGCGCCAACCGCCGGCGGCTGCTGCGCCGGTACCAGAAAGCCGCCGTCCGCGCCCTGGAAATGGGCGCTCCGCGGCCGCTCAAGCTGTCCGAATACCTGGCGCGCACCCGCGCCCGCCGGCCGCACGCCTCGGCGGCATGACGGCGGAAGAAAAGCCGCGCTGCGGTATGCTGTGAACATGGGTTGTGGAAGCGTGCCTCTGCCGGAAGAAGACAAGCCAGGCGCCCGTAAGGTCTTCTGCGTCAAGTTCCAGCGCCAGATGACCGGGCTCGACGAGGTTCCCTTCGAAGGGCACCCGCTCGGCCAGCGCATCTACGAGAACGTCTCTAAAGAGGCGTGGAAGCTGTGGCTCGAGCACATGAAGATCCTCATGAACGAGTACCGGCTGAACCTGGGCGACCCGAAAGCACAGGAGTTCCTCCTCAAGCAGATGGAGGAGTACTTCTTCGGCGAGGGCGCGGCCTTCCCGCCGGAGTTCGTGCCGCCGCGGGCGAAGAACTAAGGCCGAACCACCGGCAGCGCCGTCGCGATCTTGAACTCCAGCAGACCGTGCGCCGCGCGCAGCGCCGCTTCCACTTCGCTCGGCCCTTCGCCGCGCGCGAAGATGAATCCCAGGTAGCTCGAGCCCTCCGGCAGCGGCTGGAGCTTCTGTCCGCGCTCGGCCGAGATGACCACGTCCTCGATGCCCTGGATGGCGCGGGCGCCGTCGAGCCCCGCGACATCCTCATAGACGCCCGCGCGCGGGATCGGGATCATCATCACGCCGCTCGACGAGCCGTCGAGCCGATAGCCGGAGACGTCCTCGCCCAGGGCGTGGCGCACAATGAGCTCCTCCAGAGACATCCCGCCCGAGAATCGCAAAGCCCGCGCGCAAAGCCCGCCGATGGGGCGCGGAGCCGCCTCGAGCATCCAGGCGCCGCGCTCGTTCCAGCGCAGCTCGGCGTGCACGGGGCCGTGGGTCAATCCGAGCGCGGCAACGGCGCATCCGGCGGCCTCGAGGATCTGCCGCTGAACCGCTTCGCTCTCGCGCGACGGCGTCACGTAGATCGTCTCCTCGAAAAACGGACCGTCCAGCGGATCGGGCTTGTCGAACACGGCCAGCGTGCACAGGGCGCCATCCGTCACCAGGCCCTCGATCGCAAATTCGCGCCCGGGGATGAATTCTTCGACCTGGATGAAGCGGTCCTGTTCCTCCCGCCGCATGCGAATCTCGAGGCTGCCAAGCAGTGCGCGGATGCGTTCGAAGGCAGCGACGAATTCCGGCCGGCTGTCGGCGCGCATCACGCCGCGGCTGCCCGAGAGGCCGAGCGGTTTGAGCACGCAGGGGAACGGCGCGCGGCCCGCGGCCTGGAGCGGATCGCCGTTGAGAGGAACGCGGAAGTACGAAGGAACGTTCAACCCCGCGGCGCGGAAGCGCTCGCGCGCCAGGTATTTGCTGCGGCAGGCCTCAACGGCGGCCGGCGGATGAAACGGGACGTGCAGCCGCTCGGCGGCCTGGGCTGCCAGAAATGCCGGACGGTCACCCACCGCGACGATTCCGTCGAAGGGGCCGTTGGCTTCGAGCAGACGGGCGTAACGGCCGGTGTTGTGGAAGCGCACGGTGATGGCGCCGTCCGCCCAAGGGTCGTCGAGGCGATGGCACTGGTCGGTGGCGAGGACAGGCTCGGCGCCGGCGCGCAGCGCGGCCTCGGCGAACTCGCGGGTCTGGTATCCGGTAGTGGTCGCGAGGATGAGGAGACGCTTCTTCAATATGCCTTCGCGATCACGGCGCGGCGATCCACTGGCTCGCCGGTAACGACGCACTTGCCGGGGCCGTCGCATTCATCCACCAGGGGAATACAGCGGACCGTGGCCTTGAATTCCTTCAGGCGCGCGTCGCAGGCCGGATCGTCCTTGATGTGCGCCATCACGAACTTGCCGCCGCCCTTCTCGGCGGTCACCTCGGCCAGGATCGACTCCACCTCCGCCAGCGAGTTCGCGAGTACGGTGTTGTCCTTGAGCCTCTGCTTCGCGCGGTCGTAAAGGTGCGCCTGCATGGTTTCGAGCGCGACCGGAATGCGCGCGGCGAGCGAGGCCTGCGGCACCACTTCCTTTACTCCGGTATCGCGGCGCTTCAGGACGGCGTTGCCGCTCGCCAGGTCGCGCGGCCCCAGTTCGATCACCAGCGGCACGCCGCGGCGCTCCCAGTAGAAGAACTTCGCTCCCGGAGTCTGGCCCTCGCGGTCGTCCACGCGAGCGCCGACTTCCTTGCCGATGCGATGCGCCGCCTCAAGCACCGCGGCCCGCTCCTCGTCCTTGCGGTAGATGGGCACGAGCACCACTTTGTCCGGCGCGACGCGCGGCGGCAGCACCAGCCCCTTGTCGTCCGAGTGGCTCATGATCAGCCCGCCGATCAGGCGCGTGCTGGCGCCCCAACTGGTCTGCCAGACGTAATCGAGCTTGCCTTCCTTGCTCTGAAACTGGACATCGAACGCCTTGCCGAAATTCTGGCCCAGGTCGTGGCTGGTGCCCGCCTGGAGCGCCAGGCCGTTCTGCATCATGGCCTCGATGGAGTAGCTGCGCAGCGCGCCGGCGAATTTTTCGGCCTGCGACTTCACGCCCTTGATGACGGGCATGGCCATGACATTCTCCGCCACGTCGGCGTAGACGTCGAGCATGCGCAGAACTTCTTCGAGCGACTCCTCGTGGCTGGCGTGCGCGGTGTGGCCTTCCTGCCAGAGGAACTCGGTGGTCCGCAGAAACAGGCGCGTGCGCAATTCCCAGCGCACCACGTTGGCCCACTGGTTGATGAGCACGGGCAGGTCACGCCAGCTTTGAATCCACTTGCTGAAGAAGTGGCCGATGATGGTTTCCGAAGTCGGCCGGATGACGTAAGGCTCTTCCAGTTCCTTGCCGCCGGCCACCGTCACCACGGCCAGCTCGGGCGAAAAGCCTTCGACGTGCTCGGCCTCGCGCTTCAGGAAGCTCTCCGGGATGAGCAGCGGAAAGTAGACGTTCTTGTGGCCGCAGGCCTTGAACCGGTCGTCGAGCTCGCGCTGGATCACCTCCCAGACCGCGTAGCCGTTGGCCTTGATGACCATGCAGCCCTTGACGATCTCGGCGGGCTCCGCCATGTCGCCTTGCAGGACCACGTCCTGATACCAGGTTGCGAAATCGTCGCTTCGAAGAGTGATTGGAGATTCAGCCATGTGAGTTGGGAATCTCCAGGTTAGCAAAGGGCCGCGGTCGCGCGCCTACCGGCCTCCGCCCGGGATCACGGCCGAGGCAACCTGCACCGGCGCGAACAGGCGCGCCACCAACTCATCGCGCTCCCCGTGCAGCTCCACCACATCGCCGACTTCGACCCGCTCGAACAGGTCCACGATGTCGCGGTTGCGCAGGCGGATGCAGCCGTGCGAGGCGGCGTGCCCGATGGAGCGCGGTGAGTTGGTGCCGTGAATTCCGAAGCCTTTCAGGCTGAGCCCGATCCAGCGCGGGCCTAGCGGATTGTTCGCTCCGGGCCCGACCACTTTGCCGGGGTGATAGTAGGTGGGACGCGAAACCCGCGTCGCGATCTGGAACGTGCCGGTGGGGCTCGGGCTGACGGCCGCGCCTACGGCGGTGTCGTAAACCTTCACCACCTGGCCGTCCACGATGAGCGCCAGCTTGCAGTCTGGGATGCTGACCACGATCCGCCTGTCTTCGGCCTGGGCCTTCGCGGCCGCCAGCAACAACAGCGCCACCACCGTTGCCACCTTCGATTCCGTCCCGATCCGCCTCATCGCTTTTTCCTTTCGCCAGCGGAAAGGCACACTGCGGGCCAGGAGGCAACCTGCTGGGAGGAAAGGGGTTGCTCAATCAAACGCGGCGTG
>Ga0335078_10018112_pt1 | contig 10473 bp, 11 predicted proteins | sample Lox_Sample_32_FD_206711 | JGI IMG/M metagenome (GOLD analysis project Ga0335078, IMG submission 206711) | Soil microbial communities from Loxahatchee National Wildlife Refuge, Florida, United States - Lox_Sample_3.2 | ecosystem: Environmental > Terrestrial > Soil > Wetlands | place: USA...
ACTCACCCGCTCTTCGAAGAGCTAGCCCGTGCAGTTAACGAGCTTGAATCGCTTGCTGGCGCATCTTTGTAAGAAGGACCTCCCAATCGCGCAGACATTAGGCAGGGCATCTCCGTGATCTTGAAAACCTTTGGCGACTGTCCCGATTGGTGGCAGCACCGCGACAGGTTACAATGCGGATGCCTGGCACTCTATGACCCTTTCGCAAAATCCAGGGCGTTCCCTGTTCACCATCGGCCATTCCAATCTCGAAGCCTCCGCACTCCTGGGTGCTTTGATCCGTTACGAAATCAAGATGGTCTGCGACGTGCGCAGCCGGCCGGGCAGTTTCCGCTTTCCGCAGTTCAATCGCGAACCGCTGATGGCGCAGTTGGCCTCCGCAAAAATCATCTACCAGTTCTTCGGCGACCAGTTCGGTGGCCGTCCCCTCGATTCGAAGTATTACCGTCCTGACGGTCTGGTCGACTATGCCGCGCGGCGAAAAGCGCCGGATTTTGAGGAAGGACTGGACCGGCTGCTCGGTTTCGCCCGGAACGAAACTCTCGTGCTCATGTGCGCCGAGGAAGATCCGCTGCATTGCCATCGCTTTATGATGATCTGCCCGGCTCTGGTACAACATGGCATCCAGCCGGTGCATTTGCGCCGCGGAGGAACCGTCGAATCGCAGCGCGACGCCGAGGACCGCTTGCTTCAGCTCCATGGCTTCGCCGATGTCACCAGCAATTCGCTGTTCGCGCAGGGGCGCGCCGGCGCCCTGGAAGACGCTCTGCGCCTGCAATCGGAACAGTACGGCTTCCGTACTTCGCCCGAAGCCATCGAATATTTTTGAGCGCGAAACTCGCGCGTCCCGTCGGGATGGAGGATGGTCCGCAGATAGTCTAAACTGGTAGAGGCCGCTTTGGGCGTTGGACTCGGACGAGATTGAGGTTCTTCTTTTGACAGTGAATCATGCGTATGTGCTGGGCTCTGCCAGCGCCTTCGGCTCGCGGTTAGTGCCCTCCGAAGACGTGGATCATGCTTTTGGCATGCCCACGGGCAAGTTGAAAACACGCGCCGGCATTCATTCTTTTGCGCACGCCGCCGAAAACGAGGACGAAGCCACCCTTGGCGAGCAGGCTTGCCGCCAGGTGTTGCGCAATACCGGTGAAACACCCGAAGACCTCGACTGGATTCTGGCGGCCAGCGAAACGCATCACGCGTATCCATCGCTTTCGGCGATTCTCCACGGACGCTTGCGACTGCGCGAAAATTGCAACGCGCTTGACGTAGGGAGCGGGTGCTTGGCTCTGCTGCAGGCGTTCGCCGTGGCCCAGGCGCTGCTGGCTTCCGGGCGCGGTAAAAAAGTTCTGGTCGCCACCGCGGATGTGCATAGCCGCACTCTTGGTCCCGGGCGTGCTGCCGGAGAATTTGGCGGCCTGTTTGGTGATGGTGCCAGCGCGTTCCTGCTCTCCGGAAAACTGTGCGATGCCAAGAGCCTCGCCTATCGCCTCGGTGAGTTTTTCTTCGGCTGCGCCTCGCAATATGCCGAAGCGATTGCCATCAGCGACGCCGGCGGCGGACGCCTGGATGTTCAGTTTGACGGTGACGCTCTTTCGCGCGCGGCCGTAAACCGCATGGAAAAAGTGATCGGAGAGGTCGAGCATCGCAGCGGCATCTCGCGCGATCACGTGGGCGCTTTCGCCACGCATCAGCCTAATCCGCGGCTGGTTAAGCTGCTGGCCAAGCAACTCCGGGTTTCGGCTAAGAATTTTCCTCCGATCGGTACCACGCGAGGCAATCTCGGTTCTTCCATGTGCGGCGCGGCTCTGGATGCCGCGTTTCATCACGCCGCCGCGCAACCCGCGGAGCAGCGTCAGCCGGTGTTCCTCGCCTCGCTCGGTCCTGGCTTGTTGTTCGGCGGTGGGTGGATGGTTCCTGCCGGCCACTAGCTCCGTCGTTTCAACCCGCATTCTTAGAATGTGCTGCGGCTATGCTGCCGCTTTGGTAGGCTCCCCGCGATTAGGGTGCTGGCAGCGTCCGTGTCGTGAATTGCGTGTCGACCGGCGGCATAACGCAGCCTTGCGTGGGTGGCCAGCCGGGGTCGCTCACCGGATTGCGGCAAAGAGTCAGCGCGTTGGATATTTGAGACGGTGCGACCGCTCCGTCCAGCGGCTCGGCATATACAGCGTAGGTGTGCCCCACCGGCAGATGGTTGAGCGCGTACGTCCCGTCGAATTGTGTCGGTCCAGGAGCCCTGCAGCTCCAGCCGCCCAGAACCCCCGCAATCACCGCGCCCGACGCGGTGTCAATCGCAACTACGTGCGCGCCGAAAATGCCTGTGACATTCGGTGGAGAACTGGGCAAAGAGAGCGGATTCGCGGGAAGGATGCGACCCTCGATCGACCCGATATATTGCGTGTCGTTTGGATCGCTGTACAGCGTGCGCAATCCCGCGCGGTCGTCATCTTCCAGGGGAGCGTCGGGCTGCTGCACGGTTGGCCGTACGCCGGTGTACGTACCCGGAGCGGGCGCAAAGGGGAACATCATGGCGCTCCACACCGCAGAATGGCTGAATCCCAGGAAGTGGCCGAGTTCGTGCGTGAGGATCGATTCAAGGTCGTAGGACCTCGGGTTGGCGCCGAGTGCGCTGGGCGTTGCGAAACTCACCGTGGAGTCGCTCGGATTGAAATAAATGTCCGCGTCGAGAATCTGGCCAACCTCGGCAGAGACGGGGCTGTTGCCAACCTGGATGCCAAGGGTGTCCGCGGTGACCACGCGCGTGAAGGCCAGCACACCTGGCGTAAACGCCGCGTCCGGCTGGTCGAAACAGATGGAGTTGATCCCGTCCGTGGCACAGGCGTCCGCGGAATTGTATTGCGTAAGCGTGCCGAGCGAATTGGGCAAAAGCGAAGTGGCGCTCACGCCGGTCCACACCGACAGAGATTGCTGGATGACGTTCTGAATTTCCGTTATTTGCGCGGCAGGGGTTTGATTGCTGGTGATAATGGTTGTCGGGCTCGTGCCAAGAACGGTGCTCCAGCGTACGGGGATGCTGCCCGGCGCGGTGAGTTGGTGCGACGGCACCGGACATGCTGACCCTCCGGAAACGCTCGCCGGTTGCCGAACGTCCGGGACAATCTCGTTGAACGAGTAACCGTGCGCCGCGAGTGCGGACCACACGGTAAAAAGAGCGGCGACCAGGATCGCGGTGCTTTGGCGTATTTTCGTTCGCATAGCGGGCCCTCTGTTGTAGTTTCTTCCACCGCTCGCCGCAGGGTGTGTCTCACAGCGCTTGGCGATGAATTTCCTTGTTCAGTTTTTCGAGAAACACATCCGTGCGCACGTCTCGGATGCCTGTTTTAACGAATTGTCGTGTCTCCGGATCGAACACCGGGACGCCCGCGGAATCCTGCGTCACGGTCTCGATGCTGGCGAACCCGTTTCTGTGAATGCGGAAGGTGCCTTGCGTCCACCCCACGATGCGGAAAGGAAATCCCGGACGGCCGGTCAGAAACAAGAAAACCTCTTCGCCGGGATGGAATTCCGGCACGCCGTCCACGTGCGAGTGCAAATGCTCATAAACTCCACCGGGCGTGCGAACGACGATGCGCGAAGGCAAGTAACCTTTGTCGAATTGCAGCACCTCAAAGACCCAGTCTGTCCAGATCTCGCCGCCCTCCAGTCGCGTTTGCATGTCCACGCAACGCAGGCGCGCGATGGCCGAAGAGTTCCGCACCAGCTGAAAGAACTGCAAGCGCGCCAGCGTGGTGGCGTTCGCCGCGAGAGCCAGCAGCGCAAGCCCTGCGAGGAATAGGACCCACAGGAATCGCCGCCGTTGCACGTAGCTCATGCTCGCCCCCTGCTCACTGAATCTCCAGAACCCCGCTCGCCGCGGTACGGTCAAGATTGGTGTTCTGAATGAACAAAGTCCGCGCCCCAGGGGCGGCGGTTGATGGCAGCTGCAAGGTCAGATGAATGATTCCCAGGCCCGCCGGCTGCGTGGAAATCACCGCGACATCGCCCGGCCCGGAAACCGTGTACGCCATGCTGGTGTCGAATCCAGCCTGAGAGAACAGACAAATATCCGCGGTGCTTGTGCCGCTGCCAGGGGGCGTCAGTGGAATGGGATTGCCGGCTAGATTGCAGGTGTTCGTCGAAGTGTTAAAGGTGCCGAGCGCTGCGACGGCGAGATCCAAATCGTAATTTGTGGCGTCGATGCCCGCCGTAGTTGGTTCGACTACGGTGATGTTCTGGCCCGTCACGTCTGGTGATGCGCTCGTCAGCGTCACAGAACCATCCGCCACATTGGGTGCCGCGACGACCAACTGCGCCACGTTGGAGCTGGACCCGTTCGGATTCTGCAACTGCACCGTGAGATTCGCAGGCGTGGCAACATCGGCGCTGGTCACCGGCGCCGTGCAGGAATTTGCCGTGGTGCAGGAAGTCACGCGCGCCGTGCCGCCAATGACCACTGTTGAGCCGGGACCAGGGCTGGATGCCACGAACCCGCTGCCGTCAATCTGCAGCGTGAAACCGCTAGCACCGCCGGCGTAAACACTGGCAGGATGCAATGTCAGGATGTTTGGTCCGGTGGAGATGGTGACGCTTGCGGCGCTCGACTGCGTGGGGTCGTCCTGGCTGATGGCCACGACCTGCAGGGTATCGGGAGCAGGCGCCGCCGAAGGAGCTGTGTAGTTTCCCGAAATGTCGATGGAGCCGCAAGCCCCTGCAGTTCCGCACGCACTCCCCTGTATTTGCCAGGTCACGTTCTGATTCGTTGTGCCGAGAACAGACGCAGTGAAGGGTTGCACGCCCAACGGTGCCACAATGACGCTGTTCGGGAGAACACTTACGACGACGTGGTTCAAAATCGTGACTTGCGCCGACGCGGACAGTGCGGGATTCGACGCGCTGCTCACTGTAACCGAGACGGGATTTGGCGAGGGTATCGACCCAGGCGCGAGGTAATCCACCTGTGTGGCGGTGCCGCTGTTGAACACCTGGCAGGGACTGGAGCCGGTCACGCAAATCTGCCCGAGGGTGGTGTCCCCTCCCGCAACTCCGTTAACGCTCCAGTTGAAAGAACTCCCCGACGCACCGCCTTGCGACGCCGTCAGCGTAATGCGGTGATTCGCGGCCAGTGTTGCGGTCGCTGGCGCGATGCCGATGCCGGAGCCTTGCAGAATGGTGATGCTGGCCTGAGCCGCCTTTGAGGGGTCCGCTTGCGGCGTTACGGTGATGAGCACAGTGGCCGGTTGTGGCGCCACCGCCGGTGCGGTGTACGTTGCGGTGTTGGCGATGGGCGCGCCCCCGGTTGCTTGCGTGGTGGTGATCGTAAGGACGCCGCAGGCGGTTCCGCTGCAGCCTGTGCCCGCTGCCGCCCAGGAAAGCGCCAGACTCGGGTCGGAACCGGGTACAGGTGTTAGCGTGGCGACGACGGAGGTCTGCGTGCCGGTCTGCAGGCTGCCGGGCGCGCTTATCTGCAGCGTAAAGTGGCTCGTGATGGTGACATTCGCCGCCGCTTGTTTTGAGGGATCGGCAACGCTTGTGGCCGTCAGTACGGCGGTCGCCGCCGCGGGCAGAATTTGCGGCCCTGTGTAATTGCCGTTCGCGTCCACCGAGCCGCAGGAATTCGGGCAGGACGGCCCGGAGAGGCTCCAGCGCACCGAAGCATCGGGCTTGCCCTGGCTTCGGACGGCCGCCTGAAACGATTGTGTCGCGCCCAGTTCGACATTCGCCGCGTTCAGCGAAAGGGAAACGGAGATGTCGCTCGTTACGGTTACCTGAGCGGTCGCGCTCTTCGTCGAATCGGCGTGGCTTGTAGCGATCACTTGTATCGTCCCGGCAGGGAGGTCCCCAGGCGCCGTATAAAGTCCATCGGCAGAAATGGTGCCTGCTTGAGCCGTGCCTCCTGCAACACCGTTCACGCTCCACGTCACGGCTGTGTCCATGGTGTTTGAGACCGTCGCCGAAAAGGACAGTGTTTCGCCCAGAAGCACGGAGCCCGAATTGGGTTTGATCGCGACGGTGATGGAGGGAGGTGGTGGCGGCGGGGGCGCTACGGAGCCTGCGCCTCCCCCACCGCAGCCCAGAGTGCACGCACCCGTCGCGAGGAGAACCGCTGTCCACAATAGATCGTGCGCAGTGGACCAAGCTCGTTCGTTGATTCGCTTCGTTTGCCGCATTTGCGGAAGGGGCCGCATGCCTTGCCGGTATGCAGGCCGGGGTCCAGCGCGTCCGTCAGACTTCTGAACAACGTGGCGCTTTCGGGATTGTGAGTGGACTCTGATTTAACTGACGTTGATCGAGGCAGTTGGCGTAAATCGTCACATGCGTCAAGTTGGAGCACGCCACCGGTCAGCCGTGTCCCGCAGGGCTTCATTAGTTCCATACTGGAATCCGGCCCGGTAATCGAACCCAATCTGGGAGTCGCCGCTGTCGCGAGCCATTTGACTTTCTTTCCGGCGCCTAAAATAATCCGCCCATGGCGCGCCCTGATGCAGTCCGTCGCATAAAGAGCTATTCCGCGGCAAACGGCTACGTGTACCAATACTGTTTTTACGAAGTGAACCGCATCGAGGAGCGTGGCGCCGCCGCGGGCGAGTTCATCTATGCGGTTTCCTCGGACCGCAAAACCACATTTGGGCTCCGCATCGTGGTCTTTCAGTCGGCGCTCGACGCCTGGGCCCGCGCCAACGGCCGCCCGTTGACCTCCAGCGAGGAATACGCCGTCGCCAAAATTCGGCTCTTCTACGCTTTTGACAATGGCGAAGTCCCGCTGACCGCGGCCGCCGCGGCGCAGCTTTCGCTGATCGTGGACGAGTCGAATCTCGAAGTTATGCTCGAAGCGCTCAATATCTAACCCTTCCGAACATGCAGTCCTTTGAACCGAAAGCGCTTCCGTGCCGTCTAGTAGGTTGTAACCGGAGCTAAAGCATGCAGGAGCTGGTTCTGAACCCGCCCGGAACAACGCTTGAGCGAGACGCGGCGAGACAAGCCGAAACCAGCATCCGCGATGAGTTTGAAGCGCGCCTGGCGGAGTGCGGTCCGCTTGCCTTTCGCGTAGCCAACGGCGTTTTGCGTAATGCTGCGGACGCGGAAGACGTGGCGCAGGAAGCCCTGCTGCGCGCATATCGCAGATTCCGCGAACTTCGGGACCCGGCTCGTTTTAAATCCTGGATCGTGCGCATCGCTTTTCGGCTGGCGCTGGATCGCTGGCGTTCGCGGAAGCGCCGTGACACCCGGGAGACTGCCTGGTCGTCGCCCGGCAACGCTCCTGCGACACCTTCCGTCCACGAAATGGCGGAAGCGAACGAATTTCAGGTCAGGCTCGCTCGTGCGTTGGACGAATTACCCGAAAAACTTCGGCTGGTGGTGATTCTTTCGGCGATGCAAGGCTACACCCTCGAGGAAGTTTCCGGCCTGCTGGAGATTCCCGTGGGCACGGTGAAATCCCGACTGTTTCTTGCCAGAAAACGGCTGGCGGAGAAGCTGCGATGAACTGCCAGGTGGCGCAAGAGAAAATCACGGAGGGTTTCGCCGCCGGCTCGGCGGTGCTTTCCCAGGATGTCCGGACGCATCAGGAGAATTGCGCGAAATGCCGCCTCTTTTATAAGCAGGAAACGAATCTCTTCGCTTTGCTCGACGCGGGACTGCAAAACCTCGCGAACCAGCCGGTGCCAACTTCACTCCTTCCGCGCCTGCGCGCTGCGCTGGAGCAAACGCCTCTCCACCACACGTTCACGCTTCCGGCATGGTCCGTCGTCGCTGTTGCAGCAACTACTGTACTTGTTTTGAGCCTAAGCATTCTGTGGAATCGCGGCCAGCGTGCCCCACTAGGGCACGAGAGGGCACCAGTCGAAGCGGTCGTCTCGAAGAAGACCACTCCAAAGTCGCCACATCGAAGCGACGCTCGCACCACCGACTCGATTCGTTTAGCTACGAAGACCTACACTATCTCACCTCGGGCCAAAATGTCTGAGCCTGTGCCGGAAGTCATCGTGGCAGGCGCCGAGCGTGAGGCCTATACCCGTTTTGTTGCCACTCATGTCGGCGATCGCGTGCGCACGCCGATGACAAATGTCGATTCCGCGTCGGCCGGTGAAGCAACGCTCGAGATCGCTTCGCTTCGTATCAAGACAATCGAGGTCCAGCCTTTGGAAGGAACAGAGGAAGAGGAACCGTAGGCTAAATTGCGGCTTCTGAAACCTGTAATCGAAATCCAGGAGGAACTGAATGAGAATTGCACATCATGCATTGGCGGCAGCGGCTACTTTGATGCTTCTCACCGCACCCCTGTTCGCGCAAGAGAAGCTCGACGCGGAGCCCAAAAATCCTCCATCCATTCTCAAGCTTCAGGTGACCATCGCCGAGCAACAAGGAGAAAAGAAAGTTGCGAGCCTTCCTTATGTCTTTTTTTTGCGCACCGGCGAGAACCCGGCCAAAGGTTTTACGCCCTGGACGAAGGTTCGGGTAGGCAGCCGCATACCCGTTGAGGTTGGCAAAGACGGCGCCCTTCAGTACCTGGATATCGGCACCAACATTGACTCCCGAGCATTTTCCTTTCCCGAGGGCCGCTTCGACATTTCCCTGAATCTGGAACGCTCGTGGCTTGAGGGTGAAGCCGCCACCGGCGCCGAGAGGACCATGCAAGCTCCCATTCCATCTAGCCCAACGCTCTCCAAAGAACCGATCGTCCGTCAATTCAAGACAGAGCTCAGCTTGACCATCCGCGACGGGCAGACTGTGCAAAGTATCTTGGCTGCGGATCCCTTGAGTGGTGGGGTTTTTACCGTAACCGTTGCCCTCAATGTCGTGAAATAGCGGCTGTTCATACGAGAGCCGTGGTCAACGCAGCGTGTAGGTCTGTATCTATAAACCGATAGCCAAGCTTTTCGAGCCGTGCCGGTACGACGCGCTGGCTGGACAATAGCAGCGCGTCGGCCATCTCACCCATCGCCAGCCGCAGCGCGAACGGCGGAGCAGCAAACAGCGCCGGCCGATGCAGCGCCTTCGCCAGAGCGGATGTGAATTCGGCGTTGCGCACAGGATGCGGTGAAACCAGATTGACAGCTCCCCGTACCGCGCCATTCTCCAGACAGAACTTCAGAATCGCCACCACATCGGCCAAGCTGATCCAACTCATCCACTGGCGCCCGGAACCGATCTTTCCTCCCACACCCAGCCGGAATGGCCGGGCCATCTGCGGCAGCGCGCCTCCGTTTTTCGCCAATACAATTCCAATCCGCGCCAGCACCACGCGAATCCCCAGCACTTCAGCTTTCGATGCCTCGGCTTCCCATTCTTTCGCGATGTCGCTAAGGAAGTCGTTTCCGGGCGTGCTGTCTTCGCTCAAGATTTCATCTCCACGATTCCCGTAGTACCCAATCGCCGATGCGGAAATAAACACCCGCGGCCGCGCGGCCATTTTCGAGAGCGCGGTGACCAGCGCCCGTGTTGTATCCACGCGGCTCGATCGCAGCACCTTCTTGCGTTCCGGCGTCCATCGTTGGTCGGCAACCGAAGCGCCACCCAGGTTCACCAGGGCATCAGCGCCCACCGCTGCTCCTCCCAATTCTCCCGTAGCCGGATCCCACTTCACATCAAACCCGTCCGAGCCGTGTAGCGCCCCTGCATTCGTCTCCGGGCGCACCAGCCGGCACACCGTTTGCCCGGTGCTCTTCAATTCGCGGCACAGCGCCGCTCCCACCAGCCCGGTAGAACCTGTAATCAGAATTTTCATGACTCGAGACCCGATCGAACCAAGAAAGCTTCCTCACTATGCGGATTCCGTTCGGCATGACGGACTTCCGCCAGTGGGTGCTAGTCGCGGGCGCTGCCTCAGGTTACAATTTTCCCGTGCCGAATGTCTCATCGAATTTGCGCGTCAAGGTGCTCTTTTTCGGGCGCGTCCGCGAACTCGTCGGACTTTCCGAGGAAGCCATCGAATTGCCAACCGGCGCAACTTTAGCCGACCTGTTCGGGTTGTATACGGCGCGCTACCCCAGGCTGGCCGATTTCCGCTCTTCCTTGGTTGCTTCACGGAACCAGGAATTCGCCGCCTGGGATACGCTGCTTTCTTGCGGCGACGACATTGCTTTTCTGCCGCCGGTCAGCGGCGGCTAGTTTCATGACCCCAAGCGCAGAAACTGACTGGTTCGAGCTGGTGCAAACCGCGATCGACCCATCCGCCGCCGTGAGTCACGTGCGCGCCGACAATGACGGCGCCATCGTCACGTTCGATGGCTTCGTCCGCAATGAGTCCCATGGCCGTCGCACGCTGCACCTGGAATATGAAGCTTACGCTTCCATGGCGCTGGCCAAAATGCGCGAAATCGGCGAACAGATCCACACCAAATTTCCTATCCACCGCGTCGCCATGCTGCACCGTCTCGGACGCCTCGAAATCGGCGAAACCAGCGTCTTCATAGCCGTTTCTGCTCCCCACCGGCCCGCGGCGTTCGATGCTTGCCGTTACGCCATCGACACCCTGAA
>Ga0335078_10018114_pt1 | contig 10473 bp, 6 predicted proteins | sample Lox_Sample_32_FD_206711 | JGI IMG/M metagenome (GOLD analysis project Ga0335078, IMG submission 206711) | Soil microbial communities from Loxahatchee National Wildlife Refuge, Florida, United States - Lox_Sample_3.2 | ecosystem: Environmental > Terrestrial > Soil > Wetlands | place: USA: Florida...
GTCGGCATAGGCGCGAGCTTGCGGGTCGGAGCGCAACTGCTCGATGGTGAAGCGCATTTTGCGGCCCCAATTGGGATACTGCCAGGTGGTTCCGGGAAGATTTTGCTGTTCCAGTTCCTTGGTGAGATCTTCCTGGTTGATGGCGAGAAGCTGCGAGGGTGTGAGCGCCAGAAAACCGACCACCGCGTTGTGCAGCGGGCCGGTCAGCTCGGGATAAGCCTCGGCGGAGTGCGGCAGCTCGGGCGGCAACAGCTTCTGCGCAAACAGCAGATCGAGCATCTTTTGTTTTTCCTCGGCGCGATGCGCGGTTTGCCGCTGAAACTCCTCTTCGCCGATGGTTCCCGCCTGCAGGCGCGCGGCGATGTCGGCGCCTATCCAGAAGCCGGCAAGCGTCGGCAGGTCGTGCGTGGTGGAGGAAACCAGCGCCTGCCGTGGATATTCCTCGTGGCGGCGGAAGTCGCCCTTCGGGTGTTTTTCGAAATAGAACAGGCGATAGCTGAGGATGCCGAATTTAGCCAGAGTCTCGCGAACCTCCGGTTCCACCGTTCCCAGGTCTTCGCCCACGATCACCACCTGGTTGCGCACGCTTTCGAGCGCCAGGATACGCACGAAATCTTGCGAGAGTTCGCGCACGTAAGCGCCTTCGGTGGCGTCATGGCTGTCGGCAATCCAGAAGAGGCGGAATAGCCGCATCACGTGATCGATGCGCAGGGCGCCGCCGTGGCGGCAATTCTTGCGGATCGATTCGGCGAACAGGCGGTAGCCGTCCTCGCGGTGGCGTGCGGAATTGGGCGGGGGAAAGCCCCAATCCTGGCCTTTGGGCGAAAAATCGTCGGGCGGCGAGCCGACGCGGCAGCCGGCGACATAGAACGGGCGGTGCGCCCAGAGGTCGGAGCCGAAGCTGTCGGTGGCGAGGGCGAGATCGTGGTAGAGACCGATGGAGAGATGGCGGTCGCGCGCCCGTTTTTGCGCGGCGGCCAGTTGCAGATCGATCTGCCACTGCAAATACTGATAGAACATCACGCTGCGCCAGTGCCGGCGGCGAAAGGCGAGCGTCTCGGGCGATGCCGGATCGCGGTAGCACGCCGGCCAATCCGGCCAGGTCCACATTTCGGGGTGGAGGCGATGGAGATGTTCGTCGAGCGCGCAATATATGGCGAATTTTTCGAGCAGGTCGCCTTCGCGGTCGCAATAGGCCTGGAATTGCGCGGCGCGGGGCGATCCGCGGCGGCGTTCGCGCAGAAATTGTACGAACAGCAGCTTGAGAAAACGCAGCTTGAGGGCGCTGACGCGCTCGTATTCCACGAAAGGAGCGTCGCGCAAGGCGGCGATTTCAGCCGTCACCTCGGGCGAATGGCGCAGGGCGGCGGCGCGCGGGCAATGCGCGAAATCTTCCATGCTCTCGACGTCGAGATAGATGAAATTCTGGTAGAAGGTGCAATTCGGCAGGTACGGGCTGGTGTTGAACGGCCGGCGGTTGTGGATGGCGTGCAGCGGATTGAGAGCCACGAAGCCGCATTCGAGCTGTTCGGCGGCGAAATCCACAATCTGCCCGAGATCGGCGAAGTCTCCGCACCCCCAATTGCGCGCCGATCGCACCCCGTACAGGCTGACGGCGATTCCCGCCTCACGGCCGCCCTGCCCGAGGTGCGGCGAGACCCAGGCTCGCTGCGGCGTGACGATGAATCGGACCTTGGCGGAGGTCCCGGCGGCCTCCACGAAGATTTCGTGATAGCCGAGCGGCAGGACCACCGGCAGCCGCACGATTTTGCGCAGGCGCGTGCCGCCATCCATCTCGATGTTCGCCGCTTGCGGCAAATCCCACAAATTGACGTGGAATTCGTGGGTATCTCCGGCCTCGAAGCGAATCACGAGCCGCGCTCGTTCGCCCAGCGATTCCGCGGCGACATTGAGCGGAAGCTCCTGCCGGCCGGATTCGATGCAGACGATGGAGGGCGGCGCCAGCCGCTCCCAGGCGCGGCGGGTGCGCGCGGCTAAAGACTGCTCCAACTGTGCGGCATCGCCGGCCGCGATGCCCATCGCCTGCAAGATGGCCTGCTTGGCGGCGGTAGTGGTGTCGTGATGCCGGCCCCAGATGTCCCAATAGCCCGGCTCGATGCCGGATTGGGAGGCGGCGCGGTCGAGGAGTTGCTGGAACATGTCGGCGGGCATGCAAGGGAGCGAACTTTGATTTTAGCGGACTGCGCCCGCCGGAATTTTGCCGGCGTGGGCCGGCATGCGAAAATGAATACATGGATCTGCCTCTTGCCAGCGGCCCCCCAGAGCTATTCGCCTGCATCGACGATTACCGCGACGCGCAAGCCACCGCGGCGGCATCGGAAGGGGTACTGCTCACCACTCTCGACAGGGCGGTGAACTGGGCGCGCAAGAACTCCATCTGGCCGATGTCGTTCGGGTTGGCCTGCTGCGCCATCGAGATGATGTCGATGGGCGCCTCGCGGTTCGATATCGCACGCTTCGGCGCCGAGGTCTTTCGCGGCTCGCCGCGGCAGAGCGACCTGATGATCATCGCGGGACGGGTATCGAACAAGATGGCGCCGGTGATCCGGCGTCTGTACCAGCAGATGCCTGAGCCGAAGTGGGCGATTTCCATGGGCGCATGCGCCACGTCGACGGGCGTGTTCCATAATTACGCGCTGATTCCCGTGAACCAGGTGATTCCCATCGACGTGTACGTGCCGGGATGCCCGCCGCGTCCGGAGCAGTTGATCTACGCGCTGATGCTGCTGCAACAGAAGATTCAGGATCAGAGCGGGACGGTCAAACAGGTGCTGAATCTGGCGTAGCGGCGCGCCAGGCGTGCCTCGGCCGCGCGGCGCGGTATCCGAGCGTTACCAGGGCACCCGCTTCCCCAGATGATAGTAACCGCCTGTCGGTCCGTCTTCACTGAGCAACGCCAGCGCCACGCCGGTTTTGGCGCCTTCCGCGATGTCCATGGGCGCGGCATCCGTGCCCATATCGGTTTTCACCCAACCCGGGTGCGCGGAGTTCACCTTGATCCTGGTGTTTTTCAGGTCGTGCGCCAGATGAATGGTGAACGAGTTCAAGGCCGCTTTGGAAGCATCGTAGGATAGCGACTTGAAATCGCGGACGACGCTATTCGGGTCGGCATGCAAGGTCTGCGAGCCGAGAATGCTCGACATATTGACGATGCGGGCGGCAGGGCTCTTCTTGAGAAGCGGAAGCAAGGCGCGTGTCAGGGCAACGGGCGCGAAAAAATTGGTGTCGAACGTCCGTTGCAACACCTCATCGGTGGTAGTGCTCGCGCCGCCCGAGCCGAGCGGCTCGAGCGAAATGCCGGCGTTGTTGATGAGGATGTCGAGCCGGCCGAAGTTTTGTTCGAGAAAGCCGGCGGCCGCGGCATGATCCTGCCGGTCTGTCACGTCCAGTTTCAAACATTGCGCGTCGAGGCCCTCGCTGCGCAGCGTCTCGGCCGCGGCTTCGCCTCTCCCAGGATCGCGCGCCGCCACGATTACGGTAACTCCGGCCTGGCCCAGTTGCCGCGCCATTTCGAGTCCCAGCCCCCGGTTCGCTCCGGTAATCAAGGCGACTTTTCCCGCATTCGTCATATGCCGATTGTAGTTCGGCGCCGCGGACCGCGGACGACTGGTACTCCGCTTACGGAGCGTGTGTAACATTCCGGGTCGCTTTCTTTATTGGCTTGAGGAGGACCTATGACTCGTAAACTGCTTATCGTTGCCTGCCTTTTTGCCATCGCGACTCTGCTGATCGGCGCCGAACCGCCGGCCGTCACGATCATGACCCAGAATATGAATGCCGGGACGGACCTGACCTACGCCGTATACGGCTTGCTGGGATATATCGATCTTCCCACCGGTGTGGAGATGACGTATGAAGAAGTCCAAGCCTCGAACATCCCGCAGCGTGCGGCAATGGTGGCCGCCAAAGTCGCCGACAAGAAACCTGATCTTCTGACCCTTCAGGAGGCGACGCTTTGGCGCACCGGCCCCACCGCCGGGGGCGCTACCACCGTGTTCGCCGATCAAATCCAATCGCTGCTCGCCAGCCTCGCCCGAAAAGGCGTGCCTTACGACATTGTGGCCGTGAACAACCTGGCGGATCTCGCTCTGCCCAAAGCTTCCGGCGGGTTCTTGCGTTATACGGACCGGGACGCTCTCTTGATTCGCGCCGACCTGCGGCGTCCCGATTTTCACCTTTCGGACGTTCATGCCGATATCTTTGACAGCGCTTACTCGCTGGGCGGACTCCAGGTGCCCGCGGGCTGGATCTCCGTCATGGTCCACCTGGACGACCGCCAATTCCGCCTGCTGACCACGCACCTCCAAAGCCCCGTGTCGGGCGATCCGACATCCATCACAGTGCAGACGGCGCAGGCCCAGCAACTGCTCCGGGTAGCGCGCAATAGTACGGTCTCTGCGGCGATCGGTACGGTGCCAGTGGTGATTGCCGGCGACTTCAATTCGGACGCCATTCTGGGTGAAAAAGGTCCCGGTCCCGACAACACGGGAACCGCCGCCATGATTCGAGCCGCCGGATATATGGACTCATGGAGCCTGGCCGGCTTGGGCGCGGGGGTAACGTGGCCGTTCTACCAGCAGGACCAGTTTCCGCCGCCGCCGTTCTTTACGCAATCCGTCCCATACGAACGCATCGACCTGATCTTCGAGCAGGGCCTGGACGTTCTGAGTGTGGAAAGGGTGCTCGAGCCGGGGTCGAGCGCGAATACCTGGCCTTACGATGCCTCCGACCATTGCGGTGTGATCGCTGAGCTCGAGTTCAAACGCCGGTGAAGTTCAACGCCTGGTCTCCCAAATTCTCATCGGTCCCGCGCCCGCCGACATGAGGCGCCCACCGTCGGAGGAGAAAAGGACCGCGTGGACAGCGCCGGTCTGGCCGGTGAGGACCAGCAGCGGTTCATAGCTGTCGGCGTCCCAGACGCACACCGTCTGGTCGGCGGACCCCGAGGCAAGCCGCGATCCGTCCGGATTGAACGCCAGCGAGAGGATGGCGGATTCGTGGGTCATCCGGCCCACTTCCTGGCCGCTGCGCACGTTCCAGGCACGGATCGCGCCATCGCTTCCGCCGGCGAAAATCCGCCGGCCATCGGGGCTGAAGAGCAGGGAGGTGGCGGCGGCCGGTGTCAGCGAAAACGAGCGCACGATCCGGCGCCGGCGAACATCCCAAAGCCGCACGGTGGATCCGGAAGCGGTCGCGAGCAGCGTGCCGCCGCGGTTGAAGCGAACCGCGTTCACCGGGTCCGCGTGCGCCAGCACGGCGATCTGCGTGGCGGAATCGACTTCGTCCAGGCGAACCGTGGCGTCGGCCGAGGCGCTCGCCAGCAGTGTGCCATCGGGGCTGAACGCCAGCGATGCTATCGGGCCGGTGTGGCCGGGCAGAGTGCGCAGCAGGCGGCCCTCGCCAGTCCACAGGCGGACCAGGCCATCGTCGGAGCCGCCGGCGATTCGCGATCCATCCCGGCTGGCCGCTACCGCATGAATCGCCGCCCCGTGGATCTTGACGACCACCGGCCCCGCCGAGCCTCGCTCGGGAAGGACCCTTAGAAAACTCGTGCCGCCGGCGTTCAGGGCGATGACGACCTTGCCGGGCGGCAGCAGCGTGAATGCGTCCACCGGCGCGCCAAAGGGAAGGTATGTGCCTCCGCGCGATTGGGTATCCCAGGCGCGCACTTCGCCCGACTCCGATCCCGTATATATGAGGCTGCCATCGGGATTGAAGGCAACCGAATTCAGCCGCTCACGGGTCTGGTATCGCAGGACGGTGCAGTCCGCTCCTTCGCCGCACAATCGCAGGTCGCCATCTCCCGAGACGAACGCATAACCCCAACCGAACAGCGTCGGATCGAACGCGATGGCGGTCACCTCCGCCGGCGCCGGGTAGCTGTGGAGCAACTTCCCGGCGGTCTCCTGGAGCCGGACTCGGCTATCGGACTCCCAGGCGAGTCCTTCGCGAACCGGATAGGCAAGCCGCCTGGCGTCTGCGTTCAAATCGAAAACCCAGGCGAATGGGGCATTGACCAGGGTCGCGCGCCGCCTGCCGGTGGCGGCGTCCCAGAGGAGAATCCGGTTGTCGCGGCCGGCTGTGCCGATCGACCTGCCATCCGATGTGAAGCGCACTGAGCTAATGGCGCCAGCGTGGGCCGGCAACGCGAATCGCACACGGCTGGTGGAAATCTGCCAGACCTGGAGCCAGCCATCCCCGGATCCCGCGGCCAACCGGTCGCCGCCTGGCTCGAACGCGGCGGAACCGGCGACATGTTTCCCCGCATCGAGCGTGGCGATGGCTTGAAATGGGACGAGGCTGTACACCGTCAGGCGGCCATCGGCGTTGCGGCAGGCCGCTCGAAGACCGTCGTCGTCAAGCGCCAGTACGGCGCTCAGACCGGGATGGCTGGAATGCGCGCCCTCGGCTGTCCACTCCTCGATAGAGGTTTCCGTATGCCAGACCACGGTTCCGTCGCCGCGGAAAGCGAAATGGGAGGCATATGGCGAATGCGGAAAACCGCCGCCTGCCTTGAGCGCCAGGACGGCCGGATCGGTCCGGTACATGAGGTGCCGCCATTCCCAGCCACGCAGATCGCGAGGGCATTCCGAGAGCCGGTGGCGGGCGCGGGTAGGGTCGCCGGCCCGGATGTCCAACGCGGCGGCGCTGATCGCCGCGGCATATTCGTGCCGCACCGCAGTGATCCGGGCTGTCTCCGCCCGCAGGTAGAGAATCGTGCTGGCAAACGCCGCAGCCGTCAGGCACGCGACGCCGGCGACGGTCGCGGCGGTGAGGGTCCAGTGACGGCGCACGAACTTGCGCAGACGGTAGATGGGCCGCTGCGGCCCCGCGCTGAGCGGCTCGTTTTGAAGATGACGCCGCACATCGGAGCACAAGTCCGCCGCCGATCCGTAACGGCGCGCGGGATCTTTCTCCAAAGCTTTCTGTGCGATCCAGGTCAACTCGCCGCGCAGTTGCCGCCGCAAGACTCCCACGCCGGCATTCCGGCATGCGGCGATTTTCTCGGCGGCATCGCCGAGAGACATGAGTCGCTGAGCGGGCTGGGGCGGTTCCTCCTGGCGGATCACGCGGCAGATTTCGTCGAGGCGCAGGTGGCGCAATCTCGCGCTTTCGAAGGGCAGGGCTCCGGTCAACAACTCATACAGCAGCACGCCGAGCGCGTAGACATCCGTGCGCGTGTCCAACTGCCCATCGCCGGCCGCCTGCTCCGGGCTCATGTACTCCGGCGTGCCCACCAGGGTTCCCAACTCCGTGAACAGCGTGTGTTCTCCCAACCGGCGTTCGAGTGCCCGAGCCAATCCGAAATCGATAATCTTGGGTACCGGCCGGCCGTCGATCTCCGCCACCAGAAGGTTGGACGGCTTCAAATCGCGGTGAATCACGCCCTTCTGGTGCGCGTGCTCCACACCGTGGCAGACCTGCGCGAACAGCTCCAGTCTTTGACGGATGGCCAGACGTTTCCGGTCGCAGTATTCGGTGATCGGTGTGCCCTCGACGAACTCCATCACGAAATACGGCCGGCCGCGGCCGTTCGCGCCCGCTTCGTAGACCCGGGCAATATTGGGATGGTCCATCAGGGCGAGGGTTTGGCGCTCGGTTTCGAAGCGGGCGATGACCTCGCGCGTGTCCATCCCCAGCTTGATAATCTTGAGCGCCACCGTGCGGTGGATGGGTTCGTCCTGCTCCGCCAGGTAGACGGCCCCCATGCCGCCCTCGCCGATCAGGCGGACAATTCGATACGGTCCGATCTGCTGTTCGGCCGGCAAGGGTTCGCTCAGCGCGGCCCGGAGCAGGCAGCGGGAACAGAGTCCCTCGAGGCCGGCCGCTAACGTCGCGCGGCATGTTGGGCACTGTGTGCCGGTCATAGTGCTCCTGACGCCCTACTACAGTAAAGCTGGCGCAATGTTACGCCTCGTCGAGCGCCGACAGCAGGTAGCGGATCTCATCGGCGGCCTCGTCCGGACCGGTTACGACGGCCGCAATCTCTTCCTGCAACAGTTCGCGATAGCGGCTCCGCAGGCGATAGACGGCGACCCTGGCCGCGCCTTCGCTCGTCCCCAATTCAGCGGCAAGACGAGCATAGCTGGCGGTGGATGGCTCGGAATCGAGAAACGGTTTCATCAACTCGAAACGCCTCCCGCGTCCCGCCTGCTCGGACTCGGCGCGCAAACGCTTGAGCACGCGCTCCAGCAGGGCCAACACCCAGCCGCGCTCGAATAGCTTCTCCGGTGTAAGTTGGTCGCGCAGTTCCTGTGCGTAGCGCCCCTCCGCGGCTTCGAAGTCCAGTGACAGCACCGGCGCGCCTCCGCCGCGCTTGGCTGCATGGTCCCGGTCCCACTCGTTGGCCAGGAAGTTACGAATCGAGACCAGGAGGAAGGACCGAAACCGGCCGCGATCCGGAGAAGCGCTCCGCACCAGGTGTGTCTCCAGGAGGTGCGCGAAGAACTGCTGCGTCAGGTCTTCGGCATCCTGGCCCGCGTATCCGCGGCGGCGGATGTAAGCGTACACCGGATACCAGTAAGCCTGGCAGAGCACGGCGAGCGCGTCATGCGCGTCGGTGGAGTCACGGCCGGCTGTCAGCACGATACTCCAGGCCGTGGTTGGAAACCGGCGGCCCGCCACTTCGCTCAAAGGCATGCGCCCTTACCAATTCACTTCTTATAATAGTATTCAATTCGGATTTTAGAGTCCATAATTACCGCTATATGAAGCGGCTGGCGTGCAGTTTGCTCGCGGTCCTGGCCGGCCTCGGCGCTCAGGTCCCAACCGTGCGGCGTCCGGAATCCAACCGGCTCTGGAGCCGCGATCCCGCGGCCGTGAACGCTCCCTGGCAGCCTGTCGGCCGCGCGCAGCGGCTGCTCGCGATGGCGGCGATAGGCGGCCGGCTTTACGGCGCCTCGGTGGCGCACTATGTGCTGGAACGGGAGCGGTCGCTGGGCGATGCCCCTTGGACGATTATCGGCGAGTCCTGGATGGTCAGCGCGATGGCCGCGCTGGAGGGGAAATTGTACGTTGCCAACCGCGAAGGGGTCCTTGGCGTCGCCCCGCCCGCACCCAATATCTACTTCAAGGCAATTGGTGAGCAGAAAGGCATTATTGCGATGGCGGGGCTGGATGGCAACATATATGCCGTCAACAGCGCCGGCCGGCTGCTGGCCTGGCAGGATGCCGTCCACAAGCCGGTGCGGTGGATGGACATCGGACGGGCCGACCTGGTGACCGCCCTGGCGGCGCTGGATGGCAAACTCTACGCGGCCACATCCAACAACCGGCTGCTGATCCGCGACAGCACCCTCGCGGACCGACCCTGGAAGCTGATCGGCCACGCCGAGAACGTTACCGCGATGACCGCGTACAACGGCAAGCTGTACGCGGCGGCGTACTCGCCAGCGGTGATTGCCATTCCGCAAAAACCCACTGTATGCGCGCTCTGGGAGACGAATCGCTTGTATTGGGAAGCGCGTGGATTCCTGCGGGCCGCAAAACAAGCCGGCAAAATCCAGGGCAGCCGGGAGTGCCTCGGCCTGGCCGGCGATCCACAGGCGCTGAAGACTCGCGGCGGCCGGGAGTTGGCCGATCTGATCGCCGGTAGTTGCGCCCAATGCGCCTGCGCCGCGGAGTTCCCGGCGCGGTAGGCGCCAGCGGGCGGTGTAACATTTTCCGGCCTTTCATTTACTGGCATGTAGGGTCGGCAAGCATCGTAGCCGTGCATCCGGTTTCGACTTTGGTTAGGATTTGTACTGTGAGGCCAATTGCGGCGATGGTTGGCGCCACGCGCCCGTTGTCGTCCCTCGTCGTCGGGACGCTCACCGCGGCGGCGGCAACCGCGGGACGGCACGGCTTTACCCTCCGCGGCGCCATGGCAGGACTCACCATGACCTTTCTGGCGGCGTTCGGTTTTGCCGTCAACGACATTGTCGATTACCCCAAGGACCGGGCGGCCGGAGTCCGCCGGCCCATCGCGAGCGGAGCATTGTCGAGGGCTGCCGCCGCATGGCTGGCGGCCGCCATGCTCCTCTGCGCGGGTCTGCTTGCGGGTACGGTGGGTTCCGGCGGCGCGGTGGCGGGCGCCACGGCGGCGCTGCTCCTTCTGTATTCCCCGATGGCGCAGCGGTTCCCACTGGCGAAGGGCGCATATATCGCGGTCCTGTGCTGCGCTCCTTTGTGGTACGGCGCGGCGGCGGGAAGCGCACAATTTCCGTGGACTTCCTATGCCGCGCTTGCCGGCTTCGTTTTTGGCCGCGAGATCTTGATGGATGCGGAAGAACTGCCAGGTGACAGCAAGGCGGGCATGCGCACGATTGCGGTGGTGTTCGGCCCCCGTTGGACCGCCAGGATCGGTGAGTTTCTGATGCTCCTCGCCGCGGCATGCTTGGTGGCGATCGTTCACGGCTCGGTGGCGAAATCGGCCTCGGCGGCGACACTGGTCTCGCTGCTATGGATATTCGC
>Ga0335078_10018115_pt1 | contig 10473 bp, 8 predicted proteins | sample Lox_Sample_32_FD_206711 | JGI IMG/M metagenome (GOLD analysis project Ga0335078, IMG submission 206711) | Soil microbial communities from Loxahatchee National Wildlife Refuge, Florida, United States - Lox_Sample_3.2 | ecosystem: Environmental > Terrestrial > Soil > Wetlands | place: USA: Florida...
GGCCAGGGTCTGGGCGGCGGTGTAGCGAAAGGCCTCGCCCAGGGTGACGAGCCCGTCCCCGTCGGTGTCGGCGGCGCCGCGCAGCGCCACCTCGAGGTGATGCGTGAAGAAGCTGCCGCCGATGGCTGCCGACTCCTGGGCGGCCTCGCCGACGGCGGTCGAGGCGACGAAGGCGGTGCCGCGCACGCTCTCGTCGAGGGGCAGCGGGAAGTCCAGCGCCGGCGCCGCGCTGGCGCCCTTCACCTGGGTGAGCAGGCCCGCCTCGCAGGCGTCGACGATGGCGATCTTGGTGTCGGCCGAGCTCGTGGTGACCATCGAGCGCAGCTCGTCGAAGGAGATCCGATCGGCCCCGAGCTCGATGCCGCCCGAGGCGGCGTGGCCCGAGAAGTAGAAGACCAGCAGCGGGTGCTCGCCTTCCCGGCGCGCCGCGGCCATCTCGGCCTCGGTGGCGCCCATGGCCGCGCGGACTTGCTGGGCGCTCACCCCCTTGAGCAGGAGGGCGTGGTCGGGGGCGAAGTCCCCGAGCTCGACCAGGGTGGAGCGAAAGCGCTCCGCGTCGCGCTCGGCGAACCACAGGCGCGGGCGCCCGGGCGCGCCGGTGTTGCTCCCCACCACCACCGCGAAGCGGGCCGCCTCCGCCTGGGCCCCGAGCGGCGCGAGCAGGAGGAGGAGGAGCCGGAGTCTCACGGCTGCTTCTCGAGGAGGAGCGTCTCCTGCAGGGTCTTCGCCGGGAGGCCCGAGAGCGCCCGCGCCGCCCGCACGCCGGCCTCGCCCGAGGGCACCTGGGCCCTCACGGTGCTCTCCAGCGCGGCGAGCTCCACCGGCGCGGCGGTGCAGACCGCGTAGATGCGCTCCGGCCCCGGGCGCCCGTCGAGGAGGGCCCCGCCGGGCAGGGGGCCCGCCGCCGCCACCTGGCCGGCCTCGCCCGAGGCGGGGTAGAGGCGCGACACCTGCCCCTGGGCGTCGACCGAGACGAGCCACAGCCGGCAGGGGCGAGCCGGGCGTACCTCGAAACGCAGGGCGGCGTCGGCCGGCACGGCCTCGCCGTCGGCGGCCGCGCGCACGCCGTTCGGACCTTGCACGAACACGCTCAGCCCGAGCGGACCGCCCTTCGTGCCGAGGTAGGAGGGCGAGGGCCGGACGAGGACCATGAGGGCCACCGCAGCCGCCGCCGAGATCGGCGCCAGCGACCACAGCCAGCTCGGACGACGCCGCCGCGAGGCCCTCGCCACCGCCTCGACGGTGGCGGGGAAGACCTCCTGCCTGAACTCCTCGCCGAGCCGCCGCATCTCCTCGAGCCGGGCCAGGCAGCGCGGACACCCGCCGAGGTGCTGCTCTACCGCGGCCGGTCCACCCCCGAGGAGGTGCACCTCGAGCTCGAGCTCTCCGGGGCAGCGCATCATGGATCGCTCCGGGTCAAGAACTGCCTCGCCTTCTCCAGGAAGCGGGTGAGCTTGCGGTGAACGGTTCGCCGCGAGATGCCGAGGACCCCGGCCAGCTCCTCGTGCTCCATGCCGTCCACGAGGACGCCCACCGCGATGGCCTGCGTCATGGCGTCGAAGCGCGCGAGGACCCGGTGCGCAAGCTCTCGCTCGGGAAAGGTGTCCGAGGCGTCGCGGGAGATCTCCAGGGCCTCGGAGGAGACCGGCTCCCCGCGCCGGCGGCCCTGGCGCAGGACGTTCAGGCAGTGGTTGGTGGCGACGCGGTAGATCCAGGGTAGCGCGCTCTCGCGGTCCGCGAACTTCCCCACCTCGCGCAGGAGCTTCACGAAGACCTCCTGGGTCGCGTCCCTCGCCGCCTCCCGCTCGCGGAGCAGGCGAAAACACCTCCGGTAAACGGACGGACCGTACTCCGTGTAGAGTTGAACGACGCGTCGTTCGTCGGGCGACGCGCTCAGGCCTTCCATTTGGGTGCACCGTCCGGTCTCGTCCGCCGCTCTCCTCTAAGTAGGCGGGACCACCCCGGCGCCCCCAGAAGACAAGCTCGAAGGGGTCCTCCCGCCTCCTACCCCCGAAGGCGGTCGAGCGAGCAGCCGTCGGTGGGCCTTCGCGATCACCTGCTCTGCTTGACACCCGGCGCTCGCGGTGCGGGACATCGCTTTCGACCGTCTCGCGCGCGGTGGACGTAACCAGAGGCCCTCGGCTCTCCCGCGGGCCCGATCCGCACCTTACGTGCGGGATGCCCGGCGGCCGAGGTCGGGGTGGCCCTCTACCCTGGGCGGCCGAGAGGGTGGCCCCGAGCGGGCCTTGCGTTCGCGCCCGTCCGACGGCCATCCCTCCTGCGCGGGGGCCCGGGACCGTGGCGCGGAAGCGCCGCGCGGGAGGAGCGGGGGCCCCTCAGGGGCCCTCGACCAGGCGCGCGCCTCGGCCAGCCCGGCTCACGAAGAGGCGCGCCACCTTCCCGGTGCGCTGCCAGTACGGCGCGAGCACCTTCTCCTCGAAGGCCTCGCGGGCCTTCGGCGTGACCAAGTTGACGGTGCACCCCCCGAAGCCCCCACCGGTGATGCGAGCGCCGAGCACCCCGGGGACGGCGCGGGCCAGGTCGACGAGGAGGTCGACCTCCTCGCAGCTCACCTGGTAGTCGTCCCGCTGTGAGTCGTGGGAGGCGTTCATGAGGGCTCCGAAGCGCGCGAGGTCGCCCGCCCGCAGAGCGCTCGCGCTCTCGAGCACACGGTCGCACTCAGAGATGACGTGGCGGCAGCGCCGGTGGACCTCGGGCGTCATGGCGCCGCGGCACGCCTCGAGCTGCGGCAGGCTGGCGTCGCGCAGCGCCCGCACCTCCGGGTAGCGGTTCCTGAGGGCGGCCACACCCTCGCCGCACTGCTGCCGGCGGCGGTTGTACTCCGAGGCCACCAGGCTGTGCTTCACCCCGCTGTGGCAGATGGCGATGAGGTGCTCCCCGAGGACGAGCGGGATGTGCTCGAAGGCCAGCGAGCGGCAATCGAGGAACAAAGCGTGGTCGCGCTCCCCCATGAGCGAGACGAACTGGTCCATGATGCCGCACTTCAGCCCGACGAACTCGTTCTCGGCCTTCTGGCAGAGCAGCGCCAGGCGGGGCGGCTCCATCTCGAAGCCCAGCAGGGCCTTCACGGCGACGGCGGTCGCCACCTCGAGCGCGGCCGAGGAGCTGAGCCCCGCGCCCTGGGGCAGATCACCCCTAAAGGCGAGGTCGAGGCCCTCGAGCTTCACGCCCGCCCCGGCGAGCGCCCACAGGACGCCCCGGCCGTAGTTGCTCCAGGGGTGCTCGGCGTCGAAGGCCAACGGGGCGTCGAGCGAGAAGGCGACCGACTGGGCGTAGTCGGCGGCGTGGAGGCGGACCGTGCGGCCCGGCGCGAGGCGGGCAGAGAGATCGATCCCGGCCTCGATGGCCATGGGGAGCACGTAGCCGTCGTTGTAGTCGGTATGCTCCCCGATGAGATTGACGCGGCCCGGGGCCAGGCTCGTGACGATGGGGCCGCCCACCCCGAACGCCTCCACCAGGGCGTCTTGGGATCTCATGGCTCGGGCTCCTCCGGCGCCACCGCCGCCCGCTCGGCGGCGAGGAGCGCCTCCAGGCTCGCCGGCCCCACCCGCCTGAGCTCGGCGGCGCTCTCCTCGGCGAGCGTGTCGTTGATGAAGTTGCCGCCGCCGGCCTCGCAGCCGGCCAGGTACTTGAGCTTCTTGGCGGAGCGGAGGGGTGGGTAGAACTCGAAGTGGAGGTGGGCCCCCGGGTGCTCCTCACCGTCGGTGGGGGCCTGGTGGACCACCATGATGTAAGGGAAGGAGAGATCGAAGAGGGCGTCGAACTTGACGAGCAGCCCCTTCAGCACGGCGGCCAGGTCGTCGAGGTCCGCCCCCGAGAGGTCGGCCATCGAGGCGAGGTGCCGCTTGGGCGCGAGGTAGGTCTCGAAGGGATAGCGGGCGAAGAACGGGAGGTAGGCGACGAAGCTTTCCCCCTCCAGGACCACCCGCCGGCCGTCCGAGAGCTCCTCGGCGAGGCTCGCGCAGAAGAGGCAACCACCGTGCGTCTCGTGGTAGCGGCGGGAGGCGGAGAGCTCGCGTTCCACCACCGGGGGCAGGAAGGGGAAGGCGTAGATCTGCCCGTGCGGATGGTGCAGGGTCACCCCCACCGCCTCGCCCTTGTTCTCGAAGATGAGCACGTACCGGACGAAGGGCCTGCGGCCGAGCTCGAGGTAGCGGTCCTTCCAGACGCGGGTGAGGTTCCGGATGCGCGCGAGCGGCATGCCGGCCAAGGTGTCGTGGTGCCGGGGCGAGTAGAGGACCACCTCGCAGACGCCCCGGGCCGCCTCGACCGGCGAGAGGGGGGTGGGGAGCACCGCCGGGGGCGGCGGGTCCTCCTGGAGGGAGGGGAACTTGTTCTCGAAGACCACCAGGTCGTAGCTCTCGCTCGGCACCTCGGTCGGGAACCCGCCCGGTTTGGTGGGGCAGAGCGGGCAGTAGTCCTCGGGGGGCAGAAAGGTGCGCTCCTGCCGGTGGGTGGCGGTGATGACCCATTGCTCGAGCAAGGGGTGCCAGCGGAGCTCGGACACGGCGCTAGGCCTCCTCGGGGCGGTCCGGGCCCTTGAGCTTCTCGGCCGGCGCCTCGGCCGGCGCGGGGGACGGGCCGAACTCGTAGTAAATGAGGTAGCGGCCGTCGGGGAGCTTCACCACCCGCTTCGAGAATCCCTGGCCCTCGTGCTCGGCCATGCGCGCTCCTCCTGCGGGTGCTTCGCGGAGGAGCCCCTCCGCGGCGGGGTCACACCAGGACCACTTCCAGCCCGCGCTCCCGCAACAGCGCGATCTCGTCGCGGTCGGCCGCCCGGTCGGTGATGAGGATGTCGACCTCCTCCACGTCGGCCACCTTGGCGAGCGCCACCTTGCCGACCTTGGTGGAGTCCGCCAGCACCACCCGCCGGTGGGCGTTCTTGATGAAGAGGGCCTTCATCTCGGCCTCGGCCACGTTCACGTTGGTGATCCCGTGGCCGGCCTCGATGCCGCCGATGCCGATGAAGGCGATGTCGGCGTTGATGCGATCGAGGATGAACTGCGCGTAGGGGTTCACGAGAGAGTGCTGCTTCGCCCGCAGGGTCCCCCCGGTCACGATGGTGGTGATCTCGGGATCGCTCTCGAGGATGGCGGCGATGTTGAGACCGTTGGTGAAGACGGTACAGGCCTTCTTCTGCGCCAGGAGCTTGCGCGCCGCCTCGGTGACCGTGGTGCCCACGTCGAGGAGGACGGTGTCGCCGCTCGCGATGAGCGCCACCGCGGCCTCGGCGATGCGCTCCTTCTCGGAGCGGTGGGAGCTCTCCTCCACCTGGAAGGGCCGCTCCTGGGCGATGGGAGCGACCGGGATGGCCCCGCCGTGCGTGCGGCGCAAGAGGCCTTCCTTCTCGAGGAGGTCGAGGTCCTGCCGGATGGTGACCTCGGAAACCTCGAGCGCGCTCGCGAGCTTGGCGACGAGACATCGCCCGTCGCGGTGCAGGATGGCCATGATCTCGCGGCGCCGTTCCTCGGGGAACACACACCCCACTTACAGGTCTTTTCGTTTCCTGTCAAAAGCGAATCCGGAGCATCGATTGCTTTCGATTCCTGGCTTTCGGGAGGGGCGGCCCGGAGGGTCCTTCTGCGGGGCACCTACCTCGGGTGAAAAGGGCTCGCCGCGCCGCCGGAGGCCGGAGCCCCTCGCCGCCGGCGAGCCGGCCTCGAGCGTCCCTCTAGCGTCCGTCGGCCGCCCGGGCCCGAGCGTGCGCGCCCGCGCCGGCGGCCTCCTTCGACGCCTTGGGCGGCCTCGCCATGAGCGCCGGGCTCGCGTACGCCTCGTCGTCGGTCACCTCGCGCGCGAGGTGAGGGAGGAGCCAGTCGGGCAGGGGCGCGTCGGGCGCGTCCTCGGGCCAGCGCACCTCGGCGAGGACGAGGTCGCGATCGAGGAAGCGGTCGAGGTCGATCTCGAGCCCGCCCTCCACGAGGTGCCGGCGCTCCTTCTCGAGGCGGTGGCCCTTGGTGAGCGGCCAGAGGGCGTCGAAGAGCTCCCGCGTGGTCTCCTCCTCGATCTCGCGGGGCCCCGGCACGAGCGTTCGCCAGAACCGTTCCCCCTCGGGTCCGCGCCGCCTTCCGATCCGCTCGCGGAGGCGCGAGCCCGGCACGAGCCCCTCCCGCACCTCGAACAGGAGCGGCGTCCCCGAGGGCGCTGGATGGCCGGTCAGGAGGTAGCGGCGCCGCCGCTCGAGCCTTCCCCCGGCCCGCGACTCGAGGGCCTCGACCAGGGGCGCGACCAGGCTCGAGAGGGCGCGCAGCCCGGCCGGTGCGAAGGCCTTCCCGAGCTCGGCGAAGAGGGCGTCGCGCCGCGCCCGCACGGCGTCGGCGAGGGCGAGCAACCCTGGGCGCGGGCTCGGCGGGAGGCGGGCCGGCGCCCCAGGCGCGTAGAGGGCGCGCGCCCTCTCGGCGGCGCAGTCGACGAGGGCCGCCACGATCTCGCTGGAGAGCACGTGGCTGTCGTGCAAGTTGCCGAGCAGGTCCTGGAGCGCCTTCAGGCGGCGGACCGCCGGCTGCGCATCGGTGCGCGGGGGGCCCCGCAGGGGCTCGAGGAGGTAGCGCAGCCTCTTCGCCGCGATGCGCGCGCGGTGGACGCGCTCCTCGTCGGCCGCCCCCTCGATGGCGGAGAGGTCCCGCTCGAGGGCCTTCACGTGCTCGGCGATCAGGCGCGCCAGCACCCCGCCGAAGGGGCCGCCGCCCTTCCCCTCCTCCACCGTGGCCCGGTAGGTCGTGAGCCGCCCGGCGAGGCGCGCGGAGAGTCGCGCGTAGCCCTCGAGGAAGCGCGTCCGGTCGGTCTCGTTCCCGAGCCGAGAGCGGTAGCGCTCGACCAGGAAGTCGATCCCGGTGGGCCTGCGGCGGCCGAGGTGGCGGCGCTCCCCGGCGAGCCAGGCGAGCTGGACCTCGGCGTCCCGGGCGGCGTTGGTGGCCTGGGCGATCTCCCGCAGCTTGCGCAAGGACTTCTTGGAGAGGCTCCCCGCGAGAAAGGGCCGGAAGGCGCGCAGGGTGGAGCGCAGGCGGCGGAGCCCGACCCGAAAGTCGTGCAGGGCCTCCTCGTCCTCGCCCTGCGCCAGGCGGCGGGCGGCGAGGTCGCACTCGGCGAGGAGCTCGAGCGCGACGAGCCGCGCCCCTTGCTCGACCGGGCGATCGATGACGCTCTCGTCGATGGGCATGGAGAAGCTCTGGGCGGCCCCCTCGCGCGGATGCTGCTCGTGAACCGCCCGAGCGTCGCCGACCCGCTTGGGGGTCGCCAGCGCTACAGCATCGCCCTCCGCAGGTCGGCGAGCACCGCCGAGAGGTAGCTCGTGAAGCGGGCGGCCGTCGCCCCGTCCACCACCCGGTGGTCGTAGGAGAGCGAGAGCGGGAGCATGAGGCGCGGCACGAAGGCGCTCCCATCCCAGACCGGCTTCTTCATCGCCTGCGAGACGCCGAGGATGGCGACCTCGGGGGCGTTGATGATGGGCGTGAAGGCGGTCCCGCCGATGCCGCCCAGGCTGGAGATGGAGAAGCACCCGCCCTGCATGTCGGCCGGGGCGAGCTTGCCCTCGCGCGCCTTCAAGGCGAGTTCGGCCGCCTCGCGGGCGATGTCGAGGACGCCCTTCTGGTCCGCGTCTTTCACCACCGGGACCACCAGTCCGCCGGGGGTGTCGGCGGCGAAGCCCACGTGGAAGTAGCGCTTCAGGACCAGGCTCTCGCCGTCCAGGGAGGCGTTGAACTCGGGGAAGCGCCTGAGGGCCACCACCGAGGCCTTCACGAGGAAGGCGAGCAGGGTCACCTTCACCCCGCCGGCCCCCTGCTCCTCGTTGAGGCGCGTGCGCAGGGCCTCGAGGTCGGTGATGTCGGCCTCGTCGAACTGGGTGACGTGGGGGATCATCACCCAGTTGCGGGCCAGGTTGGCGCCCGAGATGCGCTTGATGCGCGAGAGGGGCTTCGCCTCTACCGGGCCGAAGGCGGCGAAGTCCACCCGCGGCCAGGGCAACAGGTCGAGGCCGGCGCCGCCGCGCAGGGTCCCGCCCGGGCGCTCGCCGCCCTGCAGGGCCTCCTTCACGAAGCGCTGGACGTCCTCCTTCAGGATCCGCCCGTGCGCGCCGGTCCCGGCCACCGCGGCGAGGTCGACCCCGAGCTCCCTCGCCACCCGCCGGACGGTGGGCGAGGCGTGCGCACGCGCCGAGACCGGTCCGCCCTGGTCGGCGACCAGCGGCGCGCTCGGCGGCGTGGCTGGGGCCGGCGTGGCGCTCACGCCCTGCGGGGCCGGCGGCGGGGTCGGCGCGCTCGGCCGTTCCGCGGCCGGGGCGGGTGGAGCAGCCGGGGCGCTCGCCTGGGCCGAGGCCTCCTCCTCCAGGGAGATGATGGGGCTCCCCTCGCTCACCCGGTCGCCGAGCTTGACCTTCACCTCCTTCACCAGGCCGGCCGCTGGCGAGGGCACGTCCATGGTGGCCTTGTCGGACTCGAGCGTCACGAGGGAGGCGTCGATCTTCACCTGGTCGCCTGGCTTGACGAGGACGTCGATGACGCCCACGTCCTTGAAGCCGCCGATGGCGGGGACCTTCACGTCGATGGTGCTCATGGATGCCTGCGCTCCCGGGGACGGGTTCCAGGGGGCCAGGGGTGCGCGGCGCGACGAGTCCCCTCGCTCGCGCCCGGCCCTCCCTTCCGCCGGCCCCTCCTCTCGCCTGCCCGGGTGTCTCCCTGGCCTCGGGCGCCGCTACGGCGCCTCGATTTCGATCCTGTCTCTGGCGAGGGCGTCATCTCGACCGTTCGGGCCTCTCGTCCCCGGGGGTGGGGCTAGACCGTCCAGGGAGGCGGCCGCGAGGGGTCGATCCCGTAGCGCGCGATGGCCTCGGCGACCCGCGCGGGCGGGAGGGCGCCCTCGTCGGCGAGGCCCTTCAGCGCCGCCACCGCCACGTGGTAGCGGTCGACCTCGAAGAAGCGCCGCAGCCGCTCGCGGGTATCGGAGCGCCCGAACCCGTCGGTGCCGAGCACCGTGTAGCGGCGTGGCAGGCAGCTGCGGATCTGTTCGGCGTAGGCGCGGACGTAGTCGGTGGCGGCCACCACCGGCCCCGGGTGCTCGGCCAGGCACACCTCGACGTAGGGCCGCTCCCGCGGCTCGCCGGGGTGGAGGAGGTTCTTGCGCTCCACCGCCCGCGCCTGGCGCGCGAGCTCGGTGAAGCTCGGGCAGCTCCACACGTCGGCGACGACGCCGAAGTCGCGGGCGAGGAGGTCGGCGGCCGCCATCACCTCGCGGAAGATGGTGCCGGAGCCGAGCAGCTGCACCCGCGGCGTGCCGGCCTTGGAAGGCGGTCCGGCCCGGAACAGGTACATCCCCCGCAGGATGCCGGGGGCCGCGCCCTCCGGCATGGCCGGCTGGGCGTAGTTCTCGTTCATGACCGTCAGGTAGTAGTAGTGGTCCTCCTGCTCGACGTACATGCGGCGCAGGCCATCCTGGACGATGACCGCGAGCTCGTAGGCGAAGGTCGGATCGTAGGAGACGCAGTTCGGGATGTTCGCGGCGAGCACGTGGGAGTGGCCGTCCTCGTGCTGCAGGCCCTCGCCGTTGAGGGTGGTGCGCCCGGCGGTGCCCCCGAGCAAGAAGCCGCGGGCCCGCATGTCGCCGGCCGCCCACCACAGGTCGCCGACCCGCTGGAAGCCGAACATCGAGTAGTAGATGTAGAAGGGGATCATGGGCACGCCGTGGACCGAGTAGCTGGTGGCGGCCGCGATCCAGTCGCACATCCCCCCCGCCTCGTTGATCCCCTCCTGCAGGATCTGGCCGCTCTTGTCCTCCCGGTAGAACGTGAGCTGGTCGCGGTCCTCGGGCGTGTAGAGCTGGCCCTTCTGGTTCCAGATGCCGAGCTGCCGGAACAACCCCTCCATGCCGAAGGTCCGCGACTCGTCGGGGACGATGGGCACGACGCGCGGGCCGACCTCCGGGTCCCGCAGCAGGAGCTGCAGGAGCTGGACGAAGGCCATGGTGGTAGAGATCTCGCGTTCGCCCGTCCCCTTGAGCAGCCGGTCGAAGAAGGTGAGCGGCGGGACCTTGAGGGCCTCGGCCTTGGGGCGGCGCTTGGGCCGGTCCCCGCCCAGGGCGGCCCTCCGGGCCCGGAGGTACTCGAGCTCCTTCGAGCCCTCCTCGAACCTGAGGTACGGCACCTCCTCCAGCTTGTCGTCCGGCACCGGCAGCTCGAAGCGGTCGCGAAAGCGCCGGATCGACTCCACCGACATCTTCTTCTGCTGGTGGGTGATGTTCTGCGCCTCGCCCGACTCGCCCATCCCGTAGCCCTTGATGGTCTTGGCGAGGATGACGGTGGGCTGGCCCTGGTGGTGCTGGGCGGCGTGGTAGGCCGCGTAGACCTTGAAGGGGTCGTGGCCTCCGCGGTTCAGGTGCCAGATGTCCTCGTCGGAGTAGTCGGCCACGAGCTGCGCCAGCTCGGGGGTGTTGAAGAAGTGCTGGCGCACGTAGGCCCCA
>Ga0335078_10018116_pt1 | contig 10472 bp, 8 predicted proteins | sample Lox_Sample_32_FD_206711 | JGI IMG/M metagenome (GOLD analysis project Ga0335078, IMG submission 206711) | Soil microbial communities from Loxahatchee National Wildlife Refuge, Florida, United States - Lox_Sample_3.2 | ecosystem: Environmental > Terrestrial > Soil > Wetlands | place: USA: Florida...
TGCCCGGGAACAGCCAGTCGATGTAGCGGATCGCGGCTCCCGTGACCGGCTCGCGCTGCGCGGCCGGCTCCGCGGCGCGCAGCAGCCGCTCGACCACGTAGCCCTTGGGCGAGTCGGTGTTCACCCAGTAGCGCGTCGGGCCATGGAGGTCGACCAGCAGATCGATCTGCTGGTGCGTCAGCTTGCCGAGCGCGGCCTGCTGGTCCTCGAGGGGCACGGACTGCAGGTAGCGCTCGATGAGGAAGGGGTGCGCCTGCCGCTCAGCCGGATCGCCGAGGACACCAACCTTGAACAGCGGCCGCGGCGGCCCGCCGAACACGAAGCCCATGCCGATGACGATCATGATCGGCAGCAGCAGCGTGAAGATGAGCGTGCCGCGGTCGCGCACGAACTCGAGGTTGCGCGCGTGGAATACGGCGAACAGGCGGCGCATCATGGCCGCAGCTCCTTGCCGGTGAGCTCGAGAAACAGATCCTCGAGGTTCGGCGGACGGATGCGCAGATTGGTGAGCGGCACGTGCGCCGTCAGCAGCGTACGCAAGGTTGCCTCCAGGTCATGGGTCGTGATCTCCACCTTGTCGCCGCCGTCGAATATCTTCAGCGGCAGCTGACGCGCAGCCTCGGGAAATTCCGGGCGGGGAAGCTCGAGCAGCACTTCGGCAAAATGCGCACGCAACAGCGCCCCGGGCGCGCCCTGGGTGAGGATGCGGCCGCGGTCCATGATCGCGATCTCATCGCACAGCAGCTCCGCCTCCTCCATGTAGTGAGTGGTGAGGATGATCGTCTTGCGGCGCGCCTTGATCGATGCGACCAGCTCCCAGAAATTGCGCCGTGCCTGCGGGTCGAGTCCGGTGGTGGGCTCATCGAGGAACAGCACCGCCGGATCGTTCACCAGCGCGATGGCGAGCAGCAGTCGCTGGTGCTGCCCTCCGGAGAGCTTGCGGGCATCGCGATCCACCAGCGCTTCGAGCGCGCAGATGCGGATCACCTCGTCGACTTCCAGGCCGTGGGCGTACAGGCCGCGAAACAGCGCGATGCAATGGCGCACGGTCAGATGGTCCTGCAGTGCGGTCTTCTGGAAGAGAATGCCGGCCTCCTCGCGAAAGCGCGCATCCAGCGGCGCGCCGCGGTAGCGCACCTCGCCCGAGGTCGGCGGCAGGATCCCCTCCATGATCTCGACCGTGGTGGTCTTGCCGGCGCCATTGGGCCCGAGCAGGCCGAAGCAGATGCCCTCGGGGACGCTGAAAGTGACGCCGGCCACCGCGGTGGTGGCGGCATACTGCTTGACGAGATCGCGGACCTCGAGGAGGGGTGTGCTCACGTGCGGCGCTGCTCGGGCGCGCTCACGGACCCGGCGCGCGATTCTGGGCGTTCGAGTGTACCATCCACTGCATGACAACCCGACAGTACGACAAGTCGGAGCGCGTCGAGCTGGCCGACGAAGCGGTGCACTGGGATCTCGGCAGCTCGCTCTCCTACGGCCAGTACCTGCAGCTCGATAAGCTCCTCGACGCGCAACGCCCGCTTACCGGCGAGCACAACGAGATGCTGTTCGTCATCGTGCATCAGGTATCGGAGCTGTGGATGCGGCTGATGCTGCACGAGCTGACCGCCGCCATGAGCTGCGTGCGGCGCGACGATCTGGATCCGGCGCTGAAGATGCTGGCACGCATCGCGCGCTCGCAGAACCAGCTGATCGCAGTGTGGGACGTGCTCTCGACCATGACGCCGTTCGAGTACACCGCGTTTCGCAACGCGCTCGGGCGCTCGTCCGGCTTCCAGTCGGTGCAGTACCGGCTGCTGGAATTCCTGTTCGGCAACAAGAACGCCGACATGACCACGGTGCACAAGCGCGACCCCGAGGCCTACGCGCTGCTCGAGCGGGCGCTCGCAGAGCCCTCACTCTACGACGAGGTGCTGCGGCTCCTGAGCCGCCGTGGCTACGAGGTTCCGCAGGACCACCTGTTGCGCGACTTCCGCGAGCCGTATGTCGCCAGCAAGCAGGTTGCGGGCGCCTGGCTCGGCGTGTATCACAATGCCGACAAGGATTGGGATCTGTACGAGCTGGCCGAGAAGCTCGTGGATCTCGATCACAACTTCCAGCTGTGGCGCTGCCATCACCTGAAGACGGTGGAGCGCATCATCGGCTACAAGCCCGGTACCGGCGGCACCGGCGGGGTGTCCTATCTCGCCAAAGCGCTCGAGCTCAAGTTCTTTCCGGAGCTGTGGCAGATCCGGACCTCGATGTGAGCTTGACCGCGGCGCGCAGCGTGGTCCGCGCGCGCACCAGGCGATAGAGAAGCAGCGCTGCGAGGATCCCCGCGTAGACGAGCGGCTCGCGTACGTCGCGCTTCACCTGCCAGTAGAAGTGCCATACGCCGAGTATCGCGATCACGTACACCAGGCGGTGCAGCGACTGCCAGCGCCTGCCTAAGCGGCGCATCATGCCGTTGGTCGAGGTCGCGGCCAGCGGGATGAGCAGCATGAGCGCCGTGAAGCCGATGGTGATGTACGGGCGCTTGGCGATATCTGCGCCCAGGGTGGCGAAATTGAGCTCCAGGTCGAGCACCAGGTACACCGTGAAGTGGAGCACGGCGTAGAAGAAGGCGAACAGCCCGAGCATGCGCCGCAAGCGCAGCAGCTGCGGCAGGTGCAGGAGTGTCCGCACCGGGGTCACCGCGAGCGTCAGCAGCAGCAGGTTGAGCGCGGTCTTGCCGCACTCGTGCTCGAGCTTCTTCACCGGGTCGGCGCCGAGATCGAAGCCGAGCCAGCCAAAGGCTCCGCACACCAGCCAGGCGAGCGGGATCAGACTGGCGGCGAATACCAGCGGCTTGTAGATGAAGCGGTAGCGCTCGGTGACGTTCACCCGCGCGCGCTCAGAAATAGCGCCGCAGATCCATGCCCTGGTAGAGCGAGGCGACCTCGGCGGCGTAGCCGTTGAAGGGCAGGGTCGGGCGCCGTGCGGCGAGGAACGGCGCGCCGATGCGCCGCTCGGTCGCCTGACTCCAGCGCGGATGATCGACCGCCGGATTCACGTTGGCGTAGAAGCCGTATTCGTTGGGCGTCGCGACGTTCCACGCGGTGCGCGGCTGGCTTTCGGTGAAGCGGATCTTCACGATCGACTTGATGCTCTTGAAGCCGTACTTCCACGGCACGATGAGCCGCAGCGGCGCGCCGTCCTGGTTCGGCAGCACTCGCCCGTAGAGACCCACGACCATGAGAGCGAGCGGGTGCGTGGCCTCATCGATCCGCAGCCCCTCGACGTACGGCCAGTCGAGCACCGAGACGCGCTGTCCCGGCATGCGTGCGGGATCGTAGAGGGTCGTGAACTCGACATACTTGGCGCGCGAAGTTGGCTTGAAGCGCGCGAGCAGATCGCTCAGCGGAAAGCCGACCCACGGCACCACCAGCGACCAGGCCTCGACGCAGCGGAAGCGGTAGATGCGCTCCTCGAGGCTCTGTCCCTTGAGGAGATCCTCGAGCGCGAAGCGTCCGCGCACCTCGGCTTCGCCGTCGACGACCACGCTCCAGCGGGACGTCGGCAGGGTGCGGGCGTTGTGGCTCGGGTCCTCCTTGTCGGTGCCGAACTCGTAGAAGTTGTTGTAGGTGGTGATTTCCTCGTATTTGTTGGGAGGCTCATTCACGGAGTACCTGGCGTTGACCGTGTAATTGAGCGGCGCACCCGTGGGGGCCTCATCCGCAGCACCAGCCAGGCTGCTCACGCCCGCGGCCAGGGCGCCGGCGAGCAGCTGGCGGCGGTTGAAATACACCTCGGGGGGTGTGATCTCGGACGGGGCGATACGCGGCACGTGCATAGGGATCTGGACCTCCTGCCGCATTAGACCGGCCGGCGCCCCAAAAGGTTACACCTCAGCGCCAGCTCACGCAGGTGAGACCCAGGTGGCGCGCCGCGCGACGCGTGCTCAGGCCGCCATTGACCAGCACCCCCCGTTCCGCGAGGCGCAGGTGCTCGAGGTCGCTCGCGGCGTTGCCATAAGCTGTGACGGCGGCGTCGGGGTACCGGCTGCGCAGCGCCTTCAGGGCACGTGCCTTCTCGGCGCCGCGGAGATTCGGACTGGCGAGCGCGCCGTCGAGCTGCCCGCCGCTCCACCGGACGGCGGTGCAGAGCGTCTCGTGAAACCCGAGCACCTGGCCGATCTCGGGGACGTAGAGATCGACGCTCGCGCTCATCAGCACCAGCGTGTCGCCGCGCGCGCGGTGGCGCGCAAGGCAATCGAGCGCTCCCTCACACAGGCCGTGCGCCAGGAGCCGCGGTACGAAGCGCGCCGTCCAGCCCCCGATCTCGGGGCGGGTTACCCCGCCGAGCGTGGCTCTGATGAGCGAGGACTTGAGCTCCCCGCGATCCGCCTTGCCGAGGCCGAAGCGCAGCAGTGTCGGCACCACGTGCGCGAGGCCAGGCGCGCGTGCCGGATGGCTGCGCAGGAAGCCGGCCACGTAGGGCAGCAGCGTGTCGTGGCGGGTGATCGTGCCGTCGAGATCAAAGAGCGCGAGCGCAGCGGGGGCACCCTGGCCCTGGGCGGATGGCACCTGCGTGCCCGCGAATTCCGGCAGGCGCCGGGCTATGCGCCCGGAGCGCCCGCGGCGAGCTGCCGCAGGACGTACTGCAGGATACCGCCGTGTCGGTAGTACTCCCGCTCCTTGGGCGTATCGATGCGCAGACGCACTTTGAATCTCTTCGGCGTACCGCCGCCGTCCGGGCTCGCGGTCACCGTGACCTCGCGCGCATCACCCTGTCCGAGGCCCGCGATGTCGAAGGTCTCGCGTCCGGTGAGCCCGAGGGAGGCGACGTTCTGTCCGGAGAGGAACTGCAGCGGTGCAACTCCCATGCCGATGAGATTCGAGCGGTGAATGCGCTCGAAGCTCTCGGCAATCACGGCTTTCACGCCGAGCAGCATGGTGCCCTTGGCGGCCCAGTCACGCGAGGATCCGGTGCCGTACTCGCGCCCCGCGAGCACGATGAGCGGCGTGCCTTCCTTCTGATAACGCATCGACGCGTCATAAATGGACGCCTGCTCGCCGTCGGGAAGGTGCACGGTGACGCCACCCTCGGTGCCCGGCACCAGGAGGTTGCGCAGGCGGATGTTGGCGAAGGTGCCGCGCATCATCACTTCGTGGTTGCCGCGCCGTGCGCCGTAGGAGTTGAAATCCCTCGGCTGCACACCCTGCTCGATGAGGTAGCGCGCCGCGGGGCTGGTGCGCGAGATGTTGCCGGCCGGTGAGATGTGGTCCGTGGTCACCGAGTCGCCGAGCACCGCGAGCGCGCGGGCGCCCCGCACGTCGGCGAGCGGCGCCGGCGTCATGTTCATGCCGTCGAAGTAGGGCGGGTTCTTCACATACGTGGACTTGGCGTCCCAGGCGTAGCGCTTGCCGGCGGGCACCTGGATTCCCGCCCAGTTCTCATCGCCCTGGAAGACGCTCGCGTAGCTCGTGCGGAACATCTGTGAGTCGATCGAGCGCTTGAGCAGCTCCTGCACTTCCGCATCGCTCGGCCAGACGTCGGTGAGATAGACGGGCTTGCCGTCGCGTCCGGTGCCGAGCGGCTCGGTGGTGAGGTCGACATCGAGCGAGCCCGCGAGCGCGTACGCGACCACGAGCGGCGGGGAGGCGAGGAAGTTCATGCGCACCTCGGGGTGCACCCGTCCCTCGAAGTTGCGGTTGCCGGAGAGCACGGAGCAGGCAGTCAGATCGCCCTGTTTGACGGCGGCGGAAATTTCGGGCTTCAAAGGGCCTGAATTACCGATGCAAGTGGTACATCCGTACCCCACCAGATCGAAACCAATGGCGGCGAGATCTTCCAACACTCCCGCCTTCTTGAAGTAATCGGTGACCACGCGCGAGCCGGGCGCGAGCGAGGTCTTCACCCACGGCTTCGCCGTAAGTCCGCGCTCGCGCGCCTTGCGCGCGAGGAGTCCCGCGCCAAGCATCACCGACGGGTTGGAGGTGTTGGTGCAGCTCGTGATCGCGGCGATCAGCACCGCGCCATCTTTCAGCTCGACGGTCTGACCGTTCAGCGTTGCGGAAGCGACCCCGCCGGCGCCGTTCTTCGCGGCGCGCTCGTCGGCGGTCTTCCTGGCATTGGTCTCGTAGACCTTCTTGGCGGTCCTGAGCGGTACGCGATCCTGCGGCCGGCGCGGACCCGCGAGGCTCGGCTCGACTTTTCCGAGGTCGAGCTCCAGCTCGTCGGTGTACTTCGCCGGAGTCGCCCCCGGGTTACGCCACATACCCTGCGCGCGGGTGTAGCTGTTGACGAGGTCGATGCGCTCGCGCGGCCGGCCGGAGAGCTCGAGGTAGCGGATCGTCTCGACATCGACCGGGAAGATGCCGCAGGTGCTGCCGTACTCGGGCGCCATGTTGGCGATGGTGGCGCGGTCGGCGAGCGGCAGGTTGGCGAGCCCATCGCCGAAGAACTCGACGAACTTGTCCACCACGCCCTTCTTGCGCAGCATCTCGGTGACGGTGAGCACGAGATCCGTGGCGGTGGCGCCCGGCTGCAGCCGGCCTTCGAGCCGGAAGCCGACGACCTGCGGAATCAGCATGGTCACCGGCTGCCCGAGCATGGCGGCTTCCGCCTCGATGCCGCCGACCCCCCAGCCGAGCACGCCGAGGCCGTTGATCATGGTGGTATGCGAGTCGGTTCCGACGAGCGTGTCGGGGTAGGCGCGGCGCGTGCCACCGGCCTCGGCGTCGAACACGACCCGCGCCAGATACTCGAGGTTCACCTGATGGACGATGCCGGTGTTGGGCGGCACCACCGAGAAGTTGCGGAATGCGTTCTGACCCCAGCGCAGGAAGGCGTAGCGCTCCTTGTTGCGCGCGAACTCGATCGTGGTGTTGGCGGCGAGCGCCTGCGGCGTGCCGTACTCATCCACCTGCACCGAGTGATCGATGACCAGCTCCGCGGGGGCGAGCGGGTTGACGCGCTCGGGGTCGCCGCCGAGTTTGACGATCGCATCGCGCATCGCGGCGAGGTCGACGATGCAGGGCACGCCGGTGAAGTCCTGCAGGATCACGCGCGCCGGCGTGAAGGCGATCTCGTGCGTCGGGGTCGCCGCCGGATCCCATTCGAGCAGCGCCTCGACATCGGCGCGTGTCACACTGACCCCGTCCTCGAAGCGCAGCAGGTTCTCGAGCAGGATCTTGAGGGAGTAGGGGAGGCGCGCGACCTTGTCCTGCGGCAGCGCGGCGAGGCTCCAGATCTCGTAACTGCGCTCGCCGACCTTGAGCGTCGAGCGTGCCCGGAAGCTGTTCGTCATGAGGTTCTCCGCTGGCTGCGGGAATTATATCGGGGGCGGCCGGCGGTTGCCGGCCGGCGCTCGTGCCGCGGCCCCCTCAGGCGGCGGCGGCGGCGCGCATTGCCGGTGAGACGCTCTCGATGACGGCGCCCCCGAGGCATCGGGAGCCGTCGTAGGCCACTGCGAACTGACCGGGTGTGACGGCGCGCTGCGGCTCCGTGAACCTCAGGTGCACGGTGCCGTCCGCCCGGGGCTCGAGGAGTGCCGGCTGGTCCGCCTGGCGGTAGCGCACCTTGACCGTGCAGCGCAGCGGCCCCGCGGGCGGGGAGCTCAGCCAGTGCCACCGGGCGGTTGTGAGCGCGGTGCTCGAGAGCAGCGGATGGTCCCGCCCCTGGACGACGATCAGGGCATTGCGCCGCAGGTCCTTGGCGGCGACGTACCAGGGCCCGGCCGCGCGGCCGCGGCGGCCTCCGACTCTGAGCCCCTCGCGCTGCCCCAGGGTATAGAAGGGCAGTCCGCAGTGAGTGCCGAGCTGCTCGCCTTCGGCAGACTCGACGGGCCCCGGCGAGTGCGGCAGGTAGCGCCCGAGGAACTCGCGGAACGGGCGCTCGCCGATGAAGCAGATGCCGGTGCTGTCGGGCTTGTCGAACACCGGGAGTCCGGCGCGGCGCGCGCGCTCGCGCACCGCGCGCTTCTCGAGCTCCCCGAGCGGCATGAGGGTCGCAGCCAGCTCCGCCTGCGCGACGGCATGCAGGAAGTAGCTCTGGTCCTTGGCCGCATCGCGCGCCTTGTGGAGCTCGATGCCGCGCTCGCCCGCCAGCAGGCGCGCGTAGTGGCCGGTCGCGAAGCGCTCCGCGCCCAGACGCCGTGCGTAGCCGAGTGCCGCGCCGAACTTGATCTCCCGGTTACAGAGCACATCAGGATTGGGGGTGCGGCCGGCGCGATGCTCGCCGAGGAAGTACTCGAACACCCGCTCGCGGTACTCCGCGGCGAAACTGACGCGATGCAGGGGGATGGCGAGGCGCTCGGCAACCGCGCGTGCATCCTGCCAGTCCTGCGCGCTGGTGCACCAGATGTCGTCCTCGGACTCCTCCCAGTTGCTCATGAAGAGCCCGTGAACATCCAGCCCCTGCTCCTTGAGGATGAGCGCCGCGACGGCGGAGTCGACGCCGCCCGAGAGCGCGATGATCACGCGTGCGCCTCGGGGGCAGGGGGGAGGGGACAGAGGTGCCATCGGCGGATTCTACCGCGCCTCGCGCGGCAGGCGCCGGGCGAGGTCAGCCGCGGCGGGCGGCGCGCAGGCCGTGCTCGGCTGCGCTGGCGTTCCAGACCTGGTCGAATTCCTGCAGATAGGCGCGCGCCGCCTGCTGGTTGTTGATGTCGGCGACCCCGTCCCAGCTGTCGGCGCGCAGCCGGTAGACGATCGCGCGGTCATCGGCGATCAGGTAGGCGGAGGCGCGTTGCGGTGCATGGGCGGCGACGTAGCGGATGTCGATGCAGCTCGACAGGCGCCGGCCCATGGCGACGAAGCGGTTGCTGTCGCGCATGACGCGGGTCGGCTCGGCGAGCAGTACCCGCACCTTGGAGAAGCTGCGCGTCAGCACGAAGTGCTTGATGACCTCGAGGAACGGCGTCTGGTCGTAGAGGTCCGGCTCGAGATCCGGCGTGTAGATCGAGATGAGTCGCTGGGCGGTGGCGGCGATCTCATTGACCGCGGCGCGCACCTCGGCAAGCGAGGTCAGGACGGTGAGTGTCTCGGCACTCTGGCGCGGGCTGCTCTGGCCGTTACCCGAACCCACGGACTCGGACGCATAGCGCGCATTCGCGAGCTGTGCCCAGCCGTTCTTGAGATCGAGTTCCCCGGAAATTGCCACGCGCGGCATCCACCCCATGGCCCACACGGTGTGCGGGCTGCGGGCGATCTTAGTGACGCCTGGCGGCTTTTCTTTGCCGAACCGGTCACGGTTTGGGGGCGCAGCGGGGACGCAGTAAGTCAAAAGCGCGGCGCAGTTCGCAGTTTTCCTGCCGGGTTATGTCGTGTCGCGGCGACAGTCTGCGGCCGCGCTTGCGCCCGAGACGAAATCAGATGCTGCGTGCGAGAGCGGCGGCGAGGCCGGTGTAATCGGCGGGCCGCAGAGTCGCGAGACGCGCCTTGTCCTGCGCCGGCAGCGGGAGCGATGCGATGAACTCGCTGAGGCGCTTCGCGTCGACGGCCTGGCCGCGGGTGAGGTCCTTCAGCCGCTCGTATCCGTCGGGGACGCCGGCGGCGCGCAGCGCCGTCTGCACCACCTCGGCGAGCACCTCCCAGGAGTCCGCGAGATCCGTGCTCATGCGCGCCGCGTCCGCCTCGACGCGCGCGAGTCCGCGGCCGAGCGCGCTCCAGGCGATGAGTGTGTGCGCGAGCGCCACCCCGACGTTGCGCAGCACGGTCGAATCGGTGAGATCGCGCTGCCAGCGCGACACCGGGAGCTTCTCGGCGAAATGCCGCAGCAGGGCGTTGGCGATACCGAGGTTGCCTTCCGCGTTCTCAAAGTCGATCGGGTTCACCTTGTGGGGCATGGTGGAGGAGCCCACCTCGCCCGCGACGGCGCGCTGGCGCAGGTAGCCGAGTGAGATGTATCCCCACATGTCGCGCGACAGGTCGATCAGCACCACGTTCGCGGCAGCGACCGCGTCGCAGTACTCGGCAATCCAGTCGTGCGGCTCGATCTGCGTCGTGTAGGGGTTGTATTCCAGACCGAGCGACTCGACGAAGCCGCGGGCAACAGCCGGCCAGTCGACCGCCGGCAGCGTGCCGAGGTGCGCATTGAAGTTACCGACTGCGCCGTTCCACTTGCCGAGGATCGCGACCGCGGTCCAGCGGTACTCGGCGCGCATGAGGCGCGCGGCGAAATTCGCCAGCTCCTTGCCGAGGGTGGTGGGACTCGCGGGCTGGCCGTGAGTGCGCGCCAGCATGGCGGCCTCCGCGTAGCGGTGCGCCAGGGCCACGAGCTCGTGGATGCGCGCCTGCAGCACGCCGAGCAGCACCTGGCGCGCGCTCTTCAGCAGCCGCGCGTAGCTCAGGTTGTTGATGTCCTCGGAGGTGCAGCCGAAGTGCACCAGCTCGAGCGTCGCCGGCATGGCGCCCGCGGCGGCGAGCTGCTCGCGGACGTAGTACTCGACTGCCTTCACGTCATGGTTGATGCGCGCCTCGATGGCCTTGACGGCAGCCGCCGCGCCT
>Ga0335078_10018117_pt1 | contig 10472 bp, 11 predicted proteins | sample Lox_Sample_32_FD_206711 | JGI IMG/M metagenome (GOLD analysis project Ga0335078, IMG submission 206711) | Soil microbial communities from Loxahatchee National Wildlife Refuge, Florida, United States - Lox_Sample_3.2 | ecosystem: Environmental > Terrestrial > Soil > Wetlands | place: USA...
TTGCACTTCACGCAGCGGTAGAACTGGGTGGGCGGCTCGTCCCCGCTCCTCGTCTGCAGGAACCACCACATGGCCTCGCCGTGCCCGCACTTGGGACACTCGATCTTCGTCGTCGGGAGCGAGGTGAGCTTGCTCTCCTTCTCTCCCACCACCTTGATGACCGGCGCGTCGGAGAGCTCTTCCTCGGTCGTCTGGGTCACGGTCTTCCCCGCCTTGTCCGAGTAACCGCAGTTGGAGCAGACGTAGGTCATGGCCATCCCCTTGTCCAGCTTGACCTGCTTCAGCTGTAGTCTTGTGCCACACTTCGGGCAGAACTTCATTCCGCTCCACCGGCGAGCGCCTTGTTCACGGCTTCCAGCAGCTGGTGCGAGTTGGCCTGCGCCTTCTCGAGGCTGGAGAGGAACGCCTTCTCCGGCTTGATCCGCTGCGCCCTCACCTTGATGACCAGCTTCTTGATGAGCGGGTGAGGCGGAAGGACCCCTGCGAAGGTCACGTTCTTCTCGTCCAGGAGCTCGTGGTGGATTATCTCTCCGAGCGAGTAGTCCTCGCCCGTGACCTCCACCGTGAACTCCCTCTCCCCCTCTCTCAGGACCTGGACTTGCATATTCTGCTCCGGCAGCGAATTCAGTGGGTTATTAAACTCACGGTTGGATAGGCTCTCGGCCGAAGTCGTCGGCGAACTTCCTGTCCTCGACGTTCCCGCAGTTCATGCACTGCGCCCTGTTCCCGGCCGGCACCAGTGGCCTCCCGCAGTTGCTGCAGAGCGTGGCGATCACCCCGAGGTGGGGCTCGCCTATCGAGAGGTGGATCATGGCGTTCATGGTGCTGGAGACCTTCGCCCTCACCACGTCGCCCAGCTTCACGGCCGTCCTCCTCACGCCCCTCATCCCGCCGCGCTCCTCCCTCAGGAAGAGTATCCCGACGAAGCCGGCCTGGGTCGGCTTCCCGTTCAGGTAGAGTATCTTGACGTTCGACGTGCTCGTCTGCGCCACCTCGATCTGGCCGGTCACGACGTCCCCGACGTCGGGTATCTTGGGGACCGCGTTCGACTTTACGTCGACCTCCCTCTCCTTCATGTCCCGCACCACCGTGCCCGCCTTCAGCGCCCTGATGGTCCCGTCGGCATCGTAAGCGTTGGGCCCGGGCAGGTATTCCTCGGCTATGGCCAGAGGGTCCCCCGGGAGCACATTCGATCGCTGTTGTCGTCCTTGCTTGTTTGCGCTCATCGTCTATTCATCTCGACTTTGGAATCAACCCGGTGGTCAACTCAATCCACTTAGGTCTTTCTAGGAACTCCCCTATCTCCCTCCCCTCCATGAGCCTGACCAGTGCGTCGGCCTGGGGTATCGAGAGGACCGGCCGGTCGAAGGTGAACCCGTCGATGGATATCCGGGGGCACGCCGTCTGGACGAAGGCCTCGATCTCCCTGTATGGCGCCAGACGGTCGGGCGTGACGTCCCTCATGGCCAGCTGGAACACCCGCCTCCCGTTCATCTCGAGCCTCTTCGTTATCCACCGGGACCGCCCCAGCATCATCTGGCCCTCCTTGAGCCCCGTGACGACCCCGAAGACCCTCGCGTCCAGCGCCTTGTAAACGGCGAGTATCGACCTCTTCCTCCGAATGGCGGCCTCCTCCTTCATGTCCCGGACCTCCTCCAGGTAGGGGTCGAGGAGATAGGTCGGCTTCCCGGTCGCGAGCGCGACCCCGACCGCGTGGAACTCGCTCTCGCCCAGGTAGCAGAAGGCGTCGACATCCTTGCCCATCTCGTAGATCGTGGAGAAGTCGCAGCCGAAGGTCTGGGACTGGAAGAGGAGATTGTTGTCATCCCTCCCCAGGCGCACCTCGAACCCGGCCGCCTCTAGCTGCCTCTTGGCGGGCCCCAGCTCGTCGAGGTGCTGGCTGAACGTCGCCAGGCCCAGCCGGCGGTACGGCCTGAAGACCGGTATCGACCTGTCGATCACCGCGTCGAACTTCACGTCGTCCTTGGCGTCGATGAGGTGGGTGAACTCGCCTATCTCGTCGACCACGGCGTTGTGCCCGATGTGCAGGGCGAGGTCGGCGCCGAGCTTCGGGACCTCGGAGTCGGTCGTGTCGCATATCCCGAAGCACGAGTCACCGCTGAGGAAGCACGGGATGCCATATTCCGCCTCTATCCTCCTGGTGAGCTCCCTGGTCTGCCGTAGAAGGCCGCCGGGGGCGTTGACCACGATGCCCCTGGGCCTGCGCTCTCTGATGAGCCTGAACACCTTCTCCTCGTCGATCTTCACCGTCAATCTGGATCCTTATCTTCTCTGGTTGGAGACTCGCGCTCCTCCCTTCCTTAATTAGGGTTCTCGTGCCGCCGGCCGGCAGACGCGGAGGGTCCGATTCCCGCCGCGCCGCCCGTGCGGTCCGATCCGGCACCTGCCAGCGCGAAGGCCCGCCCGTCGATCCGTGGCTATCGCAGGTCGAACCTCTGGCGCGGCACCGCCGCATCGGGCTGGCACGGGCTGAGGAGGCACCGACCGGGGCCCGCGCTCACCTCCAGCGGCGGGACCGGGGCGAATGGCAGGCGAGGCTCCCGCACGCCTGCCTCCGGCGGGATAGAGGCGAGCTGCACCCGCGCGGAAGGGCCCCGGAGGGCGGCGGTCGCACCGAAGGCGCGGCCCCCCGCTGGCCACGGACGCGCGAGAAGGGCGCGGGGAGGCAGAGCGGACATGCGCCTCTCCTTCCTCTCCCGCAGGAACCGGTATATCGCGGCGAACCGGGGCGTCGTGGCGAAGAACGTGTAGAACGGGAAGATGGGCAGGAGCATAAAGTCCCGCCTGCTCCGGACCTCGTTCCGGGAGAGGTAGCCGGCCGTGGCCGTCAGGCTCCCCTGGACGATCGCGTAGACCTCGAAGACAGCGTGGTTGAGCAGCCCGTTCACCAGGAAGAGCGGGAGGGTCAGCGCAGTCAGCCAGGTGTACCAGTCGAAGATCGTGACGTGCCCTAGCTTCGACCGGAGGTCCCTGATCTGGCCCAGGTAGAAGCGGTTCTCCTTCTCGTAGGTCTCCAGGGCGCCCAGCTCCCACCTGCTTCTCTGCCGGAAGAAGTCGCGCGGGTTCTGCGGCGCGAAGGTCTCCACGACGATCGACTTTTCGTAGGCCATCGTGTGCCCCATCCGCATCGCTATCGCCGTAGCCTCGAAGTCGTCCCCGTTGTGCCTGCCGCTGTGCTCCCCGAGCACCTCCTGGAGCACCTTCCTCCTCCACATCCCGGCGGCCCCCGAGACGCACCTCAGCTTCCTCTGGCTCAGCATGTACCTGCAGAAGACCGCTCGACCCATGGCGTACTCGATGTCCTGCAGCCTGCTGAAGAAGGACCTCCCCTCGGGGATGAGCCTCAGGGAGACGCTGGCGAGGTCGGGGTCGGCCCTGAACTTCCTCAGTGCGCGCGGGAGCTTGTCGGGCCTCATCACGTTGGAGTCGAAGTCCGTCAGCAGGACGAACTCCGCCCGGCTGACGTTGACCGCCCTCTCGACCGCCTTCACCTTCTGCCCGTTGCTCTCCATCCGCAGGAGGCGCAGCCTCGATCCGGACCGGGCGTTCAGCTCGACCAGCCTCTCCCAGCTGCCGTCGGTGGAGGCGTCGTCGACGAGGATCACGTTGAACCATCGCGCCAGGTCGACGAAGTAGGCCACCTGAGCGTCGAACCTCTCGGGCCGCCGAGAGAGCTCGTTGAACTCCGGCACTATCACGTCGATGTCGTCGGCGCTCTCGGCGGGGGTCGGCCTCTCTGGCCTCTGGAGAGAGGACGATGGCATGCCTCAGGGAAGGCGCGGCCGATTATCGTCGTTCGGTAGGTTTCTCCCCGGAAATCTTCTGGAGCGCGAATCCAACGGCCCGGAAGTGTAGCCCGGTCAGGCTGGGCTCTTCGGCGCGGTCCCGAGGACCGTGCGATTCGCCCGCCGGTGCATCGCGTACTGCAGGGCCACGTAGCCCGCGGCGACCGCCACGGCGGCGATGTAGCCGTCGAGGACGCCCGGCGCGAGCGACTGCTGGTTCACCAGGCCCGCGACCTTGTCGAGGCCCGCCGTATGGCCGAAGACCGTCTGCCTCCACTCGTAGCCCTGGCCCGGTATCGCGAAGACGTACGGCCTCAGGGTGCCTGCGTCTATCGAGACGTTGTCAGCCATGGCTGCGACAGGGACCGACATCATCAGGTTGGTGAGGTTCCTGCTGAGGCTCCAGGCCTTTCGGTGCAGCACCAGGTACGCGCCCGCGGCTGCAGCCACCATGAAGCACGATTGGTACAGAACCTCGGCGTTGGTGCCGAGGTTCGCGACGCCGACGTACCTGACCTGGAGGTCGTCGAGCGCACCGATGAGCGAGGCGACGAGGAAGAGAAGCCCGCACGGCCTCGCGACCGAGACCTCTATCGAGCGTAACGTCTCTCTCGAGATGAGGGGGGTCTCGGGTCGCAGCTCGCCATTGGGCAACTGCGTAAAAGTGGCGTTTTTCTAATAAAACTCTTAGGAATGCGGCCTACGTAGGGCGACTGCATCGCGGCGCACGGCTGCGGCGGGCTCGTCCCTCTCCTGTGGCGGTCGTGGTGTCCGCGCCAGGGACGGCCCGTTCCCCGGTCGTCTCGTCGCCGCTGCCACGGTCCGCAGCGAGACCGTCCCTTATCCGAAGCTGCTGCAGCCTCAGCGAGATGAGGGCCGCGTCTCCGTCTCCGACCTCGTCGCCCCTGGACTTGATTCTGCCCTTCAGCGACCCGCCGTCAGGCCCCTGGGTCAGGTTCTGACTGGCGCCGCAGTAGGGGCAGACCGCGACCGGACGCTGGGCGAGGGGCAGGACGATCCAGTCGTGGCAGACCTGACACCTCTGCAGGGTCCCCGGAGAAGTTGATTCGCTTGGTCTCGTGCCATCGTTTGCACCGTCACGTGATTAAGCATGCGCCACGTCGGGTAGGACGACGACGGCGATGATGGCTCGATCCAGAGGGATGCGCCAAAGCGCGAGATCGACGTCATGGGAGCCAGCAAGTTCGCGCTCGCCTACCCCACCGCGTCGCGCCCACCGCCGCTTCAATATGAAGGCGGCTTCCCTATCAAATGTGACGAAATATCCCCCGAAGATGATGTAGTCTCGTCTCTCATCATAACATGATGCACTCAGGCTTAAGGAGAACGCCAGGGTCGATCACCGAAGAGAGATGGTATCGAGGCGACCTGTTCAACCCGGGGCAGACATGGGAGACCTCCTCGAGTCTGCCATCGACAGCGACCAGGTCATAGTCCTCCAGGTCGACCTCCTCGAGAGCTCGTCGGCCACCGACCCCCGCAGGGCCGCGCAGCTGCGCAAGATTAGAAGCCGCGCCATCCAGAACGCGAGAGCCTTGGACAAGGCGTGGACCAGCCTGAAGAATGGCTCTAGGCCCTCCGGGTCGTCGCGCGATGGGAATCATTTGGCCCACGGGACCCGACGAATGGCAACGGGTGGCAGGCATCGCCCATAAAGGGCCACCGCTGTCTCTTCCTGTCGTCCAGCTCTTCGACCAGATCCAGCAGCGGCTCGCCCTGCCCGGTCACGGGGTAGAGCTTTGCCATTCCCGACTGCGAGCAGATCTTCGCGAGCCGCGCTTCTCCGGGACAGAGAGCTGCCTGTCGACCTCTTTCCAGTCGATGCCCGTCGGTTCCGAGCTCGAGTCGGGGCCTCGGGTCTCCACGTTCTCCATCAGCGAGATCCGGGAGCCAGCGCCGCGCATCCCATCATCAGGTCGCAGACATCGCCTCCGAACCCCATCTTCGCGAAGAGGCCATTGGCCCGCGCCTGCTATCGTTCGCGTGGCCCTGGGAGACCAAGAGGCCGAACTCGGCCCAGACTCCGGCGGCGAGCGCCGTTCGGATAAAACTATTAATCAGAAAACGCGCCGATTCCAACCATGAAGCGCAAGGCCCTCGTTGCGCTCATCGTGATCGTCGCCGCGGTAACGGTCGTCGCTGTGGCGGGAGAGCCGCTGCTCGCGTCGAGCCTCATCTTCCACGACCAGGGTGCGATACGCTTCGGGGCCTCGCTGAACGCGACGACCGTCGCCCAGGGCCAGGCGGTGAGGGTGAGCCTCGAGGACTGGAACACGCTCGGCTTCAAGGACTCGCTCCCGCTGCCGAACGGGGCGAGCGCCCTCAACCTATCCTCGGGCCCGTGCGGCGGTCCCTATCCGGGCGGGATCGCGGTGTACCAGGGGGCCTACGGCCTGGGCAACGTCAGCTCCGCGGCGACGCGGCTGTCGTTCTACGCTCCCGGGACCTATTTCGCCTGTACCGCTCTCGTCCCCTGGGGCGCGTCATTCGTCTTCGGTCCCCACCAGGACATCACGACCTACATCGATCTGATGGGCTACTACACGCAGGGAGAGACGCCGACGGAGGGGGGCGGAGTCACTACGGGGGTGCTCCATCCCTATCAGCCCGGTGTGTACACGGTGATCGCAGGCGACCCGCTCGGCAACGTCGAGGTGATGCACTTCCGGGTGACGGCCGCGGCGCCGGTGAGCGCCCAGGAGAGGACGGGGCCGGTGAGCGCCTTCCCTGCCTCCTGGCTCGTCCCGGGGTGCAATGAGAGCGGCGCCGGGAACGTCACGACGGGGGTCTACCTTGGGCTGAACTCCAGCGCGGCCCTCGACCACATCGACCTCGGCCAGATCTACGCGCAGATCCTCGGCTCGCCGTCCTTCGCGTACCGCACCGTTGGGCACGGCTGGGTCGTGTCGGAGTGGACCGAGAGCGCGTCCCCCGGCGGCTACGGCCAGGTCGTGGCGTCCTTCATACTCACCAGCGGCGGCGCGCCCTCTGGCTACCTGTACGCGTCCTACGACCCCGCGGACGGGACGGTGTCCATGGCGTCGCTGGCGGCCCCGGTCACGGGCTGCCCCACCGCCTAGGTCGAGGCCGGCCCGTGCATCGCCGACCGCTCAGAGCTTCAGCTGCATCATCCGCTCGTCGATGTAGACGCCCGCCCGCTTGATCGCCCCCGGCATGACGCCGACCTCCCGGAAGCCGAACCTCGTGTAGAGCTCGAACGCCCCGGGGTTGGTCGAGAGCACCGAGAGCTCGACCGCCTCGAACCTCCCCCTGCAGGCCTGAAGGACCTCCCCGAGTAGGGCCGTGCCCAGGCCCCGGCCCCTGAACGCATTCCTGACGCAGATGCCGAGCAGGCCCCTGTGGTCCCGAGGCGTGCCCGGCCTCGTCCTCCGGACGTCGCACCAGCCCACCACGTGGGAGTCGACCTCGGCCACCCTCATGACGGCGTTCCCGTCCCGGACCTCCCGGAGGGTGTCGTCGAACCACTTGCGCTCGTTCTCGACGGTCGGCTGCTCGCGGAAGAGCAGCAGCCCGAACGAGGGGTCCGCCTCTGCCTCGGGGAAGAACGAGAGGTATGTCTCGAGCACGTCGTCGAAGTCGGCGGGCCTGAGCTCCCGGATCGTCATCGGAGGGCCTCGCTCCGGGAGCGGCCTCGCTATAAGGTCTCGAACGGACCGGTGCGCTACGGGCCCGCGCCGGATGCCGAGGCGGCCGGCGGCAGGCCTATGGTGAATATGTCGGACATCACGTTCGCGGTCGCGTCACCCCTGCCGAGGTTCCCAAGGCCGAGGATCGACTCGACCGTCGCCAGCAGCGAGTAGTGCGTGTAGTGGACGTCAGAGGCGAACCCCTGCCTGGCGAACGGGGAGACGAGGACGCAGGCGACCTGGCTGGGCGTGTTGGAGGCCGACCCGCTGCCCTCGTCGTAGGTCACGAACACGGCGGAGGAGGCGAAGGAGCTCGAGTCGATTATCCTCGAGACCACGCTCGAGAGCCACGCGTCTCCAGTGGAGAGGGGGCAGCTGTGGGCGTCGTCGCAGATGTTCGGCGTTATGAACGAATAAGCGGGCAGGTTCGAGGACTGGAGGTCGATCCAGAACTGGGAGAACGCGACGACGTGAGAGTCGCAGTACTGCGAGGCCGTCCCGGACCCGGCGTCGCCCGATATGCCGCTGAAGTAGACGAATGGGTCGTGCTTGGTCACGTACTGGCCGCCCGCGCCGTCGCTCTGCGAGCAGTTGGCCGACATCGACTCGGCGTACTCCTTCCACGAGAGGCCGCGGGCGTCTATCAGGCTCGCTATGGTCGGGCCCGAGATGCTGCACTGGCTCGGAGAGCAGTCCGTGGTTATCCCGAACGTCGAGCCGGCAACCAGGGCGAAGTAGTTGGGGAGTGACGGGTGGGTGACGGCGAAGTAGTTCGCCGCGCTCGCATAGTGCGCGGCCAGAGAGGTCTCGAAAGGCGCTACAGAGGACCCGATCACCTGGTCGTACGCCTCGTTCTCCATCAGGATCACTATCACGTGCTTGATAGGGGTCGGGCTCTGCTGGGCGCCGCTGCTCGTGGAGCTGGAATCGGTGGTGGACGTGGTCGCCGCGAGGGTCGAAGAAGAGGTTGACGACGAGTGCGTGCCGCCCGGGGCCGTCCCCGACCGTTCGGTGAGCTCCAGGTACGATGCGGTCCCGGCGACGAGCAGGAGGACGACCAGCAGCACGCCGGCCAGGGCTCTCTTCATGGGTCGAGCGGGAGGGGCGGCCCGCTGTCCGTCCTATACGGGTATCGTCATATGGTTAACACGTCGAAGCGGGCGGCGACCCAGGTCGTCGGGGAGGCGTTCGACCTCAGCGATGACGAGAGAAACTCATCGTCGACGCGAAGCCTAGGGGGAAGATCCTCGTGAAGCCTGAAGACGGATCTCATCCTGCAACCTGCTGAGCGACCAGGAGACGGGATGGCTCACACGGCATCGAGGGAAAGTCCTCGATGCGATAGGTTCCGTGCTCAGAGGACGCCGCGCTCTATCGGGCGATGGCGAGCCTTCCCGAGATCCAGGGCTTCATCACGAGGTCCCAGGGGGTTATCACCATGTCCCCGTCGATGACGAGGCAGTCTCCCCTTTGCTGCCGGAGCTTCAGCGCCGCGGCCTTGAGGCTCTGGTGCGGAGCGGTCCGGACGGGCGCGACGGACCAGAGCTTGCCTATCGGCACGGCGAGCGGGTCCCTGTCGGGGTCCTCCATGAAGTCCTCGAGAGCCGACGGAGTGAGGGTGTGCTCGATTATGCTGCGGTCGGAGATGTAACAACCCGTATCGGAGACGAACACCCGCCTGTACCCGCGGGAGAGCATCTCCTCCAGCGCCTGGCGGACGGACGCGCTCTCCGGCATCGAGAATATCGGACTTGCGACGTCCGCGGCGACCATGTCCGTCTGGATCGTGCCCTTCTCGTAGAGGCCCAGCGTCTCTCCGAGCGTCACCAGGCTTCTCGGCCCGCGTGGATCGGGTCCGCGCATCAAGACGAAGCCCAGGCGCCGGGACCTGAACGAGTCCAGCAGCTCGCCGAGGTCTTGGTCGGCGGTAAGGCAGTCGAGCTCGTCGGCGGCGTCCTCGCACGGCCCCTGGAGGAACGGAGCGAACTGCTTTGGACCCATCTTGACGAGCCTCTTGAGGCTCGAGAACCCGAAGACCGCTCTGCGCTCGTCTTCCATGTCCGAGGTGAGCGGGACGGCCGCCAGGTCCTTGAGCTTCAAGAGGTACAGCACGGTTATGAGGGGATAGTCGGGCTTTACGATTGCATACCTTCTGGCGAAGGCACTGGGGAAAGCTAAGTCTAGCCGCAATCGCGTTAGCGGGCGCTGCATACCGGCCGATTTGGACAATTTGCCCACCGTGTAATTAAGACATGGGTGAGATTTCTCTAGAAGAGTCCTCTTTTAGGGGCTGGCTATCCGGCGCTGTCCAGAGACCGCACATTCGCGGCAGGGTCGAAGGAGGTCGCTTCTTCCTGCGTACTTGGCCCTGGGCCGGACGACCCTCTCCTTCTTGTTGGGCCGCCCGCGGCCTTGCTATCAGCTTCCGTAGGCCGTTGTTGATGTAGAAGCCCCACGCGCTCGAACGGGCGCCGTAGCGCCCGTTGTCGGGGACGAGGCCCCAGTGGGTGAAGCGGACCTCTGTCTTGTCTCCCTTCCTAGGAATGCCCAGGGCAATCCTCGTGCCGTTCCACTCACTCTTGTCCTCGAAGTCGAGGGTTGTCCGGGACAGGTCGGGCGACCTTCTTGCCGGAAACTGGCTCCGTTATCCTCTGCTTGAGTGGTAGACGTCCTCGTAGCGGTAGGTCCGCTCGTCGCCGAGCTTGCCGGTGCTCCCCTCGATGTCTTCAGACTACCATCCGCCACGTGGTGGGTGGTGGTGAACGCCTCCTTGGGGTCTGGTCCACCGAGATTGTGGTGGCGAAGCTCTTCATGGATCGCTCTCCCAATTTTGCTCGGCTTTGTCTTTAGATTGCCGCCGCCTCTCGGGAGAAGCGACCCCAGTCGTTTGTCGGGCGGGAGAAGCGGCCTTGCCAGGTCTCCCCACCAGGTCTCCCCGGACCCTCCAGGTCGAGTCGCAGAGTATTGAAGGAGCCAACTGGCTTAGCCAGGACGGACG
>Ga0335078_10018119_pt1 | contig 10471 bp, 8 predicted proteins | sample Lox_Sample_32_FD_206711 | JGI IMG/M metagenome (GOLD analysis project Ga0335078, IMG submission 206711) | Soil microbial communities from Loxahatchee National Wildlife Refuge, Florida, United States - Lox_Sample_3.2 | ecosystem: Environmental > Terrestrial > Soil > Wetlands | place: USA: Florida...
AATATCCTGGGCCTCCGCCTTCGGCTTCCTCTTCGAAGAGGATCTTTTTCCCGTCGTGGCTGATGTCTCGCAGTTCCGACCAGCCGAGCCAGCCCAACTCGTGTTCCTGCCCGCCCGGAGCCATCCCGCGTATGTTCACGCGCTGCCGGTGAACGATCATCAGCACGGAGTTGCCCCGCAAATCTTCCACCCACATTCCGCCGGGCACGTTGGTAATGTTCCGGAGCTTGCCGCCGAGCGTCACACCGCGCAGATCGTCTGCCGCTCCGCTATTCGAAGCGGAAAACCAAATTTCATCTCCGGAAGGCGACCACTCGACCCCTTCGATGGAAGACCAGCCCGACGACAGTTTCCTCTCATGGCCATCGGCGCCGACCACGGCAATCGAGCCTTGATCGTCCCCGCCCGGATTTTCATGGTCTGCGAAAGCGACCTGCTTTCCATCCGGCGAGATTTTCGGCTGGCTGATCCAGTTGATACTGTCGACCAGGACCTTCCCGACGGGATACTCCAATCGCCAGTGCGCCGTCCCCGGGACAAAGCGCACGACCGCCATATTCTCGCCGTCGGCCGCCCAGTCGGCATCCTGCACGTTATCGAGCGTCTCGCGGGGTGTTCCTCCGCTGAGAGCAACTCGCGCCAGAGTTCCCATGCGCGCGTAACCGCTCAGGAAAAAGCTGTGCAGCCGAATCGCCAGCTCGCCATTCTTCGAAATCGAAAGCAGCTCCGCGTCCTTGATGCCCAGCGGCGTAGCGCCAGTGTCGCCCGGCCGCGAGAGGAAAAGCTGCGGGACGCCATCCTCCCACGTCGCGCCATACACCACGCTTCCATCCGGCGCGAACCGGGCATTTCCCACCTGGCCTGTGCGAAACGTGATCTGCGTGTACTCTGGCGGTTTGACTGCCGAAGACGACCGCCCGATCCACCATCCGACGCCGAGCATTACGATAGCGACCGCGCCCGTTACCGCGGCCAGCGCAATCCAATTGCGTTGCTTCGCAGCCTTTGCGCTTTCAACTGCTGTTTTTGCAGCGACCTGGCTCGCTGTCGAGACCTGCGAGAGCGCCTCGAGCCCAAACGCCAAATCCTTCGCGGATTGAAAACGATTCTCCGGATTTTTCTCGAGGCAGCGCCGGATAATCCGCTCCGTCGCGGGGGCAATGGGCGGCTGCACATCTGTAATCTCCGGCGGATCTTCGCGCAGAATCGCTGTCATCGTTTCAGCAGTCGTTGGCCGCTGGAATGCGCGCTTGTGCGACGCCATTTCAAAAAGCACCGCGCCAAACGAAAAAATATCCGTGCGGGCGTCGACGCGTTCGCCGCGAACCTGCTCGGGTGCCATATAGCTCGCGGTTCCAAGCACCACGCCTGCCGCGGTGTGCGAACCCGTAACCGTTTTGCCGTCGGGCTCAGCCTGCGCTGCCAGTTTCGCTACGCCGAAATCGAGAATCTTCACGCGCCCGTCGCGGCAGATAAACAGATTGTCGGGCTTCAGGTCCCGGTGAACGATCCCCTTTTCATGGGCGGCAGCCAGACCGTTCGCCACCTGAACGGCGTACTCGGTCACTTTGCGCTGCGGCAAGGGCCCTTCGTCCAGCATCGCCCGAAGGCTTTCTCCCTCAAGAAACTCGGAAACCAGATAGGGCGAGCCGTTCTTCTGCCCAACGTCGAAAATCGCCACGATATTAGGGTGATTGAGCGCGGCAACGGCCTGCGCCTCCTGTTCGAACCTGCGGAGGCGGTCGCTATCGCGGGAAAACGATTCCGGCAGCACCTTCAGCGCCACATCGCGGCCCAATCGCGTATCGCGCGCGCGATACACTTCGCCCATGCCGCCCGCGCCAATCTGTGACTGGATCGTGTAAGGACCAACCTGCGTGCCAGACGCTATTCCCATGGAGTCGCGCGGATTATATCAGGCTTCTCAGCAACCTTTTGCCTGCCGCCGCAATCGAACGAGCTGCATGGCGCCGCAAGCAAACGCGCGGGCGAAATCCGTTATGGTTAACTGATTCATTGGGCACAGCGCAGGCCGCCATTCGGCCGGGCCTGCCCGCCTCCTGCTATGCTAAATCCCAGGCGAAACTCAAGCCGTCATTCCAGAGCACGCTGTAACTGAGGGGGTCTCCATGCGCATGCCGGGTCGTTTCTCTCTAGCGGTCATTCTTCTCCCCGTAATCGGCACGGCCTTCGCTAACCGCGCAGCCGCCCGGCCTCAGGAGCAGTCCGGCAGTGCGGTCACCACCGTGGCCCAAGCCATCGATCACATCATCGCCCGCGAGCATGACGAAAGCGCCGTCATTCGGCGCTACAACCCCATCGTTGAGACCTACGTGCAGGACATGAAGGCCGATCCGGACATGGGCATTGTCCCCTTTCATGACCACTACTATCTTGGGCAAGCCAGCCTCGCGCAGGGCGTTGTCGACGAATCCATGCTCGATGAGAAAAAGAAAAAGAGCAAAGTGGCGGACCTGAATCCGTTTGCGCACCTGGGCGGCAATGAGGCCTATGCCCCAGAAGGCTTCCTTCAGATGATTTACGTCGACACCAACGGATTCGATCGCGAGCACTACGAATTCGAATACGTGGGGCGCGAATTTCTGGGCGAAGTGCGCTGCGTCGTTTTCGACGTCACGCCTCTTCCCAAGACCGGCAAGCGGCGTTTCAGCGGCCGCATTTGGGCGGAAGACCAGGGTTTCTCCATCGTCCGCTTCAACGGCACCTACGTTTCCGGCGAAGAGGGCACGGGCTACAACGTCCACTTCGACAGTTGGCGATTGAACCTGCAGCCGGATCTGTGGCTTCCGGCGTTCGTCTATAGCCAGGAATCCGAGCTGAAGAATTCCGCCAGCAACATTCGTTTCAAAGCGCAGACGCGCCTCTGGGGCTATGCTCTTACCTCCGCCGGGCAGTTCTCGACCAACGAACAACAGTCGCTCGATTCAGCCTCCCCGATTGCAGATAGCGACGCCTCGCACGATCGTTCGCCTATCGAAATCGAGCGCCAGTGGCAGCAGCAGGCCGAAGTGAATGTCGTCAGCCGCCTCGAACGAATCGGGCTCCTCGCGCCTCGCGGGGAAATGGACAAGATTCTGGACACGGTGGTGAACAACATCGAAGTCACGAATAATCTCGATATCCAGCCCGAAATCCAGTGCCGCGTCATGCTTACGGGCACGCTCGAATCCTTTTCCATCGGCCACACCATCGTCCTGAGCCGCGGGCTGATCGACACGCTCCCGGACGAGGCCAGCCTCGCCACTATGCTCGCGCAAGAGCTCGCCGCGGTCATCGTCACCAAGCCATCCACCGATCAGTGGGGATTCAACGATACGACCAACGTCACGGCGGCGCAGGCTCTGACGCGTTTTTCATTCAAGGCCACTCCTGCGGAAGTCGAAATGGCCGACAAAAAAGCTCTCGAACTACTGAAGAATTCGCCCTATAAGGACAAGCTCGGAAATGCCGCGCTCTTTCTGAAACAGCTTTCGGTCGACTCGCAAGCGCTGCCGGCCCTTATCAGCGCGAGGCTCGGCAATGGCGTCGGTCTCAGCTCGGGTCTCGCCAGCCTGGGTCCGGCTCTGCAAGCGGATAAGCTCGATCAGGTCGCTGCGCTCCCACTCGGCGCGCGCGTGAAAGTGGATCCGTGGAGTGACCGCGTCGAGCTGCTGCGGGCCAAGAGCGTTTCTCTCTACTCCGCGCGCGAGAAAATGCCCTTCGAGGTGACGCCGTTCATGCCCTACGTCACTCGCTACCACGAAGCAGCGAAGTCGGGCTCGCAGCCGAAGTCCGCCCTCGCCAGCAAGGACGCCTCAAGCAGATAAGCGGCTCGCGGGCGCGCGGTCAGAAGAACAGCGGCAATAGGCCGAGCAGCGCCAGCGCGACGAGTAGCGCCAGACCCTGCAGTCCGGTGCGCCGGTCGGCGAACGAATACGCGTAAATTCCCTTTACAAAATTATTGGCGGCTGCGGCGATCACGATCGCGTCCGCGGCCACCACAATCGGCGTTAGCGCAGACGATGAACTCGCCAGGCTCAGGATAAACGGGTCAACGTCGGTCACTCCCATGATTCCCGCGAGCGCGAAAAGCCCGGCGCGTCCCAGGTAGATCAGCGCCAGGTGCGTAATGAAGAGCATCGCCACAAATAGCGCCGCAAAAAGAATGGCCGCGCCCAGCTCCAAAGGATTCTTCGGTTGGTATTTCCTCTCCGCCTTTGCGCCTTCGTCCTGCACGCGCGTCCAGATCCAACCGCCGGCGATGCCCGCTGCAGCCAGCAGAAGGAACGCCACCCACAGCCGATGCAGCAATTGCCCGTTGAAAATGAAAAGCAGCGCCAGCAAACGCAGGTACATCATGCCCGACGCAACCAGCATGGACCCCGAATACAGGCGCGCGTTCGACTTCTCGTCTCGGGCGCGCTTGGCCAGCACAACCGTGGTCAGAGTTGAGGAATACGCGCCGCCAAGCAGGGCCGAAAGCAAAACGCCGCCCCGCCCCTTTGTCAATATCTGGAGCAGGTAACTGCCGTAGGAAATCGCGCTGACCGCAACCACAACCACCCAAGTCTTGAACGGATTGAATCCGAACGTTCCAAAGGTCCTGTTCGGCACAACCGGCAAAATCACCGCCGAGAGCAGTAGAAATTTCGCAAACGTCAGAATTTCGTCGCCGGGCACCCGTTTTGCTAAGCTCTCCAGCGCCGTCTTCAGTTCGAGCAACGCCACGCCCAGCACCGTCAGCGTGACCGCAATCCAGTATTTCTCGCTCGCGATCAGCGCCCCGATCACGTACGTGATTAGGCCCGAAAGCTCCGTGGTCATTCCCGCGAGCGCGACGCCTTCGAGCTTGTGCCGGTACGAAAGCCACAGGAACGCGCCGACCACAGCGAGGCCCACCGCCGGCAGAACCAAGCTTCCGTTCGAAAGCAGACTCAGCCCATACCCAAGTAGGCCGAGCAACGGAAACGTTCGAACGCCCCCGAAGCGGTACTGATCGGACGCAGCCTTTTGCTCTTCTCGCTCCAGTCCAATCAGGAAGGCGAGAAAAAGGACGAGCAGAATCTGCGCTCCGTCTTTGGGAACGATTTGAAAAAGATCGCCGCTCATTGCGCGCGAGTACCGCTCGCCGTTTTCAAAACGAGTGAGTTCAGGATGATGGCCGCGAGTCTATCGAGGTATCTCGCGCCGCGCAACTGGTTGCACGGCGGAGCTAAGCAGGAAGTCGAGGGATCGCGCCCTTTGGCAGCGTCCTGAATTCGCAGCTGAGCGTCGCCCGCGGGTTGGTGGCTAGGAGGCGGGCCTTCAGGCCCGCGAAAAGAATGGGGCTTTGCACCAATCCTATGCGCTGGTTTACCCGCGGCAAGCAGTTGATTGACCCTGCCGGATGGCATATATTCGGCGCGGCTCGTGATCGCTGAAAAAAGTGAGGCCCTTATGCCAGCTTCTACCTTGAACCTGATTCGAATCGACGCGGAAGACAAAGTCGCGCTGAACGGACTTTTGTGGGAGCCGCAAAAGCACGGCGACTCCATCGCTATCATGGTGCCCGGCGGCGTCACAGGCGCGGCTCTCTGGCCCGGCCACGATTACGAACCGCTCGCGCGCCTGCTCACGGAAAACGGCTACACCTTCCTGCTCTCCAACATGCGCGCCTCCTACAACAATGCATACTCGGAATACGGCGATGCGGTGAAGGACATCGCCGCCTTCGTCGCCTACGCGCGCTCGAAGGGCTACGCGCGCATCGCGCTCTTGGGCATCAGCCTCGGCGGTCCTCGCATCGCGCAATATCTGGCTGAACGGAACGATCCCGCCATCAAGGCGATGGTCTTCGTCGCTTCGATTCCATCGCCCTATCTCGAATTTCAGGTTCGCAGCAGCGATTCGGAGAAGCGCCGCCTAGAAGACTTTCTTCGCCACGCGCGCGAGCTCGTCGCGCAAGGCAAAGGCCACGAGGCAGTCGCTCTCGAGAATTGGTTTCCCGGCGGCGTGGCTATCATGGGAACCGCCCAATGCATCATCAGCTACTTCGGCGCTCCGAGCGACAAAAGCGCGCCCAGTTCGGTCAAGTACGGCCCGCAGATCAAAGTCCCGGCTCTCGTTGTTCACGGCGACAGTGACGAGCTTGCTCTGCCGCCGAACGCCAAGGCCATTTACGATAGCCTCACCGCGTCGCCCCAGCGCGACCTCGCCTGGGTTGAGGGCGCAAGCCATTACCTGACTCCCGGCCCGCTCGCCGAGGCCTACGCCCGCAAAATCACGGACTGGATCGTCAAAAACATGCCCACGGCGCGCGCCGCGAATCCGTGATAACATCCCGGCAATTTCCAAGAGCCAGTCGGAAGGGCCGATAGGAGCCCCCAATGTCGAGACTGGATTCCCCGCTTGTGGAGCCGGCTGCGATCGCAACTTCCGCCTTGGCGACAGCCGCTAGCGCGAGCATCTCGCGGCACTCTGCTCTGGTCCGCATCACTCATTGGATCATCACGCTGTGTTTCTTTGCGCTTCTGCTTACCGGAATTGAGATTTTGATTTCCCATCCGCGTTTCTATTGGGGCGAAACAGGCAACGATTTGACCAAGCCGTTGTTTCAAATTCCGATCCCTTCGTCGCGAAATCTCGTGCCGACGGGCTACGGCTACGTGCTGCCGGACGAGAACGGCTGGAGCCGCTCCCTGCATTTTCAGGCCGCGTGGCTTACGGTGCTGACAGGCTTGCTCTATGTGATCTTCGGTCTCATCTCTGGACATTTCCGAAAGAACCTGTTTCCCAAAAGGGCAGATCGTTCGTGGCGGGCGTGCTGGAGCGCGGTTCTCGGCCACTTGCGTTTCAAACGCCCAACGGAAGCCGAAGCCTGGTCGTACAATTTGATCCAGCGGCTCACTTATCTCGTTGTGATCTTTGTCCTGTTCCCATTGGTCATCTGGACCGGCCTTGCGATGTCGCCAGCCTTTACCGCCGCGTTTCCTTCGACCGTTCTTTTGCTGGGCGGGCGGCAAACCGCACGCACGCTTCACTTCTTTGTCTCGATCGCTCTCGCGCTCTTCTTGTTCGTGCACGTCGTCATGATTTTTCTTGCGGGATTTTGGAGCCGCACCCGCGCCATGATCACCGGCCGCGCGGCCGCGGCCAAGGAGCTCGCATGACCGGCATTTCGCGCCGGAAATTACTCTGGGGCGGCCTCGCAACCACGGCGGGCATCGCAGGCCTGGGCGTGGCCGCACGCCTCGCGCAAAAGTATGGACTGATCCCGCCCGATCACGGCGGAATCTACGGTCCCGGCGAAACGCTGAATTATGCGTTCCAACGGCTCGTTGCGCGCCATTCGCTGGCTGTCGAATATCCCCGCAGTCAGATTTCGGCGCGGCCTTTCCCGAATGAAATGGCGCCTCCCAGCGAAGCGTTCAAGCGTCTTCAGGCCGGAGGCTTCGCCGATTGGCGCCTCACCATTGATGGACTGGTCGACCGTCCCGCAGTGTTTTCGCTGGACCAGCTCCGCAGCTACCCGCGCAGCAGCCAGATCACCGAGGTCGCGTGCGAAGAGGGCTGGTCCTACGTCGCCGAGTGGACCGGCGTGCGCCTCTCTCACGTCCTCGAAATCGTCGGTGTTCAGCCGCAGGCGAAGTTTCTCGTCTACTTCTCAATCGAGCCGGACTGGTGGGACAGCATCGATATCGACGAGGCCATGCACCCGCAAACGTTTCTCACCTATGCGATGAACGGAAACGATTTGCCTGTCGGCAATGGCGGCCCGCTCCGCCTGCGCGTCCCGCGCCAGCTCGGCTATAAGAGCGTGAAATTCATCACTCATCTGACGCTCACGGATGACATCAAGAAGTTCGGCAAGGGCCTCGGTTCCGGCGCGCCGGAAGCGGGCTACGCCTGGTACGCAGGCATCTGATCCGGGCCGTTCGAACGTGGTCGTTGGGTACCCTCGATCTGCTCTCCAAGGGCGGGTGATTTCCTAATTCGACTGGGTTTGCTTGGCTGTCTGCGTAGCTGCGAGGGCAGACGTGATCTGCCGCACGTAATTTCGGGTTTCAGGGAAGGGCGGCACGCCGCCATAGCGGTCGACCGTCTCCGGGCCGGCATTGTAGGCCGCAAGTGCAAGACTCAGATTGCCTCGATATTTTGCGAGCAGATCCTTCAGGTAGTGCGTTCCGCCATCGATATTCTGCGCCGGATCGAAAACGTTCCTCACCGAATAGCGCGCAGCTGTTGTCGGCAGCAATTGCATAAGGCCCAGCGCCCGCTTGCGCGAGACCGCTTTCGGATCAAAATTCGATTCCGCCGCGATCACGCCCGCAATCAACTTCTCATCGACGCCGTGCTTCAGTGCCGCCGCGCGAATCAAATTCGCGTAGCGAATGCCGAAATCTACGTCGGCGGGCGGCGGAGAAGGGAAGACATCCTCCGGTTCGATATCGATCAGTTCGGCCGCGGCAATTTCAACCGAGCCGCCCTGCACGGCCAGCACGACGTGTTCGCCTTTCATTTCGTAACCCATGACGTGCAGCCGCGCTCCCGAACGCAAAACGGCGTAATCCGCGCGCGCCGGTGCGGCCACAAGCATAAACACTGAGCTTGCGAGCATTGCTGCGGTGAGGCTGGGCCTTGGTTTCACGGCTTTAGGCTGCGCTTACTCCGATTGATGCTGCGTTGGTGGATTTGCGGGCGGCCGCTGACGGCTCGCCGGCGGCACGATTCCATTGTCGCGCAGATACTCCACCATCTGCCCGTAATGGTCCATCGTGTGTGCGCAATCGAAAATAATGACGGCCGCGGGAGTTCGCAGGAATGGCGTGGCTTGCGTCTTCATCGGCGCGAACGCATTGTCCGCATTAATTGTCGCAATCGCCTTGTGCCCAAGCGCGAAAGAGTCCTTCAGGTACTGCAGGATCTGCGCTTTCGTCTGAATGGAGTCCGAGCCGTTTTCGGCCTCAAATTGCGACGCAGGCGTCGCCGCGGGTTGCCCGAGCACCGCGCCAAAGAACCGGTTGTTCACGGTCGCAATGTGCTTCACCTGCTGCGCGAACGTCCGTACGCCTTTGAATTCGCCGTTCGTCGGTGCAAAAGAATATTTGTCCTCGGGCATCGCGTCCGCCAGCCCGACCACCTCGCGTTCCTCGATCATCAATTGAAAATCCAGCGTCGACGAAATGGTTGGCGGCGCCTGATTAGCCGTTGGTCCGCCCATCGGCGGTCCGCCGGGCGGAGGTCCTTGCTGCGCGGAAACTGCGCCAGCGCACATACACCACGCGAGCAGCGCCACTCCAATTCCGATCGAAGCCTTCATCGAATTCCCCCTGTCGCCCTGCGCCAGACTATTTGCCGGCCGAGCCCGCGCCGTTTCTCAATGCGTGACGCCGGATCGCTTCGGCCACGCCGCATTCGTCATTCGAGAGCGTTGTCGCCCACCCGAGCGACTTGAGCTCGCTTACGCAATTGCCCATCACGACGGGCAAGCCCGCATATTCTAGCATTTCGCGATCGTTCCAATTGTCGCCAATCGCCATCACGTTTTCGCGCGGAATCCCGCGCATCTCCGCCCACCTCGCCAGAGCAGCGCCCTTGGTCACTCCGCTTTGCAGCACGTCGAGAAACGCGGCTTGCCGGTGCTCGTATTCCGTGAGCGCCAGCGCAAATTCATTCCGAAAATCGAGCGCATCGAGCTTCGCCATTGCCGCGCGGACCAGCGCGCACTGCCCGATAAACATAACCTCCACCGGATCCTCGCCATTGAGGCAACTGTGCAACGGCGTAATTTCTGCAACCTGACTGCGATGCCTGCGCAAATACGGCCCGACGAACGGTCCTTCCCAATCGACCCGTTCGAAAATCACTTGATTTTCCGCCGGCCTGTCGAAAATGACTGCCGATAACGCACGGAACTCCTCGGTCTCCTGCAACACCTTGCGCGCCGTTTCCGCCGGCAGCAAGCAGCGCAGCTGCGTCTCGCCCGAAACCGATTTCACCAGCGCGCCGTTGCTCACGATCAGTTTGGCATCGCAGGGAAGGCTTTCCGCGATCATTCGCGCCGAAATGAAGCGCCGGCCGGTCACGATCACGATTTCGATTCCGCGCGACGCAGCTTCCCCAATTGCCTCCGCGTTCGCCGGCGGCAATTGCGACTGGCTATCGAGCAGCGTGCCGTCGATATCCATCGCGATCAATTGAATTGGCATTCGCTTATCTTACCGTGCTGTTTCGTGGGTTCCATCAGAATAGCCGCATGTTTTCAAACCCACGAGGCGGCTCGGAAGGGCCAAATTTCCCGGCGTGCCAACATTTTAGCGTGGGCTTCCCCATGCCCCTGCAGCCAATCCCGTAGGTCTGCCACTCGGTGCGTGTCTGCAACCCGGGTCAACCAAAGACTTAGATGGCACCGCATACGGCAAAGACTGTATTCGCCCTTAGAAGCATCGCTGCTACGGTGCGTATCGCTCTGGCCTTTCGTAGATCGAATACG
>Ga0335078_10018122_pt1 | contig 10471 bp, 10 predicted proteins | sample Lox_Sample_32_FD_206711 | JGI IMG/M metagenome (GOLD analysis project Ga0335078, IMG submission 206711) | Soil microbial communities from Loxahatchee National Wildlife Refuge, Florida, United States - Lox_Sample_3.2 | ecosystem: Environmental > Terrestrial > Soil > Wetlands | place: USA...
GCGGCGTGGATCTCGTGCAGATTCCTACAACCGTGCTGGCCCAGGTCGATGCATCGATCGGTGGAAAGACCGCGGTGAACCTCCGGGCGGGAAAGAATCTGCTGGGGACTTATCATCAGCCGCTGGCGGTACTGATCGATCCTGCCGTTCTTACGACATTGTCCGCTCGGCAGTTCCGCGCCGGGCTCTACGAAGCCTTGAAGTGCGGTGTGATCGGCAAGCCCGAGTTGTTTGCCCGCCTCGAGCGGTCTGACATCGCGGCTTTGCGCCGTGACCCCGCGGCCCTTGAGTGGGTGATCGCGGAAGCGGTGCGACTCAAAGCGGAGGTAGTTTCCGCGGACGAGCGTGAAGGCGGGCTGAGACGCGTCTTGAATCTAGGCCACACCGTCGGGCACGCGCTTGAAGCCGAGTCCGGCTATCGCCGCTTCCTCCACGGAGAAGCGGTAGCGTGGGGAATGATTGCCGCAGCCAACATTGCTTCGGAAGTAGGAACGTGCGATCGGGCCGTGGCCGGGCAAATCACCGAGGCGGTTTTGCGTCTCGGCGCGTTGCCCGATGTCACCGCCCGCAGCCGGGATATTGTCCGCCTTTTGCGTGGGGACAAGAAGACGCTCAACGGCGTAGTGCATTTCGTATTGCCGCGGGAGATTGGCAAGGTTGAGATTGTGAGCAACGTGCCGGAGAAAGTTGTGGTCGGGGCGGTAGATGGATTGCGGCGATTGTCTGGCTGAGAGCTTCCACCCCGGGCCAAATGTTGAACCATTGGTCGGAGTACAGATTCGCGTTGTCATCCCGAGCGCAGCGAGGGATCTGCAGTTTGGAGCGTTGATGAAGACTGTGGATTGCACTCCGCGGAATGACAAACAGGAATTCGGAGCATTTGTTGACCAACCAAGTCAAAATTTCGGTGACCGGCGCTGCTCCGACAGGAGCCAGCGATCCTCAGTCGGCCGCGCGTGCCGTGCGCGAAATGTTTACCTCGATCGCGCCGCGCTATGACCTGCTCAACCACGTGCTCTCGTGTAACGTCGACCGCTTGTGGTGGCGGCGGGTGGCGCAAACGTTCGCAGTGATCCTGGCACGGCCCAATGCCAGAGTCCTGGATCTCTGCTGCGGAACCGGCGACATGGCATTCGCTCTGCAGCGGGCAGCGCGCCAACCCACCACGCATATCCTGGGCGCGGACTTCTCTCATGCCATGCTGCAACGCGCCTGCGAGAAGTCGAATGGATCGTCGCCGCGCTGGATCGAGGCGGACGCGCTGAACCTGCCGTTCTCCGGCGGCCAGTTCGATCTGGTTACCTCCGCTTTCGGTTTCCGCAATCTGGCCGACTACGATGCCGGGCTGCGGGAAGTTTTGCGCGTCCTGCGTCCGGAGGGCGAGGTCGGCATTCTGGATTTCGCCGAGCCGAGCGGCATCACGGGACACGCGTACCGGCTCTATTTCCGGCATGTGCTGCCAGTCATCGGCAGCGTCATTTCCGGGGTTCGCGGTCCTTATGCGTACCTGCCGGCGTCGGTCGCGAGATTTCCCGCTCCTGCGGAGATGCTGGAGCGGATGCGCCAACAGGGTTTCCGGCAAGTCTCCTGGACGCCCTATACCTTGGGGATCGCGGGCTTGTATCGCGGAAAGAAGTAACTCAGGCGGTCGCGCTTTGTTGCGCGGCGTGCGCTGTCGAGGCGAAACAATCGGCAAACGCGTCGCTGACGGTAAAACGCATGACCTGTTCGTAATCCTCGGCCAGAAACTTGCGCAAACGTCCCAGATTCATGGTGTATTCGCCGGTCATGTAGGGCAAGGCCTGGGGCGGGATGGCGGAAATGCCGCTCTTCCAGGCAAACTGCAAGACCAGACGAAATCCCCATTTTCCAGGCACGCGAATCAGCTTTGCGCCCGCCATTTGGATGCAGCCGGCGTAGGTCAAAGACTCGCCGCGTCCGGCCACGTTCAGTATCGTCAAGCGCTGTGGCTCAGGTTCCGTCTTGCGGACGATGTAGGCCAGAAGGCGCGCCATGTCGTCGACGTGAACGAACTGAATCTTCTTATCCAAATAGCGCTGTCCAAATGGCAGAACGACCGGAAGACGCTTGCCCTGCGCGCGCAATCTTCCGCCCCAGCGCCCGCGGCCGTTGGGCGTGCCGCGAAAGGCCCCCACCAGGTAGTTTTCCATACTGGCGCCGGCAAAAATGTGCGGGCGCAACATATAGACGCTGCATCCGCGCAACGCCGGTGCGCGTTGCTGGACGACCTTATCGGACTCCCGCTTGTGAATCGCGTAGGGGAGGGTGTGCCCGCCCAGTGGGAAATCTTCGCTGACCGGCTCGGGCAGATCGGAGCCATACGCGGAGACGCTGCTCAAGTATAGAAATTTTGCCACCAGCGCTTCCTCGCGGTTCGCCTCGGTGATGGCCTCCATCACGCGCGCCGTTCCCGCCACGTTGATCTGCCACATACGGTCGAGGTCGAGGACGCCGGTACGGGTGGGGTCGATCACAAACGCCAGATGGATTACCGCGACCGGACGGGATTCCCGGATCAAGAGAAACAACTCGCGGCAGGAGTCTTCCTTGCCAAGATCCATGCAGACGAATTCCACCGGATGGTCGGTCTGCGGGCGAGTCAGATCCACGCCGATGACCCGATAATCCACCAGCAACGGCAACAACCGCAATCCAAGATTTCCGGAGATCCCCGTTACCAGGACCGTTGGATTTGTTGTCGCCATCTAGTCGTCGGGATCGTTCGCCTTCGGCTTCACGCTGGGACCGGGGCGCGGCGCCAGCATACTCGGCGCCACCACGGGGGTAAAGTAGCTTTCATTGAGGATGGGGGTGGAATTCTCCTGGACGGTCTTCATCGCCTCCTGAATACGCTCGGAACGCAGAATGCCTTTGATCTCTTCCCGCGCCTGATCCAGTGGCACAACTTCTCTTTCCTTCATCTTGTAGATGTAAAGGCCATTCTGATCGGCGATGACTGCCGAGACTTCACCGACCTTCAAGTCCATCACCGACCCCTGGTCGGGGGGAAGGCTGCTCCGTCGTACCTTCGTCATGGTGGCGTTGGGAGCAGCGGCCTTAATCCCGGCGGTCTGGTAAGCATCTGCCTGCAGTTTGGCGAAATCCTCGCCGGCGGCGGCGCGAGTGTGCAGTTTGTCCGCTTCGGCTTTCATGACCGCCTCTGAATCGATTGGAGTCTTTGCCGGGGTCGTGGCCGCGGACTTGGCGGCAGCTATGGCTGCGGGTTGCTGTGCTTTAGGAATATAGACACGGTCCAGGTCAGCTTGTTCAAACTTCGGCTTATTGCTCTCGTAGTAGTCTTCGATTTCCTTGTCGGAAATCTGGGAAGCCTTGTCCTGGATGCTCTTGCTGAACGCCTGGCTCAAAATCTGGATCCGCGCGAGCCGCATATGCTCGTCGAAGCCGGGATCCCGGTCCAAACCCATCTGCTGAGCCTTTTGCGCCATGACCAGAGCGCGAGCGTAGTTGTTGGCGAACTGTTTGCGGACCCGCGGCGGCATCGAGGGCTGAATCACCTCAATGAGCTTTTCAAACTCCGCCCGGGTAATCACGGTCTTGCAGTCCGCCGCCGGCTTGTCCGGTGAGGCGTTTTCGCACAGCCCATTAATGGTGATTACAGGCGCATCCGGCGGGGTCTCCGGAGCCGGCTGAGGTTGGGCCGCGGCGGGTGGTGCGCTTTGTGGCGCCGCCGCAGGTGTGGATTGCGCTGCCTGGCTCCAGGCCAATGCCCCAAGCAGCAGGCAGACTAACCCGTATCGGGTCATAGCTGAGATTCCTCCAGAGGGGATCGAACTGTGAAGCAAAATCCTAGCACAACTGGAGCGCAGGGTGGTGTAACCGCCGGATACCCTGGTAACCGACGACATAGGGTTGGGCTGCATCCTGGGCGATGAGTGGCTTGGCGTTGTGAGTGAGATACGGCGATAATGCGGGGATGGCCGAAGCCAGCGCCGTTTACAGCCCGGATTCGATGCGAACCGAGAAGCGCGCGGTCGCGGGCAATTCCGTGTTCGCCGCAATTGCCATTACGGGGTTGAAGGTCGTGGTGGGGCTGGCGACCGGAAGCCTGGGTATTTTGTCCGAGGCGGCCCACTCCGGACTGGATTTGATCGCTGCCATTGTCACGCTTTTGTCGGTGCGCGTTTCAGACAAACCGGCCGATGCCGATCACCAGTACGGTCATGGCAAGGTAGAAAATTTCTCCGCTTTTATCGAGACCGGGCTGCTTCTGCTGACCTGCGTGTGGATTGTGTACGAGGCTGTGCGCCGACTCTTCTTTCACCACGTTGAGATCGAACCCGGCCTCAGCGCTTTTCTGGTTCTCTTCGCCTCCATGATCGTCGACCTCTGGCGTTCGCGGGCTCTCGGCCGGATCGCGCTCAAGTATGACAGTCAGGCGCTGGAAGCCGACGCGCTGCACTTTTCGACCGATATCTGGTCGAGTGGCGTGGTGGTGATGGGGCTGGTGCTGGTGATGGTCGGCCGGCGATACGGCATTGAATGGCTGCGGAACGCCGATCCGGTGGCGGCGCTGTTCGTGGCGGGAGTGGTGGTTTATGTCAGCTCACGGCTGGCGCGGAAGACGGTCGATGCTTTGCTCGATGCTGCACCTTCCGGCGTACGCACCAGCATCGTGGCCGCCATCAAGAACGTGGACGGCCTGCTGGAGGTGGATCGCGTCCGCATACGCCGGGCTGGTAACCGCTATTTTGCCGATCTCTCCATCGGGCTGGCGCGCAATGTGACCTTCCAACACTCCGAGCAAGTAGTGGACGCGGTCACCGCCGCGGTCCATGATGTATTGCCCGATGCCGATGTAGTGGTGCATTCGATTCCGCGGCCCGCACAGCGGGAAAATATATTCGACCGGGTTCGGGCGGTGGCCACCCGAAATAATTTCAATGTTCACGACGTCAGCGTGCAGGATCTCAAAGGCCGTCTGCATGTGGAGCAGCACCTCGAGCTGGACGAAGGTTTGAGCCTGAAGGAAGCTCATAACCGCGTTACCCTGCTGGAGTCGGAGATACGCAAGGATGTTCCGGAGATCAGTTCAATTCTCACCCACATCGAGAGCGAACCGGCGACCATTGAAGCCGGGGACGAGGTGGTGCGTGACGCTGCGCTGGAAAAGAAGCTGAAAGCGATCGTTGCGGACTTTCCCGAAGTTCTGGATGTGCACGAAGTCGAGGTCAAGCTGGTGCGGGGGCGGCTATACGTTTCCTGCCATTGCACGTTCTCCGACGATCTGCCTCTGGCGCGCGTGCATGACGTGCAAACCGAGTTGGAGATTCGTTTCAAGCAAGCGGCGCCGGAGCTCTTCCGCGTGCTCATTCATCCGGAACCCCAAACCGACAACCGAAGATAGAGAATTGTTATGACCGAAGCTCGCGTTACCTGGATCGCAGAACAACAATACGAAGGCGTGGCCAGCAGCCAGCACAAAATTGTGGTGGATGGCGAGAAGAGGACGGGCAACAGCCCTATGGAGCTGGTCCTGATTGGGCTATGCGGGTGCACCGGCTATGACGTCGCCAGCATTTTGCGCAAGAAGCGCGAGCCGTTTACCAGTCTGGAAGTTCGCGCCGAGGCGGAACGCGCGCCCAACCCGCCCACCGTGTATACCCGGATTCGCCTGGTCTACCGAATCGGTGGGAAGGTTTCGCAGAAAGCAGTCGAAGACGCGGTGCGCCTCTCGGAAGACAAATATTGCTCCGTGGCCGCCATGCTGAACAAATCGGCGAAGATTACTTACGCAATCGAATACGCGGCGTAAGATAGTCCGGGCCGGGAACTCTACTCTCTGCTTGTTGACGCGACCACATCCTCTTCGCGGATATCTCTATATCGCCAGCGCGGCATTCTTATGGGGCGTTTCCGCCGCTTTGGGCCGAGCCGTCTTTACCGGGCGAGTACAGACGGGCGGAGAATCTCTGCGCCCCATCGACCCGCTCATCCTCTCGCAGAGCCGGACCACATTTTCGTTTCTTGTGCTTCTCCTGGCGCTGCTGGTGCTGCGCGGCCGCAGGCGGCTGGCCCTCCCCAGGGCGGACGTGTTTCGTATGTTCAGCGTGGGCGTGCTGGGGGTGGCCGTTTCCAACTACTTCTACTATCTCGCCATTCAAAGGACGAATGTTGCGACCGCCATCATTCTGCAATACACGGCGCCCGTCTGGATTCTGGCCTATACGGTGGCGCGCGGCTTGCAGAAACCGACGCTGCAGCGCGTGCTGGCAACGGTCGTGGCGCTGACGGGAATCGCGCTGGTAGTCGGAGTCTTTGGATCGGGCGGGCTGCGTCTCGATCCTTCCGGCGTCATCATGGCCTTGATCGCGTCATTTTCTTTTGCCTTCTACAATCTTGCCGGCCACAGCATCCTGGCGCGCTACGACCGCTGGATCGTGCTGCTGTATGTGATTCTCGGCGCGTCGCTGTTCTGGATTTTGGTGAACCCGCCGTGGAAGATCGAGGCCGCGCATTATGGCTTCAGCCAGTGGTTGTTTCTGTTTGTCTTCTCCATCATCTCCGTGCTTGGGCCATTCGCTTTTTATTTCGCCGGCTTGCAGCACCTGGAGCCCACTCGAGCCGTGATTGTCAGTTGCCTGGAGCCGGTTTTTTCCATCGCGATTGCCGCCCTCCTGTTGGGCGAACGGCTGCACTCCCTGCAGAGCTTCGGCATTGTGCTGGTCCTGGCCGCGATCATCGTCGTGCAGTTGCCAGGGAAAGTGCGGGAAACCATGAATCTGGTAGAGCCCATGGAATAGTTTGCAGATTCCTCGTCGCTCCGCTTCTCGGAATGACAATTAAAGCGGGCTGTCCAGCCAACGCATCCGATCACGAACGTAACCCGGGTGACTGTTTTTGACATGCCTCCCGGCGCGGGAAATGAGATTCTTAGGTGGTCGAGGAGTGGTTCATGAAGCGCTCGCGTGTCGGCTTCCTCTTTGGATTCTTGCTGTTTTCGCTGGCCCCGTGCTTCGCCCATCACATGGCAGTGGTGGTCAATAAGGGGAACGGCGTCGCTGAAGTCTCCGCGGCTCACCTATCAAAGATGTTTCGCCTGGAAGTTAAGAAATGGCAAGATGGGTCCGACGTCGTGCTGGTGCTGCACAAAGATTCGAACGGTGAGTTAGTCACGCTTGAGCGTTTGAACCATATGTCGGGCAGCGAACTGCGAACATTCATTTCTGCTCACCAGGATGCTTTCATCACCGTGGACTCGGACGCTGAAGTGCTGCACATGGTAGAGACGAGTCGCGGCGCGGTCGGGCTGGTGGACGTCCGCTCCATCAACGATCAGGTGAATGTCCTGAAAGTTGGCGGTAGACTGCCGATGGAAGATGGCTACCTGCCTCATTAGCGCGCGGGAAAACTCTCGCGGCCCAATTGCAAAGCAATCAGGCGCCGGGCGCTTGGGCCAACTTCAACCAATGAAAATAGCGCCGGGCTCTCCTCACATCCATCGCTATCTGCTCCCGTAGGGCATCGACGGACGGGAATTTGATCTCGTCGCGAAGGCGCTGCAAAAAGTAAATCTCCACTTCCGTCTCGGGCGTGAGTTCGATGGGACGGAAATTCAACAAGTGAGTCTCGATGGCAAACGACTCCGCCCCGAACGTTGGACGATTTCCCACATTCGTCACGGAATCGAAACACTCTTCGCCGACGCGGGTGCGGGTGATATAGACACCATCCTGTGGGACGAGTTCTTCGTAGCGACTCAGATTGATAGTGGGCACCGTATACTTCGACCCATACCCTCTGCCTCGACCCGCTGTGGAGAGGATGCTGAACGGACGCGCCAGCAGGTAGCGCGCGCGGCTGACGCGGCCGGCCTTGATCAGCTTGCGAACATGGCTGCTCGAAACCGGCTCGCCGCGCAGCTTCAACTCGGAATAAATCTTTACCTCGAAGCCTAGCTTGTGGCCGAGTTCCTGGAGAAGATCCACATTACCGGCCGCCTTGTTGCCGAAGCGGAAGTTGTAGCCCTCGTGCACCTCGCGGGCGTGCAGAGCTTTCTTCAGCACGTCGTGCGCGAAGCGCTGCGGAGTCATCAGAGACAGGTCGCGGGTGAAGGGAAGCAGGAGCGCGGCGTCCAGTCCGGTAGCGCTCAACAGGCGAATCTTCTCCGCAACCGGAGTAATCAGTTTGAAGACCGCGTCGGGACGCAGAATGCGCAGCGGATGCGGCTCGAAGCTTACCGCCAGCGATTTGCACCCGAACTCGCGTGCCCGGAGCACGATATCGCCCAGCACTTTGGTATGAGCGCGATGCACGCCGTCAAAGTTCCCGACGCTGAGCACGGTTGGCCCAAAATCTGGCGGAACGTCATCGAGTTTGTGAAAAACCTGCATTTCAAAAAGCGACAGCGATCCGATTATTCGTTGTCGTCCCGAGGAGCGAGAGCGACAAGGAATCTGCAGTTTCTCCGGCGTCCGTAACTGCAGATCCCTCGCTACGCTCGGGACGACACCAAGCTTTCTAAATCTCAAACTCCAGCTTCATACCATCGTAGGAAAGGCGCACGTTCTCCGGCAATGTCGCGTTGGTGGCTTCATGCGGCAGATCGTGACAGATATGGGTAAAGAACGCCCGTTTCGGCTTTAGTTCCTCGACAATGCGCAGCGAGTTGTCAACCGTAGAGTGCGTGGGATGTGGCGTACGTCGCAGCGCATCCAGAAAAAGAATGTCGAGGCCGCGCAATTTTTCCAGGGAAGCCTTCGGCACCTCGCTGTGGTCGGTGAGATAGGCGGCGCTGCCGACGCGAAAGCCGTAGATCTCGTTTTCCCCGTGGATCACGGTAACTGGTTCAAATGTTGCCCCGAACAATTCCACGGGACCGTCAATCGGGCGTAGCTCTACTAACGGAAGCCCGCCGAACTTGTAGTTCGCGTCAAAGATGTAGCGAAACATATTGCGGAGAAACTCTGCCGCTTCCGGCTTGGCATAGAGAGGCAGCTTGTTCGGTTTGTGGCGAAAGCTGAGTGGCCGCAGGTCATCGATGCCAAGAATGTGATCGGCGTGGGTATGAGTGTAGAGCACCGCATCCAGTTGGCGGATTCCCTCCCGAATGGCCTGCTCGCGGAAGTCGGGCGTGGAATCGATGAGGACAAACTTGCCGTTGTATTCGAGCAGTACCGAGGGACGGGTGCGTCGGTCGTGCGGATCGGCTGAATGGCATACCGCGCAGTCGCATCCGATGGTGGGAACCCCCATGGACGTGCCGCTGCCCAGCACGGTAAGCCGCGCCTTCATCGCCCCGCGGTTCCAGTCTTGGGTGCGGGAGTTTGCGGCGGGCGGGACAAGGCATTGGTGACTTCGACGTACGCCATGCGCAGCTCGTAAAGGCAATTCTGCAGGAAGACCTGTTCGGCGCCGGTCAGGTTGCCTTTGGTCTTTTCCGAGAGCAGGCTGAGCGTGTCGATGGTCTGGCGCGCGCCGATGAGGTCAAGTCGCGGCTCTCCACCTTGTTCGTGCATCAGCCCCAGCTGCATCATCGCCGTCATGTAGAGCGAAGCCATGAAGCGTTCGAACGTCATCTCCAATTCTTTGGCGGAGTGGCCGCTCAGCTCGACGCGGGCGTCGAGATCCTTGGCAGACTTGCGGTACGCGTCTGCCTGCTCTTGCTGTTGCGCGGCGCTCGGAGCCGGAGGGATTTCTCTCTCCAGCGTTGGAGCGGCCGCCGCTTCCGGCCTGGGTGCTACGGGAACTTCTTCGGGAGATGCTTCTTCTCTGACCTCGCCATCCGAGGTAAACAAGCGCCGATCGGTCACGGTAAAGCTTTCCTGTTTCTTCTCCGGCATGATGATTCAATCCTTCGCGGTTAGCCCGCCGATGTACTGGTTGAACGGCAGAGTTGCAATCGATAATGTGGTCTCGCCGGCTTGAAGCACTTTGCCCGGAATCGCCACTTCCCGGCGCGCGTAGCCGAGGGCGACGGCGTGATCTCCATCCGCCGCTGGCAGGGAAGCTGCGCTGGTCACTTCTCCCATGTCCTTGCCGTCCGCCTGAATCTTGGAGCCGGCGGCTGGCAGCGGACCCTGGACTTCAAACCCGCTGAACTTCCGATGCACAGTGCCGCGCGAGCGGATGCGTTCGACGATCTCCTGCCCGATATAACAGCCCTTGCTGAAGTGTAAGGCCCGGTGCTGCTCGGTTTCCTGTGGCAGATCGCGCTCGCGAATATCCTGTCCGTAGCGCGGGATGCCGCAAGCGATCCGCAGCACCTCGAGCGCCGGCGCTCCAACCGGCCTAAACCCCGATCCAATCAGCGCATCCCAAACCTCTGTGTACCGATCCCGTCGCAGCCAGAGCTCGTACGATTCCACGCTCGGGTTGTCGGTGCGCATGAGAGTGAGAGCGACGTTATGCCACGTGGTCTCGATAAAATGCAGCGGTTGCAGATCTGCGAACTCGAATCCGGCAGCCTTAAGGGCTGCTCGCGCTTTTGGTC
>Ga0335078_10018126_pt1 | contig 10469 bp, 10 predicted proteins | sample Lox_Sample_32_FD_206711 | JGI IMG/M metagenome (GOLD analysis project Ga0335078, IMG submission 206711) | Soil microbial communities from Loxahatchee National Wildlife Refuge, Florida, United States - Lox_Sample_3.2 | ecosystem: Environmental > Terrestrial > Soil > Wetlands | place: USA...
TATAGGGCGCGAGGAATATTGAGAGGAAAGAAGCAATAACAAGAACCGACGCGTAAACGTCCCGGACTGCGAAGAAAAAAAGGGCCGACACACACCCGATGACAAAAAATTCCGGAAAAATTTCCTGAAAATTCCCGCTAGCGAAAAGAACTGATACTGAGATGGCGAAAAGAAGGGCAGTAACAAGCGTCCCGCAAAGGATTGAGATCACAGCCCCGCCGCCGCGGACGTACGCCTGAACATGAGTCCCTGCGAGGACCCAGCACAGCATTACCGTCGCGATTGAGGTCGGGATAACCAGAAGAAAAAGTGCGGCCCCCTGCACCCAGCTCATCGTTGCCGCGCCGGTAACCGTAAGAACAGTATAAATTGCAAGAGCGGTAATTCCTGCGGCCGCAGCGGTCCGCCGAGCTGAACGGAATCCGATCTGGAACATGTTGACCGCACCCGAAAGAAACCCTGCTCGTATCCTCATCACTGGCACGACAATACCGACAAGGACGCTGCTCACAACGGTGTATGCAACAAGAACCGGAAAATTTGCGGTTGTAAAGAGGTGTGTTGTTCCGGCAAGGAGGTAATTCTCGAGCAGCCAGGTGATTACGATCATGATCGGAATGAGGACAAGGGTCACCAGTGCAGAATCCCGGTATTTTCCCCCTGTCGCTCCTTCGCCATCCATGATGTCCCGCTGATATTTTCAATTCTTTTGGCTATTCCTGACGTAAAAGTGTAATCAAGTTATTTGCCGGGATAACCATCATTTTGATTCCTCAAAAATGTCGCGGATCTGCTGCTCCTTTTGCGCGGGCGTAAGATCCCGAGCGGGATACCGGTCTCCGAATGTCGGAAATGACTTTCGGTAAAATAACCCAAGCGAGATAGGTGCATCCCGGCTGTAATCCCATTCCCGTGCCTTTGCGCATGCTTGGGCGAAATCTCCCGGATCATGACCGGCAAGATCGTAAATTTTCTGGTTATAATAATCGGTCATGTTAAAGAAACTCGCGCAGATCTGGAGGACGTCGACGAACGCAAAGCCCTTGTGATCAATCCCCTGCCGGATCAACTGAGCCAGTTGGGGTATTTTCCTTGTATAGCCCCTGGCGATGAAAGTCGCACCGCTCGCGAGCATCAGCTCCAGGGGGTTGAACGGGTATTCTGTTGTTCCAGCAGGCGTGGATTTTCCTTTGAATCCCAGCGGAGACGTTGGAGTATACTGTCCGGTGGTAAGGCCATAGACACGGTTGTTATGGATAATCATGGTAATGTCAATGTTCCGTTTGGCCGCAAAAATCAGGTGATCGAGTCCCTCAGCATAAGCATCACCGTCCCCGGCACAACAGATGACGGTAAGGTTCGGGTTTGCAAGTTTGAGACCAGTTGCAACCGGAAGTGTCCTTCCATGAATAGCGTAGACACTGTTGATCGCGAGATAGTCCGCAATCTTTGCGTGACAGCCGATCCCTGAGACGAGGACGATATCGTCAAGGGATTTTCCGTCTTTTTCCAATCCGGTGAGGACATCCTTGAGAATATGCTGGATGGCGAAGTTCCCACAGCCCGGGCACCAGGTGTTCTGGGTAGCGGTTACAAGGTTTCGTGTCATGGGCTCATCTCCGCTTGGATCTTTTTCACGAGCTCTTCCGGAGTAAACGGCCTGCCATCGTACCTGAGTATCGTGGCGTCGGGCACGATGCCGCGCTCTCGGACCAGTGAGGCCAGCTGGCCGGTGGCGTTTTCTTCGACCGCAATCAGCTTTTTCACCCCTTCACATGCCCGGGCAAACTGCTGTTCCGGGAACGGCGAAAGAACCACAGGCTGGATAACGCGAAGTCCAAGTTCGGTCGCAACTTCAAGGCATGCATTCCGGACTGATCCCCAGCAAAGGAGAGCGGTTGTGGCATCCGGTGATCCCACTACATTGACACAGGGATACCGGGCAAGCTCTTCTTTCAGAGCGGCCTCCTTTTTCCGGCGCTTTTCTGCCATGCGGATGACGAGAGTTCCCTCTTCCGTGGTGATGCCCTCTTCATCATGGGCATAACTGTTTACCTTGATGACAGCGTCTTTTCTCCCCGGGAATGCAAGGGGAGAGATTCCTGACGCCGTATCCTGGTAACGCCCGTAGACTCCTGTCCCATCCCACGGCAGGAGTTCTGCGGCGGGCAGGGCAACCAGTCTTTCCCGATCGACGCTGTATACTCCCTCAGAGAGGGTTTTGTCTGTGAGAACAAAGGCAGGGATCTGGAATTTCCAGGCCAGGCGCATTGCGGCGGCGGCCCAGAGGTATCCTTCACCGGGATCTGCGGGAGCCGCGATTAAACGGGGGAATTCTCCTTGGCCTGCGTGGAGGACAAACTGGAGTTCTGACTGCCCGGTATAGGTCGGAAGCCCGGTCGAAGGACCGGTCCGCTGGGAAACCACAAATACTATCGGGATTTCTGCCATACCCGCAAAAGAGAGGCCTTCGGTCATCAGGCAAAAACCGCCACCTGATGTACCCACGGCAGTCTTAGCGCCTGCTGATGCGCATCCCAGAGCCATCAGGGCAACGGAGATCTCATTCTCCGGGTGAATGACCGTTATTCCGAGTCGTTCGGCGTTTCCGGCAAGGAAATGAAGGAGGGTTGATGATGGGGTCATCGGGTATGCCACATAATGTGACAGTCCACCTGCGACGAGGCCAAGGCCGATTGCTTCATTCCCGGAAAGAAGGCTGTGGGTTCGTTCAGAGAGAATCTGCACAGGATTGACAGTTTTCACCAAATCGTACGCCCGGTGTGCGACCCGGGTATTTTCGTCTGCTTTGGGAATATGTCTCCGGAATACATCCTCCACGATATTCCAGGGTATCCCGGCCGATTTTGCAAAGGCCCCGATCAATGCCGAGTTCCCGGTAATGGGAGGTGCTGATTCTTCCTTGAGAATATCATTAACGGGTACCGTCTGTCCCCCTTGTGGAGATTTCACCAAGTCACCGTTTGCAACGACGGTGCATTCCGGGCAGTCCGGCACGTGTACCGAGAGCGTCTCCTGGTTGAGCGCGATAAGAAAATCGATCCGGGAATTAGATGCTCCCACCTGATGTTCGGCTCCACGGACCAGGGCAAAATTGTGTCCCCCTCGGATCAGAGAGGGGTAATCCGTGTACATGTATACATAATACCCCATATGGTTGAAGAGCTGGGCGACCATCGCGCCGGCGCTGTTTATGCCGTCCCCAGCCTTTCCCCCGACAACTACAGACACTTCTTTCATTACCGTCCTCTTATTTCTCTGATAATTCCGGGAACGGTATATAGGTTGGGATACTGACGGATTTTCGTAGGAAAAAAAGAGTTAATCTTTCCGGATCATGCTTTCGAGCAGTGCCTTCATCTCGTTAATACGGTACGGTTTGGTAAGCCTTCCCGAAAATCCGTATTGGGCAAAATCCTGCATAACCGGATCATTGGTGTAACCACTTGAGACAACCGCTTTTGCATTCGGATCATACTGGAGAAGCTTTTCTATTGTCTCCCTGCCCCCCATGCCTTCAGGGATGGTCAGGTCGATTATGACAAGGTCAAAGGGATTCCCTGCTTCCTTTTCCTGTGCATAGAGTGCTATCGCAGCTGCTCCTTCCTTGGCAAAGGCAGCATCATAGCCCAGGAACCGGAGAACTTCTCGGGAAACGTCAAGAATAATCTCCTCGTCGTCAACAAGGAGCACTTTTCCTTTACCTGCCATAAATCTCTCTTTTTGTTTTATACTTTACGCAGGCGTTGTATATATTTTCCCCCCGGATCCTGAAAAAAAAACGAAATTTTCGGTTAAATCCGGCGAACCGTTACTTACGGCCTGGTACTTTTTTAAGCGCCCGGAGTCGGGCGGCCTCTTCTGAGTCCTGTACCCGGAGGAGGAAAGTTCCGTGGCATGGTTTGGTGTAGGGGAAAATTACGAAGTCTCCATCAAGACCCACGGCGATTGGGGGGACACCGATGGTGTGCACGTCGAAAATCTTGAACCCGGGTTCGACATCAATTGATTCAGGGAAATGAGATTTAATGTACTCCCGGGACTCCTTGAATGATGCGTCACGGAGGAGAATTTCATAATTGAGAGCTTCTACGCAGCCCATGGTGCCACCTCGTCAATCGCTTTTTTCAGGGGGAGCGGATTGTGGACTGCCTTCGCTGCAATTTTAGTGCAGGGGAAGGTGATTTGTGGGACGAGCTCATCCTGGTGCTCACCGTAGATGAGGGTGTAAATACGTGCGGAAGAAATCGCTGCCATTGTCGCCGCGTAACTGATCCCTGCATCGTTATGAATGAACACAAAGCAGCGGTCAAAATCCCTCTTTTTCTCTGTGATCATGGCAACAGCACGGTCGAGATCCATGATCTCGCCGATATAGTGGCGATCCGGATCTGCAACAATAAGCAAGGTATTTGCTGCTTTGTTTCCGGCAATCACTGGCGTCATTCCGGCCGCTTTTACCTTGCTAATGAGATACAGCGCGATGCTCGTCTGTACCGGTACCTGCGGGCATCCCAGCACAAAAAGGGCTGTTTTCTGGGTATTCGTATCCATGACCTGCTCCCGGAATATCTGTATATTTCACGTATTTTTGCGCAAGGAAATAATCCTGCGCATCCAGCACCGTGCCGGGAATTTCGGAATAAATTATCAGGAACCGCCGGTTTCCTTTCGCACCCAGTCAAGATACGGAGCGTATCCCGTGTTCACTGGAAGGATCAGGATTTCCGGGACGTCGTAGGGATGGAGACTACGCAGGTACTCTACGGCGGCCTCAGCAAGATTTTTGGTAGTTTTCGCAATCATCAGGAATTCGGCATCATTACAGACCTTCTCTTTCCAACGGTAGGTAGACTGGATCGGGACAATATTTACACAGGCGACCATCCTGCTCTGTACCATCTGTTCCGCCATATCTGCGGCAACATCCGGCGGTGCGGTACAAAGGATAACTACAACATCTGTCGTCAAATCCGCATCAACTCCTGAAACGAATATCTCCCTCATCCAACAGATTCGTGTCCCGGTAATATTAAGTGGTGCAGATAGCCGCCGGATCGTTAAATACTATATCCGGCGGCTCGAATGTATACTGTCTATGTACTCAACACGCATGAGCAATCTCCCGCCGTACCTTTTTGCACGGATTGACGAGATGAAAGCGGAGCAGGTAAAAAATGGAGTTGATATCATTGATCTCGGAGTCGGCGATCCGGATCTCCCAACACCATCTCATATCGTTGCCGCACTCTGCGCTGCCGCACAAGATCCCAGCAACCACCACTATCCGTCTTATGCTGGGATGCCTGCGTACCGTGATGCTGTTGCCAGTTGGTACCGGAAACGCTTCGGCGTAACGCTTGATGCGACCAAAGAAACCCTCGCGCTCATGGGCTCCAAAGACGGTATAACACACATTGGGGAGGCATTCGTTAATCCCGGCGACTACGTTCTTGCTCCCAGTCCCGGTTACCCCGGGTACTCAACCGGCACTCTCTTCGCCGAAGGAAAAGTCCACGAAATGCCGCTGCTCAGACAGAACCGGTTCCTCCCGGTCTTGGATGACATTCCGAAACACGTGGTGCGCTCCGCCAAGCTGATGTTCATCAATTATCCCAACAACCCCACGGCAGCGGTGGCACCCCTTTCGTTCTATCGCGAAGTTGTGGATTTTGCTTCCGACAACGATATTGTCGTGGTTTCGGATAATCCCTATTCAGAAGTCGCATTTGACGAGTACAAAGCACCATCATTCCTGGAAGCGAAAGGCGCAATGGAAGTAGGTGTGGAGATGCATTCACTCTCGAAAACCTACAACATGACCGGCTGGCGGATCGGGATGGCCGTCGGGAATGCGGAAATCCTTGCAGGTCTAGGGCGGGTAAAAACCAATGTTGATTCCGGGGTTTTCAATGCGGTCCAATACGCAGCAATCGCCGCACTTTCAGGTCCCCAGGATTGTGTACAGGAAGCCTGTGCGATCTACCAGGAACGACGGGACGTTCTGGTTTCCGGGTTGCGCGATCTGGGATTTGATGTTGAGGCTCCAAAGGCCACATTTTATGTCTGGATGCCGGTAAAAGACTGCATGTCCTTTGCTTCGACACTTCTTAATTCGGCAGGGATTGTTGTTACTCCGGGCATCGGTTTTGGATCAGCCGGGGAAGGGTACGTTCGTTTTGCCATCACCCGACCCGTGGGGCGGATAAAGGAGGCAATCGAGCGTATGCGGAGGCTCGAACTGTGATCCTCCCATCCCATCTGACCGTGAAAAGCGGCCATCTCCATATTGGAAAACACGACTGTGTTTCCCTGGCCGAAACATATGGTACCCCTCTGTACGTAACGAGCGAGGACCGGATCCGTGAGCATTTCCAGGATTACCAGAAAGCACTATCCAAAAGGTATCCAAAAGTTCAGGTGCTCTTTGCAGCTAAAGCGAATGGCAATCTTGCAATCCTTCGCTCACTTGCACACTTGGGAGCAGGTGCTGATGTATTTTCGAGCGGGGAACTTATGCTTGCCCTTGAAGCGGGCATGCCGGCAAAAAAACTCCTGTTCAATGGAAGTTCAAAAACCAAAGACGATCTTGCGCTTGCTGTCCGGCACGGCGTAAAGGTTTCAGTTGATTCCCTGGATGAACTCCACCAGCTTGACGGGATAGCAAAGGCTGCGGGAAAAGTTGCCGAGATCTCGTTTCGGCTCAATCCGGCTCTTGAGGTCCCGACACACCCCAAAATCGCCACAGGTCTTGTAACAAGCAAATTCGGGATCCCCCACGACCGAATACCGGAGGTGTACCGGGAAGCCCTCACTTGCAAAGGGGTTAAACCGGTCGGAATCCATTGCCATATCGGATCGCAAATCCTTGACGTGGAGCCATTTGCCAGGGCCGCTGAGGTCATGGCAAGAATCGCCAGGGAACTGTCTGAAATGGGCGTAACCCTGGAATTTATCGATCTTGGCGGTGGACTTGGCGTGCCGTACCATCACGATACTGATCCGGTCCCCTCTCCCGAAGATTACGCAAATGCGGTCATGCCGGTTTTTTTGGCCGGGATTAAAACCGCCGGTATCACCCCGGAGCTCTGGGTCGAACCAGGCCGGTTCCTTGTTGCCGATTCGACCGTCCTCCTCACCCGGGTCAATTCTGTTAAATCGGCACACAAACGGTTTGCAAACGTTGACGCTGGTTTTAATCTGCTCATACGTCCGGCGATGTACGATTCCTATCACGAGGTGATAGCAGCAAACCGGGCAGACGATCCGCTGACTGCGAAAATCACCGTAACCGGCCCTATCTGCGAGACCGGGGACATTCTTGCAGAAGACCGGCAGCTTCCGGACCTTACTGCCGGCGATCTGATCGCCGTGCTCGATACCGGGGCTTATGGGTTCGCAATGTCATCGCAGTACAATGGCCGTCCCCGGTGCCCTGAGGTTTTGGTTCACGGGGATCAGGCGGCTCTCATGCGGCGTGGCGAAACCTTTGAAGATTTGACCGGGACGATGATACGCCCACCGTGGCAACCCTGATGCGGGAGGGATCCCGTGGTGCTCTTCCATTACGCATTGGTTGACGATCTTATCTCCAAGGAAGAGTTTGAGCGGCGCGTAGAGCAGAAGATCGATGAATGCGGTGATCTCATCGATGAGCCCACCGCCGCAATGCTTGTTGTTGGCGCTCTCGGGCGGCAGCATGTCAAGGTCCGGGATCTTTCCGGGAAATCAAGTCTTTTTTGTTTTTTTGCCCGCGTGCTCGATAAAACTGATCCAAAGGAGTTTGATCGTAAGGACGGAGAAAAAGGATGGGTTGCCACCCTGCTTGTGGGAGATGAAACGGGAATCACCCGGGTGGTTTTGTGGGACGAAAAAGCGGGAGCTGCTCTTGAGATAGCAGTTGGTGATGTGCTCGAGGTTATCGGGAGACACCCGGGGAAAAACACCCGGGAGATCTATGCGCTGGCTCTCCGGAAAGCAACCTGCGAGATAACCTGCGCAGTAAACAACGGCGGTGCGGCGCTTTCTACCGAACCCGTGGATCTTGACGGGGTCCTGATTGGTGCAGGTGCCCCCCGCACGTTCACCCGCAGGGACGGGACAACCGGAGAAATGACTGAATGTATTATTGGCGATGCCGGGGGAACGGCCCGCCTGGTCGTATGGGCGCCCGGACTGCTGCGGAATATCCCGGGGGGGAGCACGGTTCATATAACCGGGGCAAAACCTGACCGCCGTGCGGAGGGCCGGTCTTACAGCATAGACGATACGGGGTCTATCCAGATTTCCACTACTCCGGTCACGGTCCCTTTTTCGGCGCTTGCGGCAGTTGCGTCTCCAGGTTTTTTTTCCGTACAGGGTGAAGTGAAAACGGTGCAGGAACCCCGGTCGTTTACTTCCCGCGACGGTATTGCATCATGGGTCCGGAATATCCGGATTGTTGACGGTGAGTCGTCTCTTAATGTAGTCCTGTGGGGGGAAAAAGCGCTCATGCCTGTCCATCAGGGAGATCACATTGTGGTTTATCACGGTGTAGCTAAACCCGGCCGGTTCGGAGGTCATGAGCTCAGTGTAGGCAGGGGGAGTGTCGTTCTCCTCCCGGAAGAAAAACCGCGGCACATCACCATTGTCGGAACAATTATTCCCGGCAGCGGAGGTATGTTTGTCGATGATGGTTCCGAGCGTTACCTGGTAGCCGATGATATTTCCGCGGGTTCCCGGGTAAGAATTACGGGAATGCTTTGCGGGAACCGCATTTCCCCGGAGTCCGTGGAACCGGCAGAGACCGAGTTGGGGCAGGTTACCGGGCGCCTCGCAGCGCTCGCTGCACGGCTGGATATACGATAAGCACTGACCGTCCCTGTCACTTTCGCCCTGCGCATGGCCCCGGGTTATATGGGTGGTGTTAAAATGTTGTTGTGCCATAGGAGATGTACAAGAAATGGCTGACAAAGCACTGGAACTAGAAGATTTGCCTGGTGTTGGACCAAGCACTGCCGATAAACTCCGTGAAGCAGGGTACCTTTCAGTTGAGAGTATTGCAACCGCCGCCCCCGCAGAGCTCTCAGAAATTACCGAAATCTCGGAATCAACGGCAAAAAAGATCATAAAAGCAGCCCGCGAATCTGCAGATATCGGTGGTTTCCGGACCGGCAAGGATATTTTTGAGCAGAGAAAAGACATCAGGAAACTTTCGTTCCGGGTCCCGGAACTTGACCTCCTCATGGGTGGAGGCTTGGAAACCCAGGCAATCACCGAAATGTACGGTGAGTTCGGTTCCGGTAAAAGCCAGATTGTCCACCAAATGGCGGTCAATGTCCAGCTGCCGGAAGACCAGGGCGGTCTCAACGGCAGCGTCATTTATATAGATACCGAGAACACCTTCCGACCCGAGCGTATTGAGCAGATGGTGGCCGGCTTGGGTATTGACGGTCTCCCGGACACTCAGGAGTTTCTGGACAATATCCACATTGCCCGTGCACATACATCCGATCACCAGATGCTGCTGGTAGAGAACTCCCGGGATCTCGCGAACGAACTGAAATCAAGCGAAAAACCGGTAAAACTTTTTATTATCGACTCGCTTACTGCCCATTTCCGGTCAGAGTACGCCGGCCGGGGGACGCTTGCCGCGAGACAGCAGAAACTGAACCGCCATATGCATGAGCTCTTCAAGCTCATCGACGAACATAATGCAGTCGGCCTAGTGACCAACCAGGTGATGTCCAACCCGGCAGTGTTCTTTGGCGATCCGACAAAACCAATTGGGGGCAACATCGTCGGCCACACAGCAACATTCCGGATCTACCTGCGAAAGAGCAAGGCCGGGAAACGCATTGCCCGTCTCGTGGATAGTCCCAATCTTCCCGAAGGCGAAGCACCGTTCATGGTAGAAGAGGCAGGACTCAAACCGTGCTGAAAGCGCTCCTGACTGACGTGGACGGGACACTCACTGATCCCTCCCGCAGAATAGATACGACAGCAATAGATTGCATACGCTCGCTGGTAGATGACGGTGTGGAGGTCGTTCTGGCGAGCGGAAATACATCCTGTTTTATGGATGCCCTCTGCAAGACGATCGGCACTAATGGAACGTACATTGCGGAGAATGGCGGAGTATACCGCATCGGACAGACCGGGCACCTCCGTATCAACGGTGATCAGACTATTGCCCGTGCAGCCCTCGAAACGGTACAGGATTTCTACCGGAAAAAGAATATCGAACTCGAACTCTTCAACCCTACCTACCGGTTTACGGACCTTGCATTTGCCAGGACGGTCCCAGCAGATGAAGTAGTTCAGGTTCTCTCCGGTCAGCCGGTCCAGATTATTGACACCGGCTTTGCCATTCACCTTCAGGCAAAGGGTATTAGTAAGGGGACGGCCCTCTTATCGCTTGCACCCGAAATGGGCCTTTCCCCCAAAGACTTTTTTGCGATCGGAGATGG
>Ga0335078_10018127_pt1 | contig 10469 bp, 10 predicted proteins | sample Lox_Sample_32_FD_206711 | JGI IMG/M metagenome (GOLD analysis project Ga0335078, IMG submission 206711) | Soil microbial communities from Loxahatchee National Wildlife Refuge, Florida, United States - Lox_Sample_3.2 | ecosystem: Environmental > Terrestrial > Soil > Wetlands | place: USA...
GGGCGGGTTGGTGGAGATTACCGGCGGCGAGCCGCTGCTGCAGGAGCGTGAAGTTGTGCCGGTCATGCAGCGCTTGCTCGATGAGGGCTACACCGTTTTGCTGGAAACCAGCGGGGAGCGGCCGCTAGAAAAGGTTCCTAAAGGTGTGGTGAAGATTGTAGACGTGACATGCCCGAATTCCGGAGAGCCTGACACGTTTCACATGGAAAACCTGGAGACCTTAGGACTGATGGACGAGGTCAAGTTTGTGCTGGCGGATCGCAGCGATTACGAGTTTGCTCGCGAGTTCGTCGCGCGGCATGGATTGGGACAGCGGGTAAGTGCGGTGCTGTTTTCCCCGGCTTTCAGCAAAGATGCTGGGGGCGACCGGGACACATCGCATTGCCTGCTGGATCCTCGTGAACTGGCGGAATGGATGCTGGCCGACAATGTTCCGGCCAGGCTCGGGTTGCAGATTCATAAGTTCATTTGGGATCCGGCGATGAAAGGGGTGTAGGGAAGGTAGATTGAAGGTTGAAGAAGTGAGATTTAAGAAGTGAATCGCAGAAGTTTAGAAATCTTCAATCTGAAATCTGCAAGCTAAAAGGGTTGGATGACTTACCAGGCCAAATCCCGAGCGGTGGTGCTGCTGAGTGGGGGCATGGATTCGTGCGTCTGCGCGGCCCTGGCGGCGCGGGACTTTGATGCCGCGGCGGTTCACATTAGTTACGGGCAGCGGACCGAGGCCCGGGAGCGGAAAGCTTTTCTGGACATCTGCGACCGCTTGGGAATTCATGACCGGCTAGTGGCGCGGAACGAGGCGTTGCGCGCGATCGGGGGCTCGGCGCTCACCGATGAGAAGATTCCAGTCCCGGAATCGCACGCAATCGGGAATGACATCCCCGTAACGTACGTTCCCTTTCGCAACGCGCATTTCCTTTCGGTCGCGGTGAGTTGGGCGGAAGTCCTAGGGGCAGAAAAAATCTATATCGGGGCAGTGGAGCAGGACAGCTCTGGATATCCCGATTGCCGGCCGGCTTATTATCAGGCCTTTAACCAAGTAATCCGCAGCGGGACCAAGGAGGGCCGTATCGAAATTGTTACGCCGCTGATCGGCATGCGGAAGTCAGGGATTGTGACGCTTGGCCTTGAATTGGGTGCACCCTTGGATTTAACGTGGTCTTGTTATAGCCGGGAAGATCGCGCCTGCGGTGTGTGCGACAGCTGCGTGCTTCGGCAACGGGCTTTCGAGCAGGCGGGAGCGGTCGATCGCATTCCGTATATGGAAATGGCGCAAAGGCGGTAGGTTCTTTTTAATTCTTAAGTGGCAACTCGCCGTGGAGCGAAAAATGATGAAGAAATATGCGGTGATGGCAACGTTAATCAGTTTGCTTGCATTCCTGTTCGTTCCGGTAGTGGTGGCTCAGAACAGCGGCACAGTTAAAGGAGTCTGCAAAGATTTCGAGGGCAAGCCCATCGTCGACGCGCAAGTCGAGTGGGTCAACCAGGATAACGGCAGAAAATACACCCTGAAGACGAATAAGAAGGGTGAATACTTCTCTCTCGGAGTCACCCCTGGGAAATACACCGCGACGCTGAGCAAGGATGGCAAAGAGATTTATCACTTCAGCGGGGTCAACGTGAGTCTGGATGAGACCACGCTTGACTTTGACCTGAAGAAGGAGCAAGCGGCGCAGGCGCAAGGCCAGGGCGTAAGTCCTGAGCAGTTGAAAGAACGGCAGGAACAACAAGCCAAGGCGGCGAAAGAGAACGCCACGGTCAAGTCGCTGAACGACAAACTGGCTGCAGCCAAGCAGTCGGCCGATGCGGGCGACTTCGCTACTGCCAAGAATACCCTGACAGAAGCCACGCAGATGGATCCAAATCGCGATCTACTCTGGGCCAAACTTGGCGACTACAGCATTGGCGCCGCAGCCAAGGAAACCGATACCGATGCGAAGAAAAAGGACTATGGAGACGCAGTAACGGATTACCAGAAGGCGATCGATCTGAAACAGAAGACGTTCGAGACTGATCCGGCGAAGAAGACGCCTGAAGCCAGCAAGATCGTGGCGCAGTACTACAACAATCTGGGACAAGCACAATCAAAATCCGGCAACACGGATGATGCGATCAAGTCGTATAACACGGCGGCGCAATTGGATCCGCCCGGGGCCGCCCAGTACTATTACAACCTAGGGGCCGTGCTAACCAACAGTGGCAAGGTGGACGACGCAATCGCTGCCTTCGACAAATCGATCGCGGCTGATCCCAATCGAGCCGAGGCCTATTACTGGAAGGGCGTCAACATGATTGGGAAGGCGACCTTGAAGGGAGACAAGATGGTCGCCCCGGACGGTACCGCCGACGCGTTCAACAAGTACCTGGAACTTCAGCCGACTGGGCAGTTTGCCGAGCCTGCAAAACAGATGCTGGCCAGCATTGGGGCACCCATCGAGACCACTTACGGCACGAAAAAAGGCAAGCCAATCAAGAAGTAAGGATATTTGGCAACTTCGGAAGGGGGCGGCTTTTGCCGCTCCCTTTTATTTGCCCGTAAGTTCTGGGAAAACGGTCGGTTACCAAGGTTCTGGAATGCGGCAGTCTTTCCGGCTCGACCATGCTTCTTTTCGCTAAATTAGCAACTTGGTGTGATTTTTCGGGTCGACTTCTCTCTCAACGATGGCTGCCGGCACCGCAACATTTTCGGTATCTCTTGAAAGCTCCAATGGTTCGAGCTCGACGGATGCGTTTCTCACGGCGATGCTCCGCGCCCACGAGCATGTGAGCGATTTGATCTTCTCGCCCGGCCGGGTGCCACAACTTCAGATTCACAATGAGTTGATTTCGATCCAGGGGCTGAATCTGAGGCCACTGAGCGCCGATGACACGCGACGGATCGCATCCGACTTGATTGGCAACAATAAGCAGGCGATCGCTGCGTTGCGTGAGCAAGGCTCGTGTGACATTTCCTACAGCCTGATTGGGCAGGCACGGTTCCGGGTGAATGTGTTCATCCAACGGGGAAGCTGTGCAATCGTGATGCGCGTCATTCCGACCCAGATTCCTGAGCTAAGCCGATTGGGACTGCCCGTAGAGGTGCAAGAGGCAAGTCGCCTGCGGGACGGGCTGGTTCTGGTGACCGGTCCTCGGAACTCAGGAAAATCTTCAACGCTGGCTGCGCTGGTGGATCGCATCAATAGCGAGCGAGTCTGCCACATCATTACCCTCGAAGATCCCATCGAATTTCTACACAATCACAAACAAGCGACGGTTCATCAGCGGGAACTGCACAGCGATACTCCCAGCATTGCGCTAGGAGTACGAACAGCATTGCGGCAAGCGCCTGATGTGATCATGGTGGGCGAACTACGGGAACGCGACACGGCCGAAGCAGCTCTGGAAACGGCAGAAACCGGCCACCTGGTGTTTTCCGGGCTGAATACGCCCGACGGCGGCAAAGCTCTAGAACGAGTATTGGGTTTCTTCTCGCCGCAGGAACAGCCTGGCATCCGCAGCCGGCTCGCGAAAGCCCTTCGACTGATCATTTCGCAGCGCCTCATACTCAAGAAAGACGGGACGGCGCGGGTCGTGGTGACCGAAATCGTAAGAATGGATCCCGAGGCGCGGACCGCGCTGACGCACACGGATTTTTCGGTACATAGAGCGGCCGAGATCCTGAAACCAGTCTTGCGTCTCGATGATGAGATTGCCAAGCTGGTCCGAGCTGGGGCAGTCGAGCTCGAGGCTGCATCGATGCACGCCAATGATCCGGAGCAACTCCGGCGCGCATTCTCCCACAATTAGATTTTCACTGCCCGCACTCGTATCATCTCGACATGCCATCGTCTGCCCCAGGAAAGCTTCTCACCTTTGAAGACGCACGGCACACGGTCGAGGAGCACGCGTCGAAAGTTCGGCCCAGCGGAAAAGAGCTGGTTGAACTGCTAGACGGCACGGGGTTGGTTTTAGCAGAAGCCGTCCTTGCCGATCGCAATTTCCCGCCATTTCCGCGTGCAACCCGAGACGGATTTGCGCTTCGTGCGGCGGATCTGAAGGAACTCCCAGCGAAGCTGCGGGTCGTAGGCGAGATCAAGGCGGGATCCGATTTCAAGATAAGGGTCGAAGTTGGGCAGGCCGCCTCGATTATGACAGGCGCTGCAGTTCCGGAAGGCGCTGACGGGGTGGTGATGGTGGAATATACCTCGCGGCGCGGCGATGGGGTTGAGATTACAAGAGCCGTCGCGGCGGGGGAGAATATCGTTGCTCCCGGGGCAGAAGCAAAGCGGGGCGAGCGGCTGCTCGCGCCTGGGACACGGCTGGATCATGCGGCGATCGCAGCGGCGGCATCCGTCGGCAAGTCGCATGTGCTGGTTTATTCGAAGCCGAAAGTCGCGGTGCTGGCGACAGGAGATGAGATTGTTGACGTGGAGGTGACGCCGGCCGCGCACCAGATTCGAAATTCGAATACATACTCCCTGGCAGCACAAATTCAGGCGACGGGTGGCGAGCCGGTCCTGCTGCCCATTGCTCCGGATGAACCGGCGCGCCTGCGGGAGTTGATCGCTGACGGACTCGAGGCTGATCTGCTGCTGCTCAGCGGCGGGGTATCGATGGGCAAGTACGATTTGGTCGAACCGGTTTTGGCCGAGTTCGAGGCGGAATTCTTTTTTACTGGGGCCAAGATTCAGCCGGGAAAACCGGCAGTGTTCGGACGGGTTCCGCAGGGTCGTGATTACAAATATTTTCTCGGGTTGCCGGGAAATCCGATTTCCACGATGGTCACGTTCGAACTGTTTGCACGGCCGATGCTGGAGGCGCTGGCAGGTTTGACTTCCCGCAAACTGATTTTTCTTCATGCCCGGCTGAAGTCGGAAATCCAGACAAAAATCGGACTCGCGCGTTTCCTGCCAGCGATTTTGAGCGGTGAGTTTGACCATGCAGAAGTTGAACTGGTGAAGTGGCAAGGGTCGGGGGATCTGGCGGCGTTCTCGCGAGCCAATTGTTACATCGTGATTCCTACCGATCGGGAAAAGTTTCCGGCGGGAGAGTGGGTTCCGGTGATGATGCGGTGAGCTGTCGTCGCATTGCTTGATCTGCTTTATGAGACCCTGTGACCTCTGTGGTTAAGACTTCTAAGACCGACTACAGAGAACACAGAGGAGCACGGAGAAAAAGCTGGATAACAGGGTAATCCGCAAAAACCTGGTTCTCACGCGAGCAACCGGGCGGTTCCGTTCGGAGTGCACGTGGCGGTGCTCACTGCAAATGCACTCCATTCGATGTGCGCGGACTATTCACCTTCCTTGATGCCGCGCTATGTTTAAGGTATGGGATCGCGCTACACGCAATGGATGTACGAGTGGGAAACGCGACTGACGTCGGTCGATAACAACCGCATCGTGCGTCCTTTGGACTGGGGAATGGAGTGGGCGCGCGATTGGCCGTGCCGGAACGGGCACGGGCCCGATTACACCCCCGACGACTGCGAGTCATTCCTAAGCGAGTACAACCGGCGCATCGTCGCAGCGAGCGACGAATTCTATTCGTATCAGAAACCAACTGATTATCGGCTGGAGCGGCGGGAAGTGCAGGTATTCAGCACGCGAGAGGTGCCGGATCCGGCGCTCGAGAAAAAAGTCCGTGGCACCTACGCCGATTTTCTGCGCTTTACATCGCCTGCGCGTACGCCATATCCGGAAAATAATCTGGTGAATGCGCGCTGGTTTCCTACTCGCGGCAAACGCGCAGTTGTACTGTTGCCGCACTGGAATTGCGATGCCGTGGCCTACACCGGTTTGTGCCGCGTGTTGAATTTGATCGGCATTTCGGTGCTGCGTTTGAGCATGCCGTATCACGACATACGAATGCCCGCGGAGATCAAGCGCGCCGACTACGCGGTTTCGGCAAACATCGGGCGCACACTGGATGCCTGCCGCCAGGGCGTCGTCGACATCCGCTGCTGCCTGGATTGGCTGGAGTCGCAAGGGTATAACCGTCTTGGAATTGTCGGCACAAGCCTGGGATCGTGCTATGCATTTCTGGCGGCGGCGCACGATTCACGAATTCGAGTGGCAGCCTTCAATCATGCGTCGACCTATTTTGCCGATGTGGTTTGGCATGGTCAGTCAACACGCCATATCCGCGAAGGGCTGGAGCCCTCCATCGATCTGGAACGGCTGCGTACGCTGTGGAGTGCGGCCAGTCCCATGTCTTTCTTTCGGCAATTTGCTCGATGGCCACGGAAGTCGCTCATTATTTACGCCAAGTACGACCTGACTTTCCTCCCTGAGTTCTCTCGCGAGGTGGTGAAAGAGTTCGAGCGGTACGGGCTGGATCACAAAGTCGTGGTGCTGCCCTGCGGACACTACACCACCGGTGAGACTCCCTACAAATACATGGATGGCTGGCAGATCGCGTCGTTCTTGCGAACGGCGTTTGAAGGCTAGGCGCCGAGCTTCGCGCGGATCACCCAGCAGCGGAGCTTCCTTAGAATTCCCTGCACCGACAGATGAATAATCCAAGGGCGGTACTGGGAATTGGCGGCCGTTGGTGCGAAATGCGAGTGGGTTGATTAGAATTGAAGCGCACGGTTGCGGAGAAATCATCATGAAGAGTCAAAACGGCATGTCACGTCCGCTGTATGAGGTTGATCCCGAAGTAGCGATCGCAATCGACAACGAGACTCGGCGCCAGCATGAGGGCCTGGAACTGATTGCGTCAGAAAATTTCGTAAGCGAAGCGGTGCTGGAAGCGATGGGCTCGGTATTCACCAACAAATACGCCGAGGGGTATCCGGCAAAGCGCTATTACGGAGGCTGCGAATTCGCGGATGTGGTGGAGAATTTGGCTCGCGACCGCGCCAAGAAATTGTTTGGGGCGGAACATGCGAACGTGCAGCCGCATGCTGGATCCCAGGCAAACATGGAAGCGTATGCGGCAGTGATTCAGCCCGGAGACACGGTTCTGGGGCTGAATCTCGCGCACGGCGGGCACCTTACGCACGGCCATCATTTGAATTTCTCGGGCAAGACTTACCGGATCGTGCCATATGGAGTGACCAAAGAAACGGAAACGATCGATTATGACGATCTGGAGAAATTAGCGGAGAAGGAAAGGCCCAAGCTGATTATCGGCGGCGGCAGCGCTTATCCGAGGATCATTGATTTTGTGCGCATGCGGCAGATCGCAGATAGAGTCGGCGCGCTGTTTCTCGTCGATATGGCTCACTTTGCGGGGTTGGTTGCCGGCGGCGTGCATCCCTCTCCGGTTCCCCATGCGCAGATTGTCACGTCGACCACCCACAAGACGCTGCGTGGTCCGAGAGCCGGGATGATTCTCTCGAAGCAGGATTATGCAGCCGCCATCGACAAGGTGGTTTTCCCAGGGATGCAAGGTGGACCGCTGGTTCACATCATTGCCGCCAAAGCCGTTTGCTTCCATGAGGCGATGCAACCCGCTTTCCGTGAATACGCCCGGCAGATTGTCGCGAACGCCAAAGTTCTGGCGGAAACGCTTGCGGCAGAGGGCTTCCGGATTATCTCTGGAGGAACTGACACGCACCTGATGCTGGTGGACGTTTTCTCGAAAGGAATGCTGGGCAGCGAAGCGGAGAAGGCGCTGGATCAGGCAGGGATCACGGTGAATAAGAATGCGATTCCGTTTGACACCAATCCGCCGATGAAACCAAGTGGCATTCGCATCGGAACCCCCGCCCTGACCACGCGTGGCATGAAGGAAAACGAGATGAGGCAAGTGGGACGCTGGATCTCCGAAGCCCTGCATCATCGAACCGATGCCGGTGTGCTAAGCAAGATCCGCAAGCAGGTGCTGGAGCTTGCGGAGGCGTTCCCGCTGTATCCGGAACGGCGAGCGCGGGCACAGGCTGAGGTGAAAGCCTAGGCGGTAATCTCACTTGTTTTGCTGTCCGATCGCACGCAGATAAGCGATGACGGCCTCGGCGTCCTGACGACTGAATCGGTAAGGCGGCATGGGCGGACGCGCCGGGGTGCCATTCGGCCCGATGCCGGTGGTAAAGAACTTAAAGGCGGCTGCCTCGTCCCAGCCTGGGAGGCCGGCGATCGGCGGAGCCTTATCTGCCCAAACCGGGACCTGCCCGAGTGGTTTGAATCCGATCGGGGCGCCTTCCAGTTCCTTGTCTTTCATGGGCTGTCCGCGGTTATCGCGAGGCGTGTGGCAGTCGCCGCATAATCCGACCTGCTCCACGAGGTATTTCCCATGAGCCAACTTCGAGGATGCGCCAGCTTTGGCCTGAGAGGTTTGCGCGGCCAGTAAGCTGGGAGGCGCAATGAGAAGTAGCAACGGACCAAAGATCTTCAGCATGGGGTTTTCATGTTAGCAAAACCTACGCCGCGATTTTGTTTGGCCAGCAGGTGTGGTTAAATCAAGCCGTGAAGGTAGCCATCGATCTAAGGCGAATCACGGAATTCGGCGTTGGCACCTATACCCGGAACGTCATACGGGCGCTGGCACGTCTGGATCATGCCAACCAATACTTTCTGATCGGTTCTCCCGAAAAGGCGGAGGAAATCGGCCGTCTGCCGGCGAATTTCAAAAGCGTGCCGCTGCTGGAGCCGGACACAACCATCAAGGGCTACCTCGAATGCCGCATGATCGTGAAGCGGTTGCAGTGCGACCTGGTCCACATTCCGCATCTCTTCTGGATACCTCGAAACCTACCCTGTCCCTATGTCATGACCGTGCACGACGTTCTGGAGCACATGTATCGCGCCCACGAAAGCTCCAGCGTGCGGCGTTCGCTGCATTTTCAATTGACACGCCACGTTCTGAAACGGGCAGGTCGCGTGCTGGCGGTTTCGCAGTTTACGAAGAATGAAATCGAAAAGCTATTTGGGATTTCGGGGGGACATATTGAGGTGGTGTACAACGCCATCGACGAACGCTTCCTGCGCGGCCATGCGACGGAGGCAGACCGGCAACTGCTGGCGGAAAGGTATCTGGTGACTTACCCGTTCCTGCTGTACGCGGGTCGGATCAGCCCGCACAAGAACCTGGTGCGCATCATCGAAGCTTTTTCGGCATTGAAGACTGAACTCGAAAAGTCAGGCGAATATCCAGACTTGAAGCTGATCATAATCGGCGACGAATTGTCGAAGAACCCCGACCTGCGTCGAACCGTAATTCGGAGCGGAGTGCAGAACGATGTGCGGTTCATGGGATTTGTTCCGATTGAAATGCTGCGGGTGTTCTACGACGCCGCCAAGGTATTCGTTTTCCCCTCCCTGTACGAAGGCTTTGGTTTGCCGCCGCTGGAAGCAATGGCGCATGGAACACCGGTGGTGACGTCGAATACCTCGTCCTTGCCCGAGGTGGTGGGCAATGCGGCGGTGCTGGTGAACCCGGAAAACGTTTTTGAGATCATGCGAGCACTGCACCGGGTGCTGATTGATAAAGCGGTACGCGAGAAGATCCGGCAGCGTGCCTATGAGCAGGTGAGGAAATTTTCCTGGGACGCGTCGGCGCAGCACGTGCTCCAGGTCTATGAAGAGGTGTCTCGGCGGCGCGTGAAGACGACGGCAACAGAACAACGCGTGCCGGAAAAAGTCGCCAATTCGTAGGCACTAAACACGGTTCTGATCTTCCCTGAACCTCGTGTAATAAACCACAGAGGACACCGAGGCAGTAGGCTCGAGCAATCCTCTTCTAGGCGGTTTTGACTTGATTCGCAGGCGAAACCAGGCTTAGACGATGCAGCTTCTGCTCGAGGCGCTTGCGATCTTCCCCACTGGCAGCGGTCAAGCGTTTGCGCAACTTCTCAATTTTCTCTTTACGGGTACGGCGACGGCGGATTTCCGGCCGGCGGCTGGGTGCGGACATGATTTTGCCTCCAGGATTTGAACGGACAGGAAAATGAGAGCTCCGGCCCTTCAAGCATTGGAATTGAAGGAGGCGGAAGCTGTCAAACCAGAGCAGATCGCCAAAGTTGGCGGATTCCGCACCATCCATCGTTCCCGCGCCTACAAAGCATCCAAAGGCGGACAGGAGAAGCAAGATGAAAGTTCTCTCCGCGGTTTTCGCAATCGTTCTGCTTCCGGGAGCATGGCTCTGGGCTCAACAGGGACAACAGGCGCCTCCACTCACCAATCAGAGCTCCTATCCAGCTGACACTCACAGAATGTCCAACACGGAAAAGAGTCATACAGCGGCCGGGCAAGGCGAGATAGTGGACCTGAATACGGCGAGCAAGAAGGATATTGCAGCCTTGCCGGGAGTGGGACCGGATTACGCACAAAGCAACATCGATGCTCGTCCGTTCAATTCGAAGGAACAACTGCTGGCGAAGAAAATTATTCCGCAAGCGACCTACGACAAGATTAAGGACCGCATCAGCGCCGGTGGGCCAAAGGAGCAGTCGCTGCCGCAGTCACAGAGACACTGGAGCCGCGCTTAGACGCTGTCCGCATTTAAACCTTGTCCTGGACGATTTCGTTGAAAACAAAAGAGAGTCT
>Ga0335078_10018128_pt1 | contig 10468 bp, 11 predicted proteins | sample Lox_Sample_32_FD_206711 | JGI IMG/M metagenome (GOLD analysis project Ga0335078, IMG submission 206711) | Soil microbial communities from Loxahatchee National Wildlife Refuge, Florida, United States - Lox_Sample_3.2 | ecosystem: Environmental > Terrestrial > Soil > Wetlands | place: USA...
ACATCTTCAACCACCCGATCTTCGGCCCTCCCGACAGCACCATCACTGACAGCCTGTTCGGCCTCTCAACGGCAACCCTGAACAGCAGCCTCGGCTCGGGTGGCGCAAACGGCGGCCTCAACCCCCTTTATCAAATCGGCGGCCCACGCTCGATTCAACTGGCGCTCAAGCTGCAGTTTTGAAGCTCAGACTTTTATATCGCCTCCGCGCGGCAAGAGTGATTAATGGGCAAGAGGCATAAGCCTACTTGCCCAGCTTGTTGAGCGTCGTACTAGTCTTGCTCAAATTCAAAATCAGGGGCAGCCAGGAAACTAGAACCGTCAAAACCACTACTACCTGCGCCCATCACAACGGCATCTGCTTCCCCAATGAAACTGAGTTCGGGAGCCTCGTACTTTGTCTGCATTCAATTCACCTCCTTTCATTGCAATCGGTCGTTCAAATTGATTGCCGAAGTTAACACCAATCCTATTTTCTCGCGCGATTACGCAACCATAACTCGAGCAACATTACGTGCTGCAATTGGGCTGCATTACAGTCAAGGCCATGAGCAAGCAGTTTCAGACGTGCAAATATGCTTTTGCGGACCACAAACCCATGCTCAACTACGCGGAGATTCCCAGCCTTGAGGAGAAAACGTGCCAGCGGCCTCAGAGATTCCTGCCATGGAAGGTTAAATAATCCTTTGGAGCGTCGTACCTGCAACAGACGGGGCCATAGATCCGAAAATGCGGCACGCATTAACTTACGTGGCTCATGGGGACGGCATAGAACTTCCACAGGGATTGTCATCAGAAATTCGACCAACGGCCGATGTGCAAATGGATGCGTGTAATCCAGGTGCTGCCACAATTCCGGCACGTGCAGGAGACGGAGTTCTAACATCGTCGATAGAGCACGGAAGTATTTTCGCCGCTCGGGGGAAGCCTCCATCCAGTTGCTGGAGAAAATTCCGGACCCGGAAAGGCCTAATCGACCGACTAGGCCAGGCACGACGGAGGTCTCAGTACTCTTCAGCGCGTGTGCCCCGTCGGTCTCTATGTTCCAAATGGCTGGCGTGAAGGCCGGGGGAAGAGCGGCACACGCAGCTTGCCAGAGTATGCGATAAATAGGAATTCGAAGTTTTTTGCTCCAATCCAAAGCTTCCTTGCATGTGGTTGCGATGCGAAAGCGGCGCAATGGAGCCGAAACTTGGATGCTGTCATCGAACCAGTTTCCCATCATGAGATCCCCGTTAAGCCCAGTCAGAAGCACTTTGGCGCCGCGTCGGCGTGACAGAGACGCAACTGACCTCCGTAAAGGCTGCAGTGGCTCTGGCTGCGCATTCCCCACGTCTGTTTCACTGATGAGGGGCGCGTCATGCGTAGAAATGTGGACCCCTTGGATTCCGCAGAATGATTCCATCTCGCGGATGAATGGTTCGTCGAGCGAGTCACGCCAAACGTAGCTGACGCCTGTGAGAGACTTTGCAGGAACGGCATAGCTTCGCATCAGATGGTTCGCCATCGAAACGACCGACGAGGAATCAAGACCGCCACTGAGTTCCGCGAGAACAGGCGCTTCCGTTTGCAAACGAACGGACACGGCCTCACGAAATAATGCGCGAAGATGTTCTTCATATCGATGTTGGTTTCCGTAGCAAACCTCATCGCCAATCGGTAAATTCCAGAAGCGGCTGATCTTCGTTCCGGTGGAAGACACACACACTCCGTGGCCGGCGGGGACGGAATAAATCCCCTTGTAAGGAGTACGGTTCGGGCATCCCCCATACAACAAGAATGCGCCGATATACTGCTCGTCAAGTTCGGAAATCCCGGTCGTGTCAACGACAGACTGCAAGCAGCTCGACCAGAAGACATCTCCTCGTTGTACCGCGTAGTAAAGTGGGCGCACACCGGCGAAGTCGCTCGCAAGCACGATGGCCCCGTTTGCATGATCTCGTATGACAACGCTCCAATCGCCTATCAAATGGACAAATCCATCGGTCCCCCATCGTTTGTAGGCGGCTAGAGCGATTGCGGAATTGCTGGTGTCATCGCGGATTGAGTCCGCTAGCAATGCAAGCAAGTCGAGCCGGTTGTCGAGCCGGCCATCCCAATGGAGGACACAGCTTGGTTTCGCGCCGTCCACCGATTTATACGGCTCGTTCAGTTTTGTTTCGGTAATCGTAGTTTCGAGTGCTGTAGTCATTTCGTTTTCTACCTTAAGAGTTATGCGGTAACCAGTATTTGAAGGCGTTGCTGATACGCTGCAGAGCCATACACGACTCGGCCATCCACCTCAACCCATGCATGAGAAAAGAATGGCGCTGGTCGATAGCCGATCGCGAGTCGCGCACCGATCCCGCATTTCCTCAGTAACCGGACAGTACAGACAGCTCGCTGCAAGCAGAGCACTGGTTTCCAGTAGAAACAGGTGGCCAGGAGGACCGCGTCGCAAATTGCGCGTTGCAGTTGCTCGTCGCACGCCTTCTGCGAAACGCGTTGTCCGCGCAAGCGTCGCAAAACAGGTCCGGCACCACCGAGGAAGACGATCACGTCATAGCGGCTCATCTCATAAAGTGCTTTCAGAGCCAGGAAAAAATATCGTGCGGCTTTCATCGGTTCTCCTCTTTCTGAACCAGCGAATGCCGTTCCAGTTCGGCTAAGAAAGTGGCGACATGTTCACAAGCTGTGGAGCGCCCAATTTGGTACTCATTGTTGATGTCGTCAGCAATAGCGTCCAATCGCTGCCGTTGTACGACTCCGCGCCAGATGCGGGCACCTGTCGTATTCGCGGTGTACACGCGCCCGCTCCCAACGTGGAGGATCACTATTCCGTTCTCGTGAATCGAAGCAGAAGCTTCACAATTCACAGTGAATGTGAAATCAGTATGTTTGTTCGTCATGCGGTTATTTCCAGTTATGGCGGGCATCTCTACAACTCAGAGATGGGCCCCCCACAGGTTCGCTCTTAAGTACACAGTGAGTATGTGATGGTCGCGCGCAGCGAACAACCGTAATTCGATGTTTACAGTTCGATCAAAAGGGGGGAAGATTGGCTCACACTTTAGGTTAGTGGCTCGCTATCCGGATCTGCTTCCTCCCGAACAGCCGGGCATCAATTGACCAAGCTCCAGGACCAATCATGGCCAAGGTCAGGCCAAGCGTTGCGAGGATAGCAGGAATCCTCGGATCGCCGGATTGCGAGACAGCCGTCCACAGCTCAACGATAGTTACCATCGCACCTGCCACTGGAGTCCACAAACCGACTAAGAGAAGTATCCCAGCGCCCGATGCAATCATGTCGAGACCTAGTGATGTAAGCGGGACTGTTTTTTCAATGTGTGCAACCAAAGAATGAAAGAGAACTGCAGCAGTGATAACCCTCTGCAGAAGGAGTCCTCTGCCGGGCCAACCGTTGGCGAACGTCGAGAAAAGGCGCTGCATGAAGGCTGGTAGCAACGGTAAGAGACTGCGACAGGGGAAAAAACAGCCAAAAGTAGCCCGCGTCCTCCCCCTAATGGGGGAGTTACAGTTCGATGATTCCCCGCTTTAGCCCAATCGTGACCGCGTGGGTACGGTCATTAGCGCCGAGCTTGGATAATATATTTGCGACATAGCTCTTGACGCTTGCCTCACCGATCGAGAGTTGATCGGCAATCTGCTTGTTGGCATTCCCGGCGGCGATTAGCCGAAGTACATCGATCTCCCGTGGGGTCAATGCATCATCATCCGAATGATCAACGAGCTGCAGAGCGATTTCCTGAGGTATTCGCTTTTGCCCGGCATGGACAGCTCGGATCGTCTCAAGTAGTTCTCGATGCACATGTCCCTTTAAAATGTAGCCCCGCGCACCAGATTTCAGGGCTCGCAATATCTGAACGTCCCCAGCATATGTCGTCAGCACAACAATTCTGGCGCTCGGGAATTCTCTCTGAATGCGACTGATGGCTTCGGTCCCACTTATATCCGGCAACTGCAAATCCATTATGGTCACATCCGGACGGTGCAGCCTGAACATGTCGATACCTTCTTTGCCGCTGGAAGCCTCTGCAACTAATTTCATGTCAGGTTCCACATTGACTAGCGCGGCTATCCCCTTGCGAAGGATAGGATGATCGTCCACAGTAAGAATTCGAATGAGACTAGGATCGCTGTTCATGACTTCGTACTCCGGAACAATTTAAATCCAGGCCCATTACGCGAACTTTCGTAAGCAACATCAGCCGGAACGGCCAGCTGAACTTCGGTGCCTGCACCTGCTTCGCTCCAAAATTCCAGTTGAGCACCGATTCGCTCCGAACGCTCGCGCATGCCCCGCAATCCCCAGTGTCCGGCGCCTGCGCCTTCTTTCAGCACCTCCGGATCAATACCTCTTCCATCGTCCCGAATCCGCACGCGAAATATCTGAGCGCCATATCGGATCTCCGCTTCGATTTGATGTGCACGTGCATGACGATAAGCGTTTCTCAAGATTTCGAGTGCGATCCGGCAGACCTCGCTCTGAACGGCCGGAGACAAGGTTTGTCGTTCACCCTCTTCGATAAACTTGAAAACTGGTGGCTCCTTCGCAGTACAAGCGAGTTCTTTACTGGTAGCCATGAGCAAATCCGCGAGATCGCCCGTCGCAATCGGCTCGGAACGTAACCCGTGAATCGCATCCCGACTCTCTGCGAGTGCCTTTTCCGTCTCGTTGATCGCATCGTCGAGAGACCTCATCGCATCATCGGGTCGTTTAGGCATCAAATTGCGAGCTGCCTGGAACTGAAACATCAGTCCGTGCAGGCTCTGCAGCAATGTATCGTGCAGCTCGCGAGCGATGCGTGTGCGCTCGCCCACTCGTGCCTCCAGCTTCATGTCGAATAGCCGCGAGAGTTGATGGAGGCGCAGCTGGTACAACGTCCACAACAACGCGAGGAAAACCGCCGCGCAAAGTGCACGGAACCAGTTGGTCTGGTACCAAGCCGGAGGAATCACAAAATCCAAAGACGCGCCTTGCTCATTCCACACACCGCTGTTGTTGCAAGCCATCAGGCGGAAGCGGTACTTGCGAGGAGGAAGATTGCTATAGAACGCTTGCCGGCGAGTGCCGACATCCTGCCAACCGCGATCCCAGCCTTCCAACTTGTACCGAAACAATACCTTCTCCGGCGCGACGAAGCTGAGCGCGGTATAGTCGATCTCCAGATCGCGAACCCGTGGCGGCAGGCGCAGGTGCGAGGCGTAGTAGTTCTTCCTATCGGCGATAATTTGCTCGATGTGTACCGGCGGCGCAAGTTTGTTGAAGTGGAGGTTACTCGGATCAACGACGCTGACCCCATTCGTAGTGACAAACCACACTTTCCCATCCACCTCTGTTGTCATACGCGGGGCGTACTGTAGAACGCCCGGATGAGCCTCAACTCCGTCGGAAGTATCGAGAACCGTAGCCTGAATTTGCCGCTTCGGATCAGCAAACCATGCATCCAACTCCGGCCGCGAAATGCGTACCAACCCGCAGCCCATGTAGACCCACAATGAATGCGCATCGTCTTCCGCAACGCTTAGAGCTTCATCGCAAGGCAAACCGTTTCTACTGGCCAGAGTGGCAACGCGGCCGTCTTTAATGCGACTTAGGCCTGTATGAGTCGCGGCCCAGAGCGCATTCTCGGAGTCGACTTGAAGGGCATTGACGCGATCCTCGCCCAAGCCATCTGCGGGCCCATAGGATGATCGGACCTGGCCATCCTGGTAGTAAGCTACTCCTCCCTGCCACGATCCGACCCACAAACCACCCCGTATTGGGTCAGCGACAAGAAGAGTGGCAAGAGACCCTCGAAGGCCCAGACTTGCGGAGGGTAAATATTCAGCCCCGCTCCCTCCCAACAATCGATGGAGCCCTTGGTCGCTCGTCATCCAGAGGTTCCCTGCATTGTCGCGGGCTACGGGACTTAGGGAATAAGCTGGCAGACGCACGTCGCTCAATCGAAGGAATCTGCCGCCCTCAAAGTAAGCCAGCCCGCGAGCTGTCGAGATCCAAATGCGACCGTGAGGCTCCTGATAGAGCGAACCTATGAAGTTGTCGGGCAGTTCACTGGTATTTACGTCGTGCACGTTGGCCCCCGGCTCCTGCTGCGATTTGGCTACGATCGCTCTGGTGCCTTGCGGGGGCTCGGCGCCTGCGGTTTGCTTCCGATAGATGGTGATCTGTCCATTCTTCCAGCGATTCAGAGCATGTGTCGTCCCAATCCAAACGCTGCCATCCCTAGTTGCCAGAACCGAAGTAACAGAAGGAGAGAGACCCTGCTTCACAGAAATCGTTGGCACAGCGTAATCGCGAAAGCACTCGAGGACGCTACCCCCGATCCATATCGTGCCCTCACGGTCCTCGAAGAGGCTCTCAACTGAACTGTTGGAGAGCCCGTCGGTCTGGGCAAACACATCCATCCTGCCCTGGTGAATATGCAGCAGTCCGGCGTCCAAGGTTCCGATCCACAGGCTGCCATCGCGGTCCCGCATCAGTTTCCCGTAGTTCACTTGGGGTGCACCAAGTGGAAGCGGATAGGGACGGAGCTTTCCGTCAATGAAGCGATGGATTCCGCGAGGTTCTGTTATCAGGAGCGCGCCATCGCTGTCTTCAAGGAAGCTTTTCCCGGCAAAGAGCAGACCTGCCCCGGTATGAAACAACTCCGGCACGGGGTAGTGTTTTGGAGGGCCAGGTTTCCAACGCCATATTCCGTTTGCTGCTCCTAACCAGAGATTGCCGTGGCTGTCTTCGTAGATCGAGGTCACGCCGAAACCGAAACTCCCGTCGCTTCCAAAGCAATGGACGCCGCCGTTGTTGATCGCGCAGAACTTTCCAGGTTGTGACGGGCCTGCTTCCCATATCTTGCCCGCGGCCCATACGGTGCCTTCCCGGTCTTGCAGGAGCGCGATCATATCGTGCTTCTCAAATTCTCGGTAGTGAGTTACCTTTCCATCTTTCCAGCTGACAAGACCTCTTGAGGTACCGATCCAGAGAGTTCCGTCGCGGGTGGCCAGCAGGGTTCGAATATCTTTGTCGGGGAGATACTCGCCTGCGGGTGGCTTCCACTCGACCGTCCGGACGCCATCAAAGCGACGCAAACCGAATTCCGTGGCGATCCATAGATAACCATCAGGTGTCTGGGCAAATGCCCAAATAGTGCCTTTACCGAAAGCCTCGCTAGGTTTCCACGAAGTGTGCGCGTACTGACTGACATCGAGTGAGGGATCTAATGCGGAAGCACAAGTACAGCACGCCAGCACAACACCTAGCGCAACAATGGTTCGTCTCTGTTTTTTGGCTTTCTCCATCCAGAGTACACATTTTAGCCCTAGTCGCACCGCGTTATGAGATGAACCAAACTCAAACATTTGTTCATCTCATAAGACCTCTTCCTGCACAAAGCTCGAATGACTCAGTACCAGTTTCCGCTTTTAAAATCCATCAGCAACAAGGGACCAATGACGACCTTAAAATCTGCGCCTTCTATCTTTAGGAGGCTAAGGCCTTCCTGAAAACGCTTCGAGATAAGCCTGCCGACTTGCCCGAAATCTGAAATGGCCCTATGTTCTCGCCTGCGACGCGGGAGATTTACTCACCGCGACCGCACGCGAGGAGCATATGAGATTGTTGAGTTGGAGAGACGCGCGGTATCGCCTTACGCTTGGGAGTCTCTTGATTGTTGTTTCCCTTCAGCTATTTCCATTGATGTCCAACGCCCAGAACCTTGGGCAGCAGCCAGCGACAGGCCAGGCTGTGCAGGGACAAACCGCTGCTCAACCTGAGGGAACTGTTCTTAATTTGGTGAACTGGGTCGGTAACGTGATCTCCCCGGTGGGCGCGGCTCTGGCCGTGGTTATGGCCGTTATCTCCTATTCGCAAGGGCGCGGCGTGGCACGCTGGGCAGTCACGGCCGCCGGACTGCTGGTCATATCCGGTCTCACACGCCTGATCGAGTTCTGGATTCAGAACGGTACTGCAGGTGTCCAGTAAGAATTCTGGCGGCGGAGTGCGCTGGCAATGACGTTGCCCCAAATCATCGTCGATCTGTTGACACTGCTATTCGACCTGGCAGTTCCCGCTGCCATCTGCACGATGGTGCTGGCCGGAATCGCATTACGGCAGGAAGGCGGCGTGAACTTCCAGACAGGGGGCAGATTTCAGAGATGGGTGCTGTGGTCGGTGATTTTTCTGACGCTGCCCCAGTTCCTGTCGTGGTTTGCGGCGCAGGGTATCACGATGCCGGCACAAGGCGGAGGCATCGGCAGTGCGTGGGTTGCGAGCTTGCAGACGAGCTTGAGCGGTTTTGTTACCAATGTCGTGGTTGCCAAACTGATTCCTGTGCTGGCCGCGTTCTGCGTGTTGAAGGCGGCGCTCGATGCGGCCGAAGGGCAGAGCCCTCTGCCATCCATCATCGCGGGAATCTTCCTGTTGTCCGTTTCTGGGACTGTCCAGCTCATGCAGAGCTGGAACAGCGGCTCAGAGTTTGCCACCACCGACATGCTGACATCGGCGTGGAACTTCCTTGCCGGGACCATCCTGCCGGAGGCGGCAGGCTTGGCCATCGTGGGAGCAATTTTCAACTATGCGCGCCATCGGCCTTTCATGCCGCTGGTGGGATCGGGTCTCGCGTTCTTGAGCGTTTCGGCCATCTGGCAGCTTGTTCGGGCCATGGCCGGCTGATGAGGATTGGAGGTGATCCTGTGAATCTTTCAAATGGGCTGCTCAACCTGACGAACTGGCTGGGCAACGTCATCATGCCGACCATGGCCGGTTTATTCGCTGCCGCCGCCATTTACCGCTTCAGTAAGGCGCACCCGTACTCACACTTCGGGTACGCGGCCCTGGCGTCGTTGATGTGTTCCGGGCTATTGCGGGCGATGGAGTCCTTCAGCAATCAGGCGACTTGGAACAACCCGGATCGCTACTGGATTTCTGTGCTGACGCTGGTGAACTGGGTGGGCAATGTATTGTTGCCGCTCTATGGCGCCGGCCAGGTGGTGCTCGCTGTCGCGCACTTCGCCGGTTTACTGGAGCGCATGACGATTGGCGAGGCGTGGGTCCGCAACCTCATCGCAGCGATGTGCAGCTTTAGCCTGTCAGGACTGTTGCGCCTGGGAGAGTTCTGGATACAGCACGGAACGGCCGGAGTGCGCTAGGAAGGGAGTACGAGATGCCGTTGCAAGTGACACCTGTGAACCGCAATTTACAGACGCGAGTGACGTTCATGCTGCTTGAGTTTGAGGATCTTTTTATCGTGCTGGGCGCCGCGGCGGTTATGAACGTCCTCGGCCATTTTGTGGGTGGCGAGATCGCTGGAATGCCCACCAATCTCGTTCTTCAGTACGGTGTGCCACTCCTGATGGTGCCGGTGCTGATGGCCTTCAAGTATGGCAAGCCGCGGGGCTACGTTCGCGATCTTGCCTTCTGGTACATGAAACCCCATGCCTACTGCGCGCTGGCACGCGACCGCGAAATCCGGTCGGCGTATCTGAGGGAGGAATAGCAGTGCCGCTGACCCTTGAACAACACGAGCGAAAACTTCACGACCCGGCACTGTGCGAGCAACTTCCGGTCCGCGACTACCTGGACAATATTGTGGTTCGCACGAACGGCGCTTTTGTAGCGGGCTACGAGTTGAGGGGCTTGGCTTCGTATTTCGCAAGCGACGAAGGCCGAGACCGGGGCAAGTTGATGCTGGAGGCGCTCCTGCGTTCTCTGCCGGAACAGAGCATGAGAGTGCAGTTCCGCTACGAAGTGGTGGGGGACTTGGGAGACCTGCTTGAGCACTATGCAGAGGCCCAGGAATCGGAACGGCCAGAGGTCATTGCACTCGATGAGCTGCGCGTCGAACGATGGCGTACGAAAGAGGCGAACGGCCATTACATGCGGCCTCTTGTGCACGTGTACTTCATCTGGGACCCAGTCGTTCATCGCCGTATTGCCGGTAAGCCGCTTAAGCCGACGGGCAATCCGTTCAGCGTATCGGCCCGCAAATGCATTGAACGCAGCGCGCGGGAGCATCAGCAATTACTGGCAGAATTTGAAAGTCTGCTGCGTGGCCTCGAAACGACGCTGGAAACGGCAGAACTCGGCGCGTGCCGGCTCACCGACGATGAGTTGTTTCTCGAGGCGAAACGAGCTCTCAATCCCTTGTCTGCGGATTCCAGGCCGTACAGGCGGGGTGAGGATTCGCTCGAATACAGGAGCGCCCGCGAGCAGATCGTCGACACCAGCATCGCAGATGAAACGGACTCCTATCTGAATGTCGGCGGAATCCTCTATTCCTTTGTAAGTCTGAAAGAACTCCCGGATGCCACGTTCCCCGGAATCCTGAGAGAACTGGCCGGTCTTGATTTCCCGTTCGTCATCAATGCACAGGTCACGATTCCTGATCAAGCGAAAGTGCTCAAAGGCTACAAGAGCCGGTTGCGCAAGATGCAGGCGGTGCAACGAGACTCGAGCGGCGGATTTCGAACCAACG
>Ga0335078_10018129_pt1 | contig 10468 bp, 6 predicted proteins | sample Lox_Sample_32_FD_206711 | JGI IMG/M metagenome (GOLD analysis project Ga0335078, IMG submission 206711) | Soil microbial communities from Loxahatchee National Wildlife Refuge, Florida, United States - Lox_Sample_3.2 | ecosystem: Environmental > Terrestrial > Soil > Wetlands | place: USA: Florida...
GTACCGAAGTACGACGACCGCGCGCTGCCTGGGCGGCAACTCGCGCAGCGCCGCGAGCAGCGCGGCTCGCTCGCCGACCTGCTCGGCGGGACCTGCCACGGCCGTCTCAGGCGGGTCACCGGGCTTCTCGGCCACCCGCCTCCTGCGGAACCGCCGGTTGCTCGTGTTGACCAGGATGCGACGCAGGTAGGCGTCCGGGTCGTCGGCCCGGCTGACCCGCCGCCAGGCCACATAGGCGCGGGCCAGGGCCGTCTGGGCGATGTCCTCCGCGGTCCACCAGTCCCCGGTCAGGCCAAAGGCCAGCCTGACCAGCCCCGGCCACCGGGCAACCGCGAAGGCGCTGAAGTCCCCGGCGCCGTCGCTGCTGATGACGTCAGGGACGGCGGCGAGTTCGTCGCGAGGATCGGACACCACCGGCTCCACACCACCTAAGAGCACCGTAGACCAGCAGAACGCTGCATCGTCCCCGGCGTGGCAGTGCCCCGGGTGGACTGCCGGCCTGAGGCCCTGCCGTGGCACGATGAGAAGCGAGCATACTGACGATGAGAGCGGGTCATGGACGAGCGTGAGAATCTGAGCTGGCAGGCGTTCGGCGAGGCATCCCGGGAGCTGGCGAAGGTCATCGCGGACGACGGGTTCGAGCCGGACCTGATCTTGTCGATCGCGCGCGGCGGCCTGTTCCTTGCCGGGTCCCTCGGCTACGCGCTCGCGGTCAAGAACCTGCACGTCATGAACGTCGAGTTCTACGACGGGGTGGGCACCACGCTGGATATGCCGGTGATGCTGCCGCCGGTGCCCAGCGCGGTCGACTTCTCCGCGAAGAAGGTACTCATCGCCGACGACGTCGCGGACTCCGGCCGGACTATCGAGCTCGTCTACACCTTCATCAAGGACCACGTGGAGGACGTGCGCTCGGCCGTGATCTACGAGAAGCCGCGGTCGGTGATCAAGTGCGACTACGTGTGGAAGCGGACCGACAGCTGGATCAACTTCCCGTGGAGCAGCGAGGCCCCCGTCGTCCAGCGAGCCGGCCAGGTCCTCGACGCGTTAGCGGCGGTTGCCGCCTGAATGGCGGCAGGGTGAGAGCCCGGGTGTCCCGCTCCACCCGGGCTCTCGGCTTGTTGACGGGCCGGAGGTCCTACTGGATCTCCTCCTCGTAGGTGAACTGCACGGCGTTAGAGGTGCCGCCCGCGGTGGTCACGGTGATGTCCACTGTGCCCTCCCCTGCGGGGACGGTCACGGTGATCACCTCGTCGGAATCGGAGACGATCGTCGCCGCTGCGCCGCCGAAGTGGACGCTGGTGGCGTTCTCCAGGTTGGTGCCGGCGATCGTGATGGTGTTTCCGCTGTACCCGGTGTCCGGCTTGAGCTCCGAGATGGTCGGGGCCGGGACCGTGTAGGTGAACTGGGCGGCGTTAGAGGTGCCGGCCGGGGTGGTCACCGTGACGTTCACCGTGCCCGCGGAGCCGGCCGGGCTGGCCAGGGTGATCTGCGTGCCGGAATCGGATCTGATCGCCACGCTCGTGCCGCCGAAGCTGACGCTGGTGGCGCCGCTCAGGTTGGTGCCGCTGATCGTGACGGCGGTCCCGCCCGCGGTGGGCCCGCTCGACGGGGAGATCCCGGTGATGGCCGGGGCGGGGACGGCATAAGTGAAGTGGACGGCGCCAGAGGTGCCGCCTGCAGTGGTCACCGTGACGTTCACCGTGCCCGCGGAGCCGGCCGGGCTGGTCACGGTGATCTGCGTGCCCGAATCAGAGTCGATCGAGGCGCCGGTGCCGCCGAAGCTGACGCTGGTGGCGCCGCTCAGGTTGGTCCCGGTGAGCGTGACCTTGGTGCCGCCCGCGGTGCTCCCGCTGGCCGGGGAGATCCCGGTAAGCGCCGGGGCCGAGACGGTGTAGGTGAACCGCACGCCGCCGGAGGTGCCGCCCTTGGTGGTCACCGTGACGTTCACGGTGCCCTTGCCGGCCGGGCTGGTGACGGTGATCTGCTTGCCGGAGTCGGAGATGATCTTGCCGGCCGCCCCGCCGAAGCTGACGCCTGTGGCGTTCTGCAGGTTGGTCCCGGTGAGCGTGACCTTGGTGCCGCCCGCCGTGCTCCCGCTGGCCGGGGAGATCCCGGTGACCATCGGCCTCGGCGACCCCGGTGGGGTGGCGTGGTAGGCGAACTGGCCGACGGCGGTCGTGGCCGAGGTGCCGCCCATGGTGGTCACCGTGACGTTCACGGTGCCGGCACCGGCCGGGCTGATCACGGTGATCTGCTTGCCGGAGTCAGAGACGATCATGCCGGCCGCCCCGCCGAAGCTCACCTCGGTGGCGCCGCTCAGGTTGGTGCCGCCGATCGTGACCCTGGTCCCCCCCGCGGTGCTCCCGCTGGCCGGGGAGATCCCGGTGACCGCAGGCTTGGGCAGCCGCGGCGACGAACTGGAGCGGTACATGAAATGGCCGACGGAGGTAGCGGCCGAGGTGCCGTTCGCGGTGGTCACGACGATGTTCACCAGGCCCTTGCCGGCCGGGCTGACCACGGTGATCTGCGTAGCAGAGTCCAGCAGGATCTTGCCAGGGGCGCCGCCGAAGCTGACGCCGGTGGCGCCGCCCAGGCCGGTGCCGGAGATGACGACCTTGGTCCCGCCTCCCGTGCCCCCGCTGGCAGGCGAGATCCCCATGAGCGCCGGAGGTGCGGGCGCGACGGGCCCGGTGGGCGGCGAGGTGGAGGAACCCGAAGTAACCACATTGGGCGACGCCGACTGACCCGGCGTAGGCGACCCCGTCGCCTGCGGGTTGCCGGCGTTGGACCCGTTCAGGCCGACGGCCAGGGCCGTGCCCGCGCTCACCACCACGATCGCGGCCGCGGTCGCGATGACCGCCTTGACCGGGGTCAACCCCCGACGCCGGAGGTGCTCCAGATGCAGCACGTGCCGCAGGTGGCGCAAGTGCCAGATGTGCCGGGATTGCGCGGACGGCTGGGACGCCGGTCGGGATGCCGGCCCGTGGACCCGGGCGTGCCTGGCCATGTTCACCCGCTCGACGGCGGAGCCGTGGACCGCCGGCCCGGCGCTTGACGGCCACAGCAGCGCCAGCAGCAGGGCCGCCTCGCCCAGGTACGACTGCCCGCGCCGCTCCCAGTCCGGGCCGTAGGTGCCCGCCGCGATCGCGCGCAGCGCGTTGACGAACGAGGCGCCGTCGGTCGGCCGGTCTCCGGGGCCCTTCGCCATGCCGGCCAGCACCAGCGGCCGCAGCGGCTCCGGCACCGGGTCCAGCGGCACCGGCTCGGCCATGTGCTGGTACATCAGCACCTCGGCGGTCTTGCCGCCGAACGGCGGCTGGCCGGCCAGGCACTCATAGAAGGTGGCGGTGGCCGCGTAGACATCGCTGGCCGGGGTAGCTGGCGTGCCCGCGAACTGCTCGGGCGGCGCGTAGGCCAGGGTCCCGGCCGGCATCGGCCGGTCACCGGCCCGCGCCGCGATTCCGAAATCGGTCAGCTTGCTCAGGCCGCCGGAGTTGACAAGCACGTTCTCCGGCTTGTAGTCCCGGTGCACCACGCCGCGCCGGTGCGCTGCGGCCAGGCCAAGCAGCGAGCCCTGCAAGACGACAAGTGCCGCCTCCGCCGAGGTAGCACCCTGGTTCAGCAGGATCTCCCGCAGCGAGACGCCGTCGACAAGCTCCATCACGATGGCCGCGCCCGCGGAGGACTCGACGTACTCATACAGCCGGACCACGTTCGCGTCGTCCAGCGATGCCAGCACCTCCGCCTCACCGCGGAACATCCGGACGAACTCCGGGTCAGCCAGCAAGTCAGCGTGCAGGTACTTGATCGCCACCGGGGTGCCTGACGCATTATGCCTGGCCAGCACCACGCTGCCGAACCCGCCCGAGCCAAGCTCTTTCAGCTCGGTATATCCGGGGACCTTCCACTCCGCCATGCAGATCGCCTCATCTCGCGAACCCAGACCGGCTCCGCCATATATTCGGTGCTCTGGTAGTACCCGGATTGCTGCTGTCGGCTTCGTATTCAGCGCGCGCCGTTCCGGGTCCTCGCCCTGTCAGAGGGCTGACCCCCCGTGCTGATACACAGTGCCGATATACCGGCAGGCGGGAACCCCGTCCGGCCGCGACGTGGCGTCGGCGCGGGCGACAGAGGCCTGAACCGGACGAGCGCTATGAATTCTCGCCTTTCCCACGAGTATTCATAGCTGCGATTCTGGCTCACCAAGGTCATTACGGAACACTTTTGGCGAATCCCTGGAAAGGGCTATTGTCCGCGATTCCTGGCCGGGTTACGGTCAGCCTGTATCGCGCAGAGGCCGGCCGATAGCGGCCCGCGATACGCGGATAGTGCCTGTTCATCGTCACAAAGGAGTGAAATTGCGCGCCTTCCGCAAGATCGTCATCGCCGCAGGTTGTGCTGGCATGCTCGCCTTCGGGGTGGCTACCGCCGCGCCCGCGTGGGCCAGCAACGTCACGGTGTCCGTGCTCAGCGATTCCTACTACCAGTATCTCAAGACCTGCTCGTCCACCACCGACTGCAACACCATCTCCGGCACACAGCTCGACTTCTTCTTCCAGCTTTCCAAGCTGGTCTCCTACCCGGTGACCCTGGACTACCAGGTGACCAACGGGACGGCCGTGGACGGCGTGGACTTCAACGTCCCGATGACCGGCCAGGTCACCATCGCGGCCGGGGACAGCTATTACGACCTGGAAGTGCCGCTGGTGAACGAGGGCGAGTTCGGCACCACCAAGACCTTCACCATCGCGATCACCAAGGTGGTGACCAGCAAGGTCGGCGTGACGGGCGGCCCGGCGACCGGGACGATCTACGGCGGGAACGTCCCGCTCGACTGCAGTTACTCCAATTACACCGAGCGCAGCATGTCGCTGACCTGCACGGGCAGACCGGCCACACAGACATGGAACATGGACCTGCTGTGCGCCGGCTTCAAGGTCGCCTACGGTGTGGGCAACGAGGTCACCGGCGAGGGCACGTCGTCGGCCACCTGCCCGAGCCAGCTCAACACCGGCGAGGGATTCCTCGAAGTCGATTCATGAGCCATCGGCGGTCACCGCGGCGGCGCCCTGCCGTTCCGCGGTGACCGCCATCGTGGCGTAGCGCATCGTGAAGCCGCCGCCTACCGCGTCAATGGCGGCGCCGATGCCGGCCAGGAGTTCCTCTCGCACATCCGCGGGGAGCAGGCCGTGCCCGCCGAAGGTGGGCACGGCATCGAGCCACTCCGCGCGGGTATACGGCCGGTCCCAGTCGAACTGCCACTGCTCGGGCTCGCCGAACTCGCCCGCCTGCCGCATCCCGTCGGCCGCCTTGTCACACATCATCTGGTAGGCATTCCCGCCGGTCAGCCCGCGCCGGGACACCGGCGAGTCCGGTATGACGCGGTGATAGACCGCGGCGAAGGCCTCGCCGAGGTCGGGCGGGAACCCGAACGCGTTCCAGAACACCGCCAGCCGCCCGCCGGGACGCAGCACCTGCGCAGCCTTGCCCGCGCCCGCGACCGGGTCCACCCAGTGCCAGGCCTGCCCGGCGATGACCGCGTCGAAGGCCCGGCCGGCCGGGTCCCAGGACTCGAACGTCGCCACCTCGGCCTCGACACCGCTCTTCCTCGCCAGGTCGGCCATCCGCTCGTCGGTATCGACCCCGAGCACCCGGCAGCCGGCCGCCTGGAACAGCCGGCCGGTTATCCCGGTCCCGCATCCGACGTCGAGGACGTCGATGCCCGGGCTGGCGGCGACGATCCGCTCCACCAGGGCGTGCGGATAGCTGGGCCTGGCCCGGTTGTAGCGTTCAGCCTCCAGGCCGAACGACTCCGCCACCTCCCGGACCTGATGGGACTCGCGCGCCTCGGAAGAGGAGCGAACTGGCTGCGACGGTGGAGTGACCATGCGGCTCACCTTAGGCCGCGCTTCCCTGCCCACCCAGCGGTTTCACGCTCGGCGCAGGACCGGTCAGCCGCGGCCTGGGCGGGCCGCGTCCAGTGCGAGCAGCGCGACGTGCAGGGAGGTGCGCGACTCGGCCGAGCTAAGGTCGGCGCCGAGGGTCCGCTCGATGCGGCGCAGCCGCTCGTAGAACGTGGGCCTGGCCAGGTGCGAGCTCTTGGCCGCGGCGGCCTTGTTGCCTCCGGCCGCCAGGTAGGCGGCGAGCACGTCGAGGAGGTCGCTGTCCGGCTCGCAGGCGAGCAGCGCGCCGAGTTCGCGCTCCACGAAGGTCTGCACCCGCGGGTCGTCGCGTAGCAGGTGGAGCAGGCCGCGCAGCCGCAGGTCCGGTAGCCGGTAGAAGGGCGGGGGAGCGGCTGCCCCGGGCCGTTCGGCCGCCACGTCGGCGACCTGGCTGGCCTCGAGGAACGAGCGGCGCACGTCCCTGATCGAGGAGACCGCCGCGCCGACCCCGATCACCAGGCCGTCGGGGGAACCCAGGGGGCCGGCGCCGGTGCCGGCCCGCTCCCTGATCCGGGCCGCCAGGCTGGTGAGCATCCGGTCCGCGTCGGCGTGTCGGCTGAGCGAGAGCATGGCGCCCGCCCTGGCGTCATCCAGCGTTCCGACCAGCGCGGGCAGCCGCTCGGCCCGGCACGCCGCGGCCGCCGCGTCGGCTATCTCGAGCACCCGGGTATGCGCCGACACTCCAAGGCCCGGTTCGCGCGGCTCGCGGCCCAGGGCATGGAACCTTAGCACTACGGCGATGAGCTGCCGCCCGTCGACCGGCACGCCGAGTGCCCGTGACCGCACCGCGGCCTCGGCCGGATCCGAATGCGCCTGGCTGATGATCCCGCTGATCAGCGTCCGGTGCGCCTGCCGCTCTAGGCCCTCCCTGTGCCGCGCGAGCAGCCGGCCGAGCGCGAGCGTGGTGGCGGTGCGCTCGATCAGCACGCTATCGGTCGCGGTCGGCGGGCCGTCGCAGACCAGGACCACCCGCCCCCAGTCCTCGCCCCGCGCGCCGACCGGCGTGACCAGCCAGCCGGATGCCTCGTCGAAGGTCGTCCGCCCCGGCGCGTTGATCGCCCGGCTGCGCCTGGCGAATCCGGCCAGCAGCCGGGCCGGATCGGCGCTGCCCGCCTCGCAGGCCAGGACGCGGTGCGAGAGGTCGGCCAGGATGACCGGCCGCCCGGCGAGGCTCGCGGCCTGCCGGACGATCTCGTCGGGCGTGGCGCCCGCGACGGACAGCTCGGTGAACACCTCGTGCAGTCGCTCGGAGACCCGCAGCTCCTCCAGCTGGGCGTCGATGATCCGCGCGTGCACCGCCTCGGTGATCTCGACGAACGGGACCTCGCGCTCGAAGGCGATCAGCGTCAGGCCGCTGTCTGCGGCGGCGCGGACAAGCGCGGCGGGCAGCGTCCCTGTGTACCTGCGGCCCAGCTCCACGGCCAGGGCGCTGACCCCCGCGGCGGCGAGGTCCAGGGCGTATCTGGCCAGCAGTGACGGCTCGGACGGCAGCGCGATCCCGGTGGTGAGCACGAATTCGCCGCCCTGCAGCAGGTGCGCCGCGTCGGCAAGCTCGAGCACGTGCACCCAGCGCACCCGGGCGCCGAGGCCGCCGGAGCCCGCCACCACCTGCGGACTGCCGCGGCGGATGACGTCGAGGCCGAGCAAGTCACCCACGGTGGGCAGCACCCAGCCAGACTACATGTAAATCAACAGGCTAAATGCCTTACATAATGTCGGTTCCGCTCGACAGTGAAGCCGCGCAAGACTGGACGGCATGACGTCTGATCTCCTAGCGCGCCACCGCGCGGTCATCCCCAACTGGGTCGGCATCTACTACGACGAGCCGATCGAGATCGTCAGCGGCAAGGGCTGCCGGGTAACCGACGGCCAGGGCCGCGGCTACCTTGACTTCTTCGCCGGCATCCTGACCAACATGCTCGGCTACGACGTGCCTGAGGTCCGCGACGCGGTCGAGCGGCAGATCGCCACCGGTGTCGTGCACACCTCGACCCTGTACCTGATCCGCAACCAGGTCGAGCTCGCTGAGAAGATCATCAGGCTGTCCGGCATCTCCGGCGCCAAGGTGTTCTTCGCCAACTCGGGCACCGAGGCCAACGAGACCGCATTGCTGGCAGCCCTGACCGCGCGCAACGCCAACGAGGTGCTCGCGATGCGCGGCAGCTACCACGGGCGCTCGTTCGGCGCGGTCGCCGTGACCGGGAACGCGGCATGGAAGATGTCGAGCCACGGCCCGTTCGGCACCCATTACCTGCACGGCACGGACCGGCAGCTTGGCTCCTACCGGAACCTGTCCGACGCCGACTACATCAAGGCCTGCGTCGACGACCTGCGCGCGCTGCTGAGCGCCGGCGTGCACCCGGCCGACGTCGGCTGCCTGCTTGCCGAGCCTGTCCAGGGCGTCGGCGGGTTCACCATGCCGCCCGACGGGCTGCTCGCGGCCTACAAGGAGGTCCTCGACGAGCACGGCATCCTGCTGATCTCCGACGAGGTGCAGACCGGCTGGGGCCGGACCGGTGAGCACTTCTGGGGCATCTCCGCGCACGGCGTCACCCCGGACGCGATGACGTTCGCCAAGGGCCTTGGCAACGGGTTCGCGATCGGCGGCGTGGTAGCCCGCGCCGACCTGCTCGACGGGATCCGCGGCAACGGCATCTCCACGTTCGGCGGTAACCCGGTCGCGACCGCCGCCGCCAACGCGACCCTCGACTACGTGCTCTCCCACGACCTGCAGCGCAACGCCGCCGTCACCGGCCGGATCATCATCGACGGGCTCAAGGAGGCTGCCAGGGACCTCGCCATCGTCGGCGAGGTGCGCGGCAAGGGCCTGATGTTCGCCGTGGACCTGGTGGACCCGGCCGCCAAGAAGCCGAGCCCGCCGCTGGCCGCCAAGATGCTCGAGGCGACCAAGGAACGCGGGCTGCTCGTCGGCAAGGGCGGCCTGTACGGGCACACCCTGCGGATGGCGCCGCCGCTGACCCTGAGCGAGGCCGAGGCCAAGGAGGGCCTGGCGATCCTGACCGACGCCCTGACCGCCGTCGACAAGGAGACCCAGGCGCAATGACGCAGAAGTACATTACGCACTGGATCGGTGGCAAGCCGTGGGGCGGCGAGTCCGACAGGCACGGCAATGTGTACGACCCGGCGACCGGGCAGGTCACCGGCCAGGTCGACTTCGCGAGCCCGGCGGAAGTAGACCTCGCCGTAGCGGCGGCCGCCGACGCGTTCCGTGACTGGCGCCGCGTCTCGCTCGCCAAGCGCGCCTCGGTGCTGTTCGCGTTCCGCGAGCTTGTCCGCGCCCGCGCCACCGAGCTTGCCGGGCTCATCACCGCCGAGCACGGCAAGGTGGCCGCGGACGCCGCGGGCGAAGTCGCCAGGGGACTCGAGGTCGTCGAGTTCGCCTGCGGCATCCCGCACCTGCTCAAGGGCGGTTACTCGGAGAACGTGTCCACCGCGATCGACTCGTACTCGATCAGGCAGCCGGTGGGCGTGGTAGCGGGCATCACCCCGTTCAACTTCCCCGCCATGGTGCCGATGTGGATGTTCCCGCTCGCCATCGCATGCGGCAACGCGTTCGTGCTCAAGCCGTCGGAGAAGGACCCGTCTGCCTCGCTGCTGCTCGCGTCGCTGTGGGCCGAGGCGGGCCTGCCGGACGGAGTCTTCAACGTGGTGCAGGGCGACAAGGTGGCGGTGGACGCGATCCTCGGCCACCCCGACATCAAGGCGGTCAGCTTCGTCGGCTCGACCCCGATCGCCCGATACGTGTACGAGACAGGCACCAGGTCGGGCAAGCGGGTTCAGGCGCTCGGCGGCGCCAAGAACCACATGATCGTGCTGCCCGACGCGGACCTCGACCTGGCCGCGGACGCCGCCGTCTCGGCCGGGTTCGGCTCGGCGGGGGAGCGCTGCATGGCGATCTCCGTCGTGGTGGCCGTCGACCCGATCGGCGACGAGCTTGTCAGCCGGATCTCCGACCGGATCGGCGGGCTGCGGGTCGGCCCCGGCTCGGACCCGCGCGCCGAGATGGGCCCGCTTGTCACCGGCCCGCACCGCGACAAGGTGGCCTCCTACCTGGACACCGGCGTCCGGCAGGGCGCCACGCTCGCGGTGGACGGCCGGGTGCACCCAGTCATAGGGGGGGACGCCGACGGTTTCTGGCTCGGCCCCAGCGTGCTGGATCACGTCACGCCGGATATGGGCTGCTACTCCGACGAGATCTTCGGTCCGGTGCTCAGCGTGGTCCGCGCCCCGAGCTATGAAGAAGCCGTTGATCTCGTCAACGACAGCCCATACGGCAACGGCGTGGCCATCTTCACCAACGACGGGGGAGCGGCGCGCCGGTTCGTCTCCGAGGCCGAGATCGGCATGGTCGGGGTGAACGTGCCGATCCCGGTCCCGATGGCCTATTACTCCTTCGGCGGCTGGAAGGCGTCGCTATTCGGCGACACCCACGTGCACGGCACCGAGGGCATCCACTTCTACACCCGCGGCAAGGTCGTCACCTCCCGCTGGCTCGACCCGAG
>Ga0335078_10018130_pt1 | contig 10468 bp, 9 predicted proteins | sample Lox_Sample_32_FD_206711 | JGI IMG/M metagenome (GOLD analysis project Ga0335078, IMG submission 206711) | Soil microbial communities from Loxahatchee National Wildlife Refuge, Florida, United States - Lox_Sample_3.2 | ecosystem: Environmental > Terrestrial > Soil > Wetlands | place: USA: Florida...
AGCCATGTATGTCGTTACAAACGCCTTCATCACGAAGCCGTTCACAACCGAGAAGTTGCTTGATGTGCTGGCAAGAGTGCTGCCGTTCCAAATACGCGCTTGAACCCCGATAAACCGAGCGCGGCAGCGCAAAGGAATTTAGTTAATAGATCCAAAGTGATCCGGTAATTCTGTAATCGGCAATCAGGTAATCGGCATGTACAAATGGGATGTAAAGGACTATAACAAAAGCTCGTCAGAGCAGCAGAGGTGGGCAAAGGAGCTTATCGAAAAACTTAGGCTGAGGGGCGATGAGCGGGTGCTGGACATCGGCTCTGGCGACGGCAAGGTCACGGCCGAGATTGCAAGGAGGGTCCCTAAAGGATTCGTGCTGGGGATAGACAGCTCGGAGGACATGGTCAGTTTTGCGAGGGAGAAGTTCCCAGCCGCCGAGTGCCCAAACCTCAGCTTTGAGGTGATGGATGCCAGGAGGCTTTCGTTCAATGGAGGGTTCGATGTGGTATTCTCAAATGCCACGCTCCATTGGGTAATTGACCATTCGCCGGTCCTTGCTGGGATAAGGAGGAGCCTGAATCCGCGGGTTCTGCTGCAGATGGGAGGGAGAGGCAACGCCGGGGAGGTGCTGGAGGCTGTCGAGGCCGTGATAGCCAGGGACAACTGGAAGTGCCACTACAGCAACTTCGCATTTCCCTACGGTTTTTACGGGCCTGAGGAGTACGAGGAGTGGCTCTGCGGCTCAGGGCTTTCGGCAAAGCGGGTCGAGCTCATCGAGAAGGACATGGTTCACAAGGGGAAGGAGGGGCTCTCGGCATGGATCAGGACCACGTGGATGCCGTATACTCAGAGGGTTCCGGAGGATATGCGTGGCCGGCTAGTAGACGAGATAGCCGATGAATACCTTGGGAGGCATCCTCCTGACGAACAAGGGCTTGTGCACTTAAAGATGGCAAGGCTTGAGGTAGAGGCTGAGGCCGCCGACCCTGAATGAGGTATAGTTTTTTCCGCAAAAAACATCATTAGAAACGAAAAAACATGCAAGGCTTTTTCACCATCCTGGGAGCAAGCCTAAGCGGAGAGCGGTATGTCTCAGGATATTTACACGAGGCTTGCCAAGAGGCTGGATACCATACCCAATGGTTTCCCAAAGACCAAGAGTGGTGTTGAGCTGAAGCTGCTGGCAAAGATGTTCACGGCGGGGGAGGCCGAGCTGGCTTGCGTGATGCGGCTGACGCCCGAGGCCCCTGAGGCGATCGCGCAGAGGGCGGGCAGGGACTTGACGTCCACGAAGTCATTGCTGATGACCATGTTCGGAGAGGGGCTGATCCGTGGCAACGCAGCCGAGGGGGGGCTCAGGTTCGGTCTAATGCCATTCGTTGTGGGCATTTATGAGTTCCAGCTGGGGAGGATTGACGCCGAGGAGGCACGGCTCGTGGAGGAATACGGTGAGACCATAGCCAAGGAGATAATGAGCGTGGAGCCCGCGCTCCACCTCGTGATCCCCGTGGAGAAAAGCATACCCTTCGAGGTTCAGGTTTTCCCGTACGAACAGGCGTCCCAGCTGCTCGAGAACTCAAAGTCCTTCGGTGTCAGGAAATGCATATGCAGGGTCCAAAAGTCGCTCATAGGCAAACCGTGCACACACAGCACGGAGACCTGCCTGGTCTTCGCGCCGGTCGAGGGGGCTTTCCGCATGGCACCTGACATAAGGGTGATTACAAAGGAGGAGGCCTTCAGGATCCTGCGCGAAAGCGAGGAGGAGGGCCTGGTGCACTCCTCAGCCAACGTGCGCGAGGGTCATATGTACATATGCAACTGCTGCTCCTGCTGCTGCGCATTCATGCAGGGCATTAGGCGATTCGGCATCGAAAACGCCTTTGCGAAATCAGACTTTTTCGCGGAGGTAAACCCGGAGCTGTGCACGGGTTGTGAAAGCTGCACGGGGAGATGTCAGTTCGGGGCACTGGCGGTGACAGACGGCGTATCCCGAGTTGACAGAAGGCGCTGCGCCGGATGCGGCCTCTGCGTGATCGCCTGCCCTTCGCAGGCACTCAGACTGGTCAGGAAGCTTGAGGGCGAAAGGCACATCCCTCCGAAAGACCAGAAGGAGTGGATGGTCCGCAGGTCGAAAAACCGCGGCGTCCCAATAAATGAGCTGCTTTAGGGGAGTGCGCCCGGAGGGCATCCATTATCAGGATTCCGACAGCGGCAGGAACACGCTAAACAGAGAAGTCGCGCGTTACAGAGCCCCCGCCATTAATTTTCATCACGCCAAAGTCCGCGGTCCCGCTGGCGCCGGATTGCTCTGCCCAACCTACGCTTACCTGATAAGAGCCTCCGCCTGCCACAGAAATTGCATAGTTTTTGGGATTGCCGCCACTCCCATCCGCAAACGTGATCTGGGTCGTTTCGCCTGTCCGTGTATCCGCCAGACGGACGAACGTTGGGTGTGCCCCAGGCCTTGCCTTTATCTGGCCGCCTACTGTTGCTGTCCGGGATTTTTCGCCTGTCCTTATCATGACGGGCAGGAAGGCGCTTAAGATTGAGAAGGAGGCTCCCAATATCGACACAAACACGATCGCTATGAGCGTCAGGTCATAGGGTGTCGTGAAAGGGTCTATCCATACATATGCCCTGAAGCTGTCCTGGACGTCCTGCTCCGAGACGTTGGCGGGGAGGCCGGACTGCGGGGGTAGATAATACTCACCGTAAACGGTGATCTTCAACTGTGTCAGATCGACGAAGCCCAAATACGTGTAGCCGCTCCTGTCGCTGGTCGACGGCGGGCTCTGGCTTACGTTTATCTCGGTCCAATTTTCTCCATCCAGTGATGCTGACATATTGAACTCCTTGAGATAGTTTATGTAAGGTGAGGACGCCGCGAAGTACAGCTGACCCCTCGGCTCGAAGTAGCTCGGGGATAGGTAAAGGTTCAGCGTGAACTCCGTTACGTTCTGCGAGGTGGTAAAGGCAGGGGCGTTGTAGTCCAGCAGGCTCTGCTGGTTGATTTGGGCGAGCTCATAGGTGGCAAAGGACGCCAGTGAAACGGCGATCACCAGGGATATGATTGGCACCCAGATTTTTCGCATACATGTCTTCATGAGCCGCATCGCAACATAAACATTCTCTTGGAAAAGGGTCCATTCGCCTGTGAAGGGAAGGCTGAGGTCGCATGCTACCATGAAAAACCTAATAAGGTCGACTTGTACCAGTCAATCGACTACAAAAAACGATTTTTGCCAAAGGAAAAAAGCATAGGTGTCTGAATGTTTCCTGTAGCGGACCTGGCGTCAGCCATTGCTTCACCCGCGATCCAGTCACTAGTAAATCCAGGCGCCTTCCACGTCAACATGATCTTTTCGGTCAGCATCATCCTGCTCTTTGTAGTTTCGCTCGTCTCCAATGCCACGCCGTTCTTCGGCGCAGCGTATACCCTTATTGCCACCTCAGAGCTTATTGCCTTTGGTTTTACTCCGCAGATTTTCCTGCTCGTAACGCTCGTGACGGCATTGGGGGCAGCATTGGGGAAGCTCATCATTTATGCTGGGGCTAAGGGGTTCCAGAGGAGTCTGAGGGGGAACAAGAACGTCAAGCTCCTTGGAGGCTGGCTCCGGAACAGGAACTTTCTCGTCGTTGTTTTCGTCACGGCTGTCATACCAGCACTCCCTCTAGACGATTACCTTTTCATAGGCGCCGGCGCAACGGATACAAAGCTTCTGCCCATGTTTTCGGTGACCATCCTTGCCAAGATCGTGAAGAGCGCCATCGAGATAAGCCTTGAGTTCTTCGGGATCCTGCGGATAACGAATTTTATCCCGCATCTCCTCCACATCACGCCATTCGAGTTCTCGATACTGCTTTCGGTCATCTTCGTGATCCTTGGGATCGTCTTCTTCAAGTACGACTGGGAAAAACTCCTAAACAGGGTCACCAAGCCGCACCAAGATTAAATATCATTTTGGCTAGGGCTAGTCGACTTCGACATCTGCAAGTGTCAATAAGTTTACATCCTGCAGAGCACATATTTCGAAGGCAATACTACTCAGGGGATAAGCAAATGGAGCTTGATGATTGTATCAAGGGCAGGAGAAGCGTTAGGGATTTTACGGATGAGCCCGTTTCGAAGGAACATCTTGAAGCCGTTCTTGAAGCTGGCATCTGGGCGCCCACTGGAATGAACAGGCAGCCTTGGAAGTTTTTGATCATTGAGGATAAGGGGCAGATCAAGTACATCTCAGACGAGACCAAAAGCTTGGTCCGGCAGACGATGCCGTCTGCCAAGGACAGGTTCTCGGTCGAGGAGGACATAATCTGCTACAACGCGCCGATGTTGATAATGATCCTTGCCGAGAAAGACAAGCAGTGGGGGCGAATCAACCTGCTTGACAGTGTTCTGGCTGCACAGAACATGTTCCTGAAGGCGTATGAACTGGGGCTGGGGACCTGCTACATGGGATTCGTCGGGCTACTGAACAGCAAGCCGGAGGTACTAAGGAAGGCAGGCGTGCCAGAAAACTGCGAACTGATGGTTCCGTTTATTATGGGGCATCCAAAGAGCAAACAGGGAGCTGGAAAGAGGAGCAAGCCAAACATACTGAAGCAGCAGGCAAGATAACATTCGGCCGCCAATGGCTGCATCGATCTACCGGTCGATCGTTGGACGCCGCCTTTCAGCCCACCGAGCAGTTCCACGCTGGAAACAGAACGCTACCTCCGCCGGAAGCGAAGTCAGGGTATCTGTCGTGGATCGCAACATCGATTTTTGGGGCTTTGCACTGCAGCTGCACGTTGAACCGGCAGTCTGCCGCAAGGCAGGCGCCTACTCTGCCGTTTACCCCCTCCCGCCTTTGGTGCTGCCATGGTTAAAGTTGCTGCACTCGGCGTGCGGTCCCGCAGTTATCCCTGGATTGATGCAGCGGCTATCCCTGTTATATACACAGGCTGACATGTCGCATGTTCTGACGCCGCTCATGTCACAGGACATGATCCTATCTTTCAATACACCTCACCTCCCAGCATGGTTGCTCAAATTCTAAAAGTCTGTTTAAACGTACATTAGGAGCAGAAACCTACTTTGCTAACATATAATCGCAACGATGACATGTATGCTTACGAAGTTTTTTGCAGCCTGCCAGCGACATGCCGGGTCGCCCCCACAGGGGCCCGATAAAGGTTAAAACTCGCCACCGCCTAACATTGTCGGCTGGCGATTTGCATGATCCAGATCACTGATGAAGGGCTGTTAGAGAGGGCGAGGTCTGTCCGCAGGCCAAGAAGGGTCAGGCATGGGTTCGTGATGGGAAATGTGGGATGCGCGCTGGTCACGGATAAGGGCAGCGTCTTCACCGGGGTATGCATCGATACAGTTTGCAGCATGGGATTCTGCGCCGAGCAGAGTGCCATCGCAGCAATGGTGACACACGGCGAATATATAATCAGGAAAATCGTCGCGGTCTCCGGCGATGGAAAACCCGTACCGCCCTGCGGAAGGTGCAGGGAGTTCATGCACCAGATCCATGAAAAAAATTTTGAGGCTGAGGTCATAATCGGGGAGGGCAAATCAGTCAAGCTCAAGGAGCTGCTCCCCCTTCCATGGGATGCCAAAGCATAGCAAGCTGGGACCGCCCGTGAATGCTGTTCCTGCGCCCCAAAACGAGGAGGCCCCAGAGATTCGGTTGGGAGGCGGCCATGAAACTCGGTGGAAATTCCTTCGACTGGCGCGGCGGGTTCCTTGAGGAGCAACCTGCAAAAACGGTCAGAGACTTCATAAAGCAGAGGCAGACATGGTTCGTCGGCAACCTCCAGAACCGGCAGGGCGCGGGGATCTCCAGAGGCGAAAAAAAGCGCAGGTGCTTCGCCGGCTTTCATGGTGGGCCGGCTTCCCGGCGGGCGTCGTGAGCATGCTCACAATCCTGCTCGGGATACCCCAGGACATACCACTCTGGGTGCAGATTCCGCTTATCTTACCCATTCACATGGCTGGCGGCATACCATGTAGGGTTGAGGCTAAACATCAAGAGGTACAAACTTCCATTGTACAAGGCTGCGGCATGGCACTTCTTCATGTTGCTGCTTACACCATTCGCCGGGCTCCTAGAGACCTACGTGATATTCACGGCCCCGCTCGTGGCGCATAACTTCGTGAGGAGACCGACGCCAAAGTGAGGCGGGCAAGCCCTGGGCAAGAAGGCAATAGCTGAATTGGTGGGGTGCCATTTTATATGGGATCCAACGAGAACTTCAGATTCGATCCCATCGAACAAAACTTTGCGTCCCTGCCGAGACCCGCTGCAAAGGATTTGAACGAGGCCAAACCCGCCTGCCCTGTCCTACCCAATGGAAAAGTTACCTGCAGTCATGCTGTCCCCGCCGGAACTCCAGCCGTCTGTGAATCTGTGGACAACCGTGCAGACTGAAAAAGTAAGGCTGGAATAATCAACAGGGGTTGGAAAATTCAAATACCCGCATGGCACACCATCTATGTAGAAGGAGACTCTTGAGCCCAGCGCTATCATGGTGTAATGGTGCATCATGCCGTCGTCATACATCAACTTCGTCATCTGGAAGTTTACGCCGCTGCCATCGGGCTCCTGGATATAGCCGTAAATGAAACCGTCAGCCAGGCTCAGCCTTATGCCGAATTCGGTGCCGTTGTAGGAAACGGTATTTGATGCTGCAAAGACGACCATCTCGTCGAAGCCTGCCGCATTGGTGCTGGGATCAGTGAAAGTGGCGTCGAAGTCCATCCTTTGCATGGGGTAGGCACTCAGGGAAATCGAGTCCGAGCCAGCCATAAGCCCCTGGCGGGTGCTGTTGGGAAACAGGAAGCGGAAATGCGTGAAATCGGGCTGCTGCACGGGGCAACCGCCGTATGTGTACGTCGTAAAGTTCAGATCGCTCAGCGAGACGTTGTCAGTTACAAGCGACAATGCCTGGTAGACGCTGTCGTAATCACCGGAGTCCGGAATATTTGAGCCGTTTCCAGTCCTGCCGTCTGGGTAGCTCACAGACAGCATGGCTGTATGGCTTAGCGCAACTCCAAGGGCGGTTATTGTGATGCTGACGAAGGCTAGAGTGATTATGAAAGCCAGTTTTTTGTTGCTTGAACGCCTCGCCATTTTTCCAGCCTATATGCGTCTTCATAAATTTTTGATAAAAGATAACGCACAACTGGCGATTGGCCGTCGACCTGCGTATGTACCGGCATTTAAGCCATTTTTCGCGCCTCTGAAGGGGCAGCGGGGCTGCAATTGATGATGATCCCTGGTTAATGCAGCGGCAGGTTTGGGCTTAGCGGGATCGCGGTCCTCCTCGGGCAGCAGCATACGCTCCTCATCGTTCTTGATTGGTTCACTGCCAGGACAATGCATTTTTGGTGACTAAGCGTCGCCTCCGTTGACATTGTATTTAGGTGGAACACAGCTACTGTCACTCATTGCAAAGGAGCGCAAGAGGAACGCAAAAAAGGATCTGAAGAATAACGGTCGCCGGCTCGGAGGCTTCGAGGAGGGCGCAGTGCCAAATCGAATGCCAAAGGCTGCATCGTAAATTCTCAATGGAAGAAAAATTGAAAGATGGAAGCACAAACAGCAGGGGTTGATTCGGGTGAAACGATCGCGCTACAACCATGCCGAGCCCCGATCCATGGGGACAGCGTCCAGCGGAGCAGAGGCGCACTAACAATCACTATTCCAGAGGCGCCCTTGTGTTTCCCTTAGATAGCACTCATCCGATTGAATGTATGCCGGACCCCATGGTCACTGTGGATGCCGCTGGAAACATTCTTGACCGCAACAGGCTTTTTGTGGAAAGTCTGGTGGCGAAAGGCAGCAAGGAGCTGCTTAAAGGAAATATATTCGATTTCATTGCGAAGAGCGACCTCGAGAGGGCGCGCGCGGATTTTGAGAAGGCTGTCGAGGAGGGCCCGTTCAAAGGCAGGATCTACATGATGGCGGGAGAGGATGGGTCAGAATTTCCCGCAGAGGTCTCAGTCAGCATTGTTAGGGAAAAAAGCAGGAATTTAATCGTAGCCACCCTCAAGGGGGTTCCCGAAAAACAGGCGGAGCAAAATCCCAAGCCCGCAGAGGATGGGGAGAAGCTCATAGTACCCCAGAGCGAGTACAAAAAACTTTTCGACGATGCCGTGGATGCCATTTTCCTTGCAGACGCCGAGACAGGCATAATAATAGACTGCAATAAAGCCGCATCCCAGTTAACAGGCTGGAAAAAATCAGAGCTCATAGGCAAACACCAGAGCATGCTTCATCCGCCTGAGGTCAAGGCTGTGGGAGGCACGCCGAACAGGTCCTTCCAGAGACATGTCATGGAGCATGACAGCATAATGGAGACTCAGATAGTCACCAAGGCGGGGGAGATAAAAGAAGTTGCCATAAAGGCGAGCATATTGGAAATCAACGGCAGAGAAATCATTCAGGGGACCTTCAGGGACATCACCAAGTATTCCAAAAGGACCAAAAAAGCCCTGAGGGAGGGTGAGGAGCGGTACAAAGAACTTGCCAACGCACTGCCGGAGATCGTTTACGAGGCAGATTTGAAGGGAAAGGTGATTTTTGTAAACGAGCAGGTATTTGAAATGACCGGATACACAAAGGAGGAGGCCGAAAAAGGCCTCAATGTGCTCCAGTTTGTCGTACCGGAGCAGAGAGAAAGAGCCCTCGAGAATATGAAGAAGTCGTTCAACGGCAACCCGAGCCTCAGGGAATACACGCTGTTGAGGAGGGACGGGACGACCTTTTACGCCTTTTTGAAGACACTGCCTATATTTTCCGACGGCAAGGTTGTGGGCTTGAGGGGAGTGGTTTTCGACATAACCGAACGGAAGAAGATACAGGAGACTCTCGACCGCGACGAGGCAATATTCCGGGCTGCCTTCGACAAGGCGGCCATAGGCACTGCCATCGCGACCCTAGACGGCAGAATAATGCAGACGAACGAGGCATTCTGTAGAATGCTAGGCTACTCGGAGGAGGAGCTACTGGGCAAAAATGTAGCGGAGATAACTCATAAAGACGACATTAATTGTACCCGCAGCGCGCTCAACGACCTTGCTTCTGGCAAGACTGACGTTTGGTATTGTGAGAAGAGGTACATAAAAAAGGATGGCGGAATAATTTGGGCATCCATCAGCAAGGCAAGCGTCCGAGTAACAGGCGATAAGCCGCTCTACATCCTGGAGCAGATCCAGGACATTACCGAGCGCAAGAAGGCGGAGCGGGCACTGAAGGAGAGCTCCGATAGGGAACACCTCCTTGCAGAGCTCATCAGGAACGCCTCGGTGGCAGTGTCCGCGGGCCGCCCGGACGGAACTATAGACATGGTTAATCTCGCCTTCGAGGAGCTTACAGGCTACAGCCAGGAGGAGATAAAGACAATCAGCTGGAATACGATATTGACCCCTCCCGAGTACAAGGAGATGGAGGAGGAGAAGCTGACCGGACTCCGGCTGACGAAGCAGCATGTGCGGTACGAGAAGGAGTACATCCGCAAGGACGGCTCAAGGGTCCCGATAGAGCTTAACGTGCAGCCTTATTTGGATAATGAAGGCAACGTGATGTATTACTTGGCGTTCATAACCGACATCACCGAGCGCAAAAAGATGGAGCTTGCACTCGCCGAAAGCGAGGCAAGATTCAGGGCAGGATTTAACCAGGCATCTGTGGGCATGGCAATGATGTCAGCGGATGGGATTTATCTAAACGCAAACGATGCGCTTTGTGGTATATTGGGCTATTCACGCGAGGAGCTGATCGGAAAGAATATCGTCAGCACAACTCACCCCGATGATGTCGAGCTCACCAAGCAGCATATCGTTGCAGCGGCCAACTCACACTCTGAAACACAGCACTACGAGAAGAGGTTCATCAGAAAGGACGGCCAGACCATATCGGGACAGATCGATACCTCGGCGGTCACTGACGAAAAGGGCAACGTACTGTATCTACTGGGCACGCTGCAGGACGTCACGATACGCAAGGAGGCCCAGGAGGCCCTACAGATGCAGACCAAGATTTTGGAGAGCATGAACCGCATCCTCCTGGAGACATTGAGCACAGAGAGCGAGGAGGAGCTGTGCAGGAAGTGCCTTGAGGCGTTGTGTGACATAACAGGAAGCCAGTTTGGCTCCATGGATGAGGTGGATGAAAGTCTGAGGGTAAAGAACATGGCCATAAGCAAGAGCGGCTGGGAGGAGTGCCGGATGCCGAGGGAGGTGGCGCTCAGGTCGCTGGATGAGTCCGGCGCAAGCCTCACTAAGGAGCTTGTGACCTTGGGGAGGCCTCTGATCGTAAATGACTTCCAAAACTACCCCCGCAGGTATGGCACCCCTGAGGGGCATCCCGTCATAAAGTCGTTCCTTGGTGTTCCCGTAAAGATAAACCCGAGCCTGACCGCACTGATGATCCTGGCGAACAAGAAGGGCGGCTACACCGAGAGGGACAGGCAGATCACGGAG
>Ga0335078_10018133_pt1 | contig 10467 bp, 8 predicted proteins | sample Lox_Sample_32_FD_206711 | JGI IMG/M metagenome (GOLD analysis project Ga0335078, IMG submission 206711) | Soil microbial communities from Loxahatchee National Wildlife Refuge, Florida, United States - Lox_Sample_3.2 | ecosystem: Environmental > Terrestrial > Soil > Wetlands | place: USA: Florida...
TCTCCGGCTGATAAGGATGGCCGTTGGCCAGGCCATCGAGGCGCGAGACCACTTCGTTCACTCGCGGGTTGTACTTCATGGTGCAGGAACCCAGCGGATACATTCCCAGATCAATCGCGTAATTCCACGTGGAAAGCCGGGTAAAGTGGCGGATGATTTCAATCTCGCTCACCTCTGGCATGTGGCCCAGGTCTTTTCTTTCGGCTGAACCGAGAAGCTTGCTGGTATCGACTTCGGGAACGTCAAGCGGCGGCAGTCTCCAGGCCGATTTGCCGGCGGAAGATTTCTCGAAGATCAGGCCTTCATTCTGATTGACGTGGGTCGTGGCTTTGCGGATGGCGGGCTTCATCGCGTCACCTCCTCGACCCCGGTTTCCACCGAAGACTTGACCGACCTTTCGCTTTCAGCCACCAAACCCACGGCGGTATCAATGGCAGCGCGAGTCGTCGTCTCGGTGCAGCACCACAGAGCCGCATTGCCCAGTTCCGGATAGAACTTCTTCAGCGGGAAACCGCCGACGATTTTGTGTCCCAGAGTCCGGCTGTTGATGGCGTAAGGATCCTCGCTGGTTTGAACCACAAATTCGTTGAAGCGCGGCGTTCCCGCGAACAGTACCTGGGCGTGCTTGCCGAACTGCTGCGCGGCATAGGCGGTCTTCGCCAGATTCTGTTTGGCCAGCTCTTTCAATCCGACCTTGCCGTAAATGGTCATGAAGATGTTGGCCATCAAAGCGACCAGCGCCTGGTTGGTGCAGATGTTCGAAGTAGCTTTCTCGCGGCGGATGTGCTGTTCGCGAGTTGCCAGCGTGAGTACAAATCCGCGCTTGCCGTTGCGGTCGGTCGTCTGGCCGACCAGCCGGCCGGGCATTTGCCGCACGTATTTTTCGCGGGTGGCAATCACCCCGCAGTAGGGTCCGCCAAACCCCAGCGGTACGCCGAACGATTGCGCCTCCATGGCGACGACGTCGGCCTGGCGCGGCGGTTCGACGATGCCGAGCGATACGGCCTCGGCAATCGAAACCACCAGCATGGCGCCGTTCTTATGGGCTATGTCCGCGACGGCGCCAACGTCTTCGATCGTGCCGAAGAAATTGGGAGACTGGATGAGGACGCAGGCGGTGTTCTGATTCACCGACTCTTCCAGTTCCCTGAGGTCGACTCGGCCGCTGTCCTTGTATCCGGCCGTAGTGAGCGGCATGCCCTGGTGACGCGCATAGGTTGCCAGCACTTCGCGATATTCCGGGTGCACATTGCGAGCCACGACCACGGAACGGCGTCCGGTAAGCCGCACGGCCATCATTACGGCTTCGGTGGCGGCGGTGGAACCGTCATACATGGAAGCGTTGGCGACTTCCATGCCCGTCAGTTCGCAGATCATGGTCTGAAATTCGAAGATCGACTGCAACGTGCCCTGCGAAATTTCCGCCTGATAAGGGGTGTATGCGGTGAGGAATTCGCCGCGAGAAATCAGCGAATCAATGATCACCGGGCGATAGTGATAATAGGCGCCCGCGCCGAGAAAGGTCGCATAACCGTCGCCATTTTCGCGCGAACGCTCGCGGAACCAGTCGACAATTTCCGACTCCGCCATCTGCCGCGGAACCTTCAGATCGCGGTTCAGGCGATATTCCGCGGGAATGGGGGCAAAAAGGTCGTCGATCGAACGCCCGCCAATGGCTTTGAGGATGGCCTCGCGGTCGGCAGGAGATTTGGGTAAATAGCGCATAAGAAAACTATTAGATGTAACAACCACCCGGCTCGACTGTGGCGTCCAAAATCCTCAATGTCCGCCCTCTTCCGCGACAAACTTTTCGTAGTCGGCGGCGGAGAGCAGTCCGTTCACCTCGCCGGGATTCTTCAACGTCACCTTCACCATCCAAGAGCCGTGAGCGTCTTTATTGATCTTTTCCGGGGCGGTCGCCAACTCGCCATTCACCTCGGTGACGGTGCCAGAGGCCGGCGCATACAGATCCGAAACCGCCTTCACCGACTCCACCGAGCCAAACGTCTTGCCCGCGGTGATTTCGGCGCCGGGCTTGGGCAAGTCCACGAAAACAATGTCACCCAGCGACTCCTGCGCGTAATGGGTGATGCCGATGGTCGCGGTCTTGCCGTCGGATTTGATCCACTCATGCTCTTTGGTGTATTTGAAGTCTGCGGGATAGGCCATGGGTCTCGCTCCTGGCTATTTTAATTAAACCTTTTTCGGCCGTTTATAAAACGGCGTCGGGACTACCTGTGCCTTTACGCCCTGACCGCGAATTTCGACTTTCACCGTCGATCCAATGCCCGCGAATTCCGGCGGCACATAGGCCAGGGCGATATTCTTCTTGAGAAACGGGGCATACGATCCGCTGGTGACGTAGCCGATCTCGCGGCCGCCATCGTCCAGCACTTTGTAGCCATCGCGAGCGATGCCGCGCTCGACCATCTCCAGGCCAGCCAGTTTTCGCTCTACACCGGCGGCTTTTGCCTTCTCCAGCGCCGAACGGCCGACGAACTCCGGCTTCTCCATTTTGCAGAAGCGGTCGAGCCGCGCTTCCCAAACATTTATGGTATCGGAAATCTCGTGACCGTAGAGCGACAGGCTGCCCTCCAGGCGCAAAGTATTGCGGGCGCCCAGGCCGCAGGGGATCGCTCCGAACTCTCTGCCAGCTTCAAGGGCTCGATTCCAGACCATGGCGCTGGTAGATTCGTCGGCCGGAACGTAGATTTCAAAGCCATCCTCGGCAGTGTAGCCGGTGCGGGCGATCAGGGTGTTCTTCAGGCCGCAGACGGTGCCGTGCGTCACCCAGTAGAATTTCACTGCCGAGAGATTCGCGTCCGTCAGCTTTTGCAGCAGATCCACGCCCCTCGGGCCTTGAATCGCGATCTGGGTGAAGTCGTCCGAAAGATTCTCGACTTTGCACTTGAACTGGCGGGTGTTGTCGCGCACCCAGTTGAAGTCTTTCTCGCGGGTGCCGGCGTTGATGACGAGCAGATAATCATCTTCGCCCAGGCGGTGCACGATGACATCGTCCACAAAAGTCCCTTGCGGGTAGAGCAGCGCCGAATATTGCGCCTGCCCGATCGCCAGGCGCGAGGCGTCGTTCATCGAAATGTGCTGGACCGCGGCCAGCGCCTCGGGCCCATGCAGGCGAATATCGCCCATGTGGCTGACGTCGAAAATGCCGACGCCGGTGCGGACGGCGTTGTGCTCGGCGATGATGCCGCCCACCGACGGGTATTCGACCGGCATGTCCCAGCCGTTGAATTCCACCATTTTCGCGCCCAGCTGGCGATGGACGGCGTTGAGCGCCGTTTTGCGGATTACCGGCGTGGTGGTTTCAGCGGCGGACAATTTCTCCTCAATCAAAAGCAGTGGCTGGAGATCTGAGCTGGTGAGACTTATTACCGTAACATGCTGGCGGCAAACGCGGCAACCGAGGGCAACATCGGTGTATCTCAGTTTGCGGGCATTAGATGACCCATTTTCGCCCAAGCCGATGCAACAGTTTCTTCCGTTGGTCACGTGGTAGAAACATCGCTATCACGAGTACCAAGAAACTGAGGGTAAACAGCGTAAGAAATGCAAACGCCAAGACGTCAAACAGTGCCATTCTTGACATTATAGCGGCTTTGAAACTGGGACACCCCCGCAATATCACGCCAAACGGCCAGTTACCAACGGCACTTTCCCCGTGCTCGGCGCGGCGTTACAGTTCCCCCATGGCTACTACTACCACGAAAAACAAGTATCGCTGCATGCAGTGCGAAATGACCGAAGAGCGCTGCCAGTGTGAGCGATACTGCTGCCTTTGCCAGGCGCAGATGGAGATACGCCTCTGCCAGGACGGGCTCTACTATTGCGAGCCTTGCCGCGACGCCTGCGAATACAAGGTTTCCGACTGAGCCGACCGGCCAGTTTTACGAACCATTCTTCGCCGCTTTACGTCTAACTGCGAACGGCGAAACCGTGCAAAACCTGCTGCATCGCCGTATATACTCCCAAGTTTAAAGGGCGACTGCGATGGCATCCTCTACGCTTTCTTCGCCGGGCGGTGTGTCCGGCACTGCTCCTGCGACCGCGGGCCGCCTCGCCTCACTCGACATCATGCGCGGCCTGGTCATGGTGATCATGGCGATCGACCACACCCGGGACTTTTTCACCAATGTGCCCTTCGCACCCGAAAACCTGAAGTTCACCTATTACAGCTTGTTCTTCACCCGCTGGATTACCCACTTCTGCGCGCCGTTGTTCTTTTTCCTCGCGGGCACCGGGGCGTACTTGTATGGGCGACGCAGAACTCCACAGGCGCTGAGCCGTTTTCTGTGGACGCGCGGGCTGTGGCTGATTGTTCTCGAATTCACCGTAATCGGGTTCTCCTGGACATTCCTGGTGGCTGGAGGGTTTTTTGGCGTCATCTGGGCCCTAGGCGCGTCGATGGTGATTATGGCGGTAGTGGTGAGGCTCCCACTGCGCTGGATAGCGATTCTTTCTACATTGATGATCGCGACCCACGACCTGCTCGATCGAGTTCGCCCGCAACAATTCGGCTCCTTCGCCTGGCTATGGACCATCCTCCACGTGCGCGGCCTCGCCATGCTGCCGTTCCACGTCCCCAAATTTGTGCTTTTTCAAATTGTCCCCTGGGTGGGTGTAATGGCCGCGGGTTACGCTTTTGGCAAGCTCTACGAGTTCGACGGCAGTCGCCGCAATCAGATCATCTTCAGGCTGGGGCTGGCCTTAACCGTTGCCTTTATTTTTTTGCGGGCGACCAATCTCTACGGCAACCCGCCAGTTGGACTGGGAGGGGTTTCCCAGGGCGACTGGCACATTCAACCTACCCTCGAAAAGACCGTAATCTTGTTCCTCGACGTCGAAAAATATCCGCCATCGTTGCAGTTCCTGCTCATGACCATGGGGCCATCCCTGCTCCTGCTCGCCTGGCTGGAGAAATCAAAACTGCCGCGTTGGACAGGCCCGCTTATCTCTTTCGGCCGTGTGCCCCTTTTCTTTTACTTGCTGCATCTTTACCTGATTCATTTGCTCGCCATCGCGGTTGCGCCGTTGTTCCACCAACCCGTGGTCTGGTTGTTTCACGGCGCGTTTTTCCGCGGCACACCCGACGACTATGGTCACGGCTTGCCTTTTGTTTACCTGATGTGGATCGTGGTGATTGTGGTTTTGTACTTTCCCTGCCGGTGGTATGCCGCCCTCAAGCAACGCCGCAAGGATTGGTGGCTGAGTTACATCTGAGAAGCGATTACTGCTAGCGGCCGCTGGTGGCACCTGCCACCTTATCGGCCGGAGCAAGCGTCTGCTGCACCAGGGCGGTGCTCTCGTGGAGCTTCTTCAGCGATGCCTGGATCGCCTCGGGGTTGCCGTCGGTTTCCGCGGACCCCAGCACGCGTTTCACATTCTCCTCCACGCTGCGCTCAATTTCCAGCAGGACCACGAGCGCATCGGCGTGCAGTCGCCACAAAGACGGTGAATTCTGTGTCCGCCTCAGTTCTTCCAGTTCCGTGGTCATGCGTGCGGCCACCGTGACCATGCGCAACAGCAGGTGCGTCACATGCCCCTGCCGGCTCTTCTCCTCGCGGCCTTCAGCACAAAATGCAGCCACTTCCGCAGGCGTCAGGATCAGGTTGAAATAGCGCATGGGAACTACATGACGGAATTTGGGGTCGGCCACGCGCACGAACGCTCGAACCGATTCCTCGACCTTGAAGAGGTTGCCCTCTTCGCTGGAAATCTGCTGCGGAGTCACCGCTGCCCGCATGGCTTCGAGATCCGGCAAGCGGCGGAAATCGGCGCTTTTCGCGCTCTGGCCGCCCGCTCGTACGGCCGGCGCCGCACGCCGCACCGGCGGATGCTCCTGCAGAATTTTTCGTAGCCTGGAGACACGGCGAAATTTCTCCAACGCCGTACCATAGTCAATTCGTAGCAGTTCACTTTCCTGCAGCGCCGACACGTGCTCCACCGTCACATCCACTCCGTCCACATTGCCCAGGATGCTCCCCCCCTGCTCTTCAAGTTCGCGGGCGAAAGTCTTGATTTCGGTGGCGGCCTTGAGAAAGAGCTCGTCAAAGCGTCGTCCGAACACGGTGTTGTAGGGCGCAATCGTAGCCAGCACGCTGGGATGGTAAAACGACACGTCAAATAGTTGCTTGAGTTCCCGCACCCGCACAATAATTCCTGAATCGAGCATTGCGTTCAGATCACGAAATTTCCCGGTTTCCTCCTGCAGCCGTTCGAATTGACGCAGCAGTTGCATCTGCTCGTCAGTCAGGGCCGGCGCATCCGCATCCGCAAGAATTTCGAGCATTGCAATCTCAAACGGGGCCAGTGGGACTGATCCATCCAGACCGTAGCCACGGCGTTCCCACTGGCCGGGAACTCGCGGGTGGCGGTAGAGGAAGGTTGCTACCAGATCGGTCTTGTCACGGTTGGCGTCGCTGCCGTCTTTATTGCGGGTGAAATAGCGAAGCATGGCCTCGGCGATTTCGGCATCGGTCTCGGGAGTCAATGCCCGCCGCAACATGGCGGGAGTGATGGCCAAGTCGAGCAGCCGCAGCCAGCGGTGCATACTCGACAAAGTCCCGTGCACGTCGCTATCGCTCTGCAGCGAAATGTCTTCCAGGCCGGCGGGCACTGGCACTTCGCCCCCAAGATGCTCCTGCAACAGCTTTTCGTAGAAGCCCTGGACCGTGGCCAGGATGGCCAACTCCCACTTCGGATCTTCAACCAATGCTCAGTCCCCCGCGACCATCCCCCGGCGAAAGCAAGTCCTGTCTAGTTAAAACCAAGCTTCGCCGGAGTACAAGACTCTCGGCAGGTTCGGGCGGTCATGGCCGGTTGGATTGTCGGAAGTGCCTATCTCACTGGCTCCACGTACACCGCCGTTCCGTAAGCCAGCACCTCGGTCACGCCTTGCATGATTTCGGTGGCATCATAGCGGGCGCCAACCACAGCATTTCCGCCCAATTCAGCTGCATGTTGCAGCATCAGGTCGAAGGCTTCCGAACGAGTCTTCTCGCAAAGATTGGTCAGCAGCGTGATATTGCCGCCAAGAATGGTCTGCAGACCGGCGCCGATCGTCCCGAAGATCGACCGCGAGCGCACCACGATTCCGCGCACCACTCCCAGATTGCGGGTCACGCGAAAGCCATCCAATTCAAACTGCGTGGTGACCATGTTGTGGGCGACCATACGACCGGGAGCGGCATAGTTGGTGCTCATGGTTGTTCTTCCTCCTTACGTTTTCTTCCGCAATACGCTATTCCAATTCCGCCATAATCACAAATTCTTGCTCCTCGGGATCGTACGCGATGCGCAGCAAATTGGGTTTGCAGCAGACTTGGCAGTCCTCAACATAAGACTGGGTGCGGTCGGCGGAGTCGTCGACCAGGGTCGCATTCCACTCGCCGCAACCGGCGCATTGGAAACCGGATTCCACAAAAACATCTTACCTTTGGACCACGCACTATAATGTCCGGGCAATGCACCGCTGGGAGAGCAAATGATTTCTAGACGCCGTTTCGTGCAAGCCGGATCAGCAGCAGCTGTGGTTCTCGGAACAGGCCCGCGGGCAAAAGCCGCGAGCAACGATTCTTGTCCACCGCTGCCACCGTCAGTCGCCACTTTGAAGTCCTGGAAAGACCAAGCGACCCCCATCACCAAAGACGAACGGCTCGGGCGTCAGGAGAACGCGCGGCGCTTGATGGCCGCCAATCATGTCGATGCCATGCTGCTGATGGAAGGAACTTCTCTCGAGTATTTCAGCGGCATGCGCTGGTGGGGCGGCGAGCGCTTTTTCGCCATGGTGCTGCCTTCGAAAGGCGCAGCTTTTTATGTGTGCCCGGCATTTGAAGAAGCCAGGGCCCGCGAGCAAATGGTCAAAGCACCCGATGGCGAGCGCGCCGATCTGCGCGTTTGGCAGGAAGACGAGAATCCGTATCAGCGCGTGGCCCAAGGGTTGAAGGATCGCGGCATGGCCACGGGAACCCTGGGCCTGGAGGAGACCGTCCGCCTTGTTTTCGAAGACGGAATCGCCAAAGCCGCACCGCATGCCAGCCTGACCAGCGCCACTCCGGTCACCGCCGGATGCCGCCGTGTGAAAAGCGATCACGAAATCGTCTTGATGCGTCTGGCTTCCAGGGTCACGTTCACTGTATACGAAGCGGCGTACCGTGCTTTAAGAGCAGGCATGACCAGAAACGAACTGCAGGAATTGATCTCAACCGCCTACGATCGCGTCGGCTTTCCCGGCGAAGCGAGCGTTCAGGTGGGCGAGTTCAGCGCCGTTCCTCACGGATCGGTTAGCACACAAGTCATTCACGAAGGCTCCATCATTCTTATCGATGACGGCTGCACCGTCGAGGGCTACGTCTCCGACATCACTCGTACGTTTGTCTTCGGCAAAGCCACCGACAAAATGAAGTCCGTGTTTGACATTGTTCATCGCGCCCAGACGGCGGCTCTGAAAACCGCCCGGCCCGGTCTTGAATGCCAGGCGGTCGATGCGGCCGCGCGCAAGGTGATCACCGATGCCGGCTACGGCCCGGACTACAAATTCTTCCCCCATCGCTTGGGCCACGGTATGGGCATGGACGGCCACGAGTGGCCCTATCTAGTGCGCGGCAACGCCACGCTGCTTGCACCCAACATGACTTTCAGCGATGAGCCGGGGATTTACATCCCCGGTGAGTTCGGCATTCGCCTGGAAGATGACATGCACATCACGGAATCGGGTGCGGAGCTGTTCACGCCACAGAGTCCGTCGCTTGAAGACCCATTTGGAGCATCATGATCCGACACATCACAGTCGCCTTGCTGCTGTTTGCCGCTGCTCTCAGTGCATTGGCTCTCGATCCACCTTCTCCACCCATCTACGGCGTCCGCATGGAAAACCAATGGATCCCAATGAAAGATGGCATTCGCCTCGCGGTCACTTTGTACATGCCGGAGGGCGCCAAACCCGGAGAGAGGTTTCCCGCCATCCTCGAATACCATCCCTACCGCAAAGACGACGCCATGGCAGCCGGCGACTACTCGCTATATTCGTACTTTGCGCATCGCGGCTACGTGTGCGCGCGTGTCGACATTCGCGGCTTCGGCACCAGCGAAGGCGTTCCCACGGATCGTGAATATTCCGCCCAGGAGCAAAGCGACGGCTTGCAGATCATCACCTGGCTGGCGCATCAATCCTGGTCGAGCGGCAACGTCGGTATGATGGGCATTTCGTGGAGCGGATTCAATTCGCTGCAGATGGCCATGCTGCATCCGCCAGAATTGAAGGCGATTCTCGCGGCCGCTGCTACGGACGAACTTTTTCATGACGACATTCACTTCATCGATGGCATGGTGCACATCGACGAATTTGAACTCAACATGGACATGGCGCCCGGCATGACCGGCGCCCCGGATTACACCCTCGATGAAAAAACCCTTGGCCCGCGCTTCGATGCGCCACCGTGGTCGCTGCTCTACCTCAAGCATCAGCACGATGGCACATTCTGGCGCAGTCCGGTGCGGCCACTGAGCGAAATCAAGATACCCAGTTTCCTGATCGGCGGCATGATGGATGGCTACCGCGACAGCATCCCCGCCATGCTGGAGCAGACCAAGGCTCCCATCAAGGCCATCGTCGGCCCGTGGAACCACAGCTATCCCTCCGATGGCGATTTCAGTCCGCAGTTCGAGTGGCGCGCTGAAGCCGTGCGCTGGTGGGATTACTGGCTCAAAGGCCGCGACACCGGCGTGCTGCAGGATCCGAAGCTGGTGATATACATGCGCCACTGGTACCCGCCCGACATGAATCTCGAAACCATCCCCGGAGAGTGGCGTCGCGAAGATGCCTGGCCGCCGCCGGACGCGAAGAACACAACATTTTTTCTGCGGCGCAATCACACCTTGGCCGCATCGCCCTCCGAAAGTGCAACCCATCAACTGGCTTATGTGCCCTCCGTTGGCGTCGAAGCCGGCTTCTGGTGGGGTGAGCTGCTGCCAGATGTACGGCCGATGGATGCCTTCAGCCTGGTCTATGACTCGGGGCCGTTGGAGGAGGATTTCGCGATTCTCGGCCGCCCGCGCGCGTTATTGCAAACCTCCGCCACCGCGCCCTTGGCGAACTGGTTCGTCCGCCTCTCGGACGTGGCGCCCGACGGCGCCGTTACGCAGATCACCGGCGCCGGCATCAGCGGGGCGCAGCGTGAATCAATGACTGAGCCGCGTGATCTCGAACCCGGCAAGACTTATACGCTCGATATCCCCATGCATCTTGCTTCCTGGGTATTTCCCAAAGGCCATCGCATCCGCGTCGCGATTTCAAATGCGTTGTGGCCGATGATTCTGCCAACTCCTTATTCGATGTCCACATCCCTCGAACTTGGCGGCGAGCGCGGCTCGCAATTGATGCTTCCAGTGGTGCCCTTGCATTCGGCTCCGGTCTCGCCGTTCCCGGCTGTCCAACCCTCCGACCAGCGA
>Ga0335078_10018134_pt1 | contig 10467 bp, 8 predicted proteins | sample Lox_Sample_32_FD_206711 | JGI IMG/M metagenome (GOLD analysis project Ga0335078, IMG submission 206711) | Soil microbial communities from Loxahatchee National Wildlife Refuge, Florida, United States - Lox_Sample_3.2 | ecosystem: Environmental > Terrestrial > Soil > Wetlands | place: USA: Florida...
CGCTTCGTTGGGATTCCTCAATAATTGAGAGAATGCCGCGTTAGAATCGTGGCATGCGCATCACAAGCCGCCGGAAAGCGACCATCACCTTTCTAGTGCTGGGAGTCGGCCTGGCTGGGATCGCCGTCGCGGTCGGGATGGGCTGGATCATCGTCAACTGGCGCGAAGGTATCAAGGTCTTTTTAGGCGTCGTCTTTTTTACTGCAATCACTGCAGGGCTGGTGCTGAACACGATCTTCCTGTTGCGGGAGATCCGGCGCAATGAACAGCACGACAGCTTCATCAATGCGGTTACGCATGAGCTGAAGACGCCGATCACTTCGATTCGTCTATACCTGCAAACGCTACAGCGGCGCGAAGTTCCAGAATCGCAGCGAAAAGAATTCTACCGGCTTATGCTCGACGACACGGATCGTTTGCAGGGCACGGTCGAGCAGGTTCTGAAAGCTGGAATCGCGGGACACAAGCGGCGAGCGGTGCAGCGAGTCGATGTGGATCTGCTTGGACTAGTCCGCGATTGTGTCGACGCAGTCCGCAGCGGACGTGATCTCCAACCCGATGCCTTGAAGTTTCAGCCCGCCGTCAATGGATATTCTGCGGTTGTGACCGGTGATCCCGAAGAATTGAGAACCGCCGTCTCCAACGTTCTGGACAATGCGATCAAGTATTCTGGGAACAATGTGGATATTGCCGTCAGCATTGAGGTCCCAGACGAGAAGCGCTTGGCGGTGAAGGTGCGTGATCACGGGGTTGGGATTCCTCCGTCCGAACTCAAACGCGTGTTCAAACGCTTCTATCGCGTGCCAAACCGTTCCCTAGCACATGTAAAAGGGACCGGCTTGGGACTTTTTATCGTGCGATCCATCGCCAAAAAGCACGGTGGGCGCGTATTCGCTCAAAGTGAAGGAGACGGCGCGGGCACAACCATAGTTCTCGAACTGCCCAGGAGGCTGGCCTGAGCCGCGTCCTGATCGTCGAAGACGAGGCACATCTTGCCAAGGGATTGCGCTTTAACCTCGAGGCCGAGGGACATTCTGTCGAGGTCGTGGGCGACGGAGAGTCTGCCTTGGAACAGCTTCTTGGTACCCTAAAAAAAAATGGCAATAGGGTTAAGAGTGAAACCGGACCTCGGTTCGACGCGGTGATCCTGGACGTCATGCTGCCTGGCAAGGACGGATTCACGGTTGCAACCGAGTTGCGAGCTGCAAAGAACTTCGTTCCAGTGCTGATGCTGACGGCCAGAGGCCGACCAGAAGATGTTTTAAAGGGGTTTGCATCCGGAGCCGACGACTATCTTCCCAAACCGTTTGAGTTGCCAATTCTGCTGGCACGACTGCAAGGATTGTTGCGGCGCCGTGAATGGTCGCGGATGAGTACGGCGGAAGTAGAGAGCCAATCCAGGGATGCCACATCGGATCAATACGTATTTGATAGCCGGGTGATTGACTTCGGCAAGCTGGAGCTCCGAGTGAAGGAACAGACAATCCAGTTAACCTCCATGGAAGCGGAGTTGCTTCGCTATTTGATTCGGAACAGCGGGCGCGTTGTCTCCCGGAAATCGATTCTAGAGAACGTCTGGGGTCTGCACGAGGACACTGATACGCGGGCAATTGACAATTTCGTTGTGCGATTGCGACGGTACATCGAGGATGATCCCTCGATGCCCAATCACTTGCTCACTGTGCGCGGAGTTGGGTACCGCTTTGTTCCCGAACCAGCGGAGAGGTAAGTCGATGCTGACTGTCGCTTCAGGAAGTCTTTCGATTGAAGCGGCACTGGAACTGAGTAGGACTAATCTTTCCACAAGCTAGCGCCATTGTTTCGAATACCTTTTCGAAGCGGAAGGCGGGCTTTTGATAAGGCTTTTTCCCAGAAGCCTGAGGTTGCGCCGAACTTTTATTATCCCTTTTAGGGTTGTCGTCGCTCATTTCAGAATTCGCCAATCCTCAGCTCAGCCAAAACTCTAGCGAAGTATATAACGCGTTCGTCCAAGAATTGGATGCCCATGTTGGTTCCACGCGCAAAAGAAAAGCCCGGACCATACGGTCCGGGCTCAATGGTTGGTTCACTTAGTTCGAGCACAGCCCGTTGGCTTGCACGGTGCAAGCCGTCAGGTTCTGACGATAACTGAGGTTATCGATGTCGCGGAACGTGGGCGTTCCAGGCGGCAGATTGCTCATGGTGTTGAAGTCTGTGTCAAAGAAGTAATTACGCGTTGGTGGTGTGTAGATCGCGTAGTTACAGCACTTGAACAGGCCCGTGTTGTAAGTAGAGAAGAACAGGTTCACCATCGAACCGCGATAGTTCAGGACGGATCCGTTGTTCCAATCTTCGAGCAAGCGCAGGAAGTTACCCACGCCGCCATCGGTACCAATGAAACCATCGTTAGCCCATCCAGGATACGGGAAGGCTTGCACGTCCCCCGTGGCGATGGCCGTACGGTAGTAGGTGGTTGCAGCTTCACGATTGCCAGCTCCGTTACAACCCGTGCCGCCGCAAGTTTGGGGCTGCGTAGGTTGAAGCAAAATCGTGCTCCAATCCAGCCAGTTGTTCGAAAGCAGTGTAACTGTGTCAGCCACGATGCCCGCGGCCGAGGGCTTCATGTCGACTGGAGGCGTATTCCAAACCGTGTCCGTCGCGAAGGTATTGTAGTTTCCGAAGATGTAAACCGGATTTTCCGAGCCGACGGTAAATCCGCCCCACCCGGGATAGGCGACGTTCACGTGGGGTAGATAGGTGACGCCTGCGTTGCTCATCCCGCCGTCCACTAACTTCAAGACGTGGCGAGCGCCACTAACCCATCCGTCCTGTGCAACCGTGCAACTCGACATACGTGCAGAAGTCAGATAAGGGTTGGGAACAGCGCCCGCATTGATTTTTGCGTTCACTCCGTTGCCAGACGTATACGCACTGCCCGGCGTAGTCGATGGAGCCGGGACGTAACCGAGACCGAGTCCCAGGTTCTTCGAACCGAAGTTCTCGAGCGTGCCGGTAAGGTTCGCATCTTCGGGCGAGATGTTCTTGCCTGCAGGTGCAGGCTCAAGCGTGCCGTCTGGGGCGCGGGTTCCGCTGCTTCCATTCACAACATCTTCGAATCCCGCGTCGCCGCTGATGTTGCCGGCAGCAATCGTTTGAGTACCATTTGGATTGGCCAGCATTCCTCGACGGTCCGAGAAATAGAGCACGAAACCGTTCTGATTGGTCGAGTTGACCAGCGAGCCGCTACCCGGGATGTTCCCGAGGAGCCATTGCTGCAAGTTGCCCACGTCGAGCTCGACCGCGTTCATCACGCCAAGGGGTGTGCAGCTCATATTGCCCTGAACCGTGTCGTTGGGCTCGCCCTCGCGGGAATCGTAGAAATTAATCGGATACCAGTTAAACGCTGTACGGCTGGGGGTGGTGAAAGCAGTGCACGTGAAGCTGGACATCGTTGCCGTGCAGGCGCTGTGATACGGATTCTTCCATGTGGCGTTCTGGGTAAAAAGATAGTTGTCGTAAGGAACCTCAGGCGGCTTGCCACTGGTGCATTTGAGGCCGCCGCTGCATCCGCTGGGCGTCGTACCGGTCATATCGAGAGCCGGCGGAGTTGGCCAACCGGTTACGTTTCGCATTGCAGGCTGCTGCAAGAGCAGGATGGCGTAAGGATTTACCGGGTTCTGTGTGGCGGCTGCGGTCCAGGGGAAGCCTGGAGTTGTTGGAGGCGTGCTGCTTCTCGCAAAGCCGAATTGCAACCATTCTCTCGTAACTGCACAGTAGCCGTTGACCTGAGTTCCGGGCCCCGGGCAGCTGCCGCTGGTGGGCAAGAACTCCACACGGAGATAGCCGTCGATGAGGTTCCACTGTGTGTCGCCTGCGGCGTTGCTATTCAGGGTTGGTTCCGAGTAGTACGGATAAGCCTGAATGACTTGTTGGGTCGGAGGAGCTTGTGTGACGCCGTTCGCTCCGATTGCCGTGGCGCTCCTTGGCACGTTGCCATCCACCGAATCGAACTCAGTCGTGACCGGCGAGATGGCCGGAGCATACAGCCAATCTGCGTAGTAACAGAGATTGATGCCCGTGCCGCAAATGGCAGTAGTAGTTGCGGATGTGGACTGGTTCGGTACCGCAGTCGACGCGGTAGCGAAATATGTCGTGTAGTTTTGGCCGGCTGCCAGAGCCGTCAAGTTCGGCTGCAGAGTCGGCACGCCTGTCGAATAGTTCACAGTGTTACCCGGCTGCGCGCTGGCAATGTTGGCCAGACGAACGTTGTCCGGATCTGAGGCCCCGCCGGGAAGGTATTCCGGCTTATCCGCCAACAATACTCGAATCGCCGCTTCGTTATACATACGAGAAGCGCCGAGCGGGGAAGTCGCGGATTCTCCTGCGGGTGGCTGGCGGACGATTTCGTAGTTCTGCGGGCCGATGCCAAGCCCCGGGATCGTGCTTGCAGTTGCGCCTTGAACGAACGGCAGCGTGAGATTGGTCGCTCCCGTGTTCGGCGTAGTGCCGTAGTTGCCGTCGATCATCATGCCACCGAGATATTTGTTGGCGGTTGTCCAAGTACCTTCGGAAAGCGTGACCCAGTTCGGGTTCCCGTTGTTATATCCCGATGCAGCCGGATCGCCTCCAGCTCCCAAAACGCTGCCCCACAAGTCGCCAGTTACAGGCAGAGTCGTGCAAGCAGGTTGGTTCGTGGGATTGGCAGGCGTTCCGCACCCGCCCGAAGTACCAGGTACCTTGACGCTTCCTTGATCGTTCGCAGTCGCGGCCGAGGTGCCATTAGGAATCACGGCGCGAACGATATTGCCGTAAGCCGTGATTTTGTCTGTGAATGTGCAGGTATTGCCGCCGGCGCAACCGAGATACAGGTCGCCGTTAGTGTGAATGCGACCGTTAAAGGTCAGGGTTGGGTTGGTGAAGAAAGCGAGGTCGCCGTCGGAGAAGACACCAAACTGAAATACGGGGATGAGCGCAACTTCGACGGTGCGCGCCATGCTGACTTCGTCGCCCAATGGGCCCTGCGCAGTAGCCTGCAGGTTCACTTGCATGGTTTCCGCGTTCAACCCTGCATAGGGTCCACTGGAGACCGCGCCGGTATTAATCGCGATGGCTGTGCCCGCAGCGTTCGTGACCGGCGTCAATGTATAAACCGGAAGCGTAACGCCAGGCCATCCGGGCAACCCGTAGGACTGTTGGTAGGTGCCGACGGGCGCGAGCGAGCTCAAGCCTTGGATGTCGGCGATCGTGGGCGACAGTGTTCCCTGAAATTCGGTTGCGAGGTCCGAGGTCATCTTTTCAATCGCGCCTTCAGCGGCGTGGAAGGTCTGGTTGTTCTGCACGTCCTGCGTGCCGACCTTGACCTCGGTGTTGACCATCATGAGCATGCCGATCGCCAACCCGGAGAGGAGAAACAGCAACATCAAGGTTGTGATTAATGTGAATCCTTCCGAGTTATTTTTTCTGCGCATTGTCAAACTCCTCGTTCTCAAACCAAAATCCTTGATCTCAGTCATGTTTGCTGACATGTGTGTTAGTAGCGGTTGTTGTAGCTCATATTTCGAGCGCTGATGGATGTCTGCACATCGAAGCTCTGGAAACCTTGGGTCGCCATCAACACGCTCTTGGTGCCGTAAAGTTGACCGTGAATGGTCAAGTGAATCAGGTTCACCTTGCGAATCAGGTTCGGTGAAACCCCTAGGGATTCACCACCATCTCCAACTTGATTAAGGAGAGTTCCGTCGCTGTTGTAGGTGTCGTAGGTGAACTGCATATTTGCGATGTTGTCGACCATAGGCACGGCGGGGCGCCCGTTCACCTGGCGATAGAGAATCGTAGTCGTCGTACCAGCGGCATCGGTCCAATTCGCGAGGTAGTACGTGATCACATAGATACGGTTTGCAATCAAGTTTGCTACCTGGCCACCGCCCGCAGGGGCCCATTGAACGAGATCGTATGACGGGGCTGCTGACTGGTTCAGGTTCAGCGTGTCGCCATTCGCAAAGGCGATGACGTACTGGCTACCCGGCGTCGCGGGGGTGTTCCCCGGGTTGCTAGGAGTCACATTGGTGACTTCGCCGACGGCTACTTTGTTCGTCGCGTCAGGGCCGAACAACACAACGTCGCCCGCCTGCAATCCATTGATCGTGTTGTTCAGAGCCTGCGGATACGTAAGGCCTGGTGGCAACACGCAAGATGAGGGCGGAGGATTGACAGGTGCCGTGAAGGTCAGTGTGCTGCTGTTGAACGTGACGGCATTGTATGTAGCCGTTGCGCCGCCTCCTACTGCCGGATTGGCCGAACCGGCGTAGCAATTCAGGGCGAGAGTGTTGTCGCTATATACCACGGTGACGATATCGCTCGGAATCGCGCTGCCCGGTGGCTTAATTCCCAAGGCAAAACCGGGCATGATCGGGAACAGAGTCCTCGCTCCGCCGCCGATGCTTGGATAATTGACGGCGCCATTCGGAGGACAAACTGGGCCGGCGGAACATCCATAGACCGGGGAACCTGCGGTCGAAGGTAAGGGCACGCTTTCGCCCGGAATGGCGGTCAGTCCCGCGCCAGCCAAACTGACGTCTTTCAGTAGCATGGTTTCCGCCGCGCGCAAGTCCTGCTGCATCTCAGCGCGTTGAGAAATCACCCAGGTTGCGTCGACGCCGGTGCTGTACATCTTTACTGCCGAGGCCGTTATCAGAAGTCCGAGTGCCAGTGAGATCAGCAACTCAATCAAGCTGAAGCCGCGATTCGAATTTTTAGCTGTTCTCCCCATGGCTCTCCTTTAGCGATATTGCGAAACCAAGGTCTGGAGGATGTAATTCTGTGGGACCTTCAGTTGGGGATTGGTATATGTGACGGTGATGGTGACGGTATTCAGGTTCGAAGACGGAACACCGCCAACCAGGTAGGGCGTAATCGCGATCGTGCGCGTGTAATTCGAGAGAGACAGGCAGCGATCGGGAGATGCGCACACACCACCGGTGGACAGAACGATTCCGGTGGGCCCGGGCAAGTCCAGGATCTGCGGGCCGGCAGCTGCATCGTCGCTGGTGCCGATGATTCCATCGACTCCAGGCAGGTTGATCGGTTGCGCCCCGCTCAGGAAAATTCCGCAATTATCGCCGACCGCACAAGAGCCGTTCGCAATCTGCGCCCACTGCACCTGTGCGGTTTCGCGGGCCGTCAGAACGCCTTCGAGCGCTTCATCCGCCAGCCGTTTTGCAATGTCATTCTGCTCAGAACTCTGCGTACTCGCCATCGCGAGTCCCATGACGCCCAACAAGCTCACCAATCCGACGGCCATGACAACCATCGAAAACATGACTTCTAAGAGGGTGAAGCCTTTTTGGCTTGATTGCTTTCTACGTGGGCTTCTTGGGTTTCGCATCAGTTTTGCCTCCAGTACGCGTTCCCCCCGGTACTAAACAAGCGCCATCCCCGCAAACGGCCAGTTGCTCCCCAGACGGTGATTGCGTGGGAACTGTAGAGTTCTCCGGCGCGGGCGATGTAGATCACGCCATTGTTGACGTTGCCATTCAGATCCTGCGCGGTGCCATCGGGCATGAAATAGATCACGTTCTTTACGCCGCCCGTGATCGCCTGATCGAAGTCGATCGCCGTGCCACCAGTACCAAATCCGTCGGGAGTCTTATTCGCCGCCGTAGGAATTCCCGCGACTACTGCGAAAGTGACATCAGTCGGCAGTTGGTAGGTGCTGATGACGGTCCCAGTTCCGGATTGGGTGATGGTGATGGTGTTCGGAACGGAAGCGTTACTGAACGTAACGAAGTATTGTTGCCTTTGGCCAATCGCGTAATCACGTGCCTGCCGAATGGTGGCCATTGTGATGTTGTAGCCGTTGTTCACTCGCGAATATTTGAGGGCGGGCTGCAGCGACATCACGGCGATACTGGCGACGACCATGATGATCAGCACGACGGCCATCAACTCGATCAGCGAGAAGCCGCGCATTTTGCGAGAACGCATGAATTCATCATCCTTACGGGGAAGCTTGCTCACAGCCAAAAGGTAAATACGTTCGTCGATGAGCTTTGGGTTGCTCATCGCGCTATCTCATCGTAAGAACGCGGTCTGGGAGCGTCAAAGTAACCGGAGAGCAGGGTGCGGATTGGACTTAAGTAAGGTAATTCGGCGATGTGACTCTAGTCATTTTGGCAAGGTGAGTCGGCGAATCTTATTGCAAATCTTGCCGATCACCCGGCCAAAGCGAATGGAAATGCCCTTCCTGAATGGCGGAAGGGCGTGTGCTGCGAGTGCGATCATGACTAGCGTAACTTGTGGTCACCGAGGTTCGGCACCTACGATGCAGGCGTTATGGCACTGACCTCGCTAGTGGTCTGCTCGGATGCCCAAGCTGTCCAGGTCCTGAGCCGGATTCTGGATGATCTTGGCATGAAAGTCGAGTTGCGCGGCGATTCTGAGGGCGCGGCAGCATCGCTTGAGGGAACACGCTTTGACGCGGTTGTGGTGGATTGCCAAAGCGAAGCGGCTGCCATGAGACTCATCGCGAAAATCCGCAAGTCTGGCAGTCGTGCCGCAGTCGTGATCGCATTGGTCACCGGAGCCAATCAGGTCCGCGATATCTTTGAGCAGGGCGCGAATTTCCTGATTTACAAGCCCGTGTCCAATGAACGGGCTCTCCACAGCTTGAATGCCGCGCGGGCGCTGGTTCGGCAGGAACGCCGGGTGCAGCCTCGTATACCGCTAGAGGCGCAGACCTCTATCTCCTATCCCGGTAACGAAGATTCTCCGGCGACTTTGTTGGAATTGAGCGAAAGCGGGTTGGGCATGCGAACCGGTAGCAAGTTGCCGCCAGCGTGCAAGGTTTATTTTCGGTTTTCAGTTCCGGGGAATGATGCGTCCGTCAGGCTCGCGGGCGAGGTGATGTGGCAGGATGCCACTGGCCGAGTTGGGATCCGTTTCGCGAAGGTACCGGATTCATCGATGCGCATTTTGCGGACTTGGATCCAGCAGCACTCCACAGTTTCGACCGAAAACCAGGGAGCACAGAAAATCTCTGAACCTGAGATTGTGAAGATGAGGCTTCCGGCGGGGCTGGGACTTTTATCGGCTTCCGCACCGGACCGAAGAAACTTGTCGCGACGAGCCTGCACTTTTGGGGCGGAGGTCTATCGCGGAGATAGCAAGGTTCCGAACCGGTGCACACTGAGCGACATCAGCACGGGCGGTTGTTATATCGAGACCACAGAGCCATTTCCATCGGGCAGCATCGTAACGGTTGTGGTACGCACACACGAAGTCCACTTATGCATTGCTGGGAAAGTCCAAAGCATGCACCCAGGTTTTGGAATGGGAGTCCGATTCACGACGAATTCCGATGTGGAGCGCAAGCAGGTGAATCAACTGATCGCGCTAGCCCAGTCTCAGCCAAAGTTTATTTGATGGGTGCTGATGAATTTTCGCGCGTGCGAGGTAATCGTTCGACCGCTGAACGGAAATATTCCAGAGACATTTTCAAACCAGTTTCCAGATCAATTTTTGGATCCCAGCCCAACAGCATTCTTGCTTTGGTGATGTCGGGACGGCGTTGCTTGGGATCATCTTGGGGTAGAGCTTCGTAACGAATTTTGCTGGCTGACCCGGTAATTGCGATGACTCGCTTAGCGCAGTCGAGGATCGTGAATTCTGCCGGATTCCCGATGTTAACTGGCAAATGCTCCGAGGACTTAGCCAGCCGCAGAAACCCGTCGATTTCGTCGCTTACATAGCAAAAGCTTCGAGTCTGGCTTCCGTCCCCATAGACGGTCAGATCTTCGGCCCGAAGCGCCTGCTTCATGAAGTTGGGAACTACCCGTCCGTCGTTCAACTGCATCCGCGGACCGTAAGTGTTGAAGATGCGAACGATGCGCGTGTCGATGTGATGGTAACGATGGTAGGCCATCGTGAGCGATTCACCGAAGCGTTTGGCTTCGTCATAAACCGACCTTGGGCCGATCGGATTTACGTTTCCCCAATAGGTTTCTTTTTGTGGATGCTCGAGTGGGTCGCCGTAGCACTCGGAGGTAGAAGAAATCAGAAACTTCGCATTGTATTTGCGGGCGATCTCCAGGGCGTGCATAGTGCCGATGGAACCGACTTTCAGAGTCTCGATTCCGTGCTGCATGTAGTCGACTGGGCTCGCGGGGCACGCAAAGTGAAAGACATAATCAACCTTGCCGCAGTCAAATGGCTCATTGATGTCGAGTTCGCGAAACTCAAAATTGGAGTCGTTGCCGAGATGGCGGAGATTTTCTTCTCGGCCGGTGAGGAGATTGTCGACGGCAACTATGGAATAGCCCTCTGCAAGCAAGGCATCGCAAAGATGGGAGCCAAGAAAACCGGCGCCGCCGGTAACCAGGGCGCGAAGCTTGCTCATGAGTTCTTGACAGTCCTCGGAGATGCGTTCGACTGTGCGGTGCGCAGTTCTGGCGCGACGGCCGGACGTCCAACACTGTAATACGTGAATCCGAG